>Ga0180430_10000182_pt1 | contig 71462 bp, 76 predicted proteins | sample SS_ome_9_FD_132999 | JGI IMG/M metagenome (GOLD analysis project Ga0180430, IMG submission 132999) | Hypersaline lake sediment archaeal communities from the Salton Sea, California, USA - SS_1_S_2 metaG | ecosystem: Environmental > Aquatic > Non-marine Saline and Alkaline > Hypersaline >...
AGCGCCCCGGAGAGAATCTCCATCGCGATCGGCTCGCACATCATCACCCGGTTGAGTTGCTCGGTCAGGAGTCTGCGCACCTCAACCGCGGCAGGTGACCCGGTCGCGCGGAAGTACTCGATCCAGGCCGAGGTGTCGATCAGGAGCATCAGAATTCGGCGGGTCGCTCGCTGCGGATATCCCGGAGCTCTGCGTCCCACCCGATGCCCTCGAGGCCCAGCAGGAACTCGCGCGTCAGAGGGACTCCCACCAGTCGACGTAAGGCGAGGTCGACCGCCTGTCTCTTGGTGGTGACCCCGTAGCGGCGCATCACCTCCGCGACCAGGGCGTCGTCGAGTTCGATGTTGGTCCTGGACACACACCTAACGTACACCTCCATTACACCATTTGGCAGATTGGGGAGTTTGGGTCCACGCCAAATAGCATCAGTACCGCGATGACCGATCACGACGTGGAAGTACGCCCCGCCCCCACCGGGGCGGCGGCACAACGGCTGTCGGCGGAGGCATCCCGGCGTCGAACCTTCGCCGTCATCAGCCATCCGGACGCGGGGAAGTCGACGCTGACCGAGGCACTGGTTCTGCACGCCCGGGTCATCACCGAGGCCGGTGCCATCCACGGTAAGGCCGGGCGGCGCGCCACGGTATCGGACTGGATGGAGATGGAGCAGGCCAGAGGCATCTCGATCACATCCACGGCGCTGCAGTTCCCGTACCACTCCCCGGACGGGCAGGACTGTGTCATCAACCTGCTCGACACACCCGGGCATGCGGACTTCTCCGAGGACACCTACCGGGTGCTCAGCGCCGTCGATTGCGCGGTCATGCTGATCGACGCGGCCAAAGGCCTGGAACCCCAGACCCTCAAGCTGTTTCAGGTGTGTCGCCATCGCGGTATCCCGATTCTCACCGTGATCAACAAGTGGGACCGTCCGGGCCGGCACCCGCTGGAACTGCTCGATGAGATCCACGAACGCATCGGCCTCAAGCCCACCCCGTTGACCTGGCCGGTCGGCATCGCCGGGGACTTCAAGGGTGTCCTGGATCGCGGCAGCGGCAACTTCATCCGGTTCACCCGCACCGCCGGCGGCGCGACCGCCGCCCCCGAGGAACACATCGCCCCGGAACGGGCCGAGGACGTCGCCGGTATCGACTGGGCCACCGCGTCGGAGGAGTGCGAACTGCTCTCCGCCGACGGCGGTGACCACGATCAGCAGGCTTTCCTGCGCGGTGAGACGACACCGGTGCTGTTCACCTCGGCGGCTCTGAATTTCGGCGTCAACCAACTGCTGGACAATCTGGTCCGGCTCGCCCCCGCGCCCACCGGACAACTCGACGCCGAGGGCAATCTCCGGCCGGTCGACGCGGCCTTCAGTGCCTTCGTCTTCAAGGTTCAGGCCGGGATGGACTCCGCACACCGGGATCGGATCGCCTATGCGCGGGTGTGCTCGGGCACCTTCGAGCGCGGTGATGTCCTGACCCACGCCGCGACCGGAAAACCGTTCGTCACCAAGTACGCCCAGTCGGTGTTCGGCCAGCAGCGGTCAACCCTGGACAGCGCCTGGCCCGGAGATGTGATCGGCCTGGCCAACGCGGCAGCCCTTCGGCCCGGGGACACCCTGTTCCGCGATGTCGAGGTGCACTTCCCGCCGATTCCCAGCTTCTCCCCCGAGCATTTCGCCGTTGCCCGGGGTACCGACCCCAGTAAGCACAAACAGTTCCGGCGCGGTATCGAGCAACTCGAACAGGAAGGTGTCGTCCAGGTCCTGCGATCGGATCGGCGCGGTGACCAATCCCCCGTACTCGCTGCGGTAGGGCCGATGCAGTTCGAGGTCGCCAGCCACCGGATGGCGACTGAGTTCAGCGCGCCGATCGCGCTGGAACCGCTGCCCTACACCATCGCCCGCGCCGTCCACCCCGAGGATGCGGCGTCCGTGGACAAGCAGGTGTCGATGGAGGTGCTCACCCGGTCCGACGGCATCATGCTCGCGCTGTTCACCACAAAGTGGCGGCTACAGGGTTTCCAGGAGGACAACCCCGAGATCCGGTTGAACTCGCTCGTCGCCGCCGGGGAGAACTGACTTCCTCACCGCCGGCGCAGCCGATACCACCTACCGGTTACGGCGTGACTCGATCGTTGGATCCCGGCTGCGGGCCGCCGCCCCCGTGATCAACGCGAGAGCGTTGGCAGCCGGGCCGGGGTCGGCTTGAGCCTCTGGTTCGTCGAGGCGGGCTGGCCCCAGTCCGGGTCCACCAAGGCCGGCCAGTAGACGGCCGCATGGAAGGGGATCGGGTCGTAGTACACCGTGTCCCATGGGCCGCCGGTCGCCACCTGGGGGGGATTGGCGTAGGCCGACATCAGCGCGTAGGGCAGTTCGTCGGAGTAGAACGGCTTGGTGTCCGGGGGGACGGTGCCGGTGAAGGCGGAGTTGTACTGCTGGCCGAAGAATCCGTCGATCAGGTCATTGGCGTAGGCCAGCGACAGGAAGTTCCATTCGCCGTCTGATCCGGTGGCCGGATTGGGCGGTAGGTCAGTCAGGCTCAGCGAGGCGAGGTAGGGCGTCGCCCCGTCGCCGTTGATGATGTGTCCGGCATTGTAGGGACCCCCGGTCGGGCTGCCGAGCGTCTTGAACAGGCTGCTCGACGGCACCGGCAGGATCAGCATCGAATCGCCCAGGATCTGCCTACCGGCCCACATCACCGCCAGCACGCCGGCATAGACCTCATCGGTCGGCGCTCGGCCCGGGGTGAACTCGAAATCCTGTGCCCAGAACACATACCCGCCCTGACTGTTCGGGGCGCCCTCGGCGGGGCTGGGGAATTCGTCGTCGGGACCGAGCCCGGGGTAGAGCTGAACACGATCCAGAATCTGTTCGGCGAGTGCGTTCTTCGCGCTGTCCGGCACCGGGTCGGACGAGGTGAACAGGTCGGCGATCAGCGGCCAGAGGTTGTAGCCGTCGGCGGCGCTGTTGTTGAGCAGCGCCACCGACTCACCGACGATCCGGCCGCCGCCGGTCAACGTGGCGCGCTCGGCGGCACTGAACTCACCGATGACCCCGTAGCCGGCCGGAGTGTTGGCGGTCTGCGTGGTGTCATCGAGGAAGTAGACGAATAGGTTGTCTAGGCCGGCCTCACCGTTGCGGGGGAATACGAACAGCAGGCGGGCAGCCCCCGGTGCGCCGGCCACACCGCCGGCGCCGGGCGATCCACCGTCACCACCGACACCGAACACGTAGCTGCCGTTTCCGCCGTCCCCGCCGTCACCGCCGGCCCCGGCCGCACCCCCGTCACCGCCGCGGCCCCACACCGACAGCAATCCGGCGCTGCCGCCGTCACCGCCGGCACCGCCGGCACCACCGGGGGTGATCGCCGCTCCGCCGGCGCCACCGTTGCCGCCATCGCCCATCAACAGCCCACCGGTCCCACCGGCACCTCCGGCACCACCCGGTATACCGGTGCCACCGTCACCGCCGGTGCCGAACCATCCCGCCGACCCGCCGCTTCCACCGTTCCAGCCGTTACCACCGCTGCCCGCGAACAGGCCGCCATGCCCGCCCGCACAGGCGATACCGGCGGAACAGCTTTGGGCGTCATAGCTGAAGCCGTTGCCGATCAGCAGCCCGCCGTTGGGTTCTGCGGCGGTGCCGTTACCGATGAGCAGCGAAAGTATCGACCGGGCCGGTGCTGCGTCGGCGACCGCGCTCGGCCCGACGTCACCGATGTCGCGGCGGGACACCGCGGCCGCGGTCCACATCAGGGCCAGCACACCCGGACCGTCCGGCCGGTCACCGGCGATTCCGTCCTGCGAACTCACCGCCGAGAGAGTCGCGGTGACCTCCGCCGCACGGACAGCGGGCGGGACGGCCGACGTTGTGGCAAGGCTCCGCGCTGCACGGGCCGCACCGTCGCCCGCCCCGGCAGCGGGTTCGGGTTCGCGGGGCACACCGGGACCGGACTCCACCGGCACCGAAACCAGCGGGGAGACGACCGGGAGAGCCTCCGGCAGCGTGCCGGGCGCATCGGAAAGCCCCTGCGGCACAAAGCGATCGGCCGCCACGGTTACCGACGCCGGCGCGGGCGGAATATCGACCGGCAGCCGGGCTGCCGAAGCGCGAATTCGGCCCGGCAAGCGCGATATCGGGGACGCACTTCGCGGGGGCTGCAACCGTGACGCCGACCGGGCCGCTACCGCGTGCCGCGTCGGCCGTGGACCACCTGCACCCGGTGACACACTCGAGGACCCCTGACCCGCGGCACCTGACCGGCCCGCGGCGTCGGCGGTCTCGGCGTCGGCAATCGACGGTGCCGCGAGGATCACCGCGCCGACGCCCACCGCAGTAGCCAACCCGCCCAACCGGACCAAACAGCCGCAGCGGTAACCCGAATCCGACGCGGAATCTTGTCGCATCGGAGTCCTCCTCATAGGACGGCCGGGCCATCGAGGGCGCGGATGTCGCCACCACATACGAACACGACCCACCGGATCGCGACAACGTTACCCGGCCCCACGCCGATCCACCGGGCATCCGCAATACCCTGTGACCCGACACCCTGCCACTCGAGGCCGGTGGCAGGTAGCGAGGGGAAACGAGGGAGCCGGGATGAGGTGGAGGATCCCCCGTCTGCCGGTCGAGGATCGCCGACAGGCCCTCGACGCGCTGATGGTGCTGCCCTCGGCCGCATCGAGGTGGCGGTTCACCGTCCTGATGTTCCTGTCGAGCATGATCGCGGCCGTCGGTCTGCTGCAGAATTCGGTGGCGGTGGTGATCGGGGCCATGATGATCGCCCCGCTGATGACGCCGATCATGGGGATTGCCGCCTGTCTGATCATGGGCTGGGGGCGCCGCCTGCTCCAGGGGTTGACCCTGGTGACGCTATCGGCGGTGGGTGCGGTCGCGGTCGGCTGGCTGTTCGCCATCGCCCTGCCGGCGACCGGTGTCGGACTGCCGGATCAGGTCATCGAACGCTCCAGCCCGGATATCCGCGACCTCCTCGTCGCTCTCGGCGCCGGGACGGCCGGCGCATTCGCCACGGTCCACAAGAAGATCTCCGTGGCGCTGCCCGGTGTCGCGGTCGCGGTCGCGGTCGTCCCGCCACTGGCGGCAACGGGTGTCCTGCTGGGGTACGGGCAGCCCGAACTGGCCCGCGGCGCGGCGCTGCTGTTCGTGACGAACCTGGTCGGCATCGTGCTGATGGCGGCGGTGGTGTTCCTGCTGACCGGTTTGGTCCCCGGTAACAGGTTCCGGACCCGGCGGCGCCAGATCCTGGCCGCCCTGGCGACCGCCGCCGCATGTGCGCTGGCGGTGGCCGCCATCCTGACCCCGCGCTTCATCGCTCTCAGCGGCCATGCTCACGATCTCAAGGTGGCCACTTCCACGATCGCTCCCCTCCTCGGTCCGGGTGGCACCCTGAGCCGGATCAGCGCCTCCGGGAGCAGCATCCGCGTCGAGATCACCAGCCCCACCGAGCCGCCCCCGGTTCAGGAATTGGCGGAACGCCTCAGCCGGGCCCTCGGCCATCCGGTCACACTGCAACTGGGCTGGATACCCGTACAGGACCCGAAACATGAGGGGCCCACTCTGCCACCGCTGCCGTTAAGCGAACTCAGCCCCATCGTTGAGGACTGGCTCGGAGCACAATCACTGACATTGCAGGGCCTCAGCTATCGAGCCGGGACGCTGGTGGTCTCCGCGTCCGGGCCTGCCGCACCGCAGAGTTCCGACGAACTGAGCACCGCGATCGACGAGCGGTTCCAGCAGCGGGTGCCGGTCAGCCTGTCCTGGATCCGGACCGCTGCGGCACCCGGCCCCGATGACGGTGATTCGGCCCTGGACACCGCGCACGCCACGGCTGCGGAATGGGTAGCCGATACACCCGATACCGCGGTCCTGTCGGTCACCGGTTCGGCGACGGCCGTCACGGTCACCCTCATCGGGCAAAAGGAGCCGGATGTGGCCTCCCTCAAGGCCGCCCTGCGCACCGCTCTTCCCCTTGCCACCATCACCATCCAGTGGGTATCGGGGGCGCTGGTGGTCGTCGATCCACCACCACCGGCGCCCACACCGGCGGCGGGTTCGGCCCCGAAGCCCCCGCGCTAGCCCCATCCGGGCCTGGACTGCCCTGGATCGCTGGGGCGCTGGGCGAACATCGCTGGGGGCGCTGGGCGAACTTCGTTAGCGCGCGGGGCGCAAGTCGTATTCGTGCAACCCGGAGTCGGCGTGCAGCGCGGCGTATTCCTTGTACCGGCCGGGAAAAAGGAACGGCGTGCGCCCGTCGGCATCCCGGTAGTAGCTGCTGCAGGACGGCGAAGCCCAGGAATACCGCGGGAACCGCTCGGCCAGCTGCCTGTTGTAGGCGCTGCTGACAGCGGGTTTGACCGATAGTGATTGCACCCCGGCGTTCTGCTTCTCGCGTAACAAACCGACGATGGTCTCGATATTGCGTTCCGCCGTGACGAAGTAGGGCGCATCCAGCGGGAGGCCATTGGGGCCGACGGCGAAGAAATAGTTCGGGAAGTGCGGCACCGCAATACCTTTGAAGGCCTCGATCGACCTCGCCATGGCGTCTGAGAGGCGTTCGCCGGTCTCGCCGACAATATCGATGCGGTCGTAGTCGAGGATGCGGTAGCCCGTGCAGAAGATGATGATGTCGGCGTCGATCTCGCGGCCGCCGGCGGTGGTGATGCCGGTCGGGCGCACGGCGCTCAGACCTTCGGGGATCAGCTCGACGTTCTCGCGCAGCAGTGCCGGATAGAAGTCGTCGGAGACCAGGCCCCGTTTACAGCCGTAGGGATCCGCAGGGGTGAGCGCCGCGCGCAAAATCGGATCCGGAATCGCCGTATCGAGGAATTTCCGGGCGCGTTTCTCGAACTGCCGGGCACGATTATGGCCCAGCGTCGCGGCGTCGTGGACCAGGCTCATAAGAAGCTGCTGCCCCCGGCGGATCAACTTCATGATGACCGGGAACCGGCGCCAGCGGCTGCGCTGCGCCTCGGTGTAGAACTTCCGGCGCCTCGGCATGATCCAGTTGGGTGAGCGTTGCAGCACCGTGAGTTCGGCGGCGACTTTGGCCACCTCCGGGACGATTTGGACCGCGCTGGCGGCCGAGCCGACGATCACCACCCGCTTACCGGTGATCTCAACGTCATGATCCCACCGGGTGCCATGGAAACTGACACCTTCGAACTCGCCGATACCGGGAACGTCGGGATAGCGGGGCGTGTGCTGGTTTCCCATGGCGTTGATGATGACGTCGTATTCGAAACGATCCCCGGTGGTGCTCTCCAGCGCCCAGACACCGCCGTCGCGGTAGCGGGCGGAGGCGATTCGGGTGTTCAGCCGGATATGGGGATCGAGGCCGAATTCGCTGGCGCACATCTGAAGATAGGCTTCGATTTCGGGTTGCTCGACGAAGCTGGCGCTCCACTCGGGGTTGGGCCGGTAGGAGAACGTATAGGCGTGCGCCCAGACATCGCAGGCGAGGCCCGGGTAGGAATGCAGGTGCCAGGTGCCGCCGACGGCGTCGGTGGCTTCGAAGATGGTGAAGTTGTCGAAGCCGTGGGCAAGCAGTTCATGGCCGGTCGCCAGGCCGGCGGGACCGGCACCGATCACCGCGATCCGCAGCGTCGAACGGTCCGACCCGGTCGGGTTGTCGAGTTGTCCCATCTGCGCCCTCCCCTTTCGGTGCTGTGACCGTCGGCTAGTCGACGGCGGTCAGGGCGGGCAGTTCACGGGCCCGCAGAGCCTGGTACCGGTGCCGGAGTTGTTCGGCGAAACTCGGCCTGGTGAGAATCAGGAACGCCCCGGAGCGAATGCCCTCGATCACCGGCGCCACCACATCATCGGGGGCCATTCCCTGCGAAACGATCGCCGCCAGCGCGGCCGCCGTACCCTGACCGTCCTCGGTGGTGTCGACTCCGAAGCGAGCCGGCCGGACGGCCGAGGAACGGGCGATGTCGGTGTCGAAGGCACTCGGGGCGAGCACCGAGGCACCGATCTTGGAGCCGACCGCGGCCAGATCGTGGGCCAGACATTCGGTCAGGGAGAAGGCGGCGGCCTTGGATACGACATAGGGTCCGGAAAACGGTGCGGAGACGAATGCCGCCACCGACGCGGTGTTGAGCACATGGCCGTCCGTACCCTGTTCGATCATCCGCGGCACGAAACTGCGCTGGCCGTGGATGATCCCGTACACGTTCACCCCGAATGCCCACTGCCAGTCCTCGACGCTGCGCTCCCAGCTGAGCCCGCCCTGAAACACACCGGCGTTGTTGACCAGCAAATCAACCTGACCACACTCGGCGAAACAATCGTCGGCCAGCGCGGCCACCGATCCGGAGTCGGCCACGTCCACACTTCGCGCGACTGCGCCGGAACCGATCAGCCCGGCCGTTGCCTCGGCGCCGGCGCCGTCGATGTCCGCTGCCACCACCCGCATCCCCCGGGCCGCGAAGCCGATGGCCAGGGCACGGCCGATCCCGTGTGCCGCACCGGTCACGACCGCGACTTTGCCGGTGAGTTCCCGAATCACGTGTCCCCACTCAGCCTTGCTGCGGGTGACCGTTCGGGGGAAAGGGTTTCGCCCAGCAGAGCGGCCATCGCGCGCGCCCGACTGCGAACCGGAAACCCTTCGATGTGGACCCAGCTGAGCCCCATGGCCGCATATGCGCTCGCCACGACATCGGCCAATGTCTCCGCCGGAATATCCGCGCGCACGTTACCCGCGGCAACGGACTCGCGGATGAAGGCGACGAAGGCGGCATGGTATCCGCGATCGCGATCTTCGGGAGCTTCGCTGAAGACCAGCGATTCGACCCTGGCCGCCAGCGCTCGCTCACCCGGCGACACCGATTGCAGACGCTCGGCGAATCCCTCGAAGAGCAAAATCAGGGCGTCGCCTATCGGGCCGGAACGTCTGGACAGCGCGCTCAACTGCTCGGAGATGTCGGCCACCGCTCGTTCGCCCAAAGCGAGCAGCAGATCCGTTTTGGCGGGAAAGTGATTGAAGAAGGTCCCATACGCCACATCGGCGGCGTCACAGATCTCGGCCACCGTCGTCTCATCGAAGCCTTTTTCGATGAACAGCACCTCGGCGGCGTCGAGAACACGCCGGGAGACCTCCAAACGCCGCCGTTCTCGCCGCGTCGATCCTGCCGAATGGGTCTCCGCAGAGGTCATTTCCGCCCTCGGCGATGCCCGGCAGCGGGCTCGGACTGACTGCTACTGTGTATCACAGTACAAAATTATACGGGGATCGCGAATCAGAACACCGCGACCCCGAAGCCCGTATCGCACCGCAGGATCCTCGATATCGGACGGTCACCTGCCGGTTGCCGAACGGGTGGTGGCGGCTGCGGCCCTGTCGTCGCGCCGCGCCGCGACGGCGCATTAGGGTTCTTGGGTCGGCTCCAGCGAACGCGCCGGCAGAACAGTTGGGTGATAGCCATGACCACAGCATCAGAGGCGCCGGCGCTCGAAGCACGGGTCGGCCACTACTACCAGATGGACGGCACCTACCTGGTCGGACGGGAGAAGGTTCGCGAGTACGCCCGCGCGGTCCAGGACTATCACCCCGCGCACTGGGACGTCGGCGCGGCCGCCGAGTCAGGGTATTCCGGTCTGGTGGCGCCGCTGACGTTCACCTCCACGCCGGGCATGTCCTGTAACCGCCGGATGTTCGAGACCGTGGTCGTCGGGTACGACACCTGGGTGCAGACCGAGGAGGTGTTCGAGCAGCACCGCCCGATCGTCGCCGGCGACGAACTGCATATCGATGTCGAGCTGACCTCGGTGCGCAGGATCGCCAGCCGGGATCTGGTCACCGTCACCAACACCTTCACCGATACCGCCGGCGAACGGGTGCACACCTTGCACACCACCGTCGTCGGCGTCACCTCCGAGGACATCAATCCGGCGGTGAAGGCTGCGGTACAGCGGGCGATGATGCACGACGTGGACATCATGGGCATCGACGGTTCCGATGCCGTTTACGAGAAGACGGTACGGCCCCCGGCTGAGGTCCTCATCGCGCACGACACCGCCCGCATCCCGAACACACCCTGTTTCGATGACCTGACTGTCGGTGACGAGCTGGGTGTGCACCACACCCGGTTGTCCCGCGGCGATCTGGTCAACTACGCCGGGGTCGCCGGGGACGCCAACCCGATTCACTGGGACGAGGACATCGCGAAATTGGCCGGGCTGCCGGATGTCATCGCACACGGGATGCTCACCATGGGGCTGGGCGCCGGATTCGTCTCAGCCTGGTCCGGGGACCCCGGCGCGGTCACCCGCTACGCCGTGCGGCTGTCACAGCCGGTGGTCGTCTCCGCGACCGAGGGGGCCGATATCGAGTTCGGCGGCCGGATCAAGTCGCTGGACCCCGAAACCCGCACCGGTGTCGTGCTCGTCACGGCGAAGTCCGGCGGCCGCAAGATTTTCGGTCTCGCCACCCTGGACGTCCGCTTCCGCTGACCGGACGTTCCGCTGTGCGCGCGCTACTTCCCGGTCCGGTGCCGATCATCGTGGCGTCCGGGTGATCGACCCCGCAGGTCCCCCGGCGGCGGGCCGCCGGGGGCATATCCTCCGCCTGGCCGTGTTCTTCGGGTTCCTGTTGACGTTGTTCTACCTCGTCGCGATCCGCCGGGTGATCGACATCGAGGTGTTCCGCAGCGCCATCGCCGAGGCCGGGCCCATCGCTCCGGTGGTCTATGTCGTGGTCGGTGCGGCCCTGGCCGCGGTATTCGTTCCCGGCCCGCTGCTGGCGGCGGGCAGCGGGCTGCTGTTCGGGCCGGTGCTGGGCACCGTCGTCACCCTGGCGTCGACGGCGACGACGGCGGTGATCACCGCCTTCGTCGGGAGACGGGCCGGCCGGGACAGCGCCCGAGAGCTGATCGGGGCGCAATGGGCCGAACGGATCGACAACCAGATCCAGCGTCGCGGGCTGTGGGCGGTCGTCGGTCAGCGTTTCATCCCGGGGATTTCCGATGCGCTGGCCTCCTACACCTTCGGTGCTTTCGGAATGCCGTTGTGGCAGATGGCGATCGGTGCCCTGATCGGGTCGGCGCCGCGGGCTTTCGTCTACACCGCGTTGGGGGCCTCGATCTCCGATCTCAACTCGCCGTTGGCCTATGCGGCGGTCGCGGTCTGGTGCGTCACCGCGATCGTCGGCGCGTTCGCCGCCCACCGCGGGTATCGCAGTTGGCGGGCCCACGGTCGGTGACGATCAGGCTGACCGCAGCAGCCGGGGCGACCGAAGTGCTGCGGCGGAGCGCAAAGCTTGGGAGGCTGGGGCAATGTTGGTCAGATCATTGCTCGCGCCGCTGTCCATCGCCAGCGTCGGCAGCGCCGCCGTCGCCGGGTCGATCGGCACCGCCGGCAGCGTGGCCGTCGCCGGGTCGATCGGCACCGCCGGCAGCGTGGCCGTCGCCGGGTCGATAAGCACCTTCTCCAGCGTCGCGGTGGCCGGGTCCATCGCAACGGTCGGCAGCGCCGCCGTCGCGGGCAGTGCAGTGATCGCCTTCTCGTTGATGATGAGTGGCTGCGCGGCCTGTCTGGCCTGCGTGTCCTGTCGGCGCTGCCGGGCCTGCGTGGCGTGCTCACACTGTGAGGACTGCATCGGGTGCGTGGGGTGCCACAACTGCTCGGGTTTGCGCAATGCGGTCGGGCTGCGCGATGTGCACCTGCCGGTGGCCGCCTGAACCTCGCCACGGCCCGAACGGCGTGCGAAAGGAAAACGCGGGCGACACCGGAAAACTGAGCCCGTCCGCTGCGGGCAATTCGCTAGCGGGACGGGTCAACCAGTTGGATCGCGCCGGTCGGGCAGCGATTGATGGCCATGGTGAGGGTGTCGTTTTGCTCCACCGCCGCTGCGCGGGGCTCGGATATGCCGGCGGCACCGATCTCGAACAGGTCCGGCGCCACCGCTAAGCAGGTGCCCGACCCCATACACAGCTGAGGGTCGACCACGACGTGAACGAGGGCCCGGCTCATGACCGCACCTGGCGATCCGCACGCGGCTGGAGGGTCACGGTGGCCCGCTTCTTGGGCAGGAGTAATACGGTCTGGGCCTGTTGGGCTTCGCCAGGCGATGTGTCGGGGACCACGGTCAACTCCTGCAGGATCGTTCGCAGCAGCACCCGCATTTCGAACTGGGACATGGCCGCTCCGAGGCAGCGGTTGATACCACCGCCGAAGGGCAGCCAATGGTAGGGGTCGGGGGTGGTCCCGAGGAACCGTTCGGGCCGGAATTCATCGGGGGCGTCGTACAGGTCCGCCCGGCGGTGGATTCCGTTGATATAGAGCCAGACCATCGATCCCTGCGGCAGGAATATGTTGTTGACGACGACATCACGGTTGACCATCCGCGCGGTGAACGGGACCGTCGGCCGCAGCCGCAGTGTTTCGGTGATCACGGCGTCGAGATAGGTGTCGTCGCCGGCGGCCAGGCTCTCCTCGAGCCGGGCCAGCACCTGCGGGTGGCGGGCGAGGCGTTCGATCAACCATGACAGTGTCGCGGCGGTGGTGTCGTTTCCGGCGACCAGCAGCAGACGCTGGAATCCGGCGATCATCTCGTCGTCCATAAGGGCGTGCTGATCCTTCTCCTGAATTCTCAGGAAGACGGCCAGACAGTCGCTGCGCTCGGATTCGGGACCGGATCTCCGCGCGGCGATCTCATCATGAGTGACGCGGTCCAAGTCGGCCAGCACCCGATCGAGTGCGGGAAACGGAAGCCAACGTCCCTGCGACGCCATGGCCGCGGCGTAGCGCAGCGCCATTCCCCTGGAACCGATCAGTCGGTCGAGTTCGTCCATGGCAGCGGAGAGTTGGGCGCGCCGCCGAGGTTCGGTAACTCCGAAGACGACCGACATGATCACCTCGCGCGCCATGGTCCGCGCATAGGAGTGAAACCGGATCGGCCTTCCGATCGGCAACTCCCCCGTCATCCGGCGGGCCACCTCCTCCATGGCCGGCCGGTAGCCCTGCAGCGCGTTGCCCATGAAGGCCGGCGTGACCGCCCGGCGCACCTCGGTGTGGTTGTCGCTGGCCCACCAGGTCATGATCCGGTCGCCGAACACGATCTCGTGCGGCGCCAGCCGTCGCAGTGCGGTACCGAACGACAACGCCCGGGTCTTCTCCTGGAACACGGCTTTCACGTCGTCGGGAGACGAGGTCCACAACATCGGCGGCAGAAGAGGAGCGTCCAGCACGAAGCGCTCTCCCAGCCCGGTCAACTCTTGCCGAGCCGCTTCTGGCGCGAAGAACAGCTTGGCCCATGCGGCAACCGAACTCCTCGGGCGCGGCAGGCTACGCAGGCTGGTGGCCTGCGATGTCGTCGGAAGGGCGGTACTCATGGCGGCTCCTGCAGATCGATCGGCAATGGACATGTCAAAAGTACGCTTGAGTTCTTTTGGAAGCAAGCCCTCGCCGGCAGTGGCGTACTGTCCCGGGGGTGAGCACACTGTCGGGCGCCTTTCCCAAGAGCACTCCGGGCCTTCCCCGGGGGCGAACGAGCCTCGATCGATCGGATGCCGACTCGCGCCAGCGGGCGCGTTTACTTCGTGCGGTGATCTCGGCTGTCGCCGAGAAGGGCTATCAGGCGACCAAGATCACCGATATCGTCGAGCGGGCCAGGGTGTCGCGCACTGTCCTGTACCGGGAGTTCGACGGCAAGCTGGACTGCTTCCTGACCGCCATCGAAGCGGGACGCGAGTTGATCATGACCGATATCGAAGAGGCCATGGCCGAGGCCTCCAACCCCACGCTGGAAATGGTCCTTCGGGCGATCAGCCAGGCTTATCTCCAGCGATGCGCCCAGGAACCCGAACACACACGCGCCTGGATGTTGGAACTGGCTGCGGCCGGACCGCGCGGGGTCGAAGCACGCGATAAATATCTCGACGGGTTCGCGGCTCTGATGAAGCGGATCGACCGTCGGTACGGGAGCGGCAAGCCGCGACCCGATGCACATTACTTAGCCTTGATCGGCGGGATCACCGAACTGGTGAGCCGGCAGGTTCGCATCGAGTCCGAAGCGACCCTGCCGCATCTGGAGGATGCGCTGACCGAGGCGGCCGTTGCCATGTTGCGGTGACGGCCGATTGACAAAAGCGTTCGCCGTGAGCCTGTCGCTCAGACCAGGATCGCTGAGACCGCCGTGTCGGAATGCCCGCCTCTCGGGGACGCCCGATAGGCATAGCCCTTGCCGATCATGGTGGGGAAGCTCGCCGAGTGGCGGCCAGTGGTCTACGCCGGCGGCGCGCCGGGTGCGTCGGCCGGCATCAGCTCGGCGAGCAGGCCGCGTACGCGGATCCTGATTTCGTCACGGATCGGCCGCACCACCTCGATCCCCTGGCCGGCGGGGTCGTCGAGTTCCCAGTTGCGATAGCCCACACCGGGCAGCACCGGGCAGGCGTCACCGCAGCCCATCGTGATGACGATATCGGCGGACTCGACCGCCTCATGGGTGAGCAGCGCGGGCGACTGGTCGGCAATATCGATACCGACCTCGGCCATGGCCTGCACGGCAACTGGATTGACCCGCTCCCCCGGGTCGCTACCGGCCGAACGGACCCGTACGGCGTCCCCGGCCAGCGACCGCAGGAAACCGGCCGCCATCTGAGACCGCCCGGCATTGTGGATGCAGACGAACAACACACCGGGACGAGACGTCATGTCGTGAGCTGCCTTTCGTGCGCATCGACGGAGGGAAAGCGTCGGCGCAGAAACAGTGAGACGTAGACCAACCCCACCAGCACCGGCACTTCGATCAGCGGTCCGACCACCCCGGCCAGGGCCTGACCCGAGGTGGCGCCGAAGGTGGCGATGGCCACGGCGATGGCCAGCTCGAAGTTGTTCCCCGCGGCGGTGAACGCCAGCGTGGTGGTGCGGGGATAGCCCAGCCGCAGCGCGGCCCCGAGCAGGAATCCGCCGCCCCACATGATCGCGAAATACGCGAGCAGTGGCAACGCGATCCGCGCCACGTCCCACGGCCGGTGGGTGATCTGATCACCCTGCAGCGCGAAGAGAACGACGATGGTGAACAGCAGGCCGTACAGCGCCCAGGGGCCGATCCGCGGCAGGAATGCGGTCTCGTACCACTGCCGGCCCCGGACCTTCTCCCCGATCCGCCGCGACAGGTATCCGGCCAGCAGTGGGATACCCAGGAAGATCAGCACCGATTTCGCGATCTGCCACGGGGAACTGGTGATCGCGGCCTGCGGCAGGCCCAGCCAGCCCGGCAGAACCGTCAGATAGAACCAGCCCAGCCCCGCGAACATCACCACCTGGAACACCGAGTTCAGCGCCACCAGCACCGCGGCCGCCTCCCGGTCCCCGCAGGCCAGGTCGTTCCAGATGATCACCATCGCGATGCAGCGGGCCAAGCCGACGATGATCAGCCCGGTGCGGTACTCCGGCAGGTCCGGCAGGAACAACCACGCCAGTGCGAACATCAGCGCCGGGCCGAGCACCCAGTTCAGCACCAGCGAACTGACCAGCAGTGAGCGGTCCCCGAGGACGCTGTCAAGACGGTCATAACGCACCTTGGCCAGCACCGGGTACATCATGATCAGCAGGCCCAGCGCTATCGGTAGGGAAATCCCGTCAACCTGGACCTTCTCCAGGGCGATGTTCAGCCCGGGCACCCACCGGCCAACCAACAATCCGGCCACCATGGCCAGGCCGATCCAGGCCGGCAGCAGTCGGTCCAGGGTGGACAACCCGGCGGCGACCGGTGTTCGCGGATTCGACATACGTCGATAGTTTCAGGTGCCGATTCCCGGTGCAAACGACTCGATCGCGCCCGCTGAGGCCAGCAGCGCGCCCCGGGTGAATGTCACCCGTCGCCACGGTGAACACCGCATGACGGGGGGGCTGATTATTGGTGCAGCCCTTGAAATCGGTGGGCGAGCCAGTGCACATTGACCGCATGCTGAAACCGTCCCGGTTGGCCTAGAACACACGGCGCGGACGATGAACCGTCGATACCGGCCCCTGGCTGTCCTGATCGCGACGGGTCTGCTGCTGACAACGGCATGTGCCCGGACCGGCCCGGTGCAGCCCTACGCTCAGGACGCCGCGGTGGACTGCGGCGGCAAACCGGCATTGACTGCCAGTGGCTCCACCGCCCAGGGCCCCGCGATCGCCCACTTCACCGCGGCATATCAGGCGGCCTGCCCGGGCACCACGGTGAGCTACACCGCTAACGGCTCCGGTGCCGGGATCACGGAATTCCTGAGCGGTGACACCGATTTCGGGAACTCGGACTCGGCACTCGAAGGGCCCGAGTACAGCGCCGCCGCACGGCGTTGCGGCGGCGCGGATGCGCTGAACATCCCGATCGTCTTCGGTCCGATCGCCATCACCTACAACCTGCCCGACGTCGATGTGCTCATACTGGACGGGCCCACCCTGGCCGGTATCTTCTCCGGGGCCATCACCCGGTGGGACGACCCGGCGATCACCGCTCTCAACCTGCCGACCGGCAGGGCCCACCCGAACCCGCGAACTTCCATGCCGGCCGAGGAAATCCGCGTCGTTCACCGCAGCGACGCCTCCGGTACAACCGATAACTTCCAGCAGTATCTGCAGGCCGCCTCCGACGGGGTGTGGGAGCGCGGCGCGGGAAAAACCTTCCAGGGCGGGGTGGGTCAGAGCGCCGAGGGCAATCAGGGCACGGCCGATATGGTCAGCGCCACCCCGGGTGCGATCAGTTACAACGAATGGTCGTTCGCCATCGAGGCGGGCCTGCCGACCGCCGATATCAAGACCGCCGCCGGGGTCACTGCTATCGGCAGCGACTGGGTCGGCACATCCATCGCGCCAGTTGCGGTCACCGGCCAAGGCAGCAACCTGGTCCTCGACCTGACGCCGGCCTACCGGCCGACTGCGAAATTCGGCTACCCGATCATCCTGGCCGGGTACGCGATCGTCTGCTCCACCTACCCCGATCCCGCTACCGGTGAGGCCGTGCGGGCCTTCCTGCAGTCCGCGGTGACGGTCGGTCAGACCGGTCTCAACAAGGTCGGCTACATCCCGTTGCCGCCGGAGTTTCAGACCAGGGTCGCCGAGGCGGTCGCCTCCATTTCCTGAGCAGCGCACCGACGCGGCGCCGAAACGGGTGCCGGCTCAGTCGAAGCTCAACTCGATCAGCGAACAGTCATCCTCGAACGCCCCGGCCGGTGTCAGTGCGTGCAGCGCACCGATCAGGTCGTCCAGCAATGGATTCGAGGTCGCCGCCAGTCGGGTGGTGAGGTCCTTGAACTGCCCATAGGACAGGCTGCGGTGGTCATCGATCGCGATCTCGTAGGCGCCGTCACTGCAGATCAGGATGCGGCACTCCGGCGGCACGGTGTAGGTGTGCGCGGTGAAGACAGTGTCCTCGAATATCCCGACCGGTCCGTCGGTCGCGGCCAGCGCGATCGTTGTCAGTGGCCCGTCGCCGACACGGGAGAACGCGAACGGCGGCGGCGCGGCGGCGTTCGCGTAGCGCAGGGTGCGGGTGGATGCCTCGTAGACCCCTATCCACATGGTGAAGTAGTGGTCATTCTCTCGGTCCATCTGGAACCGGCGGTTCAACTCCGCGAGAACCCTTTCCGGCGCCGACAGCGTCTCCGGGGTCAGGGATCCGGACCGGAGCATATTGTGCACCGAGACCGCGACCAGGGCGGGTTCGAGCCCGTGACCGGATACGTCGATGAGGTAGACGAGGAGATGATCGTCGTCGACCCAGCGGTAGTCGAAACAATCACCGCCGAGCTCCCGTGACGGCAGGTATCGCGACGACACCCGGACCCTGCCGGTGAGGCCGCGCGGCATGATCGATGACACGTAGGCGGCCGCGGAGGCCAGTTCGGTCTGCAGGCGTTCGGCATATTCCCGGAGGCGCTGCGCCAGAATCTCATTCCGCTCGTTGGCTTGAACCGTCGCGGTGATATCGGTGATCTGGGAGATGAAGTTCTCCACCTGACCTTCCTCGTCCCGGACGCAACTCACCGCCGATTCGGCCCAGATCAGGTGGCCGTCGGCGTGGACGTACTGCTTGATCATTCGATAGGACTCCTGATGGCCCGCCAGAATGCTGCTGACGTTCGCCAGGTCCGCATCGACGGACGCCGGTGCCGTCAGTTCCTGCCAGGTCATCTGCCGCAACGTGTCGGCGTCGTAGCCGAACATGGCGCACAGAGCGTCGTTGACCTCCACGAGACGGCCGTCCGGGGCGACCAGGCACATGCCGATCGCCGCATTCTGCACCGACCGGCGGTACCGTTGGTCGGCACGCGCCTGTTGTCGGCGCGCCTCCTCGGCCACCTGTTCGGCGGCCACCTCATCATCAATCGGCCGGAAAGCGGCGACCACGCCGTTCTGATGGCCGTACTCATCACGAAACGGCCTGGCGTGCAGGTGCACCCAGTGCACGGTGCCATCGGCGGAAATCAGCCTGGCCCGACCCCGGACGCTGTCGCCGGCAGCGACTGCCCGCATCCTGGCCTCGTGGGTCGCGGCGTCTTCCGCCGGGATCAGATCCCGGAGCTCCCTGCCCCGCCAGTAGTCGGCGAACCGGCCCAGCACATCACCCACCGAAGGCGAGAGCCACACGAACCGGCCATCCCGGATGAGGGCGATGACATCCGAGGAGTTGTCGGCCAGCAACCGATAATTCCGCTCCGAGGCGGTCAGACGTTCGACGGCGAGGAACCGTTCGGTGACGTCCCGCCAAGTCAGACTGATCAGGTTCGCATCCGCCCGGGTAACCCGGATGTCGTACCGGCGGCTGGTGTCGCGACTCTGGTTGTAGAAGGGAAGGTCATCGAGGATCGCCGGCGTTCCGGTCTCCAGGCAGTCGAGGTATCGGTCGAACAGACCGGAGCGCTGCAGATCGGACGATATCGCCCGAGCGCTACGCCCGAGGATATCGCCCTCCTCGGACTCGAAGTAGCCGCATGCGGCGCGGTTCACGCTGCGGTACACGAAATCGACCACCCGCCCGGACCCATCACGCACCGACTCGAGTAGCGCATGCGGGTCGATCATGCTGTCAATGGCCGCGCGCAGCAGTCGCTCGGCCGCCCGGCTGGCATCCAGCACCTGGGCCAGTTCGGAAACATCATCGAAAATCCAGACACGTTCGCTGAACCCGCCGTGCCGAAGCGCCCGCGAGCTGACATGAACATGTGTGGGGTTTGACGGGAATCGCCAGGTGCAGTCGACTTCCGCCGACGAACCGGCCAGTAATTCCCTGCCCATGGACGCTATCTGTTCCCGGTTGAGTGCCCGCCCTTCGAGTTCGGTCATCGCCGCCGCGAACTCGGCTGTGCGCACCCGCCCCGGCGCAAGATCGAGCAGCCTCGCCGCCGCCGCGTTCAGATCGACCTGATCCAGGGCGTAATCCACCGACGCCATTCCCTGGTCGAGGTCGTCGGCGACGGCCTGAAGGCGAACCAGTGCCCGGCCCCGATCGTTCTGCACCGCAGCGATCCGGGCCAGATCGGCGATCTCGTCGGCGATCAGGCCTCGGGCCTGCTCCGGGAGTTCCCCCTCGACCGGTGACCCGCACCAGATCAGCAATAGCGTCAACGGCGACTCGGCCAGATCCAGCGAAAGGGCGGCGGTGACGGCGGCGGGGAGTTCCAGCCGGAGTGAGGTGGGCACCACACTGGCCACTACCGCCGGATCTCGGTGGATCAACCCGGCGGCGGCGCCACCAGTCTTGGGCCAGGCTGATCCCCGAGCGACCAGATCGGGGGGCTGCGCGCAGATCACCGAACCGGCACTCGATTGGCCGGCACGACTCCAGATGATCGCGGCATCGGCACCGCAACTGTCGAGTAGTCGCCGCAGCGACCCTTCCAGGAAGTCGATCATCGCCGACCACCAGGCGGACTCGCGACGAATGCGCCGGCCGCCCGAATCACCTCACCTGGATCGACCACATGCGGGAAATGCCCCCGGGACTGAAGTTCCACCATATCCGCCGACGGAATGGCCTTCGCCATCCAATACATCACATCGACCGGGACAGCAGGGTCATCGCGGCTTTGCAACAGCAACGTCGGATTGCCGATCCGCGGGTAGATCTTTCGGAAGTCGCCGGTGAACGCCGCGCGGAAGGAGACTGCGGCATACGACGGGTCGAGTGCACGCAAAGCGCGGACGAAGTCCATGCCGTACTCGGGGCGGTGCGGATTGCTCATCACCAGCGGCCCGAATCCGCCGGTCCATGCGTCGTAATCGCGGACGATGGCGTCCAGCAGAGCATCGACATCCGCGTGGGAGAAGCCGCCACGGTAACCATGGTCCGGGTCATCGACGTAACACGGGGAAGTGTTGATCAGCACCAGTTTTGAGAACAGGCCTGGGTCCCCTGCCGCGGCGAGCGCACCGGCGCTACCGCCCATCGAGTGGCCGATGAATATCGCGTCGCGCACCCCCAACTCGCCGCACAGCAATCCGAGATCGTCGGCGAAACCCAGAACACTCGAATGCCGTCTCGCGGAGAACAGGCTGGGATCGGCCTCAGCCGATCCGGACTGAGCAAACGTCAGCACCTGTCTGCCGAACCCGAAAGCCTCAACCAGGGGGGCCCAGTCCGAGGGCGAGCCACCCAGGCCATGACCGAACACCAGCCAAGGCCCGGTATCCCCCGTGACCTTCGCTCGGTGGCCTCTGGCACGCGTCGTCAGTCTGATAAACGCCAGGTTAGCAGCAGATTCATGGCGCTAACCGCGCTCGGCGATACCCCGGATCAGCAGTCGCACCTCGGGTGCTGCGAAGGGCGGCAGCTCGGGGCTGCTCGGTGCTGCCGTCGCCAGTCGGATCGAGTCGGAAATCCTTTGCAGCAGCAAAAGGTAGGCCTCCGGATCGGCGGATCCAAAAAAACCCTGGCTTCCTTGTTCAGCGGCCCAGCACCCGGTCACCGTCGCGTAGCCGAGGTGCTCGGCGGCGGCGACAATTCCGCTCAGACCGTACGCGGCCGCCCGGTCCCGGCGGGAGCCATGGCGGGCCGCCTCCTCGGCCGCGGCCAGATCGAAGATGCTGTTTTGCAGGTCACGCCTGGCGCCCCGGGACGCCAGGGACGCCACGTCCCCGCGCGCCAGGAACCGCGTGGTGGTGATGGTGTGTCCGATCATGTCGACAAGGGCATCAGTCAAGCGGTGCGCCTCCTGACGGCGCACGGCCGACAGGTAGACCATCAGGCCGACACCGCAGCCGATCACGGTGTCCACGCCGCGGTCGACGATGAGAGCTCCGATATCGGCTTGGCCGCCGCCCGAGGCGATGGTAAGCGCCAGGGCGGTGATGAATACCGTTGCCAGCGCGTAATGGGTGACGACAAACAGTTCGATGACGAACTGGAGGGCGACGACAACCAGCACCAGCCACAGCCCCTGCGGATAGAGACCGAGAATGGCGGCCGCCAATCCCAACCCGACCAGGGTGCCGAGCACCCGTTCGGCGCCGCGCCGCAGGGTGGCGACCCGGTGAGTGCCCTGATGCAGCACCAGCACAGCCGCGGCCATCGCCCAGTACACATGTCCGATGCCCAATGTCCCGGCCACCGCGCCGGCCACCGGTGCGGCGATACCGACCCGCCACATCACCCGCCGGGTGTGCCCGCCCGGCCTGATCGCCCGGCCCAGCAGACTCGGCAACGGCGGGCGCCGCAGCGGTGGGCGGTGCGGGTCGCGATTGGCGATGACACCCGGTGCGAGGTCCAGGGTTCCGATCGCGCGTGCGGTGGCCGCGCCACCGCCCGGCAGCGGCCGGCCCGTGCCGACGGCCGTCATCGCATCGGTGAACAACACATGTAACGCGTGGTTCGCCTCTCGGAGCAGGAGTAGCGATCCGTCGGCGGCCGAACGTGGCTGATACTCCACGAGCACCGCCCAGGCTCTGGTCAGCGCTTGGGCCGCACCTCGTCGTGCGGCCTGTGCTTGACCGCCGCCGGTACTGTCGAGATAGTCGGCCACAGCGTTGCCGGCATCCGCCAGCGCGGCTTTTTCGGGCCCGCGGGGATCGCTCAGGACGGCGCTGATATGGCTGATCCAGGCGACCAGGCCGCCGACGAGTACCAGCAGTCCAACATGCCAGGGCGGCCGATGGGATGCCGAAATCCCCACGCCCGCAGCGCAAACCAATACGAACATATAGGCCCCGGGGGGACCCACCGCCAGTGCCGCGCACAACCAGACCGCGAACACCGCGATCGCCGACACCGCGGCGACCGCCGTCCACACGGACGTGGCTGCCCACGCCCCGAGGGTCACCGCCGCGGCCAGGGAGACCGCGATCACCGCCAATTGCACAGCGCGGTTCCGGTACGGCCGGTCGGTCCCGTAATCGGCGGTGAAGGCTCCGAGGGTGGCGATCAGACCGGCACCGATGTCACCTGCTGCCCAGCCGATCAGCATCGGGACCGCGGTGCTGATCGCCACCCGCAGCGCGATCGGCCAGCGCCTGAAGGAGAACCGCACGTACCATCCAAGATCGGATTGAACAGAAATCCTCTACAAATTACCGCGCCCCAGCGAATGGTTGTTGAACCCGCCGGACGCAGCAGGGTGGAAAGCCGCGATCACCGATCTCGCCGATCAGTCGGTCCCGCACATCGAGACCATCATCGCCAAACTCGGGGTGCGGGTGGAACCCACCACGATCGGCCAGGGTGTCAGCTTTCACCGTCCTGCGGGCACAACAGGACGGGATCACCGCGCCCGCCCCGGCCGCCGTGTAGACACCCGGGTGCGACTTGGCACCCGTCGGCGACTCACTGAAAGTCCACGAGTGGGCGGGCACTCGGGACCTGCTGCTGAGCCCGGTCGTCCTGATGCATCGCAAGCTGCGCCGGGCCGGCGTCGAGGCCGACCTTCATTTGGCGGAGGGCGCGTCGCACTTCACCTACTTCATGAATCCGTTCGCGCCCGAATCCCAGGAAATATTGGCTCTCCTGACTTATCCGTGGGTGGTTTTTCGGCCGGGCAGTGCGGGGCGGTGGCCGCCGAGGGCGAGCATGGCCAGGGCAATGAGTGCTTCTGGGGATCGGAATCCGAACGCGATCCGGGTAAGCAGCCGGATCTTGGTGTTGGTCGATTCGATCAGTCCCTGGGACAGGCCGTGGTCAAAAGCCGCGTCGATCGAATGGCGGTGTTTGACGTTCTTACGGGCCAACTCGACGAAGGCCGGGATAGGGCAGCGAAGCGCTCAGGACACCCACCGGTCCAGGGCCTGTTTGCCCTTGCTCGCCCTTGACCGTCGCGGGGGCGACTGCGCAAGGTGCGGTGTCGCCGATGTCCGCCAGCTACACCTCCGCGGTTCTAGCCGCCCGCTGGTAGGGCCTGCGCGACGTCGAAATGGTATTGTCAAACCATGTTGGCAACCATTGACGCTGGGGGTCGAGTCGTCGTTCCCAAGGACGTCCGCGAGCGTCTCGGATTGCGCCCTGGCAGCCGGATCGTGTTGACAGAGGTTGAAGGACGCCTGGAGATCTCGCCGGCTACGACGCCTGTTCGGCTCGTCGACCACGAGGGCACTCTGGTGGCGGCTGCCGACACCGATCTTCCCGTTCTCACCGCCGAACAGGTCCGCGATGTAGTGGATGCCACCCGTCGGTGACCGCGCTCGATACCAGCGTCGTCATCGCAGCCTTCGCTCCCTGGCATGAAGCACATGCGGCGGCTCGCCGCGCTGTCACACCCGACACGGTCCTTCCGGCGCACGTGGTGACCGAAACCTACGCAGTGCTCACGCGCATGCCGGAGCCGTTCCGGATGGATGCCGCGACAGTGGCCGAGTATCTCGGGCGCCAATGGGGCGGGCGCGTCATCGCCCCGGATGCAGCACTGTACGAATCACTAACGGCAACCGCCGCGACGGCAAGCGTGACGGGGGGCGGTACCTATGACGCCCTCGTCGGGCTCACCGCCCACAGCGTCGGCCACGAGCTGCTGTCGCTGGATCTCCGGGCTGAACGCACGTACCGATCCTTGGGGATCGCCTATCGCTTACTCACCCAGTAGCGTGCTGACTCGCCGGACTCCGCCGAGCTTTGACCACCTGCCGGTCCTCTCAGCACAAAGAACGACCCACGGAAGGGTCCGAAGAGCCGAAATATTCGCCGAAATGTCCCGCTTCTGGGACAGCCGCCTGTGCCACTGACCCGTCTCGCCGCCCGGGCCAGGATGTCATGGCCGCCGTACACAGCGAAAACCGATATGGCTCATACCGGTATCGACCATCTGGGGCCGGCGCGCGGCGGGCCGGTACCGCAGACAGTAGTTGTCGGCGCACAGGAACGAACCGCCCTTGATCACCTTGCGGGGCACCCGGAACTGGGGCTGGTCCGGATCGTAACGGCCTGCCTCACAACACGGTCCGCCCACGTGGCTGTCCGTGTAGAAGTCGCTGGTCCATTCCCAGACGTTGCCCGCCATATCGAACAACCCGTACCCGTTGGGCGGGAAACTGCCGACCGGGCTGGTACGGCCACAGCCGGGTTCGGGTCGCCACGGGAAATCGCCACGCCAGTGGTTGGCCAGTCGGCGGCCGCGTTGTTCGGGCTCGTCGCCCCAGGTGTAGACGGTGTGATCCAGCCCGCCGCGCGCGGCGGTCTCCCATTCGGCTTCGGTGGGCAGGGCCAGGCCCGCCCAGGCGGCGTAGGCCTCGGCATCCTCGGCGGCGATATGGACCACGGGGTGGTCGGCGCGCTTGGTCACCGACGACAGCGGCCCGACCGGCCGGCGCCATGATGCTCCCGGGGTCCAGGTCCACCATTGGCTCAGGTGCCGCAAGTCCACCGGCCCCGGCGTGCGGTGGAAGACCATCGATCCGGGTTGCAGGTTCTCCTCGGGTGCACCGGGATAGTCCGCCGGGTCCAGTGGCCGTTCGGCGATGGTGACGTATCCGGTGGCGTCGACGAACGCTGCGAAGTCGGTGTTGGTCACCGGGTAGGCCTGAATGAAAAACCCGTCCACGTCCTCTGCGTGGGCCGGGGCTTCCTCGGGGTAGTGATCGTCGGAGCCCAGCACCGCCGTCTGGGCGGGAATCCAGACAAGCTCCCCGCCGGGTTTGATCCCCCGGTCGCTGCGCTCCTGCCCGCCGGGTTTGATCCCCCCGTCGCTGCGCTCCTGCCCGCCGGGTTTGATCCCCCGGTCGCTGCCTTCCTGCCCGCCGGGTTTGATCCCCCGGTCGCTGCGCTCCTGCCCGGTCAACGGAACACAGTCGCCCACTCGTCGCGGATGCTCACCACCGGCCAACCCCTCTCGGCGGCAAGGCCTAACGCGCGCTCGGCACCGGCGGTGTAGTCGAACTCCCGTTCCGGATCGTCGTGGCGGACGAGCATGCTCAGCGACGGGCCCGGGGAGGCGGCGGCGAACTCGAGCATCTCGATGTCACCGTTGGAGTTGCCCGCCGCGAAGATCGGGCGACGGCCGGTGCGGCCCCAGATCCGCACCGCCTTGGCCGCTCCGTCGTTGAGGAACTCCGGGCGCGAGGTGGTCAGCAGATGACCGTCGGCGAAGTCCAGTCCGGTCGAACTGCCGATCACCCGCTCCGGCGGGATGCCGTACATCGCGGTGGTGACCGGGCGGATGAAGTCCCGGCCGCCGCCGGAGACGATATAGGTGGCGAAACCGTTTGCCTCCAGCAAAGCCAGCAACTCCACCATCGGTGTGTACCCGCACGCGGTGTAGGGACGGTCGAGGGTCGGGTGCACCGCCGCCTCGAAGAATGCTCGCACCCGCCGCGCGTGCTCCTCCACGGTCAGGCCCTGATAGGCCGAGAACACCCCGTCGACAAGGATCTTCAACGCGGAGTCGTCGCCGTTGTAGTGCCTGACCATCGCATCGTCGAACCAGGCCAGGTCACCGGCGGCCGCCGCGGCGTAGGGCTGGCGGGTGCCCAGCGCCGGATCGGCGGCGGCGAGTTCGGCCAGCCGCCGCACCAGGAAGTCGAGTTGGACCAGCGACGGCTTCTCCACCCACAGGGTGCCGTCGTTGTCGAAGACCGCGACCCTCTCCTCCGCGGCGACGAAATCCGGGCCACCGGTGGTGACGCGGCCGACGAAGTCGAGGATCGCTGACTTCGTCGGCCCGTCCCGCCAGGATTCCAGGCCGGCCAAGCTCAGCCGGCCATCGTCTCGGCGTACTTCTTCAGCTTCTCCACCGCCGCGGTGATCGTGAACGACGCCGGTTCGCTGCGCGGCGGGAACTCCTTGAAGGTCTCCAGGAACCGCAGCACCAGAGCGTTGCCGTAGAGGGTGATGAACACGTTCTCCAGCACCCAGTCCCAGTAGGTGTTGGAGGTGACATCGGCCCGTTCGAACGGGTCGGTGCGCAGGTTGAAGATTTTGGGCACCCGCAGTTCGGTGAACGGCTCGAACCAGATCTGCAGGGTGCCCTGGCAGCGCTGCTCCAGGAACACCAGCTTCCAGTTCTCGTAACGCAGGCCGAGCACATCGCAGTCGTCGGAGAAGTAGATCATCCCGCGACGCGGGCTCTTGTCCACCTCACCGGTCAGGTACGGCAGCAGATCGTAACCGTCGATGTTCACGTGATAGGTCTTGTCGCCGATCGTGTGGCCCTGTTTGAGCTTGGTGACGATATCGGGATCGCCCGCTGCGGCCAGCAATGTCGGCAGCCAATCATGATGCTGGACAATCTCATTGGACACCACACCGGCCGGAATACGGCCGGGCCAGCGGATCATCTCGGGCACCCGGAACGCGCCCTCCCAGCCGGTGTTCTTCTCACTGCGGAACGGGGTGGTGGCGCCGTCGGGCCAGGTGTTGGCATGCGGGCCGTTATCGGTGGAGTAGATGACGATGGTGTCCTCGCCGATACCCAACTCGTCCACACACTCCAGCAACCGGCCGACGTGCTTATCGTGGTCGATCATGGTGTCGTGATAGGGCGACTGCCATCGCCCGGCCTGTCCGACGCTCTCCGGCTTGGTGTGGGTGCGGAAATGCATGTGGGTGGCGTTCATCCACACGAAGAACGGCGTGTCGGCGTCATGCTGGCGTTTGATGAAGTCGATGGCCGCCGAGGTCGTCTCGTCGTCGATGGTCTCCATCCGCTTGCGGGTCAGCGGTCCGGTGTCCTCGATGCGCTGCCGCCCGACCGGCCCGTACCGCTCGTCGATCTCGTCGGAGACCTCCTCGGTGGCCCAGGAATGGATGACCCCGCGCGGCAGCAACTGTTGACGCAGCAGCGGAGCCTCCTCCTCGGTGGGATAGTTGGGGTTCTCCGGTTCCTCCTCGGCGTTGAGGTGGTAGAGGTTGCCGAAGAATTCGTCGAATCCGTGCGCGGTCGGCAGGTATTTGTTGAGGTCACCGAGGTGGTTCTTGCCGAACTGCCCGGTGGCGTAGCCGTGCGGTTTGAGCAGTTCTGCGATCGTCGGGTCCTCGGCGGACAGGCCGATGTCGACACCGGGCATTCCGACTTTCGACAACCCGGTCCGGTACACGCTCTGGCCGGTGATGAAGGAGGCCCGTCCCGCCGTGCAACTCTGCTCGCCGTAGGAGTCGGTGAACCGCACCCCCTCGGCGGCGATCCGGTCGATATTGGGCGTCCGGTACCCCATCAATCCGTCGCTATAGCAGCTCAGGTTGGTGATACCGATGTCATCACCCCAGATGACCAGAATATTCGGTTTGCCTGCAGGCATTGCGGCCCTCGCTTTCGAGTCGGATGTTTACCACGCGCCGTCGGACTCGCGGACGCACTCGCCCCACGCTATAGCGGCGCCCCGCTCGTGGGCATCGAACGGCCACCTCGACTCGCCGAACGTGGCACGCTGGGTGCGTGCGCCGTCGCGATCAGCCAACGGTGGAGGTAACTCGGCGGGTCCGGTGCGATATCGGCACCGCATGGGGCTTCGTCACCGATATCACCCTGCCCACCCGGTGTTCGGCGGAGCTGCACTCGGTCGAATGGCTCGGTGGTGCCACCGAGGTTCGCGTCGGTAACCGATTCCGGGGCCGCAACTCCAATGCCACCGTCGGCGACTGGGAGACCACCTGCGAGATCGTCGAGGTCGAAAGGCAACGCCGCTGGGTGTGGAATGTGCTCGGATATGACGGGCCGGTCGCGAGTTGGGGATTCGAAGTCGAGCCGACCAGCGACGGGGTCCTCATCCGGCAGTGGGCGCGGATCGGACCGGGCCGGTCGGGGCTGGATGTCTCGATCGCGGCGCACCCGGACAGGGAGGGACGGATCGTGGCGGGACGGCTGGCGGAGTGGCAACGGAACATGCAGGCCAACCTGGAATGGATTCGGTCACAGGTCGAGGACTGATGGTCGGCGAGCCGACCGCACCGCCGTGCCGATGGTGTCGACCCGGCTCTACGGCAGCCGCCCGACGCAGCCGGGTGTGATCCCGACTACCGTCGAGATGGTGTTGAGGTCCAGATCCGGGTTCGCCCGCGGTGTCACTGCCGCGGCCGTCGCGCTCAGTGTGATCGCCGCCTCGGGTTGCGGGCAGCGGGCCGATCGGACCCAGGAACCCAGCGTCCCCGCAGCGCTGCCGGCTGTCCCCACCACTGTCCCCACCGCTGTCCCCACCGCTGTCGTGGTGCCCGAGGGGGACTTCACCCCCGTCGCCCGACTCGTCAACGATGACATCGCCGCCCATCGGCTGCCCGGGGCGGTGGTCCAGGTCGGCCACGGCGGCAACATCGTCTTCCGGCAGGCGTTCGGCGTCCGCAAATATGCCGGAGAACCCGGGCTGGACGGGTCACCCTCGGCCGCTGAGCCGATGACCGAGGACACCGTCTTCGATCTGGCGTCGTTGACCAAGATCGTTGCGACCAGCACCGCCGTTCTCCAACTCTACGAACGCGGCCAGGTCGGCATCGACGAGCCCGTTCAGACCTATCTGCCCGAGTTCAACGCCGCGAACGATCCACTGCGCGCACAGGTGACACTGCGTATGTTGCTCACCCACACTTCGGGCATTGGCGGCGACCTGAGCCGGCAGGGGCCGTGGGGCCTGGTGGCGGCCGACCGGACCGGCGGAATCCACCGTGCGTTGACCGCACCCTTGGAGTTCGGCCCCGGCGAAATCTTTCACTACTCCGATATCGGGTTCATTCTGCTCGGCGTCATCATCGAGAGAATCACCGGGGAGCCGTTGGACGCCTACGTTCAGGAGAACATCTTCGGCCCGCTGGGCATGGTCGACACCCGATACCTTCCGGCCGCCGCGGCGTGCGGCCCGTACCGGATCCGCGGTACGGCAGTCGAATTGACCTCCGGCGGGGCGACCATCACCCAGTGCCCGCCGGAGTCGTGGAACTCTGACCTGCTGGCCCGCATCGCCCCGACGGCGCGAGATGAGGACACCCCGGGTATCAACCCGAACCACGGCAATCTGCTTCGGGGTACCGTCCACGACCCGACGGCACGCCGCATGGGCGGGGTGACCGGCAGCGCCGGTGTGTTCTCGACGGTGCGAGACGTCGGCAGGTACGCCCAGGCCCTCCTCGATCGCCTGGCCGGACGCCCGAGCCCGTTCCCGCTGCGGCAATCCACCCTGCAATTGATGACGACACCGCAGCAGGAGATCTCCGGTCAGGGTCTGCGTGGTTTCGGCTGGGATATCGACACCTATCAGTCGACACCGCGCGGCACGATCTTTCCGGTCGGCAGCTTCGGCCACACCGGCTTCACCGGGGTGACGCTGTGGATCGATCCCGGATCGGACAGCTACGTGATTGTCCTGGCCAATGTGATTCACCAGCGGGGCGGTCCTCCCGTAGCCCGGTTGAGCGGTGATGTGGCGACGGCGGCGGCGCGGGCCCTGCACCTCTACGGCAGTTAATCCGCAACGGCCCGCAACCGGCACCATGGGGGTATGGATCCGCACACCCCGACCCGGCCCGACACAGGCGGCCCGGGCTATCGCGCCCTGATTGTCGATGATGAGGCGGCGCTGGCCGAGGTGATCGCCAGCTACCTCAGGCGTGAGCACTTCGAGGTGACGGTCTGTCACACCGGCGCCGAGGCCGTGGCCGTGGCACAGGAGCTGGACCCGGATGTGGTGGTGCTGGATCTGGGGTTGCCGGGTATCGACGGGCTGGAGGTGTGCCGGCAACTGCGAACGTTCTCCGATGCCTATGTGGTGATGCTGACCGCGCGGGACACCGAAATGGAAACCATCATCGGGCTGTCGGTGGGCGCGGACGACTATGTCACCAAACCGTTCAGCCCGCGGGAGTTGGTGGCCCGGATCCGGGCGATGCTGCGCCGGCCCCGGACCGCCGTTGCGTCCTCGGAGGTAGCGGTGCCGGCGCGGGTGTTCGGCCCGCTGTCGATCAACGTGGATAGTCGTCAGACCATCCTGCGCGGAGAACTGATCCCCCTGACGCGCACCGAATTCGACATCCTTGCCGCGCTGTCGTCCCGGCCGGGCGTGGTGTGGACCCGCCGCCAACTCATCGATGCGGTCTGGAACGAATCCTGGGTGGGCAATGACCACCTTGTCGACGTCCACGTCGGCCACCTGCGGCGCAAACTCGGTGACGACCCGGCGGATCCGAGCTTCGTGTTCACCGTCCGCGGTGTGGGCTACCGGATGGGGACGGGGCGGTGAACGGCCCGACCAACTGGGGTATCGGCCGCCGACTGCTGCTGGCCCAAACCCTGGTGTTGCTCGCCGGCGGCGTGGCCACCTGGGTGGTGGCGCTGGTGGTCGGCCCGCCGTTGTTCCGGGAACACCTCCGCATGGCCGGGGTCGAGGACAACTCCAACGAACAGTTCCACGCCGAGCAGGCCTATCGTCATGCCACCGCACTGTCCATAGCGGTCGCGATCACCATCGCCATTCTTCTGGCGTTCGTGGTGACCGCCTATCTGGGCCGGCGCCTGCAACGCTCCATTACCGAGGTTTCGGCCGCAGCGGCCACAGTTGCCGAAGGCCGCTACGACATTCGGGTATCGCCTCCGGGGCTGGGCCACGAGTTCGACGATTTGGCAACGGCATTCAACCGGATGGCGGGCCGGCTGCAGGCGGTGGATTCCACCCGTCGGCAGTTGTTCGGTGACCTTGCCCACGAGATCCGCACCCCGGTGTCCGTGCTCGAGGCCTACCTGGAGGCGGTCGAAGACAGTGTGAAAACACTTGACCCCCAGACCATCGCGATGCTGCGCGAGCAGACTGGCCGGCTGGTACGGTTCGCGGCCGATACCGCCGAGCTGGCCCAGGCCGAGGACGCCCACGTCGGAATCGCGCCGGGATGGTTGGATATCGGCGAACTGGTGGCCGCCGTCAGCGCCGCCGTCGCCGGTCGTTATGCCGACAAGGGTGTCTCGCTCGCCACCCGCGTCACTGTGGCGGACCCGTTGTGGGCAGACCGGCAGCGGCTGGCGCAGGTGCTGGGGAACCTGCTCGACAATGCGCTGCGGCACACCCCGGCCGGCGGCCACGTCAGCCTCGCGGCCACGCGGTGCGGTGCAGACGTGGCTTTCACCGTCGTCGACGACGGCAGCGGAATCAGCCCGGAGCACCTGCCACACGTCTTCGAGCGCTTCTACCGCGCTGATACGGCCCGGGACCGCAAGAGTGGCGGTTCCGGCATCGGACTGGCGATCGCCAAGGCGCTGACCGACGCCCACGGCGGCCATATCAACGTGGACAGCGGCGGGCCGGGTCAGGGGGCCACCTTCACCGTCACGGTGCCGAGGGTTGCGCCCGCGACGGCACACGGTGCTACAGCGAGCTGAGGATCCCGTTCATGAGATCGATCTCCTGCTGCTGGCTTTCCGCGATCGACTTCGCCAGCTCAATGGCCTCGGGGGATTCGCCGTCTGTGATCTCTTTCTGCGCCATCGTGACCGCGCCCTCGTGGTGAGCGATCATTTGGGTGAGGAACAGCCTGCCGGCCTGCACCCCCTGGGCGTTTTCCAGTTCGTCCATATCTGCCGGCGACATCATCCCTTCCATATCGCCTTCCATACCGCCCATTTCCATACCGCCCATTTTCATATCGCCGTGGTGCATGCCGCCCATTCCGGGCATGCCCCACTGACTCATCCAGCCCTGCATCTGCTCGATTTCAGGCCCCTGGGCGGCTTTGATCCGGGTCGCCAATTCGACCACCCGAGGGTCGATATCCGGCTTGGCCAGGATGATGTCGCTCATTTCGACCGCCTGCTGATGATGACGGATCATCATGTGGGCGAACCGCATATCGGCCCGATTATGCGGTCCCGCCTGCGCTGCGGTCCACGACCCGGCCGAGGTGGATGCCGCCGGCGCGGCCTCGTTGGTCGCTGTGTTTCCGCACGCCCCGAGGGCGGCCAGCACAGCGATCGCGGCCACCCCGGCGGCCGCAGCCCGGGTCTTGTTGACGGTCTTGTTCACCACGCACGCCTTTCCTCGCTGTCACATCTGTTCACTTCTGAGTTTTCCCAACATCGGTAGTGCCGCCCTGCTTGTTCTGTGAAGATCCGATCAAGGACCGAGCCGCCAGTGGTCGGTCCGGGCCGGGCGGGAGGTGTCCGCGGCGTGCCAGGGCGGCCAGGGCGGCGGCACAGAGCAGCCCGATCGCGGCGAGTGCCATCCACACCAGCACGCCGGCGTCCCACTGGGGCGCCGCATGGATCAGCGCCCCGACTCCGACATTTCCGGCCAGGATGCCCACCCCGACGATGGTGCTGTAGAAGCCGTAGTGCGTGCCGACCAGGCGGCCACCGCAGAGTGCCACCACGGTGTCCATCTCGAACGGAAACACCGCCGCCGACCCGAGGGCCAGCACCGCCGTGCTCGTCAACAGTGCCACTATCCCCGGCAGTGTCCCGAAACGATTGCCCGGCACAATGATCAGCGGCACGAATGACAGCGCGACAACCGTCATGCCGATAACCAGTGAGCGACTGGTCCCCCACCTGCTGGAAAACCAGCGGGTGATCCGCAACTGTGCGGTCACCGACACCACACCGGACACCGCGAATATCGCCGCGATCAGCGCCGCGCTGTAGTCGGGCGCGAGTTCGGCCGCGTACAGCGGTAACGCCAGATAAACCTGGAAGGTCAGCACGTAGGAACCGATCATGGCCACGGCGAACAGGAGAAACGACCGGTTTCCGGCCACGGCGCGCAAGTCCTGCAGCACCGAGGTGGCGGCCTGGGCGGAGTCGGCTTCGCGGCGCGGCAGAGCAAATAGCTGGGCGATCGTCAGCAGCGCAAACACCCCCGCCGCTCCGGCCGCGGTGAGCCGGAAGTCGACCGCCATGAGGGCCAGTCCCACGAGCGGTCCGGCCAGGATGCCCGCCTGGTAGAACACGTTGAACAACGCGAACGCCTCCACGCGGCGGCTCCCGGCATCGACGGCCAGGTAGGCCCGCACCGCCGGGTTGAACAGTGCGCCAGCGAAACCCGTTGCCGCTGAGGCGATCAGCACCGCAGGCAACGAATGAGCGAACACCAGCAGCCCGAAACCCGCGGTGCGAAGCAGGCAGCCCGCCACGATCAGGGGCTTGTAGCCCAGCCGATCGGCCAACGTGCCGCCGACGATGAACATGCCCTGCTGGGAGAAGTTCCGCACCCCGAGCACCAGCCCGACCGCCCACGCCGCCAAACCCAGCGAGCCGGCGAGATAGCCGGCCAGGTAGGGCATCAGCATGTAGAAGCCGAGGTTTATGCCGAACTGATTGATCATCAGCAGCCTGCTCGGCCATCCGAAGCTGCGGAACACACGAACCCCGCTCACTTCGGCACCGCCTCAGAAGGTGCGACAACCGTGGCGCACCGGGTCCAGGATTTCACCAATGTCGTGGCGGGGTCGCTGATGATCAGCGGATCGGCGGGAGGTTCACCGTCGAGCAGATGATGCTCGCGGCAGAAGTCGTCGTTGAAGATCGTGTCGAAGTAACGCTGCGGGCCGTCGGGGAAGATCGCGGCGATGGTTGTCCGGGCGGGATAGGTTCGAGCCGCCCACCCCGCCACCAGGGCGACCGCTCCCACGCTCCACCCGCCGCTGGCGTACCGGGTGGCGGCCAGTGCGCGTGAAGCCCACACCGCCTCTTCGGCCGCCACCCAGTGGACTTCATCGAAGGCGGGGTAGTCCACGTTCCCGGGATAGATGCTTGAGCCGAGACCGCGCATCAGGCGCGGCCGGGCCGGTTGACCGAAGATGCTGGATCCGACGGTGTCCACTCCGATCAGCGTCAAGGCAGGGTTGAACTTCCGCAACACCTTTGCCACGCCCGCGGAGTGCCCACCGGTGCCCACCGAACACACCAGCACGTCGACATTTCCCAGCTGGTTGATCAACTCCAGTGCCAGGGTGCGATAGGCCTCGACGTTGTCGGGGTTGTTGTACTGGTCGGAGTGCCACGCGTGAGGATCTTCGGCCAGCAACTCGGCGACCCGGTCGCAGCGGGCCCGTTGCCACCCGCCGTCGGGGTGCGGCTGGTCCACCCGGTCGACCTGCACACCGTAGGCGGCCAACATCCGCGCGACGATGGGTTCGAGCCCGGTGTCAGTGACGATGGTGACGGGATGCCCGTAGGTCATACCGGCCAATGCGAGACCCAAACCCAATGTGCCGCTGCTGGACTCGATGATCCGAGCCCCCGGTCGCAGATCGCCCCGGTTGCGGGCACGCGCCACCATGTACATCGCGGGGCGGTCCTTGATACCGCCGGGGTTGAAGCCTTCCAGCTTTGCCCAGAAACCTCGATCGCCATCGGCGAACGGGGTGGTGACACGCAGCACCGGTGTGTTGCCCACCGTCGCCGCGAGAGTTCCGTCGGGGTCGGGGCGACGGGGACCACGGAACTGTGCGGCGTGAGCAGTGCAGGGGTGAAAAGGTCGAACAGAGGACATCGCAGGATCGCTTCCTGGCCGGGCCGCGTTCCGAATCGCAGCCGCTGAGAATGGACGTCAGTCACCGACCGGGCGACCCCGGTGAGGGGTCGCTCGATCTGCGCCTAGCCGATCAGCGGCGGGAAATGCACAGCCGGGCCAGCACATCGCGGCCCGGGGATACCGTCAGTGGTGCGCGGGGCGGACCTCGCCCGACCGGAGTCCGGTACTTGAGTGAGAGCGTCCACAGCACGGCGGCGGCGAGGATCAGCCCGAGGGCGGGCAGTACGGTGCGGATGCGGGGGGACACCGCCTCGGCCCAACTGTCCGGCAGGCCTTGGGTCGGCGCCGTGCCGATATGGTCGTGGCTCACCCCGGCGAGGTGGTCGAGGCTGCCCGAGGCCGATATGTGGTGATCCGCCACGGCGATGTGGTGATCGACCGGTGCGCCTGGGGCGGAAGCCAATATCGCCGGGGCGGAAGCCAATATCGCCGGGGCGGCGAAGAGGGTGGCGAAGAACATCAGCCCGATAGCCGCCACCCGGCCGTCGGCAATCACTGGCGGCCACGCCATGGTCGGTCACCTCACTTTCGTGACCACTGTGCGGCCCTCGGCCATGGAAAAGACTGATGGTTCGGTAAAGGTTCGATCAACATCCGCGTAGCGGTCGCCCGGTGCGGGAACGGACGCCATCCCTATCCGAGCGGTGCCGTCAACCGCGGGTGGCCTTCTGTGAATCGTGACCGGAGGCCCTCCGGCGCCAGGGCAGGATTCGGGTGAGATCCGCCAATCAAGGGAACCCGGTACTCCAAGGGGGATCGAAGGGCGGAGCCGATGCATGCGTCAGAACCTGGGGTGGGCGGTCGGTTACAACGTGATCGCCCTGACCGTCGCGGCCGGCGTTTTCCAGCCCGCGTTCGGCCTCATGCTGCGACCGGAGGTCGCCGCTCTGTCCATGTCGCGCCGGGCCGGTCACCACGAACCACCGCCTCCCCCACCGCCGCCGCCGCCCCCGCCCCCGCCACCGCCGCTGCTGCTTGAGGACTGGGAGGCGGTGTAGGCACCGATGGATGAGGACAGTGCCGACTCGAAACTGTCGAAACCCGAACTCGACCCCAGCAGAACACCATGGGTGCCCGAGGCGTGGTACCACTCCGGCTGCGGTGCGGGTGTTCCGGTGGCGGCCTGGTATTTCTTCGCCCACAACCCCGCGGTTCCAGCAGCGACCGCGAATGGGATGTAGGCGGTGTAGAGATCCTTACGCGCGGCGAAATCGAATCGGGACTCCGCAGAGTCGGTGGCGACCAACCGGTGGAACCCTCCTGCGCGGGACCACAATTCGCGACCGGCGGCAGTGCGTCTCAGGCCCACACCGGGTCTCCAGGCCGTCATCGACACAACGAAGAACAGCCCGAACGGCACCATCCAGATGGTTCCGGGTAATAGCCGGAACAACGCGGCCACCGTCAGCACGAGGGCGGTCGCATTGGCTACCCTCGCCCACCACTCTTTGCGCTTGTGGACCACCAGTCCCTCGTCGAGGGCCCATTCCCGGACCGTCTGGGCCATTCGCGCCTTGGCGGCGTTCAGTTTCCTGCCGGCTGCCACCGTGCCGTCGGCCCGGAACTCCCGCCCTGGTTTACCGACACCGAGCGCCTGTGCCACCGCCCGGCTGACCGGGTCGATGGCCTGCCACTGTCCCGGCGTCCCTCCGGAGCGGATCGTCCACTTCTTCGGATCGGCCTGGTCCAATGTCAGCACCCCGTGCTCGGCGAGGTGGAACAGGGTTGCGGTCAGACCGTGCCGGGGCACCTGCTCGGTATGGATGTACTCGGTCTGAACCGGACCGAGACGCTCCGGCGGCGCGTACTGGACCGGGAAACCGGGGGGACGCTCGGCCGTCATCCGCATCAGTGCCACGGCGCCGGCCAGCCCCAGCACCGTCATGACACCGGCCGCGATCAGCCCCGAGACCGATCGCCCGAGTACCGGATCCCAGCGCTGGGTCCAGGGCAGGGTGGCCCGTGGCGGGGTGGGTACGTCCACACCGACACGCAGGGTGAGCGGGGTGCGCGGGGAGAGCCCGCGGGCCGACGCCGTCACCGTCTGACCGTCGATTCCCAAAGCGGCACAGGGCGTTCCGTACCCGATTCCAGCCGCACATTGCGCGCCGGTGACCGGTCCGGGCAGGGTCACCGACACGCGGGCCTCGGTGATGGGGTTGTTCCAACCGGGCGGAATGACATTCCAGTAGAACACCGACTGCGCCGGTGACGCTTGGCCGTCAGAGGTGGGGAAGATCTTGGCCGCGCCGGTGTCGCCGGGGTCGAGCGCTCCGGCGATTCGATACCGGATCGTGAAGATATGGCTGCCGCGGTCGAGGTACCGGTCGGGATCACCGATCTTGGCGACCCGAAACCGTCGGTCGTCCTCCCAGGAGAGCTCGTAGGGCACGGCCTGGCCGTCGAGGGTGATCTCGGTGATCTCCGGCGGTTGACGGATGTACGGGTCGTTGGCGTTGGCCACATCCCAATACCGGAACAGCCCGTGGCGCCATGCCGGGAACTCCGCGGTGATGGTCTCGGTGGCCTCGAGTGCGCCATCGGCCGCGACGATGTAATCGGCGCGGTATTCGCTGAAGACGACGGGATCGGCTGTTGCGGTCGACTCGGAGGAGACCGTGATGAACATCGGGGTCAGCACACCCAGGGCGATCACCAGGAGGGCGATCGGCCACCTCAGCTTTCCCAGCCACCCCATACGCCACCCCATGTGTCCGACTCAGATTACGAGGACCACGTCGATCTTAAGGCCGGATCTCCTACAGCCAGGCCCACAGGAAGCCGGCGAACAAGACGGCGAAACCCCCGACCTCGCCGACGATCAACGCCATCATCGCCACATGAACACTGCGGCCCGACTGGCTGAGCTGGTTGGTGGTGTCACGTTTGGCGCCGTGAACGATATAGCTGACGATCGCACCGACGAAGAACACGATGATGGTCATCGCCGCGGTCAGGTTGAGCCACCCCGGCCAGGCGCTGAGTTCGACGAACACGGCCACCAGCAGCGTCGCGAAGGAATACAGCAGCGCCGCACGATGCGCGATGTCCACGTAGGGATGCGCGAGGTGATCCGCGCTCGTCGCCATCTGCCGGTACTTCCAGATCCCGAGAATCAGCGCCAGCAGGAAAATCAGGCCCGCGGCGCACAGCGTCACCAAGGTCGCGTTCGCGAGGGTCATCGCCGACCGGTCCTGTCCGCCTCACGCGGCCCGGTGATCTCGAGGGTCAGTTCGATCTCCAACGCCAGATTCGCCGGCAGGGACGACACCCCGACCGCCAGCCGGGCGTGCCGCCCGGTATCGCCGAAGACGTCAACGAAAACTTCGGAGGCACCGTCGATGACCTGGGTATGTCCGACGAAGTCGGGAGTGGAGTTGACGACGCCGCGCACCGAGACGATCTGACGCACCGCATCCAGAGTGCCGAGAACCGATCGGATGGTGGCAAGGGCGCTGATGGCGGCGAGGCGAGCCGCCCGTCGCCCGTCGTCGACATCGAGGTCGGCACCGAGTTTTCCCAGCACAATGGTCCCGGGCGGACTGAACGGCACGTGGCCGCCGAGAATGAGCAGGTCACCGGTGCGGACCGCGTTCACGTACTCACCGGCCGGCGGGAACGGTGCCGGCAGGTCGAGGCCCAGTTCCCGCAGACGGGCTTCAGCGGACACGAACCGGGCCCGGTCGCATTGCATGCCGCGGAGGTGAACCGGCCATCAGTGAATGCTAGGCCGGTGCCGAGCGGGCGCGGGATCCGGGCGGCTGATGTGGCTAGCCCGCGTCGTCGCCCCGGTTGGGCCGCGATTCCCGTACCGCGGTAACCGCCTGCTCCAGCTGCTCAAGTCGGTGCTCTCGACTACCCACCAACTCGATCAGCCGCGGACGGTCGTCCTCCCGTATGACCCCGTAACGGCCGTCGCGATAGATCTGCTTGAAAATCCGGTCCACCGCGTCGCGGTAGCCATGGTCGGCGGGCCGAATCCCGTCGGCTTCCATCTGCACCGGCCATGCCTCGGACTTCGGGACGAAGGCCAGGATATCCAGATGGTCCAGCGCCTCCGCGGCCGCCGGCACCATGGACGCGACGAACGCATCGTCGATATCGGTGCACCCCGTGTCGGCGGTGTACTGCGAGTAGGCCAGGTAGTCCACCGGCGCGCGGTCGAAGATCACCTCATCGGCGGGTCCGGCGTACCGATGCACTCGGCTGATGTTGTAGTACAGCTGAATACCGTTGTGCAGCCGGGTTGATTCGTCGCGGAACAGGATCTCGTAGGGTCCGTGCAACCCCAGCGCGCGGTAGGGCTCCTCCTCGCGGATGACGTGCGGGTGGCGGGCGACCCAGTCGTTGACAACGGTCGACTTCCCCAGGGAGTGGCTTCCGGAAACGGCGATACGCATGAGATCAGACTCCCTTCGATGCGAGGCGACGACGGAAGACCCGCCACGCCCCGGTTGACCACAGCGCCCAGACGATGAGCACCGGCTGAAAGAACAACCGGGCCAACCGGGCGCCGTCGCTGTCGAGCCCGAAGGCGTCGCGCCCGTGGACCCACTGGGCGATATTGCCGGGAAAGATCATGACAAAGAAACCCGCCAGCAGCACCCCGACCACGGGACGTCTCTTCGTGGCGAGAATCATCGCCGCACCCAGAGCGATCTCGACCACTCCGGAGGCCAGCACCGTGACATCCGCGGGTACCGGCACCCAAGTGGGCACCTGCGCCTGGAACTGCTGGCGGGCGAAGGTGAGATGACCGAATCCGGCCAGGATCATCAGCGATCCGAGCACGATCCGCCCGAGGGTGCGGGCGGTCGTATGGGCGGCAGAAGACGGCATCAGCGCCCGCGGCTCCATGCCGTGTAGGACGATATCGAGCCGGCCCGGGGCCGCTCCAGCCAGGGCCAGGGATGAAGTTCGACCACATCGAGGCGGGCGGCCCTGGATCTCCAGCCCGGTACCGGGGCGAAGGTGGTCACCAGCGGCCGGCCCGCCAGCGCCGCGACGGGGTCACCCCGCCACAACTGCACCTGCCGGCGGGTGGCCAGATCGCCCAGCGACTGCGTCAGGAAGACCAACCGGTTCACCGATAACTGCAGCCGGCGTAGCAGCGGCTCGTCGAATACGAACACCACGGGCAGTTCGGGGTGGGCCGCCGCGGCCGGGTCACGGTCACTGAGGCTCTCGGCGGTCATCCAGACGGCGTCGGGCGCCCCGGACCGCTGGACGGCGGCCGGACCGGCGGTCCTGGCCAGGTCGTCGTCACGCCTGAGCCGCGGATCGGCTGCCGGTTGCGGCTCCCGCTCCTGAATCGCCGGCCAATCGGTGATCGGGCACCTCTGCTCGAGGGGGCACCGCGCACACAGTCCCGGTGCCCGCTTCTCCACCTGCCAGCGGGAAAAGCCGTACGCCTTGCCGGTGAGCGCGCCGACCGTCCACTGCCAGCCCAGTCTGTTGGCGGCGCGCGATCCGTCCAGCAGATGCCGGTACATCAGATTCTCGCCGTCACGCCAGCCCAGCCCCGCCCGGACACTCCAGTGCGAAGCGAGCCACATCCGGGTCTGATTGGTCAGCCAGCCGTCGGCCACCAGTTCGGTCCACGAGGATTCCAGGCACAGCGCCGAGGACGCCCACGGGTTGCCGAACTGCCCGGCGCCCTCGCCGGTGCTGTGTTCAGCGACGTCGTAACGCAGCGAGCGCCGGGATGCCGTTCCCATGCGCGCGTAGAGGTGTCGCGCGTACTCCTGCCACCTCAGCTCGTCGCGGAGCTTCCGCACGTCGTCCTGGGGACCGCCGCCGACGTGATCCCACACCTCGCGCAACCGCAGCAGCCCGTGGCGGATATACGGCGACAATCGTGACGCGCCGCGCGTCTCCGGGGGCCAGACGTTGTTGCGCCGGCGGGCATACCCCCGCACGTCATATGCCTGCAGCGCTGCGTCGGCCGCCCGCTGCCCTCCGGGTGTCGCCGCCGGAACACCCGACGCCGTGGATGTACACAGATCACCGAGGTGGCGGATCACCCAGGCGCGCAGGTCGTCCTCACCGAGCGGCGGATCGGGCAGGCGCAACGGTGTCACCCGCCGGACGCTGCCGGGTTGCCGGACGAAAGTCAATCCGCGAGCGGTGACCGACAACCGCAGCCCGGCGAGTCCGGCCATTAGTGTCGCTTCGGTGAGCGCACGTTTCGAGGAGTTGGGCTGGAAGCAGACGGCAATGGGCGTGATCAGCCTGCGACGTCGCTTCGACCCTGTGGTGGCAGCGGACGTTTATGAGGTCAAACTCGACGATGAGCACCTGATGTCCAGCCTGTTCACCGTCGCCGAGCGGGAGTTGGCCCGCCTCGGCCTGGGCCGCACTCCCGGAGCGGCGCTGGACGTGATCGTCGGCGGCCTCGGCTTGGGCTACACCGCGCAGGAAGCTTTGCGGTCCAGCCGGGTTCGGTCCCTGACCGTGATCGAGTTCTCCGATGCGGTTCTGGACTGGAACCGGCGGGACCTGCTGCCGGACACCGCCGGTCTGGCCGCCGATGACCGCGTCACGCTGGTCTGCGCGGATTTCTTCGCCGCCGCCACCGACGCGGTGGGGTTCGATCCGCTCCGACCGGGGCGGACCTACGACGCGATCCTGCTCGATATCGACCACTCGCCCCGTCATGTCCTGCACGCATCGCACGCCGGCTTCTACACGTCCGTGGGCCTGCAATCCGTGTCCTCGCGGCTGAACCCCGGGGGTGTATTCGCCATGTGGTCCGACGATCCACCGGATGAAGAGTTCACCACTCTGCTGGAATCGGTATTCACCGCCGTCGAGGCCCGGTCAGTCTGGTTCGACAATCCGATCACCCGCGGCCGATCCGCGGCGACCGTTTACCTGGCGACCCGGTGAATCAGAAGACCGTGACGTGAATGTGGTCGAAGTGGGCTGACACCCGCCACATGGTGTAGGAGATGCCGAATCGGGCCGCCTGGCTCTGCAGGTCAGCGTGAATGGCGTCCCCGAGAGCCATATTCGAACCGATCATGATGTCCACGGCGCGGCCACTCGGGTGGTCGGGGAGCGGATCCGCCCGTACCCCGCCGATGGACTGCACACCGGGGTACGTGGCCATGATGTACTGCACGATTCCCCGGGCGTTGGGCACCAGACCGGTCATACCGACCGTGGGGATGGGTGCCACCCGGCTCACCGCCGCCATGACCGCCGGCGGCATACCGCTGGGCCCGGCCAGCACCGCCTGCTCGGCGGGTGGGAGCATCACGTAGTCCACCGCCGCCTGGGTGATCTGCGCCTGAAGCTCGGACTGCTGACGCTGGAGGTCCGCGCGCAGCGCGACGGCCTCATCGAGAGCCACCTTGGCCTCGGCGGCGGACTCAGCCGACGCCTCCGCGATGGTCCGGGCCTGCTGGTTCGACTGGCGGAAGCCCCGCATCTGCTCGGCCATCTCGGTGCCCATCACCCGCTGGATGGTCAGCTTGTCGATCAGGTTCGTCGGCGAGGCGGCGGTCAGGATGGTGTTGAGGCCGTCGGTGCGCCCGCCCATGTAGACCGCGGCAGCCAATCGGTCGACAGCACCCTGGTGATTGACCAGTTGCGCCTTGGCCGCCTCGAGCGCAGCCAGATCGGCGGCGTTCCTACGGTCTGCTTCATCGACCAGCCGCAGTTTCTTGTCGAAGTCCGCCTGGGTGATGTTGATGGTCTTGGTCAGCTCTTCAGCCTGGCGGGAGAGCTCCTTGAGATTCGCCACGCTGTCGTGGACCGGTTCGGCGTCGGCGGTCCCGCTCCAGGCTGCGCTGAGCGCCATAAGCCCCGCTACCGCCCCGATCACCGGCTTGCTGACGACCGTCCTCGGCATCCTTGGAAACAGCTTCAAAACTACGCATCCTTTGACTGCCGTCGACGGCTTCTTCGCCGAGCTGCCTGGCTGTGGGCCTGAGGTCTCGGTTAGGTTACGAAACGGCAACGGTTTTGTCCAACCAGCGGGTCGGTGGTCTGCTCAGAGCCACGGCCCGCGGCGGTTGCCGCTCGGTCCTCCTTTATGGCACACCCATGCCTGGCCCGTCACGCCTAAGTGATGGATGCCACATGTCCGCGGTCATCGATCGCCAGCGACTCGTGCAGCGAGCGCTTGGCCTCCCTGACCGCAGCCAAGATCGTCTTCTTCGCTGTCCTGAGTGCTTTCTTTTGCTCCTCGGTACCGTTCCACGTGATCGTGCGCGCCAGTTGCGCAGTTTCTCTCAACTCGCGCCGAATCTTGAGCACGTCGGCGAATTTCTCGGCCCGGCCCAGCATGACGCGGGCGGTATCGGCGTTGACGCCTTGCCACGCGAGTAGATTTCGGCCCAGCTCCGTGAGCGTGGCTTTCCCGTCATCGAGGCTGACCACACCTTTGCCGGCCAGGACGGCCAGCAGCAATTCGACGCGTTCGCTGGGCGGTTTGATCGCACCGTGGCTCGCCTCGGCCGTCCGCTTGATCAGCTCCGCGGCATCGGCCGGTCCGTCGAGCAGCTGTGCCACCATCGCGATTCGGACGGTTTTTCTGAGTCCACCACCCGGACCCGGCTCCCATCGCCCACCGCCGAACCCCGGACCACCCCAACCGTCGGATCCCCTGCCGCCCCGGCCTTCTTCGGCCCAGCCGGCACCGAATCCCGGACCGCCAAAACCCGCCGGCCCGAAATCCTCGAAACGTCCCGAACCAAACATGTGAGCTTCCCTTCCTCCGAGGGCAACAACCGCCAGTCGTTACCGTATCTAACTAACAACCTACTTGATAACAATGAACTTGATATGCGTCAAGTAGGTCGCCGCCGCTGCGCCCGCCGTGACCAACCGGCCGTGCGAGGATGCCCGCATGGGTGAGCAGACCGAAACCGCCGAGGACCTCCCCCTCGGCTATCTGCTGCACCAATTGGTGCGGGTGCTGCGCCCCCACGTATCCGCCCAGCTGCGCGGGATCGGGATCGGGCTCCCCGAGCTCGTTTGTCTGCGCCTGCTGTCGATGACCCCGGACCAGTCCAGCGCTGAACTGGCGCGTAACACGAAAGTGTCCGCACAAGCCATGAACCAGGTGCTCAACCGTCTCGAAGACCTCGGCGCGGTTGCCCGGCCACGCGGCACCTCAGGCCGCACACTCCCGGCCCGGCTCACCCCGGCGGGCCATGAACTACTCGAACGCGCACAAGCCGCAGCCCTGATCGCCGAGCGGCAACTCCTGGACTCCATCAGCCCGGCAGAGTTGGGCCAACTCAAGCGGATCCTCTACAAGGTGGGCGGTACGAGCGGAGCCTCCGCACCCGAGGTCGCGGGGCACCGATGAGACCGACGCCAACCCGCCGCAGATATCTGGTTCGGGCCGTGTTGTCGCCGCTGATCGGAGCAGTGCTTTTCCTCGTCGGCAGTCCCGTGGCATCCGCGGACGACGGTGATCGATCACCGTCGGATGCGGTGACCGTGGCCGGCTCGGTAGTGCTGCGCGACCCCGTGGAACTGCCGCCCGGCACGTTGCTCACGGTGACCCTGGAGGACGTCTCCCGGGCGGACGCCCCGGCGGTGACGCTCGCGCGGACTCAGACCGAAGTGAAAGACCAGCAGACGCCCATTGCCTTCTCGCTGGTCTACCCGATGTCTGCGGTTGAGCCCGGGTCCGTGTACGCCGCCCGGGCGCAGCTCACCGTAGGTGATCAGCTGTTGTTCACGACGACCGAGCGCAACCAGGTCGATGTTCTCAACCCGTCCCCCCTCGAACTGGTGCTGGACCCGGTGCCGGCACCGGAACCGCCGCCTGCGCCCAGCGTCACGCTCACCGACTCGTACTGGAAACTGATCGAGGTCGACGGCCGGCCCATTCAGGCGGCCGACCAGGCGCGCGAACCACACCTGATCCTCAATGCGCAGGACAGTCGGTTCGCCGGCTCCGGCGGGGTGAACCGGTTGATGGGCGGTTACACACTTGACGGTGACTCTCTGAGCTTCTCTCAAGTGGCCTCGACGATGATGGCCGGCCCGCCCGAAGCGATGCAGCAGGAACACGCCATCACCGCAGCGCTCGGCCAGGTCCGGACTTTCCGTCTCACCGCGGAACGGCTGACCCTCCTCGACGCCTCCGGAACGCCGGTTCTCCGGGCGACGCTGAGCGGGTAAGCCCGCGTGGTGACAGGTCAACCCGACCTCAGACAGCCTCGCGGGCATCGGTCTTCCGGCGTGAGCCCCGCCGTCGCCATCCGAACAGTGCAACGGTGCCGACAATCCCGATCAGAACCAGCACGATGGGCAGGGCGCCGATATCGCCGACCCACGCGGACACCACCTGCTGTATCCGGGCGGCCGCTTCGATAACGGGATCGCTGGTGTCGCCGCCTCCGCTGATCCGCAGCTCGTAGAGGCCGTAGTACATCACGTAGCCACCCGTGACCAGGAGGAGGATGCCACCGATTCGGGTGAGGTGATGCGTCGCGCCGCGCAGCCAGGCCGTGACCGGCGCCGCCGCCAGCGCAATCGCGGTCGCCAGCACGCCCACCAACAGGGCCATGCCCAGTGCGTAGGCGAGGTAGGCCAGGATGCCGTTCAGGATCGAACCGGAGCGGAATGTCGTGCCGGTGACCGCGAGGAAGGGACCGATCGTGCACGACAGGGAAGCCACTGCGTAGCCGATCCCGTAGCCGAACATGGAGCGCAGCCGGGACGTCGGCGCACCGTGCCGCGACTTGGGGAGCAACAGTGTCACTTCCCGCCCCGCGAGCATCCAGCCGCCGAGCAGGAGCAGCGCTCCGCCGATGATGACGGTGAACACCGGGATATAGCGCTGGATCGATGCTGCGAACGGCGCCAGCACGAGGGCGAACGAACCGAACACCACCAGGAATCCCGCCGCCATCATGGCGGTCGCCGCCAGCGCCCGCCCCACCGCCGCGACCCGGTTCGGCGTTCCGCCTTCGCCGGCGACGACCAGGGTGAGATATCCCGGAAGCAATGCGAAACCGCACGGGTTGAGGGCCGCCACCAAGCCTGCGGCGAGAGCGAAACCTAGTGCCTGAGTGTCGATCAAGGCTTTGCGAGGGCGTCGACCCGGGACATCAGATCCTGTTCCGAGAGGGTGCCGCGGACGATATCGACGGCACCGTCGGCACTGACGAACGCGAACGCCGGTTGCGCCGTCACCCCGAATCGCTGCCAGACATCGCCGTCGACATCGGCGATGTTGGTGAAAAATCCGATGTCGTACTTGTCGACGAACTCCTGCATCGCGGGGACCTGATCCAGGGCGGCAACGCCGACGAACGTCACCGCGCTCGTGGAACGCGCCGCCTCGGCGACACCCGGAGCCTCCCGTTGACAGGTGGCACACCAGGGCGCCCAGAACCAGAGTACGGCCGGCTTGCCGGCCAACGTCGATCCGGAGAACTCGGCGCCGCTGACTGTTTTCGCCGTGAAGTTCAGTTGTTCGGGGACCGCCGGTGCGCTCGGTGGCGCCGAGACGGTAGCCGAGTCGGCGTTCGGAGCCGTTGCGGGGGACGCCGTCGTGATGGACCCAGTGGCGGAGTCACCGCCGCTCCCACCGCAGCCCGCGACCAAGCCGATGGTGGTGGCCAGCAACGCCAGCGAATACGCAGTTCTCACAATGACGACCTCTCGGGTGGGTGGGATGGGGTTAGTCCGGGTTGGATGGGGTAAGTCAAACAGAAAGCCGCAGCGCTCTGCCGCAGATAGTCAGCGAACTGACACTCGGCACCCGGCGACCGGTGAGCATCATTGACCGTAGATACCGCCGTCCGACGATCCGAGCAGGAGACATGATGTCCGACAGACAAGGCGGGCCGATCAGGCAGGCCATGCGCATTCTCGCCGGCGGGGACGGTGCGGCGGACACCCAGGTGCGGCACGCCGCCTGGGTGGCCCGGTGTGTGGGGCGGGGAGTCACCGCCCCGTTGCTTCGGGAAGACGTCGCGGCGTTGGCAGGCACGCTCGCCGCTCGGCAATTCAATCCCGGCGCAGTCCTTTTCGCCGCCGGGGAGCCCTCCACCGGGGTGTGGATCGTCCGCCACGGACAGGTCGAACTCGCAGTCGGGTCGGGACGGCGCCGTGCCGTCGTGGACGTGCTGCGACCCGGCGACGTCGACGGCGATATCCCCCTGCTGCTGGCGATGCCGCTGGCATACACCGCCCGGGCCATCAGTGAGTGCACGTGCCTGTATCTCGACCAGTCCGCATTCGAGAACCTTCTGGCCAGCCACCCCGCCATCGCCCGACGCTGGTTGTCCTCGGTGGCTCAACGTGTCAGTTCCGGGCAATCCCGTCTGATCACCATGTTGGGTCGCCCCCTGCCGGCACAGATCGCCCAACTGCTGCTCGACGAATCCGTCGACGGGTCCGTACAACTGGCCCAGGGGACGCTCGCCGCGATGCTCGGGGTGCAACGTCCCTCGCTGAACAAGATTCTCAAGGAATTTGAGCGGGCGGGGCTCATCACGATCCAGTACGCCGGAGTCGGGATCGCGGACGCCGACGGGCTCCGCGCCAGGGCCGCATGAGGACTGCCGCTCCAAGGACCCGGCCGCGACGTCCAACGAGTGTCCGCGCGCGGTGGCCATGGCCAAGTCCGGGTGGGGCCGGTAACCGACCGCTTCGCGTCGCGGGAACCAGTCGGCCGCCCGGCACGACTATGTGACTGAACCCCCTAGGGTCGACATAGCCGAGAAGGGCCAGGCGGCCCTGAGGGACCAGAAGGACCAGAAGGAGAAGACTCGATCATGGCGATATTGAGCGGCCCGGCTGATCCTCGGCAGTCGGTGGGAGTGTCATGGACGTGTTGACAGCGGGTCCGCATTTCTTTCCGGGCTGGGTCAGCATCCTGTTCAGCCTCGGCCTGGCGCTCGGCATCGTGCACCATCTGCCATGCATGTTCCGCGGCGGCGCCAAGCTTTGGTTTCACGCCGGGCACACCGCGATGGCGCTGTCGATGATGTACATGTATCTGTCGATGTCCTACGGCTGGAACTGGCTGCCGGCAACCGGGCAGATGTGGTTCTTCGTCGTCACCTCGGTGATCCTCACCGCTTGGCTGCTCATCAACCTGCTCCGACGGCAACCGGTCAACTTCCTGTGGATCCTGCTGCTGATTCAACACGCCGCCATGGCCTACATGTGGTTCCCCATGATGCGCTGGAACGCCATCGTCATCTTCGTGCTGGTCTCCTGGTTCGCAATCGAGGTCTTCGGCTGGGCTGCCAACCTCTTCCCCGATGACACCCGGATGGCGTTGAACTCGAAATGGTTCCCGTACGAAGTGGGCGCAAGACAGCGACGGGGATCACCGATCCCCGCTCGGCAGACCGCGGCCGTCCCCGGCGGCGGGACGGGGGCAGCACCCGGGGAGATCGGCGAGGAGTCGGCGCCCGACTGCCACACCAGCGTTCATCTCGTCGTCTCGGACTGGAAAGACCGCACCCTGATGGCGGTCATGGCGCTGTCGATGGGCTACATGTTCTACGGGATGCAACTCATGCACTGACAGGTGGCGCGTGTTGACAGGGCTGTCGGCGGCAATACATTGACCTAATGCGACTTTTCCGGCCCGATACATCGAGGGGACACCGGTTTCGCCGGGGGCGGTGCGGCATCGGGCTCGCCTGCGTGGCGGTTCTGATCGTGTCCTGCGGGAGCGCCGGGCGGCTTGCCAACGCCGACGAGACGACGGCGGCAACGGGGACCGCACCGTCGTCGGCCCCCACAGCCGCGGGGTCCGACGTCGTCCTCCTCGATCTGCAGGATGCGGCGGAGGTCGCTGGCTGGACAACGGTCAACGACCCCGTCATGGGCGGGTTGTCCACCTCTGAGGTGACATCCGGCGATGGCGGTCTGGTGTTCTCCGGCACTATCTCGCTGGAGAACAACGGAGGGTTCGCCTCGGCCCGCAGTCCGCAGGATCCTGAAATCGGACGGAAAGCGACCGGGGCGACGTCACTCCGGGTCCGCGCTGTGGGCGACGGTAAGACCTATGTGCTCAGGGTGGGCACCGCCGGCCAGCCCTGGTCCTACATTCAGCGTTTCAGCACCGAGCCGGGCGTCCCGCGCAGCTACGACCTGCCGGTTGCGGGTTTCCGCCCGGTTGGCATGCGCCTCGATCCTGCACCCGCCGCCCCACAGAGCCTCGATCCGTCGGGGATCAGCCAGGTTTCGTTCTACATCCTGGACAAACAGCAAGGCCCCTTCGCGCTGACCGTCAGCGCGCTCGACGCCACAGCCTGAGGAAAGACCGCCAATCGGGTCCGGCCGGCGCGGGCTCCGCGATTAACAGCAGTCACATTGTTAACATCGCGGCGTGCCGGACTCGTCGGGAACAATCGGCCCGCGGCCCCCCCGCCCGGTTTCCCGGCGCGACGCACTCCAGTACGCCACCGCTGTATCCGCGCTGGCCGGCCTCGGTGTCGCGTCGGCGAAGCTGGCGGTACCCGAGGCCGCGGCCGCGGCTCCCAAGTTGATCGACTACGCCATGCGCCAGATACCCGCCGAATACATCCGGGCCGCCGGCTACTCAGGTGTGATCAACTACGTCTCGCTGTCACGTCCAGGGTCATCCTTCGGCGCCAAGCCGATCACCCGGCCCTACGCGGAGTCCCTGACCGCAGCGGGGCTGGTGATTGTCAGCAACTACCAGTACGGCAAGCCGGGCGGGACGGCACCATCGGATTTCACCCGCGGGTACGCCGGCGGTATCGCCGATGCTCGGACCGGATGGCAGCTGCATACTGCGGCAGGGGGCGGTCAGAGTGCCCCGATCTTCTTCAGCGTTGACGACGACATCAGCCGCGACACATGGAACACTCTCGCCCTGCCGTGGTTCCGTGGTATTAACTCCGTCCTCGGCGTGCAGCGCACCGGTGTCTACGGCGGTATCGATGTGTGTCAGTGGGCTGCCGCCGACGGGGTCATCGGCTACTCGCGCGTGCCCGGCCGCCGGTGGGCCTGGCAGACCCGGGCCTGGTCCGGCAACCGGGTAGACTCGGCCGCCGTTCTGTACCAGCGCATCGTGAGCACCGCATCGAACCCGGGCCCGCTGGTCGGCGGAATCGAAGTCGATGTCAACGACGTTCTGGCCCAGGATTGCGGTCAGTGGAACCTGCACCCCTGACCGGCACATGAGGCCCGCCCTACGGCACGACCGCCTCGTTGACATGCGCAACCGCGCATGGAACAGTCTTCGCAAAGGCGGCAACGATTTTCACCTGAATCGTGGCGGTCATCCCGTTCGTTGACGATGTGGAGGGCAGATTTGAAGTCCGCCACATCCGACACCGACCCATCGGTGTCGCGTCTCGCGCGGGACCATCCCTCACAGCCCCCCGCCACCCCGTCGGCAGCCGTGATGACCCTCGCGGGTGACCTGCTGCGCGCCCTGTCCGCGCCGGTGCGGATCGCGATCGTCGTGCAGTTGTCGGAGACGTCTCGGTGCGTCCACGAACTGGTCGACGCCCTGGATCTTCCCCAGCCGCTGATCAGTCAACACCTGCGGGTGTTGAAGGCTGCCGGAGTGGTCGCCGGCGATCGGACGGGCCGGGAGGTGCGCTACCGCCTGGTCGACGAGCACCTCGCCGACATCGTGGTGGCCGCGGTGACCCACGCCGCGGAGGGGCAGTGACCGGTACCGGGGCCGACTGCAGCCCGCCGAGTGTGCCCGGCATCCGCGCCACACGGCAGGGCGCTGCGGTCTGGGACCTGTTGGAGAACCTCGACGAGTTCCGTTCGGCTCAGGAACTTCACGACGAACTGCGCCGGCGCGGTGAGGGTATCGGACTGACGACGGTCTATCGCCGGCTGCAATCCATGGCCGCCTCCGGCCTGGTTGACACGTTGCGGTTGGAAAACGGCGAGTCGGTTTATCGCCGGTGCTCACAGCAGCACCATCACCATCTGGTGTGCCGACGGTGCGGCACGACCGTCGAGGTCCGGGGCTCTGCTGTCGAGACGTGGGCCGCGAAAGTAGCCCGCGACAACGGGTTCTCCGATGTCAGCCACACCATTGAGATCTTCGGTGTGTGCGCCGCGTGCTCGGTGCAGAAATGACCTCATTGGTCGGGTCGCGCAGGGAACTCGGTCCCGGTACCGGATAACTGCTCATCGCCGAAGGGATCTGGGTAGCGGGACCATTCGTAGATGTCCGGTCGCGGTAAGCCGCTAGCGGGCAGGCGTTCGGCGTATCCTTCTAGAACACGTAGGGGTTCTGCGGCGCCTCGATCGGCGTCAGGGCCGTCACCATCAGAGACGGCACCGACAATCCGGCGGCGTCGGAGGGTTGGGGGTCAACCGTGCCCTCCACCCGCAACCAGGTTTCTTCTGCATAGGCGCCGGCTCGTGCCGCGAGTGGGCCACCCAGATGAAGACGGGCCAGGTGCGCGTCGGCTGCACAACAGATCATGACCACCCGCCCCAGATCGGTTCCCGCACCCTGTGGACCCATCCCAGTCGTGTTCTCTGCCTTCATCGTGAAGCCGATGACGGTGATCAGCCGGCCCTCCAGGGTCTGGGCCGAGTCCCGATTCGCGCGGATCACCACTTCCGGTAGCGCCAGTTCCGGGGCACGCCCGGCGGGGAGCGGCGGAAAGGAGCGAGTCAGCGCCTCGCGCGAGGTGTCGGTCACCGGCGGCTCGGCGGCCCGCGCACCCAGCGCGGGCGGAACCACGAATCCCAGCAGGACGACCGGCAGCACCAATAACCACACCACCCCGGACCTGTGCGTGTGGTCGATATCGTCGTCGAGGTCAATGTCGCCGCGACGTCTGTGAGCGCGGATATCCCGGACGATCGCGCCGATCGCCAACGTAGTGAGCACGATCGCGGTCACAACCAACCACGGCATCAGTGAGGGCTTCACGTACCGGGTGTAGGTGCCGGTCACGACGATGATCGCCGTGCAGACGCCCGTGAGCAGCAGCAGGACGTTCTCGGTTTCCCGGTTCACCGGGCACCTCCCAGGAAGACCAGCCCAACCCCGGTCGCGACCACTGTCGCAACGACGAACGTGGCCGGTGCGAACCGCAGCGCGAATGCGCGGCCGAACATACCTGCCTGCATCGCGAACAATTTGACGTCGATCGCCGGTCCCACGACCAGGAACACCAGCCGCGGTAACAGCGGCAGCATGGTCAGGCTGGCGGCGACGAATGCGTCGGCCTCCGAGCAGAGCGCCAGCACGACCGCCAGGATCGCCATGGTGAGAATGCCGAGGAGAAGTTGGCCGGCCAGGTGCTCATAGACCACCGGCGGCACCAGCACGTTCAGCGCCGCCGCCGTCGCCGCGCCGAGCACCAGATAGGACGCGGCCCGGAGGAAGTCGTGCCGGGCGGCCTCGGTGAACACCGCCCACTTCGACCCGCCGCCATGCGGTGTCCGGGGAAGCAGCCGGGTGATCCACTCCACCCGTCCCCATTTCGACCACGCCGCGCCCATGACGATCGCGGTGACCAGTGATGCGGTGAACCGCGCACCGACCATGGCCGGTTCGCCGGGAAAGGCCACCGCCGTCGATACCAGCACAACCGGGTTGATCGCCGGCGCCGCGAGCATGAAGGTCAGGGCGGCAGCACCCCGCCGGTCATTGGCGGCTTCGTCCCCGAACAACCGCCGTGCCACAGGCACCGCTCCACATTCGCAGCCCGGCAGGGCAGCGCCGCCGACTCCGGCGGTGAGGATCGCCGCACCCGTTCGCCGGGGCAGCCAGCGGGCCAACCGGTCCGGGGAGATATACGCGGCGATCAAACCGCTGATCACCACCCCGAGAGCCAGGAAGGGCAGGGCCTGGACGAAGACGCCGAGGAAGACGGTGGCGGCGGTCGCCAAGTCCGGCCGGCTCACCACGAAACTACGCACCGCGCCGCCGAACAGGGCCACCACAACCAGACCTGCAACGAGGATTTCCGTCGACCCGGCAGATCGACGACGAGTCCGCCCGGCAGCCGTCACGATCTCATCCTGCCAGCTGTAAAGCCTTGATCGCGGGCCACTCACTGCCTGTCGCCCCCGCCGGCCGGCGAGCCGCAGTACGGGTCACCGGTGCCCGTGATCGCCGAACGTTTCCGGTTGATTCGCCGCGAACTCCGCCGATATCCGTTGGGCCGTTACTGATTGGGCCGCCGTGGATTGGGGCGCCGTGGATTGGATCCCTCTGGATGCGGCCCCGGTGGATCGTGGCCAGACATGGCGTTCCAGGAGCCAGACAAGGAACCAGACGCCGCAGGCGATCGTCACGATGACGAAACTCGGCGGCAGGTTGAACATGGCGGACAGGGCAACACCCAACCACACCGACACCACGCTGATCGCCGTGGAAATGATCATGGCCCGCGGCGGCTTGGGCGTCAGCATGATCGCCGTTGCCGCGGGAGTGACGATCAACGCGAACAGGAGCAACGTTCCTACCGCCTGCACCGCCATTGTGACGGCCAGGCCCAGCAGCGCCATGAAGATCATCGACAGCAAGCGCACCGGAAGGCCCTTGGCCTGGGCGACTTCGACGTTGACCGAGCTGTACAGCAGGGGCCGGTAGAGCAACCCGATACTGGCCGCCAGCAGCACCAGCAGCACCGCAAACGTCAGGAGTTGTTCGCGGGAGATGGCCAGCAGATTCCCGAACAGAACATTGGTCATCGTGCTCGAGGATCTGGTGGCCAGTGAGTTGAAGAACAGCCCGAACCCGGTCGCCAGCGCGAGAACGGTACCGGTGGCCACCTCCCGGTCGGATCGTCGGTTGCCGAGGACTCCGATCACCAATGCCCCGCCGACGCAGAACACGCCCAGACCCAGAGCGACGGGCATTCCCAGGAGCACCGCGCCGGTCGCACCCGGCAGACCGATATGCGCCAGCGCGTGGGCCGCGAACGCGGTGTTGCGGACGATGACGAAATAGCCGATCAACCCCGCCGCGAGGGCGACGATCGTGCCGCCGATAAGCGCGTTGCTCATAAACGACGATGTGAGGATCGACCACCAGTTTTCCTGGTAGCCAAAGGCCATCGCCTGGATCGTCACGACCGGCTCCTCATGTACAGCTCGCCCTGCGGGGTCCGGACCACCTGGATCGGGGTGCCGTACAGGTGACTGAGTAACTTCTCCTCGACCACACCGTCAAGGGTGTCGAAGTGGGCATGTCCGTCAAGCAGATAGATCGCACTGGTCAGCACACTCAGCAACGGGTTCAAATCGTGGGCGACGACCAGGATCGTCACACCGAGTTGTTTGTTGAGCCGGTCGAGCAGTTGGACGATCTCCCGCTGATTGCGCAGATCCAGCGCGGCCAGCGGCTCATCGAGGATGAGCATCCTCGGCCGGGCGGCCAGCGCCTCGGCGATCGCGACACGCTGCCGCTGCCCACCGGAGAGCTCAGAGAGTCGCCGGTCGGCGAACGCCCCCGCATCGACAGCATCGAGCGCCTCGGCAACCCGCCGCCGTTCTTCACGGGTGGGGCGACCGAAGGCCCACCGAGTCCCGTTGAGCCCCAGCATCACCGCATCGCAAACCCGGATGGCATCTCCAGCGGATGCCGCATAGTTCTGCGGTACGTAGCCGATGATCTGGTTGACCTCGCCAGGCGGTTTTCCCAGCACCCGGACGTGCCCCGAGGCGGGCGCAATCAGGCCCAGGACAACGTTCAACAGGCTTGTCTTACCCGAGCCGTTCGACCCGATGATCGCCACAATGCCACCGGCCGGGACCTCGAACGTTCCCTCGGACCAGATCAGACTGCCCCCCCGCACCACACTGACATCGTCGAATGTCAGAGCGGTGGCGGTGGAATCGATCTCACTGAGCGACACCGAGCGCCTTCGCCAGGTCGGTCAGCTGGTCAATCTGCCACGTCTGGAACGACGTTATCCCCGGCGGCACCGTCTCGGTCACCTCGACCACCGGAACGCCGGCCGCCCCGGCGGCCGAACGGATCTGCTCGGGGACCGACCCTTCGGTCTGCGAGTTGTAGATCAGAACATCGACCTGGCGGTCCGCCAGCGTTCGACGAAAGGCATCGAGATCCGCCGGGGACGGATCCGACTCGTTCGCCGATGCCGTCTGATAACCCGGCGGGGTCTTGTCCACCAGACCGACGTACTCCGCCGTGTAATCGAAGACGCTCTCGGTAGCCGCGTAGGTTTTGCCCGCCGCGCCGGCCTTGATGGTGTTGAGCAACCGGTCGTAGGGCTCGAGGCTGGTGCCGAAAGCCGCGCGCTGCTCATCGAAGTAGGCCTTCGCCTCCGGCACCAGTTTCACGAATTCGGCGGTGACCGCATCCGCGACCGCCACCACCGCGGACGGGTCGTACCAGAGGTGCGGATTGGAACCCGCCGCGGTCCGGGTCACCACGCCCGCATCCACCACCGGAGCCTTGGGAGCCGATGTCGCCGCGAACTTCGACGCCCACGGGTCGTAGTCCACCCCGTTGACGACGACGAGCTGCGCCTTGGCAAAGGTCGCGGCATCGGCCGGTGACGGCTCGAACTCGTGCGGTTCGACCGACGAGCTGGCCAGCACCGTGGTGACGTCGGCGCAATCGCCACCAAGATCCCGGACGATATCGCCCCATTGATCAACACTGACAACAACGTTGATGGGCGCCGTCGGACAGTCCCCCGCAGCCGGGGGCGCCGCGGTGTCCGCGGCATCACGCGAGGAGCAGGCGGACAATCCCAGAGAAGCGGCAAGTGCGATCACAGCGGCAGTGCTGCCGATCATCCGGGTGTGGAATGCAGACATAAACGGAAATAGTAACCGTTTCCAATTGGATACGGGGACCATGCCCATGCTCCCGCCTTGACGTGTCACATAAAGATATGCGACTATGTGCATGTAATACGAGAGGCCGACACGCCGCCCACATCGTCGGAGACGCCATCACCCACGTACAGGAGCACTGATATGACGCACGCGATTCACACCGACCACCCGCACACCCACACAGCAACCTGCGGTCACGCCGCCGTACAGCATGGTGACCACGTGGACTATCTCCACGACGGGCACGCCCATCACCAGCACGCCGACCACTACGACGAGTGTGATGCCTCTGAACTGCACGCGACCGCCGAGGATCACTCGCTTCACCAGCATGGGCCCGGCTGCGGCCACGACACTGTGCAGCACGGCGACCACGTGGACTATCTCCACGACGGGCACCGCCACGCAGCCCATGCGGATCATTACGACGAACACTGATCCCGCACTGCCACCGCTGCCGCCATGCCGGCCCTCGGGTCCGCATGGCGGCAGCGGTGTTTGGTCCGGCGCGCAGGATCGAGGCCTGCACCCTGATCTGCGGCGTGGTCACCGCCGGGTTCCTCGATGAGAAGAAGTCCGACGGCAACGAGTCGCATCGAGTCTCCCCGGCTGCGGGGTGGTGTGGGTTCGCGCTGCGGCACATGCCGCCTGAGCGGCGTGCTTGCGGTCGAAGCAGCGATCGACACCGGGCCCTTCAGCGAACCATTCGCCGGTATCGAGCTGTCCGACGAGATACCCGCCGCAGCGGTACAGACCCGGCTCGACGCGCCTCCAGGCCATCGGCCCCGCCGCACTCCGCAGCCAGTCGGACAACGCCCGCACCGGGTCCTCGTTCTCCTCAGACAGCACCGCGACCGCCACGGCCTGCCCGCCGGCGACCGCATACCCGGTCACAATCCAGCCCAGGTCGTCCACCTCGACCACCAACAGCAGGTTGCCGACCCGCACCGCGTTACTGCCATCCACACACCACGGCTCACCGAGGCCACCGCTGGCGCTGATCGCAGCCCGCACAACCGCTGCGGCACTGGCAGACAGAGCACCTCCGGGAGACCCGCTGCACGGTCGACGGCGGCCCGAGCACCAACTCGTTGCTGACAATTCGTATGCCACCTCGCCCTGATATGGCTGCCCCATATATTCCGTGTTAGCGGTATCTCTAGCAGCGGGCCCTGACATGACGGGTCTGCGTCTGCGCAGTCCCATCGTCGAGCTTTCCTGGGATTGTCCATCCCGGAGGAATAACGCAGCGCAGGTAACTTGTGAAGGACCATGGTGCGAGAAAAGGACGTCGGCCAGCAGACGAGTCGTCCCGGCCCCCCGGGCACACGGCTGGATGAGCTGTGGCGGCTCCTTCCTGAGGAATCGGCCGCGAACGCCTCCGGTGTACTCACCATCGGCGGCGTCGCGGTCAACGAACTCGCTGCCGAGTATGGGACCCCGTTACATATTTATGACGAGGTCGGTTTGCGCCGCCAGGCGCGACGTTTCGTCACCGGCCTGGCGCGACGCTGGCCCAATTCTCAAGTGCTCTTCGCGTCGAAATCATTCCCCGCCGTGGCGATGTACCGCCTGGCCGTCGAAGAGGGCCTATCCATCGACGTTGCCGGCGGCGGCGAGCTCCGCCTGGCGCTGGCCGCGGACGTCGATCCGGCCATGGTGTACTTCCACGGCAACGCCAAGACCGATGCCGAGCTGACCCATGCGCTCGACGCTGGGGTGGGCACCATCATCGTCGATAACGAAGACGAGTTGGACCGCTTGGAACGATTGCTGCATAGGCCGCAAGCAGTGATGTTGCGGGTGATCCCCGGTATTGACGCCCGAACCCACCACTCCCAGGCCACCGGGGGCAATACCTCCAAGTTCGGGCTGCCGTTCGACCAGGCGGCCCGGGCCATCGCGCGCATCCGAGCGCACCCGCTCTTTCGGTTCGAGGGTGTGCACGTCCACGTCGGCTCCCAAATCCTCGATACCGCGTCTTTTTCCGACGCCGTTGAAAGGCTCAGCAGCGTGGGCGCTTTCGGAACCTATGACGTGGGCGGCGGCCTGGGCGTCTCCTACAGCTATGCAGAGCACGCCCCCACCGTCGAGCAGTACCTCGATGCCGTGACCGAAGCTGCCCGTGTTCACCTGCCTGCCGATGCTCGATTGCTCATCGAACCCGGGAGGTCGTTGGTGGCGCGCGCTGGTATCACCCTCTATACCGTCGTTGCGGTCAAGCACACCGGGCGGACGTTCGTCGCGGTCGACGGCGGCCTGGCCGACCAGCTCGACATCGCCCTGACCGGACAGCGCTACGAGGCGGTGCTGGCCAACCGGCTCGGCGAGCCCTGGACCGAGACCGCCCAGGTGGTAGGTCGCCAGTGCGAATCTGGAGACCTGCTCGTCGACCAGGCCCGCCTCTCCCCGGCGCGGATGGGCGACCTGCTTGCCGTGGCCGTCACCGGCGCCTACTCCTACACGATGTCGAACAACTACAACGGAGCGCTCAAGCCGGCGATCGTCTTCGTCGCCGACGCTACCGCCCGCCTCGTGGTGCGCCGCGAGACCTACGACGACCTGCTGGCCACCCACGCGCCGGCGATCGACGAGCAATGACAGATCCCTCGGGCGCAACGGATTAGGAAGTGCCCGCGTGCCACAAGAAGTTAGCTCAGAAGTTATGGCAAGCGTTGACAGCTCTGCCAATCGGACCGCCCGAGGCGTTGAGGATGTCATCGCTGATATCAGACAACTGATCTTTGCCCAGGGCCTGCTCTAGCGTATTGGCCTCCTGCTCGCGCTGTCCGGGAGGAACGGCGAGGACCACATCCAGGGCCGCGCGCACCTTCTGCTCTGTTTGAGGATCGCTGCTAATCCTGCCCCAGATCAAGGGGGCGCTCTGCTGTAGCGACGACATGATCTGTTGTTGAGAGCACGTCGTGGTGTTGAGATTGTCGGCAGAGGCCGGTGCTGCTACCGCTATCGCAAGACAGGCGAGCCCAGCCGCCATAACCCCGCGCCGACCGACCCCGTTATCCATGACACTCATGGCGGCAACCTAGCAGGTTTTAGGGTCGGCGCGCGGCCAACGTCGTCACCCGCTTGATCGGCGGCACACGCCACGTTGGCTGCTGCTCAGCACGATCCGGCGGTTAACCGGCATGGGGTGACGCCACTCCACACGGCGGGGCGATGGCTACGGCCACGTTCCCGGAGTTCGTGCCGGCCCGGCGGGGCGCTGGGGCTTCAGGTTGGCGCCCGGTAGAGACGAATTCTGCAGGCCCGCCATGCACAGTCCGATCCGGCCCGGCAGGCACACACCGCCCGTCCCGGTGATCACGTTCGATCCTGTGGACGTGGCGTCCCAGCAGATGCCGGTGCGGCCGTCCAGCACCGTCCCGGCCGGGCAGGCCGCGGCGGCCTCCGGCGCGGTAAGCACCGGGGCGACGGCCAGCGCCCCGCCGCACAGCGCGACGGTCAGCAGGCGGGTGATTCGTGTGGTCATGGTGTCCTCCGGGGGATTCGGCGATCGTCCGGTCAGGACGGGAGGGTGATGGTCGTCTTCTCCGAAATCAGATTGAAGGCCTCGATCACGACGTCCTCCTGACCTTCGGGGGCTTCGGCGTTGAGCTGCAGCACGAACACCGCGTCCTTGTCCGGGATGACGACGGTCTGCTGGCCCACCGACCGGGGCTTGCCCTCCTCCACGTAGGTGCCGACGTAGTTGATGGCGTCGAAGCCACCGAGGGTGTCCTTCTTCGGCTCGCCGAACGGGCTGAACTCCGGGAACTGATTGAGCTGAGCGGGCGCCAGTTCCAGGATCTTCGCCGGATCGACGTCACCGACCAGCTTGGCGGCGATCGCATACATAAACGGCGGGTCGTCGGGATCCTTGGCCTTGTCGTAGATGATCGCGCCGTAAGCCCAGCTAGGGGTGAGATCTCCGGCGGGCCTCCAGTCAGGCGGGAACGGGAACTCGAAATCGGGTGTGCCCGGGTCGCCGTCCTTGACGGGGTACTCGGCGATGTCGTTGTCAGTGATGTACTGGTTCAGCGCGATGGCCGGGCCGCCGGATGCCGCCGCGCTCGTTGAGGTCGACTCGGGTCCGGCTCCGTCGGTCTTGGCGGTATCGGTCTTGGCGCCGCAGCCGGCGAGCGCCAGGCTCAGCGCCGCGATGGCAATCCCGGCAACCGCCATCCTGGTCGTCTTCATCGGCCACACCCTCCTCGCGACGCTTGCCTGCCGGGAGGTTAGCAGCTTCGGCGTTCAGCGGGGACCGCACAAGCGGCCTCCGGGAGCATCCACCAGTGATCTGGTCCCGGGGGTCACGTTCGGTCCTAGATCCCGGGGGCACACGTCGGCTTCGAGGCGCACGATGAACGCTGCACGGTCGTCGAGCAGCAAGATATTGGTTCGCCGTCACCGATTTCGGACACCCTTAGCAGGGTGCGTTCCACGATCAGCCGCAGCTTGTGATGGGTGCGGGGTTCGTGAGCCGCAGTCAGGATTTGGGCCTGCAACACACCCCGTTCATCGCGAGGGCCGGGGGTTAACGGTTTCTTCGCCAGAGAGTTTCATCTGTAGCGTGAGAGAGCTTTCGAGCACGAAAATTTCAGCACACCGTGATACTCACTCTCACCGCACCGTGTGAAAAAGAGGACTTCGTCTGATGACTATCGCTCCCGCTGTGCTGGTTGTCGGTGCTGGACCGGTGGGACTGGTCGCTGCCGCCGAATTGGCCCGTCACGGAGTTGCGGTGCGCATTATCGATAAGCTGGCCGCACCCACCCACGAGTCGCGGGCGATCGCGGTGCACGCCCGCAGTCTGGACATGCTGGCCCGGATGGGTGTCGTCGATGACCTCCTGGCCACCGGGGTCCAAGCTCGCGGCATGGAAATGTACTCGGGGAATACCAGGCTGTTTCGCGTGCCGCTTGACAGTGTCGAAGCGGCCTATCCGTTCAGCCTGAACACCGCGCAGACCGAAACCGAGCGCGTGCTGGCCGAGCATCTGGCCTCGATGGGTGTCGCAGTAGAGCGACCCGTCGAGTTGGTGAACCTCGCGCAGGGGTCAGAGACGGTGCAGGTGCGGTTACGTCACCCCGACGGCACCGAGGAGACATCGGACGTGGCGTGGGTGATCGGCGCCGATGGTGCCCGCAGCCCAGTGCGTCATCTGCTCGGCGGCAAGCTGGAGGGCTCCTTTGTCGGAGAACGTTTCCTGCTCGGCGATGTGGACGCCGCCCACAATCTGGACCCGGAGGCGATGTACACCTTCTTCTGCACTGAGGGACCGGTGCTGGCGATGCCGATGCGCAACGGGCGAATGCGGGTGATGGCCCAAGTCCACGATCCCGACGGCACCCCACTGAACCTGCATCCCACCCTGACCGACCTGCAGGCCGTCATCGACGACCGGGTGGGCGGTATCACGTTGGTGCGGGAGCACTGGCTGACCTCTTTTGAGCTTCATCACGCCCAGGTTCGCCAGTACCGTTGGGGGCGAGTGTTTCTCGCCGGCGATTCCGCGCACATCCACAGCCCCGTCGGCGGGCAGGGAATGAACACCGGCATGCAGGACGCGTTCAACCTGGCCTGGAAACTGGCTGCCGTGGTGGGCGGGGATGCCGGCGAGGTTCTGCTGGACAGCTATCACGCGGAGCGCCACCCGGTGGCCACGAAGATGATCGCGATGACCGAACGCCTAAGCAAAGGCGGCACGCTGGCCGGACCGGCGCAGCACCTACGCAACACACTGTTGAGAACACTGTCCCACGTGGGATCGTTCCCACGCGCTCTGGCCAACTGGGCCGCCGAGGTCACCGTCGGCTACCCCGACAGCCCGATCGTGGTCAACCGCCCACCCCGCGGCACCGACGTCGCTGCCGGTGACCACTTCCCCTACCTCGGTGCCAACGACGTCCACCAACAACTGAGTGCAGCCTGGGGTCTGGGGCACACCACGGTGACCGTGGCCAGTGGGCAAGGCGTCCCCACACCCGCGCACGGACAGGGACGGCGCGTGCTGGCTACCGCTACCGGCACCCCGGTCGCCGGCTACGACGCCGCGATCGCCGACCCGCGACACCTACTCGCTGCCAGGCTGGGCTTCCCGAACGGCGGCATCGTCGTAGTCCGTCCCGACGGCTATATCGGTGCACTCGCCGCGCTGGACGACCAGAACACCATCACCCAGTACTTCGCCGCGCTCGCGCGCTAGGCAGAAGGCGAGATCGCCTGTACACCTGCGATATTGACTCGCAAGCGATGCACCGTGCGGTGCACTCGGCCATATCGGTGAGCTCCCTGTCGATGATCCGGCTGACGGCGCCCGGGCTGATCCGTGCCCTGTAGAGCTTTTGGTGCGGGCTGACCGCAGATTCATCATCGGTGACATCGGCTGTTGCTCTCACACAAGCCCTCGTTTCGGTCATCAGCGAGCCTTTCCGCCAGGCTCACACCCGGCGTGTTTGGCCCTTACACCGACTTCCGGATAGTCCCTTGCGCGTTGGTGGGTTTAGTGGGGCGGTAAATCTTTCACTGCACGGTGCGGTTGAGGAGTCGCTTCCTGAAAAGCACCATGTCATCGCCGTCTTCATGGAAGTCGCGGACTCGAGCCTTTTCGTCGTAACCGGCCTGCCGGTAGAACTGCCGCGCAGAATCATAGGCGGGGAGGGCCGACGTCTCGACCAGTAGGAGTCGTTGTTCGCGGGCGAGGAGTTCGCTTTCCACAGCACTGAGCAAGGCGGTTCCGGAGCCGCTGCGCTGACTATCGGGGTGAACCGCGATCATGGTCAAGTACCAGAGGCGGTCGGCCGCCGGGTTTGGTTGTGCATAGGCGACGGCGTTTACCGTTGTGGTGTTCGCGCTGACCAGATAGAGGTGGCCCAGATTCGGTTTGGTGAAGTAGTCCCCGAGCAGTTGAACAACGGGGTCGATGTCATCAGCGCCGAACAGTCCCGAAGCCAGCACCAGATCCAGCGTGGCGGCGGTGTCCTCAGGGGCGCCGGGACGGACTGTCGTCCCAGGGTCGATCATCATCATGATGTATGGTGCCACGTCCGGCATTGGCTGCCGTTACGCGCGCCTTGTGTTGCGCCTAATGCTCAGAGCGCTTTTCTTCATCAATCGATCCCATTGCCCACTCGGTGACCCGCCCGGTGTCGTCGCGAGGCGGACCGTCAGATCCGACCGCCCTCACGCCGAGGAGGTCATCGCTGACCGTATCGACGGCGGAACTTCTCGACCTGTCCGGCCGAGTCGAGCACACGGTTGGTTCCCGTCCAGAACGGATGTGAGTCCGAGGTGACGTCTACCACGATCAACGGGTAGGTCCGGATACCGTCCGGGGTTTCCCAATCGATGGTGCGTGAACTGGTGATCGTCGATCGGGTCAGGAACGACTTACCCGTGGCGGCGTCCTGGTACACGACGGGATGGTAGTCGGGGTGGATGCTTGGTTTCATTGTTGATCGTCTCCGGGTCGGTGGGGTCGCGCGGTGAGTTCATCGCGCACGTCAGACAATTCGTCGCAGGGATCGGCGTGCCAGTCGCCGAATGGATCGGGGTAGTGCGACCAGTCACTTGGCCGGGCCAGTTCGCGATCAGTGAGCAGCGCCTCCCGCAGGGCGTTGTCGATGTCGGCCGGTGGGGCACCGCAGACCAGCACCGTCAGGGATGTGTGGCGATCGCCGAATTGGTCGTCCCATCCCGTCGCCGCCAATGCGCTTCGCTCCGGGTCGACGTGGGCCAGTTCGTTGGATGCCATTGCTGTCAGCCATTTTCCGGCGTTCTCGATGAGGACACCACCGCCCGCCGACTCGATCCACATGACGTCATCGAGCCGGTTCGCTACAAACGCCCGTCCCCGGGTGCGGACGACACCGTCGAGCAACATGTCGATGGCGGCGTGCAGGCGCTGTGGGTGGAAGGGCCGTCGTGCGGTGAACTCCATCAGCGTGACCTCACCGGCGGGATCCAACGGTGGTTGCCCGGCCAGCAGTGGGTCGTGAGCGTTTCGCTTTCGGCCGCGATGCGTGCGCGGGTCGAGATGTCGCAGTGCCTGCTCGACACGGTCGACACCGACGGTGATACGAGCTAACGGTGCCAGCCGCCGCAGAACCGGCAGGGTGGCGGCATCGGGCCGGCTCAAGACCAGCACATCGGCGAATTCCGCCTGACCCACAACCACCTGGGCAACGGTTCGGCCATCGTCGAGTTCGCCGCAGCCGACCGCCTGGTTCAGCCAATCGCCGGGGTCGACCGTTGTGACCACTGCATCGATGCGCACGTCACGCCCGGCCGGACCGTCGATGTAGCCGGGTCCGACGTCAACCCGAACCTCGTTGATCGCCACACAGATGGGTTCGGGTTCCGACCACGGCGCCAGAAGCACAACGATGCGCGTCACATCGGCGCGGCGGTGCAGCCTACGCAGCAGAACCAACAGGTCGTTGCGAGTCGTGCAGCAGATGCACCCGTTGGTCAGCTCCAACGGCAGTTCGGTCGTCGACAACGCCCCGTCGCGCATGGTGCTGATCCAGCGCCGAACGACCTGTCCGTCGTATTCGTGACCGACGACCACGGTGCCCGGGCTGTCCATAAGGGTGCCTGCCACTCGATCGCTGTGACCTTGGCCTGCGACGAGGACCACCGGTGTACGCATTTCCCCCTCCGATTATTGGGAACGATTTTCATCTTAGCGCTGCATACGCTAGCGTCCGGGCAGGCGCTTGTCGACAACGATTACCATTACCGCAAAATTTTCAGGAGGTCAGATGTCTGCGCGATGCCAGGTGACAGGCCGTTCACCGAGTTTCGGCAATTCTGTATCGCACTCGCATCGACGTACCCGACGGCGCTGGAGCCCGAACATTCAACGCAAGACGTACTTCTTGCCATCACAAGGGCGCACCATCACGCTGCGGGTCAGCACAAAGGGCATCAAGGTAATTGACCGTGACGGAATCGAAGCCGTGTTTGCCCGGCTGCGAGCCGAAGGGCAGAAGATCTGATGGCTAGCACCGAAATCCGGCCGGTGGTCAAGCTTCGCTCCACTGCGGGCACCGGCTATATCTACGTCACCCGCAAGAACCGCCGCAACGATCCGGATCGTCTGGTGCTCAAGAAGTACGACCCGGTCATCCGCCGACATGTCGATTTCCGCGAGGAGCGCTGAAATGGCCAAGAAATCCAAGATCGTCAAAAACGAACGGCGTCGCGCGATCGTGGCGCGCTACGCCGAACGCCGCGCCGAATTGAAGGAGATAATTCGGCGTCCATCAAGCACGCTCGACGAACGCGTCGCCGCGCAGACGGCGCTGCAGCGGTTACCGCGGGATTCCAGCGCGGTGCGGCTACGCAATCGCGACGCTGTCGACGGCCGCCCCCGGGGCCATCTGCGCAAGTTCGGTCTGTCCCGGGTGCGGGTCCGCGATTTGGCACACCGCGGCGAACTGCCCGGAATCCGCAAGGCGAGTTGGTAATCGGCAAGGGTACGCAGGACTAAACCGCCCAGACGACTTGCCGCAGCCGCTCCGCTACGCAAGAAGGCCAACCCGTTAACCAAGCTTGGCGTCACGACGGTCGATTACACGGATACCGCTCTACTACGGACGTTTATCTCCGATCGGGGAAAGATCAGGGCCAGGCGCGTCACAGGGCTCACCGTTCAGCAGCAACGCGAGGTGGCAAGGGCGATCAAGAATGCCCGCGAGGTGGCGCTGCTACCGTTCTCTAGTCCTTAACCCAAGGCCGTGCGGTTCTGGCTTCCGAGGGCAAACCCCTGCCCTGCATCCTGTTTCGGGCACGCCGGGCGGCCGGATCGGTCTCGGCATCGATGATCGGCCCGAACTTGCCGCTGCCCTTCGGGACGCAGGTCCGCCTGGGGCTCTCTGCCAGTGCCCGCCCCTTCGCCCTCGGAGCAAGGGCACAACAAAGCAACTTGCGGTCATTATTGAGAACGATTATCATTAAACTATCCCCTCAATCGGACAACGAACATCGAGGTTCGGAGGCGACTATCCATCGGTTCGGCCAAGGAGGGCTCAGATGAGACAGCGATGGAGCACTATCGGGCCGCCGGTCGCGGTGACCATCGCCGGTGTCGCCCTTGCGGGCATGGTGGTGACGGCGGTCGCGTCGGGCGACGCTTCGGCGGTCATGGGCAAACCCGTACCACCAATCCCAGGGGCGGTTCCCAGCGAAGCCCAGGAGTCGGGTGAAGCTGCCCCGACTGAGGATCGCGACCCGCACTCGTTCACCCCGACGATGCCCGCGGATATTTGTTCGGATAGCACCACCTGCGGATTCGCCGAAGTGCACTGAGCTGGCTAATGCGTCGATCTTTAGACCGGCGCGAGGTAGGCCGTGGCCCCAAAATGCCCTGCCGCAGACGGCGCGCCGGTGTTGCATGGCCGGGCTGATCAACGACCACCCCGAATCCGGCACTAGAACTTCATCGCAGAACGCTCCCTTGGAGAGACCCGCCGCCGGGTCACGGTGATCGGCCGCGCTTACACCGACATTGGGACACAACCGATCCGGGTCGAACGCCACGACAGGGAATCGTGAGCCCAGGCAGCTTATTGAAAAGCGATCTCAATAATGTATCCTTTGGCGGTGGACGACCTCCTTGGACTGAAGTTGCTGGCGGTCGTCTTGGTGTTCGGGGCCGGCATGCTGGGGGGTTTGCTTCCTTGGCGCGCGGCCGGCACCCCCAAGAGCGAGACCTACCTGGGTCGAGGTAACGCATTCGCCGGCGGAGTGCTCCTTGCCGCCGGCCTCATCCATCTGTTGGGTGACGCCGCGGGAGGATTCGCCTCCCTATGGCCCACGGTCGACTACCCCTGGGCCTTCACAACCGCTGCCGCAGCCTTTCTCGTCATCCTGGGCATCGAGCGAGTCCTGCCAAGCGTGTCTCGGGTTCCGGCCGGCTCAGCAGCTTTAGGCAGCGATCCGGAATCGGACACGATCGTTCAGGCTGCCGAGGAATCCAACCGGTATCCCTATCTGCTCTTGTTGACCTTGTCCATTCACTCCATTATCGCCGGCATGGCGCTGGGCGCCCAGAGCTCTGTCGCGGGTTTCCTGGTGATCGTCCTTGCGATCGTGGCGCACAAGTCCGCGGCGGGCTTCGCGCTGGGCGTTAGTTTGCACCGCGTCGGAACGGAGCGTTCCCGCGCGCGCGCACTCGTTACCGGATTCTCTGTCATGACCCCATTGGGTATCGTCCTCGGAACCAGTATCGCGGCGATCCTCGATTCCACGGGCGAGCAGCTGTTCGAGGCGCTTTTTGACGCCATCGCCGCCGGCACCTTCCTCTACATTGCCAGCTTGGACATTCTTCGCGAAGAGTTTCTTCCCCCTCGAGATGACCGGCGTATCAGGTGGATCTGGGCCGCCATCGGCATTACTCTCATGGCGGTCGTCGCCATCTGGGTGTGAGTGTCGCGCAGCGTTTATGCGGTGAATCTTCCGCGAGGAACGCAGCGGATCGCCCGATCAGGTTCTCAACTCGGATCTCATCGCCGAGGTCTATGAAATCGCAGCCGACATCGGCCGACATGCCGATTCCGGCCGGCCCACCAACAAGGTGAGGCCATGAAGTCACCTGGCGTGGCGTCGCGTTTACCGTCGCTGATGCGGCACAGCGGCCGGAAGGGCTGAGCCGCCACCCAGGTATTGTTGCGAGACATTGTCGACCCGATGTGTGAGGTACCTGGTGGGCTCAGCGCAGATCAGAATGGGCCCACGCCGAGTGGTGGCCAACGTTGCTGTGGTCCTTGCCGCCATGGCCACCTCGGTGAGCTGTTCCTCCCAATCCAGCGACACCGGCGCCTCCGGGCGGCCCACGGTCTTGACGACCTTTACGGTTTTGGCGGACATCGCCTCGAACGTCGCCGGTGAGCACCTGACTGTCGAGTCGATCACCAAGCCGGGAGCGGAGATTCACGGCTACGAACCCACCCCCGGCGACATCAAGCAGGCGGCTAAAGCTGATCTGATCCTCGATAACGGCCTGAACCTGGAAGCGTGGTTCGCCCAGTTCGTCGAGGGCATCGATGTACCGCACGTCGTGGTCACCGAAGGGGTCCAGCCCATCGACATCGCCGAAGACGCCCCCACCGGAAAGCCGAACCCGCACGCCTGGATGTCACCGCTGAATGTGCAGATCTACGCCGACAACATCGCCGAGGCGTTCGCCGAGCTCGACCCCGCCCACGCCCAGGACTACCGCGACAACGCCGCCGCCTACCGCACCCAACTCCAGCAGATCCAAGACGAGCTCGCGGCCCGACTCGACGCGCTGCCGCCCAGCGAGCGGGCCTTGGTGACCTGTGAGGGCGCGTTCTCCTACCTGGCGCGTGATGTCGGGCTGACCGAGAAGTACATCTGGCCGGTCAACGCCGAGCAGCAAGCCACCCCACAGCAGATCGTGTCGACCATCGAGTTCGTTCGGACCAACAATGTGCCCGCCGTCTTCTGTGAATCCACCGTGTCCGACGCGCCGATGCAGCGAGTCGTCGAAGCCACCGGGACGCGCTTCGGTGGGGTGCTCTACGTCGACTCGCTCTCCGAGGCCGACGGGCCGGTACCGACCTACCTGGATCTGATCCGCTACGACGCCACCACCATTGCGACGGCGTTGACCGCCCACCGCACCTCGTGACAACCCCCGCGTTGCAAGTCGAATCGGTCTCCGTGCATTACGGCCCGGTCCTCGCCCTTCGCGACGCGTCATTGACGCTGCAACGCGGGCGGGTCTGTGGTCTGGTCGGCATGAACGGTTCCGGCAAGTCCACGCTGCTCAAAGCGATCATGGGATTGGTGCGGCCCGACACCGGGACCGTACGGATCCACGGCTTCGGTCCCGCCCAGGCTCGCAGGGCCGGACTCGTCGCCTACATGCCGCAGAGTGAAGCCATCGACTGGGCGTTCCCTTTGTCGGTCCGCGATGTTGTGCTCACCGGCCGATACGGCCAGATGGGACCCACCCGACGGGCCCGCCCCTCCGACCACGAAGCCGTCAACGCCGCACTCGAACGCGTCGAACTCGCCGAACTCCAACACCGCCAGATCGGCCAACTCTCCGGCGGGCAACGCAAACGTGCCTTCCTGGCCCGCTGCGTCGCCCAGCGCGCCGAGCTGCTGCTGCTCGACGAACCGTTCGCCGGCGTCGACAAACGCAGCGAGGCAACTATCAGCGAACTGCTGCGCGAACTCGCCGATGGCGGCGCAACGATCCTGGTCTCCACCCACGACCTGCACGCGCTACCCACACTCGCCGACGAAGCGATCCTGCTCATGCGCACCGTGGTTCTCCATGACCTCCCAGAGGTCGTCGTGCAACCACAAAACCTCGCCCGCGCCTTCGGTCTCGACGTCCTCAACGAAGGACAGCGGTGAGCATCCTCGAGTTGCTCCTCGAGCCCATGCGGTTGGAGTTCATGGTCCGTGCCACCGCCACCACCCTGATCGCCTCGGTGGTGTGTGCGACCCTGTCGTGCTGGCTGGTGCTCATCGGCTGGTCGCTCATGGGTGACGCGGTATCGCATGCCGTTCTCCCCGGGGTGGTCCTGGCCTATATCGCCGGAGCTCCGTTCGCGTTGGGCGCCATCATTTTCGGCTTCTCCGCAGTGGCGCTGATCGGCATCGTCCGCGACACCAGTCGCACCAAAGAGGACGCCGCGATCGGCGTGGTCTTTACCACCTTGTTCGCTCTGGGCCTGGTCCTGATCTCCGTCACCCCCAGCCAGGTTGACCTCAACCACATCATCTTCGGCAACCTGCTCGGCGTCTCGCGATCCGACCTGATTCAGGTCGGCATCCTGGGCGCCGTGGTGCTGACCGTTCTGGTCTACAAGCGCCGCGACTTCACTCTTTACGCGTTCGATCCCAACCATGCCCACGCCATCGGACTGAACCCGCGGATACTCGGGGCCGCCATGCTCGGACTGCTCGCCTTGACCGCCGTCGTGGCACTGCAGGCCGTCGGCGTCGTCCTCGTCGTCGCCCTGCTCATCACACCCGGCGCCACCGCCTACTTGCTCACCAACCGATTCAGCCGGATGCTGGTCATTGCCCCATCCCTCGCCGCCGTGAGCGCCCTCATCGGGATCTACGTCAGCTACTACCTCGACACCGCGTCCGGTCCCATGGTTGTCCTCGCCAACGGCACCATCTTTACCCTGGCCTACCTTTTCAGCCTCGGCCACGGACTACGCGCCACACGCCGAAATCCCCTGGCAAACAACGGCAACACTGCCGCCAAGGCCACACCCCAGCGCCCCTGACGGGCTGCTCAGACACCTCGCCCGCGCGACGGATCCAGTCGCAGGATCAAACCCCCGGTGTCCGGCTTGGATGCCACCAGATCCGGACAGCGCCCACGCGGCAGTGATCCACCTGGCTGGCTCGACGGTCAGTGTTCGTGTACGTGGTCGCCGTGTTGGAAGTGTCGGTGCCCATCGTGGAGATGATCGATGTGGTCACCGTGCTGAACCGTCTCACAACCGTCGTTCTCGGAGTGCGCCGTGCCGTGGTCAGAGTGGATCTTCGCCTCAGGGTGCCCCTCGCCGTCGTGGATGTGGTCGATATGGTCGCCGTGAACGACGGTCTGGTGGCCGTCGCCGGGCAAGTGCTCGTGGTCGCTCGGCTCGACGTGCTCTACAGGTGTCACATTCCCTCCAAAGATCGCTTCGGGTCATCGTAGGACGGTTCTCGTAATTGGGGATCGTTTTCATTAGAATTTCTCATCAGGGCCCCCGGCGGGCGCCACCGGGTTCCTCGATGAGCACCTGGTGGGGCTCATCGCCCAACAGGTGCACTGAGGCGGGACGCCGATGGCATTCAGATGGTAGCGTGAATGGTATGCGTACTACCATCGACAGGGCCGGTCGTCTGGTGATCCCGAAATCGTTGCGTGACCAGGTCGGAATCACCGCCGGGGAGGTGGAGATCACCCTCGACGGAGCGGCGATACGGATCGAAAGCGTCGCCGCCGACGAGCTCGTGGAGGCCGACGGGCTGCTGCTACTGCCGACCGGCGGTCCGGAACTCGACGAGGACGCGGTCCGGGAGTTGCGGCTTGCAGACCAGCGCTGAGCACGTGCTCGTCGACACCAGTGCGGCACTTGCGTTGGTGCAACGCGAGAACCCGTTCCATCGGGCCGCCCGCGACCGGCTCATCGGCTGCGATCGGGGGATGTCCGGGCATGCCGCTGTGGAACTCGTGTCGGTGCTCACCAGGTTACCGCCACCGCAGCGGCTCAGTCCCGCGGCCGCATGGCGACTGGAGACCACCAACTTTCCGGCGTCGCGGTATCTTGCGGCCACCGATGTCGGTGAGCTGCTGCGAGAGTTCGCCGCCGCGGGCCTGACCGGTGGTGCGCTGTACGACGGTCTCGTCGCCGCCGCTGCTCGCGAGCACCGGCTTCCGCTCATCACGTGCGATCGACGCGCCGAGCCGACTTACCGCGCGCTGGGCGTCACGTACGAATTGCTCCGAGACGATCCTGGTGTGGCTGGCCGACAAGCTCGATAACTCGCGGGCGATCCTTCGGGACCTTCACAAGGACGGGCCCGCGCTGTGGGAGCGTTTCAGCACCACCGATCCGCAGGATCACCTGTGGTACTACCAAGCGCTACTCGAGGGCTACGAAAAACGCTGCGACAACTGGTTGGTCGCTGAGTTCCGCCTCGTGGTGGCCGAGATAGCCGTCGAGGTCAGCGGTCCGTTTGCATGATGCTGACAGCTCGGCACGCGGTGTGACGGATTCCGCGAAATCGGCGTCCGCCAACTAGAAGTGACCCCGGGTGCGGGCTTCTTCGCCTTTCGTGGCGAATCCGAGAACCG
>Ga0180430_10000184_pt1 | contig 71056 bp, 80 predicted proteins | sample SS_ome_9_FD_132999 | JGI IMG/M metagenome (GOLD analysis project Ga0180430, IMG submission 132999) | Hypersaline lake sediment archaeal communities from the Salton Sea, California, USA - SS_1_S_2 metaG | ecosystem: Environmental > Aquatic > Non-marine Saline and Alkaline > Hypersaline >...
CAACTCCAAATGACATAGTTTCTATAGAAGTATCACCAGGCCCTGAAACTTCGTTTAAATATAGAAAACCTAGTAAAACGACACCTTTTTCCAAAAAGAGGACTTGGGCTAGACAGAAACCTAGAAGAGGGTATCCCTCAAAATCCTTTAGAATAAAAGGCCCACCAAGAAAACCCCATAGGTTATTTCAACCTATAAAAGGTAGATAAAAAATGCGCTTAATGGCGCATTTTTTGGTTTTTCACCCACATTGATTTGTGTATTGCATCTAAAGCAACAGAAATCTTTGTCTTATCAGAAGCTTTATCACCTATAGTTTCGCATATACCTTCACCAAGGATAAATTCAATAGTATTATGTTGGTATAAAATATAGGGATTGTTAGATACCGCAAGAATACTATTGGGCAAATGGCTCACAGTGTTTTTGTAAGAAATGATAGTATCTACTGTAGTAGCTCTTTTGCCATTGTCTTTCATTGGAGAATTTACTGGTATAATCTCAATAGATTGTAAAAGTGTGGGATTATTCTCTTTTACAAGATCCATTACTTCAATCATCATCTCCATTTCAGTAGATAATTTTGTAGATAAAGGCTCAAAATCCTCTAATGGCCTTTCAGCTCCTAATAAATAGATTTTATTGATATTCTTAATTCGTCCTAAACCTATTTGGTTTAAGAGAAAATTAATTCTAGACTCTACTGTTTTTTGATTCGCCCCCAAAATAAGTACATGTTCATAGGTGTCTTTACTTGGGAAAACTGCAGATAGATAGCCTGCTTTATCAATAAGGTTTATAAAGTAAGCTCTTTGATCTTTCATTTGAAGGTCATCAACACAATCCCATCTTTCATAGGCTTTTCTTCGCCATTTTTGGTTAGTCTCAGATAAGATAGCCACTAATAGTCCTTCATCTTCAATTATGCTTTCATTGAGCTTACATCCTGTTAGATCTATTAATTCAAGCAGCGCTTGGGATTGATCAGAAGATAAGCTAAGCTTTTCTTGAATAAAAGGTAATTCAGATTCTATTTTCTGATTCTGAATGTTTCCAAACAGTGAAATGACTAAAAAGGGAATAACAAATAAGGTTCTAAGGATTTTCATGTACAATCTCTGGCTTTTCTTTGTATAAAGTTAAAACTACAAGTATCCATGCAATAAGTAAAATGGCAAGAGTATAAATTAACGGATATACAAGTTCTTGCCACGCAAAAACAATTAAAAAGAAAGATCCTATAGCTTTTGATGAACGATATACAAAAACATCTATAACAGCTTTAGCACGATATTTTTCATCTAAAGACAATGGAGCATAAAGTTTTTCCCTGATTAGACAGAAAAAAGAAAAATCTATTGATTTTATCGTAATGTATAGATGAGAGATTGTTGAAAGTGTTGGCTTAACTAAAAACACAAAAGAATTAGCCAAAAGCGCAAGAGGAACAAATAGATGAGAGCGTTTTAACCCTAAAAACTGAATCAAAAATGCACTTAAAGTTATTTGAACTGTGATTGATAAAGAGCTAATGAAAAAGTGAACTCTCCCCATGTATTGAGTTCTAAAATCAACATCTGAAAATGCCTTTTCCAAGTAGTAGTTAAATTGAAAATGCACAAGTGTTATCGCAAGCTGCATAAACAACACTAAAAGCAAGACTAAAACAAGATATTTAGATTTTCTAACAAGACTAAATCCACCTTTTGTACTAGTAAAAAGCTTTTTTGTATCAGAGCTATTTCCTAATAAAAATGCTTTTTTATAAAAAGACACAATAAAGAGATAGATAACCGGTGTGAAGAAAAATATACTAGCGGAACCTACTGAAATAGCTAAAAAACTAGGTATAATAGATCCTACAATAGCCCCAAAACTACCAATGAAAAAAGGCACGCTATAAAGGTATTTAATTTTCGATACATCACATGTTGCATGAATCATAGACCAGAGCTGTTTAAACAAAAGAAGTATATAAATATCTCTAAAAGCAAACTGAAAAAAAATCAGATATGGGATTTTATCTACATACAGTCCACAGAGGACATGAACAATTGAGACAATAGCCAATGTGTAGGTAAAGCTATTTTTTGCTCCAATCTTTGGAATAAAGCGATTGTATAAAGATACAATTAACAGATTTAATGGAACTGTAAATAGGTAAACATAGGGCAAACTCTTTGCAGAAAAATGGGATATAAACAAAGAAGTAGAAACAGGGCAGCTCATTCCATATTCTGCCATGATTAGAAAAATACAAGGCAAGACAAGCAAAGAAAACCTTTTTTGCTCCCTTGTAAAAATTTTTAAGTCTGAGCGAATATGTGAGATCAAAGTACTAAACATTAAGAAGAAACCTCTTTAGAAGTATAAGCTTCTTGCTGAAAGATCTTATAAACCATAAAAGCCCATAAGACAAAAACCATGATGTTTATGTAGGTAATCGTTGCTATAATATCTACTGCTAAAACTTGTAACCCTAGTAGTAGCAACGATGCCCCAGCTCTAGCTGTTCTACTTGCAAAAATATCTATAATCGCCTTTGCTCGAAACTTTTCTTCTAATGATAAAGGTAAAAACAACATTTCTCTGATAAGAGAAAAAAAGCAAAAGTCTGTTGCTTTAATGTAGGCGTAGAAAAATGAGATCACTCCAAATACTGGTTTAAATATAAAGAAAATAGCATTAGCTAAAAGTGTAAAAGGCACAAGTAAATGGCATTTTTTTAATCCAGCATAGTGAATAAACATATAACCACCAATGATTTGGAAAGAAATAGAAAAGAGGTTAATTAAACCATGCAATCTAGCACAAAACTGTGATCTGATATCTGCATCTGGATAAGTAATTTCCAAATAATGGTTAAACTCATAGTAGATAAGAGCTATAGAAACTTGCATAAAGACAACAATAAGCAAGATAAAAATCAAAAATTTTGATTTTTTGAATAATGCCAGCCCTGATTTAGAATTTGTTTCAGGACAAAACATAGATTTTTTAAACTCTTCTTTACAAGTGGGTAGGTTGCTGTATCTTGTGGATAGGCAATAGAATAAATAAGCTACAGAATAAAAGAGAACACTTGAGTAAAACAAAGTAGTAGAACCAAGTTTTAATGCAAAAAAGCCTGGAATTGAATTACCGAATAATGCTCCTACACTCCCTATTGCAAAAAACAAACCGTAGATAAACTTAGCCTTTTCTTTTTTTACTGTTGAGTGCACAAGAGACCATGCTTGTTTTAAAACTAGCATGATATAGATATCTTTTATCGCGTACTGAAAGAAAATTAAAATTGGCATTTTCTCTAAAAACAAGCCTGTTAGCACATTTGTCGAGGCTATTAATATAGAAGATGCTAGGAACATATTCTTACAGCCATAATGTGGCAGATAACGATTATATAAATAGACAATAAAAAGGTTTAAAGGAACCGTTGCAATCCAAACATATGGCAGCGAGGATGTGTGATAATTAGCGATAAATAACGAGCTACTTACAGGTCTGGTAACACCATATTCTGCCATAATGAAAAACAACAGCGGCAAAACAAGAAAGAAGAACTTTTTTTCTTGTTTTGCAAAAGACTTGTATTCATCAATAACAGGACTAAGTAACTTTTTTAGCATTATACTACCTTTTCCTGACTCATAGATTCGACTATACTAATCACTTCGGACTGAAAGTTTGGATCAACAAAAATCCAGTTTCTAGAGGTAGAAGGTATAGAACTTAAAATCTCTGAAAATGCTTCTACAGGTTTTACAGAAAAAAGCTCTTTAGCTACAGGGAATGATAAATCTTTTTCTGATAAGAATGGTTTTGTTACTTCGAAATAGATCTTATCTGTATCTATCCCTTTCTCTTCAATATTAGCTTGTAACTGTTCAAAGTCCACATGCTCAGATACTGCTATTGCTTTGAATCTCTTTTCTTTAAATAATACTCTTCTAGCTTCAAGAGACTGCGGATGTTCCTTAGAGAAAGAAATCTTTTTCATATCACAAAGAATGTCTGCATCAGATATTTTTAAAAACTGGTCAACATCATCAAAATCAAAATCTTTAAAATACTCTTTCATAAACCTTCTTAAGTGAAAGTGGTATGATACAACTGCAGGGTGTTGATAGACCCTTCTATACATAAAGTATCTTGATAATAGCAGCGCCTCACAAGCTTCCATTCCCTTTGAATCAATACCTAAACAATATTGCTCTTTATCAAGAGGAAGGATGCGAAGCATTTCAATAAGTTGATGAAAATCAAATGAACCATACATAACGCCAGTATTAAGACTATCTCTTAGTAGATAATCAATTCTATCGGCACCAAAAAAATCAGCTATGATGATTTCTGAAATAATTTTTTGCCAGGAACCTTGTATATTTCCTGTTGCAATATTACAAATATCTTCAACAAAATCATCTTTGTGTTCTTTAGGTAAATACCCCTCTCTTTGGGTCATTTTCTCTAAGATTGGGAGAAGATGGTCACTATAAATAATCTTTTTTAACATCTTTTCATGGCCTTTTTCGCCAAGTAAATCATGTTCAGCTACATGAGAAAAAGGTAGATGACCTATATCATGACAAAGGGCAGCTATTCTAAGAACTTTTTTCCAGTAAAAATATTCTTGAGACCCTTTCCTAGGAACAAATAAAAATATATCTGGTCTTAAAAATTTACATAGGATTTCAAACATTGATGTAGCAAGCTGCATCACTCCTAAACTGTGCTCAAATCTAGAGTGAGTTGCCCCTGGGTAGACCTGGTAGGTGACACCTAGCTGATGGATATCATGAAGTCTTTGAAAAGGCAGCGAGTCAATCACTTCCTTTTCAAGCTCATCAAATCGAATAAATTGGTGTAAAGGATCAAAAATCCTATTATCAGTTATATAAAAATCTTTAGTCATATCTTATTTTTCTCTCAAGATAGGGGATTATTTTAGAAGTTTTTCTATTCTGTTTCAAGGTAAAGACATTAATAGAGCTCCTTTGATACACTAAGCTTATGATTACTGCCGTTATCCTTACAAAAAATGCTTCAAAAACGCTTCTACCACTTTTAGAAGCACTTGAATCAATCAACGTTGTTCTTATTGATACAGGATCTATAGATAATACTCTAGATCTAGCAAGTAAATTTTCTAATGTACAAACATTTTCTTTTGATTTTTTAGGTTTTGGCACCCTTAAAAACCAAGGAGCCAAACTAGCAAAAGATGATTGGATTCTATCTTTAGATGCTGATGAACTCCCCTCTAATGACCTTATTCAATATCTAATGAACACCCAACTTGATCCAAACACGATTTATTCATTCCCCTTCCATAATTACTACAAAGAAAAAAGAATCTATGGCTGTGGATGGAATCCAGAAAGTCATGTTAGATTATACAACAAAACTACAACAAGTTTTTGTGAGTCTTTAGTTCATGAAAGGATTGTAGAAGATGGTTTAAACAAAAAAATGTTACCTTTTCCAATTAAACACTTTTCTTATCTTTGCATTGATGACTTTTTAAGAAAGCTTTCTCATTATACTACTTTATTTGCAGAACAAAATCACAAAAAGAAAAAATCTTCCTTCTGCAAAGCTTTTTTTCACGGTATATTTGCTTTTTTTAAAACCTACATTATTAAAAGAGGGTTCATTGATGGAAAAGAAGGGATTATCATTTCTTGGTACAATGGTTCCACTGCTTTTTTAAAATATCTAAAACTTGCTGAAAAAAATAAATGCTCATAACTCTTTTATACCATCGGATAGGAACAGTTGAGGGTCTTTGCCTAAATACCTTTGAAAAGCACCTTATATATCTAAAAGAGAATTTTGCTTTTTCAACTCCAGACAAATTTCCCCTAAACAAAACATCTGTATTAATTACATTTGATGATGCTACATACGATTTTTATGCATACGTCTTTCCTCTATTAAAAAAATATCAAATCCCAGTTACTTTAGCTGTTTGTCCGGGATTTACACTAGATGACCTAGATTTACCTTCAACTAAAAGGCTAAACTTTTTAGAAAAAGATCTTTTTACCAATGAATCTAAAAAACATTTCTGCACATATAAAGAACTTAAAGAGATGCAAGAAAGCAATCTTGTAAAGATAGCATGTCATTCTTTTACTCATAAAAACCTTGAGAAAGAATCTGATTTAGATAAAGAAATAGTTCATTCTAAAAGAATTTTGGAAGAAAAACTTAAGTGTAAAATTGATACCTTTGTTTACCCTTATGGAAAGTTTAATCAAATAGTTTGTGATTTAGTAAATCAAATCTATAAATATCATTTTCGAATAGGTTCTGGAGTAAACTTTTATAGAAAAAAAATGCTCTACCGCATTTTATGCGATAGAGTCACTGATATTTCTTCTGTGTTTAGAAAATCTTCACTACTAGTTTATGGAATAAAATCTCTTTTAAACCAACTTCGAGGTAAATAGTCTAATTAGCGTACTTCCAACTGTTATTGCTAGGCTGAATATCGACATCACATTTTAAGGTATCATGTGCAGTTTGCAGTCTTCCAAAAGCCTTTAAAACTCTATCATTTTGTGCTGGAAAGTCTTTATTTCCATGAACAAATTTATCAAGTTGTGCTAACTCGCTAAAATAAAAACCATGGTCTCTTTTTTCCATTTGAGCAATGAATTTATCTAGGATCTTAACAATCTCGCTTGGTTTAGTAAGACCTTTTAGGTCTTCTATAGATAAAACACTTTTTCGTGTGATGATTGTAATCGGCTGTGCAGTTTTTTGTGATATTGCTGCCATATATTCCTCCTTAAAATGAATTTGGTTAAGTAGATTAAGGAATACAGTAATACTCAATATTTTTTTCCAAGAAGTTCTTCTTTATTGCTAGATATTCTTCTATTAATTATAGACCTTATTAGGAGCATAGAGGGACAAGATGGCAAAAAAACAGGTTGTAGTAGTTGGTGGTGGTTTTGGTGGTGTATATACTGCCATGCATTTAGAAAAGTATCTCAATAAAGCTGATTTTGAGATTACGATAGTGAATAGAGAAAACTACTTTGTATACCAACCAATGCTAGCAGAAGTTGTAGGTGGTACTATTGGTTTGTTAGATACAGTTGCCTGTCTAAATCGTCTTGCACCAAAAACCAAGCATTACGCTCGTGAAGTTTCTGGGATTAACTTAGAAACTAAAATGGTAGAGATGGTTCCAATCTATACACATGAATATTATGCAATCCCATATGACTATCTTGTGCTTTCTTTAGGAAATGTTACAGATTTTAAAGGAGCTCCAGGTCTTCATGAACATGCCCTTCCTTTTAAAAACTTAGCAGATGCACTTAAAATCAGAAATAGAATCATCGACGTACTGGCAACTGCAGCTACTTTAACTGATGAAAATCTTAGAAAGGAGTTTTTAACATTTGTAGTAGGTGGAGGAGGCTATTCAGGGTCAGAAGTTGTTGCGGAATTGAATGATCTTGTTCGTAAACTAGCAAAGGAATACAAGACAATTGATCCAAAAGAAATTCGAGTTGTAATGGTTCATAGTAAAGATAGACTCATGGAAAGAGAGCTATCTGAATCTCTAAGCCGCTATGCTGAAAAAATCTTAAGAAAAAGAGGAGTAGAGTTTAAGTTTGAACAGCGATTAGACTCAGCGACAAATGATAAAGCAATTTTAAGTAATGGTGAAGTAATCCCAAGTAGAACAGTTATATCTACTGTTCCTTCTTCCCCTAACCCTATTATAGAAGCTCTTGACCTTCCTAAAGAAAAAGGAAAGCTAAAAACAAATAGATTCTTACAAGTAGAAGGACATGAAAATATCTTTGCCCTTGGAGATTGCGCTAATATTCCTTTAGATGATGAAGGAAAAACTTGCCCACCAACAGCTCAATTTGCAGTAAGAGAGGGAAAAGCTTGCGCTCAAAATATCTACAATCAAATGATCGGCAAAGAGAAAAAACCTTTTTTCTTTAAAACACTAGGAAGCATGGGTGCTCTTGGTCATCATAATGCAGTAGGTGAAGTATTTGGAATTAAAGTATCTGGTATTTTAGCTTGGTTTATGTGGAGAGCTATCTACTGGTATAAACTTCCTAGATTTACTCGTAAGATTAAAGTTGCGATCTCTTGGTTTTTGGATTTTATTATTCCACCAGAGTCTGTCATGCTTAAAATTGAATCTTCTCAAGCTTTAGCTCAGCTTCACTTTGAAAAAGATGATATTATCTTCCATGAAGGAGATATAGGCGATTACCTTTATATTATTACAGAAGGAAAAGTAGATGTTTTAAAAGAAAAAGATGGAAAGCAAGAAAAGCTTGCCTCTCTTTCTAAAGGTTCTTTTTTTGGAGAAATGGCTCTTTTAAATGAAAGAACGAGAACAGCTACTATTAAGTGTACTTGTCCAACTGATGTTCTAGCCTTAAGAAAAGCTGACTTTGGTATGTTAGTTGCTAATTTTAAAGGTCTAAAACACCAGTTTACTGAAGTTGAAGAACAAAGAAAACATGAGTTTTAAAAAGTTCTATTCTACTTAAAAACAGGCTTTCCTTCCTGAAACATCTTTTTGTTGCTTTCAGGTACTTCTCCATCTTTAAATCCTCCACACTGATAATAAGCTCTTAAATAATCTAAATGTCTTCCTGATTGCTCTTTATTGTGCTTGTCTGAACCATGAGCTTTAAAGTTGTCTGTTAATGCTGCAACAGTAAGTTCATCATAATCTGCTTCTAATTTAAATCTTCTAGTTCCAATTTCTACTAACTTAGACCTTGGATCCTTAGGAATATGTTTTAACTGTTTAAACATACACCTACTGAAAGCAGATACTCTCTCCTCTCCTTGTCTTTCACATTTCCGGACAATATTTAAAGCTTTATCCCGGTCTATTGCCCCACCTTTATAAAGTGAAAAACCTCTCTGTACACATTGCATAAAATTTGTTGATGCTACCATGTTTTATCTCCATTTTTAACAAGGGAGAAAATCATAGCAAAAAAAGCAAAATTGACAAGAGAATATTAATTAAGTTGGTTGAATTTTCCACCATTCTTAGTAAGAAGGCTTATAAGCTGTGTTTTTAATTCTTTATCCTTTTCTTCTAAAGATAAAACAAAATCAATAGGTTTCAGGTATTCAATAGACTTATTAGAATCCCCGCCATTTTTTAAGATCCATTCAACCTTACGAGCATTTTTTGCTAATAGAGCATTTTTCAAACAGCCTGATTCATTGATACTTAATCCCGCTTTTAGAAAATACGTAGCCGCTTTGTAATTGTTATATCTTAGTGAATAATCAATCCAATCTATAGATAAATTACCAACTTTCAAATCAGGCAATCGTTTCAATAACATTGGAAGAACAAAGTTGATTTTTAGTGTAATAAAATAATGTAATAGAGGAGTGTAGAAAGATCTAATTAGAAAATTAGCTTTTTTGGTCATCTGCCCTTCTACGTAGATGTAGCGGCAGTCGGATTCGAACCAACGACACCCGGATTATGATTCCGGTGCTCTAACCAACTGAGCTATGCCGCCAAAAAAAATAGCGGGAAGAGGATTCGAACCTCTGACCTTTGGGTTATGAGCCCAACGAGCTAACCACTGCTCCATCCCGCGTCATTAAAGTTAGTAGTCTACACTAATGGCTTATTCTCTTGCAACCCTTTATTTATTTTTTCCCAAATTTTTTCAGAAACTTGAGAAAAGTTGATAGAAGTTGCTTTAGATTGGGTTGTAAGCTTGGTTATATCCTCTAAAAGTGACTTGTATGTTGTTTGTAAAGCTAAGTCTGTTTTCAAAGCATAGTCAGTTAGATCCTTCTGTCCATACATGTAAGGCCCAAATAATACAGGTGTGTTGTACACCAAAGGCTCTAATACATTATGCCCCCCAACAGATTGAATAAAACTACCTCCTACAATCGCAACTTGACTTAGCTTATAAAGTGTAGGAACAAGTCCCATAGCATCTATTAAAATGACTTTTTTAGATAAGGATTTATCCTTTGAATATCTCGATACTGGTATTTTTTCTTTGATAAGCTCTTGATAGACTTTATCAAACCTTTGTGGATGCCTAGGGGCTAATAATATTTTATCAAAATGATCTAAAAGAATTTTTATAAGTTTAATTTCTTCATCATCATGAGTTGATGCAATTGTCAGAATTTTATCTTGCTTTTGCAATAGTAGCCTTTCAATAAGCTCCTTTGGGTCTTTTTCTACCGGTTTTTGATCAAATTTAATATTACCTGTTACGAATATCTGCTTCTTATCAACCCCAAGATCTATAAAAGCTTTTTCATATTCGGTATTCTGAAGACAAAATGTTTGAATATTAGAAAATAGCTTTCGAGACAAAAAAGAAAATCTCTTATACCTATTTAAAGATCTAGCAGAAACTTTTCCTGAGATCAGGTGCACAGGACAAGGTGCTTTACTTAAAAAGTGATACCAGAAATCTGTTTCTACAACAAAGATAGCTTTGGGCTTAATTTTTTTATAAAGCCTTTTTATCGCAAAAGAAAAATCTAAAGGCATGTAAATTGAATAATCTACAACATCACTTTTTTCTGCTTCTTCTTTTCCAGTTTCAGTAACAGAAGAAAAGACTATCGTTATGTCTGGCTTTTTGTTTTTGATAAACTCTGCAAATGTAATCCCTGCTTTTGTTTCCCCTAAGGAATTTGCGTGGAAGAAATACACAGAACTATCAATCTTAGGAAGATTAAACCCTAGCTTTTCCCAAAAAGGATACTGATATCCTTTTTGGGTAATCTTTCTATACAAAATCTTAGGTAAATAGACTAAAAACCCTAGAAAAACAGCCAGATCATACATTCTACTTTATCACTATGTTTAATAGCTTATTTGGCACATAGATCATCTTATAAATATCTTTAGTGAGATACTTAGCCACTTTTTGATCTTCTTTTGCAAGCTCAAAAATCTCTTCTTTTTTTCTTCCAGGACTTAACTTAAATGTCTGTCTTGTCTTTCCATTGATCTGCACAACGTAGGTAATTAAATCTTCTACAAGATATTTTGGATCAATTTTAGGTATAGATGCATATGTTATAGATTCTTTATTACCTAACATTTGCCAAGCTTCTTCTGCAATATGAGGAGCAAAAGGATAAAGCATCTGACAAAACATCTTTAAAACTGAAATTGGATAAGTATCTAAAGATGAAAATGCATTGATAAACTCCATCATCTTTGCAATTGCCGTATTAAAGTATAGTTTTTCTATATCTTTTGAAACCCCATCAACAAGCTTAAATCCTAATCTTAGGGCATCATCTGTATCTTTTTCAGATACTTTGTCTGATACCATAAGATCAAAAAATCTATTTAAAAATCTTCTACAACCTTGAACAGCCTCTGTAGACCAAACTTTTTCCTTATCAAATGGCGCCATAAACATCTCATAAAGCCTTAAAGCATCTGCACCAAACTCTTCTATCATTTGATCAGGAGAAACACCATTGAGCTTTGATTTAGACATTTTTTCAATTCCTGAAACAAGCTCTTGCCCTGTTTTCTTACAAAAGTATTTTTCGCCCTTTTTCTCAACTTCTTCTTCCGGAAGATATCCTCCTCCTTTTAACTTGTAAGATCTAGCATTAACAAGCCCTTGATTTCGGTACTTTTTAAAAGGCTCTTTTGTAGAAACAAGCCCACAATCATACAATACTTTATGCCAGAATCTTGAATAGAGTAAGTGTAATACCGCATGCTCTGCTCCCCCAACATAAAGATCAACGTTCATCCAATACTTTTCTATAGCTTCATTCCAAGCCTGCTCTGAGTTGTGTGGATCTAAAAAACGAAGGTAATACCAGCAAGATCCAGCCCACTGTGGCATTGTATTTGTTTCTCTTTCCGCTCTTTTTCCTGTTTTCTTATCTGTAATGCTAACCCATGAATCTTCTTTAGCTAGAGGTGACTCTCCTGTTTCTTTAGGTTTATAATCCTCAATATGAGGTGGGCATAAAGGTAACTCATCTAAATCTAATACTCTTTTAGAACCATCATCAAAATGTAAAATAGGCATTGGCTCCCCCCAATACCTTTGTCTTGAAAAAAGCCAATCACGAAGTCTGTATTGTGTTTTTCTTTTTCCAATTTGTTGATCCTCTAAATAGATAGCCATTTTCTCTTTAGCTTCTGAAATACTTAGACCATCTATAGAAAAATCTTCTGTTTTACTGTTGATCATCTTCCCTTCATCAATAAAACATCTTTTTCCTTCTAAAATCTCTTTTCTCTCTTGCTCAGTTACTTTATTTTCAGGATCAATTACAGGTAAAATAGGCAGATCAAAAGCCTTTGCAAATTCAAAATCTCTTTCATCATGAGCAGGTACTGCCATGATTGCTCCAGTTCCATAGCTTACTAATACATAGTCTGCTATCCAGACTGGCATAGGTTTTTGAGTTAGTGGATTTATTACATAAGCTCCAGTAAAGACTCCTGTCTTATCTTTTGCATGCTCTTGTCTTTCTATATCGGACTTGCTTGCAGTTTTCTTAATATACTCATTAACTTTCTCTCTTTGCTCATTGGAACAAATTGTTTCTACAAGAGGATGTTCAGGTGCTAACACTAAAAAGCTTGCACCAAATAATGTGTCTTGCCTTGTTGTATAAGCAGAAATTGTTTGAAGAGTTTTTTGTTCTCTAAAATAGAGTTTGACTCCTTCACTTTTACCAATCCAGTTAATCTGCAATCTCTTTAAGTGATCAGGCCAGTCTAAATCATCAAGATCTTCTAAAAGTCTTTCAGCGTATGCTGTGATTTTTAATACCCATTGTCTTAAAGGTCTTCTTACAACTGGATATCCACCCTCTTTACTTTTTCCTTCTTCAACTTCTTCGTTTGCAAGCACGGTTCCTAAAGCTGGACAAAAGTTCACTTCTCTATAGTCTTCATATGCAAGCTCCTTTTCATAAAGCTTTGTAAAGATCCATTGTGTCCACTTATAATAATCAACATCACTTGTCGCAAGTTCTCTTGACCAGTCATAACTAAACCCTAAAGATTTTAATTGTCTTCTATAAGTGTCGATATTCTTTTTCGTTGTTTCTTGAGGGTGAGTTCCTGTTCTTATCGCATATTGTTCAGCTGGAAGACCAAAACTATCCCAACCCATAGGATGTAAAACATTGTAGCCCTGCATACGCTTAAATCTTGCCATGATATCAGTTCCTGTATAACCGGTAACATGTCCCACATGTAACCCAGCTCCAGATGGATAAGGGAACATATCTAATACGTAATATTTAGGTTTATTAGGGTCTATATCAGATTTAAAAGTTTGATTTTCTTCCCAGTATTTTTGCCACTTAGTTTCAATTGCTTTAGGATCGTAAGATTTTTTTTCCATGATAAGTATGAGGGTTTTTTAAGAATATTCTAACCCTCTTACTCTAAAATAACAAGAGGCAGGCTCAAACTAAAATTATTTCTTTTTGTAGATCTTTAAAAAATTAAAGCCTATAGTCCGCAAATCAATTAATTATGGAGGCTACCATGACTAACATGATCTCCAATAAACTCTCTGGTTATATCCAAAGAGAGACACATGTAACAGAAGTTAAAATACTAAGAGCAAAAAAATTATTTCAAAAACTTAACCTTCTCTATTCTAGACTCACACTAAATATCTATTTAACCAACTACTCATTAAACCGAAGTTTTTGTACTAACAATAACTCCGAAAGGCAATTTTTTTTTTAAACAATTTGAAGAACATAAATTTAACAGCCACAAAATAGCTGAAAATATTTTAATTTCTTACAGAACTAGGTATTATCAAAAAGAAGAGTATCTATTTGATATTGATTTTACTATAGCTCTTTATTGTATTAATAAAGATAGTCGAATATTTAATCTTGAAAATTTGTTAAAGCACTACTACACATCTAATAGAAGAATACACAAAAAAGCTCTAAGTTATTATAGACTTAGAGCTTAAGTAATAAAGAAATTTTAATAATCAAACTCATGAATAGGAGGTAAGACAATCCTGTGATCTTTGTTTAAAGATTGTATTTTTTGCATATCTTCATCAGCTAACTGGAACTCAAATATATCAAGATTTTGACGTAAGTGCTCTTCAGAAGAGCCTTTAGGAATCACAACTATTCCCTGTTGAACAAGCCATCTTAAACAAATCTGACTAACAGATTTATTGTATTTTTCTGCAAGTAGTTTTAACTCTTGATTTTGAAAAACTTCGCCATGAGCAAGAGGACAATAAGCAGTCATTGCAATTTCATTTTGATTACAGAAATCTAAAAGTTTTCCTTGGTATAAAAAGGGATGAAATTCCACTTGATTAATAGCAACATGTAAAGAATCATCTAAAAGATCTTGTAAGTGATGCTCGGTAAAATTACATACTCCAACATTTAAAATCTTACCCTTTTCTTTTAGCTCTAGAAGTTTTTCTACTACTTTGGAAAGAGGTTTTTCTTTGTTTGGCCAGTGGATCATGAAAAGATCAAGGTACTCACACCCTAACTCTTGGATAGCTTTATCTGTATTTGGCTCAACTAAATCTGGCTCTAAAAAGTCCCACTGTAACTTTGAAGCAATGAAAAGCTCTTCTCTAGGAAAATTCCCAATACCCTCTTTTACTTCTTTATGATTGTCATATTGCTGTGCAGTATCAATATGTCTATATCCAACATCAAGTGCCATTTTAACTGCATTAACACACTTTTCCCCATTTTGCTCCCAAGTACCTAGTCCAACTAGAGGGATCTCTGTTCCATTTTTAAGTTTTTTTGTTGGCACTGAAAACATACGAGCTCCTAAAATGTTGTTAAGTTTCTATTTGATCACATTTGGATGCAAAAATAAAGTCCGATTCTGACAAACCATCAATCTTATGGGTAAATAATGTAAGTGTAACTTGTCCCCAAGTGAGAAATATATCAGGATGATGACCTTCTTCTTCCGCTAAAGCTCCCACTCTATTTGTAAATTCAAGAGCAGAATTAAAATCTTTAAACTTATACTCTCTTACTATGTGATGCTCATCGACTAATTTCCAACCTTGATCTATTTGATTGAAGAAATTAGTTATTTCTTCCCCTTTAAGAGGAGGAGTATCTTTGGAACAAGCCTCACATTTTTTATTAAATAAGCTCATACTTAACCCTTGATTGATAGATATGCATGAGTCATTCCCCATGGGAATGAGACAGAAAATCTTTTTATATGATTGAACTCTTTAGGTGCATAGTCATTCAATGAATAACTTATTGTGATTACCTTAGCTCCCTTTGGTAGAGCTAATAATTTCTTAGATAAAGAGACTATCTTTTCATCTTCTAAATGAGGAGCATATAGATACACTACATTTACATGTCTAAAATCAACTTCAAAAAAATCTTCACAAGTAAATTCAAGATTTTTAACCCCAAGAATCTTTTTTAAAAAATTTGACCTTTTTACAAAACTTGGAACCTTTTCTACCCCCTTTACCTTCGCTCCGACTATCTTAGACAAGAAAAAACATGTTCTCCCTCTTCCAGATCCAAGTTCAATAACCTTATCTTTAGGGTGAATACCACAAAGATGACAGATCTTTTTTAAAGAAGTTAATGGGGTTTCACCATAAATATTTCCCCTTTCAGCTATCTTTTTTTCATAAAACTTTCTACAGGCCCTGTAGGGGTTTTCAAGAAAATTAACAATATGAAATAAGGAGTCTGCAAGTGCAAAAGAAAAATCTTTGTAAAAGTAGTAAATTACTTTAACATTTTCTTTAAATAAGTAAAATTTTACTGATAAATAAAGCATGGTGTTTAATAGTTAATATAATTACCAGGGTCTATCACAAAAAAAGATTTCGTGTCGAGTTTTTTTTCTTTCATAGCTAAATATAGTTCATAGGCAGGTCTATCCATCTTTTCTTCAGCTAGACAAAAAGACTTCCAGTGCATTCCAATGCTTTTTTTTGAAAAAACATCTTCATGAATGCATACAGCTTCCCATGGATTTACATGCACAGCTTTCATAAATTCTCGTGGGCAATAACATCCAATTGGTATTAAAGAAAGGTCAAAACCTTTCCAAACTTCCCCTATCGCTTTAAAATCAAAAGGATTATAGCCTGTATCTCCTGCAAAGTAGACCTTTTTTTTATCTTTTTTTATTTCCGCTACATACCCAGACCATAAAGTTTTATTTGAATCAAATAACCCTCTACCAGAAAAGTGTTGTGTTGGCACAGATGTAATTTTAATCTCTTCTGAAAATTGAGATGAATCTCCCCAAGAAAGTTCTACTACATTCTCAACTTTCCTTTTAAAAAACCATTTTTTTACTCCAAGAGGAACTACAAAAACACATTCTGGAAACTTGTTAGCTAAAGCCATTACACAAGATGCATCTAAGTGGTCATAATGATTATGAGAAATCAGCACATAATCAATCCTTGGTAAATCCTCAATTAAAAGAGGTAGATCGTGTTTCCGTTTAGGTCCACATATAGAAAATGGAGAGCAGCAAGGATAAAAAACTGGGTCTGTCAAAATATTTACAGAAGATTGAATTAAAAAACTTGAGTGCCCTATCCAAGTAACACATGATTTTTGTTTATCACACTCAATGCTTGGCCCAGGATATGAAAAGTCTTTAGGGACAAGATTATGATCAAAAGGATCTTTGTAATAGCCAAACCTCCATAACAGAAAATGAAAAGGTGATCTTTTAAGATCCGATACATATTTATTAACGTATCTTCCTCGTTTTTTTGTAGGAGAAGAAAATGGTGGTTGTTTTATTTTACCCATAGTTTTCTACATAAAAACTATGGGCTTTATCTGACAAGGATTTTTTTCTAAAGTTTAGATAACAATTTCATAGACGTTGCTTTATTCTGAGTTACTCGATCAAATGAATCATCTAAAGGATTAAAAAAAATTCCTTTGTTAAACCCTCTTAATCTTCTTCTTTTTCAAAAAAGAGAAGATAAGACTTCTTTTCAAGATAGGAGTTAACAGTATCTTGAGATACTTTTTTTACAACCTCATCATTACACATAAACCAATCTTCACCATGTTTTACAAAAGAGTAATAGTGACCAGATCTTGAAGTATTACCAGAGTGACACTGAAAAGCTTTTAATTGATACTCTCCATCTTCATTAGGTCCCCAAGATTTTTTAAAAGTAAACTCTTTAACAACATTTGTAAGCTTTGACTCTGCTAGCTTTTTACCATCTTGACTATAACGATTGATACGAACAGGAAATACTTTTGGCAGTCTATCAATAAGTTTTTCTTGATAAGCAAGATACTCAGTTTCTCCTCCTTGATCATTAGGTCTTGTTAGACGAACAGCGTATTGTTCATCATTATATTCACCATAAAACTCTTTATTAAGCTGCTGTTCAAAGTTAAGCTCATCCTTATCATCAAAGGCTATTTGGTGTACGTATAGTCCAGTTACCTGCTCAGCTCTATTTGCATCGTTTACATCTACGACTAATTGCTCATAATTACCCTTGTTTAAACGCATGACTCCAACAGCTTGATCTTCTTCATCAGCTACTTGAGGTAAAGGTGTGCCCTCAGGTACTACAAATCTTCTAACCGTAGTTACTGTTGTTTTCAAATGGTCTGGAAACTCTTCACTTAGCTTGTGTAACACCTCATTAGGATCTTCTTGTGAGTTTCTCGTAGATCCTGGAAAGAAAAGTGTGCGCAATTTATCATTAGTTCCTTTCGTGCAATACTTGTATCCTTTATCGTGATTATTTAAATCTTCTTGGTATTTCTTAAAGTAATCACCTAAATCTTTTAGTTTTTCTCCAGGCTCTTGCAAGAACTCTTTTACAGAGTTATCTCCATCTAAGCCCCAAAGACAGGCTAAAAGAGCATTTAAGAAACAAATATTTTCACCATTATTCTGATGTCCAAGGAAAGGAACATCTGGAGATCTGTATGAATTTTTAGATTCATCATATAAAAAAGTCGATAACATCCCAAATAAGAGAGCTGAAGAGATTTTGAATGTTGTTCCAATAATACTTGCTTGTAAACAATATCCAAAAGCGCTTAAAGCAAAAAGCGATGCGACAACAACTAAAACCGCTGCAGCAACCAGCTTAACTCTATCCCTAATTTGCCATTGCTTATAAATGTTTTTTGGTAGTTCAGTTAGATAGTCAGGTTTTTGAAGCTGACAACAATTACTGATCATCTTTCCCATACAGACTCCTAGGTTAAGAGTGTGACAGCCTATCAAAGGTTAAAACATTTTGTAAAGAAGGAACCTAATTTTTGTTTATTTTTTAATTCTCCAAATTCTTTGTTTGCTCTTGCAATCTCACCCAATATTTTAACAGTCACTAAACCTTTATTCTGTAAAATTGTCAGATGGTTCTTAATCTTTGCAAAGCGAATAAAATCTATATAAAATTGAGCTGGAACTTTGATAAATTGACCTTCCAATCTAACTATATATTTTTCTCTCTCATTTTCAGTAAAAAAAGTGATTTCTTATTAACCATGACCTTATAACATCTTGTTAACAAGGGTATCTTATTAACAGTCATACTAAATCCCTATTTTTTTGATATAAATAGAAAAAAAAGAATAAAACAAACAACTAATTTAATTAAAGTCCATTAATTGAGGAGTTGTATCTGTAATGGTTTTGTCTCCAAAATATTGAATAGCCCCTGGAAACTTATATCGATCGTTTAACCCCCAATCTTGCCTCTGTGATACTAAGTAAAGATAGGCTTTTCCTTTAAGATCTACAAGAGCTTTTTCTATTACAGGTTTTTGTTTTCCTTTACGCATTTCTAAATGCATAAACATTGTGACCGGCAAGGCTTTTGCTTGCCATAATTCTGGAGAATTTAGAAGGTTTGACACGCAACACATATACCCTGTTTTCTCATGTTGAATCAACAAAGCTGCAAGTTGCCCCAATGAATAACAATAATTAGCATCGAAATTTGATGGTATTCCACATCTTCCTTCATATCCAAAAAAATGACTTACCGCATTAAATGGAATGTCTTGTAAATGAGGTTTTAACATCTCAATTAATAAAGCCTCTGTTTCAATTTGAGAAACTTTTACATTTCCATGAGGATCTCTTGTTAATAGAAGCTGATCTTGTATTTTCTCCGGAAGCTCAGAAAAACAGCGATTGGCTTCATCTGAAAGCGCTTTTTTTACTTCTTCTTTATCTACATTTGTTTTGTCTGCTAGAAAGTGATTTAGCTCTTTAATTAAAACTTTAACTTCAGGGATAAACTCAATCAAACCTTCAGGGATTAAAACAACCCCAAAGTTCTTCCCTCCATTATGTCTTTGTAAAATTAGATCTTTCAACTCTTTTACAAGATCTGTAAGAGTTTTATTCTTAGCTAAAACTTCTTCACCAATAAAGGTGAAATTAGGTTGTGTTTTTAACGAACATTCTAATGCAATGTGAGAAGCTGACCTACCCATAAGTCTGACAAAATGATAGTACTTTTTAGCCGATAGAGCATCTCTTTCAATATTTCCAATCATTTCAGAGTAAACTTTACAAGCAGTATCAAAACCGAAAGATATCTCAACATGCTCGTTTTTTAAGTCCCCATCAATTGTTTTTGGAACACCAACGACACAGGTTTTACAGCTGTGTTCTAAAAAATACTCTGCTAACACCGCAGCATTAGTATTTGAATCATCTCCACCAATGATAACTAATCCATCAAGATCTAATTTCTTGCAGGTTTCTAATGAGCTTTTTAACTGCTCATCTGTTTCAATTTTTGTCCTTCCAGAACCTATTAGATCAAAGCCACCTTGGTTTCTATATGGATGAATAATTTCACTTGTAAGTTCTATCGTTTTGTTCTCAACAATCCCGGAAGGACCTCCTAAAAATCCAATTAAATGAGAGTCCTGATGAAAGATTTTTAGCGCGTCAAAAAGGCCTGTGATTACATTGTGCCCTCCTGATGCTTGACCACCAGAAAACACAACGCCTATTTTTTTTGGTGTATGAGTTTTTCTTCCTGAAGAAAAAGCAGTTAGAATAGGCCTTCCAAAAGTATGAGGAAAAGCTTTTTTTAAATCTTCAACATCTTTCTTTGCCGAAGTTGGCTCTCCCTCTTTAAAATCTAAAGCATCTAGATCTTTAAATAATTCTGGAAGAAGAGGGGTATATTCAACTCTTTTTTCTTGAAGACTCATGCTTTCTCCTTTAACAAGCAGTAGTTCCTACTGATATCATCTCGCTTAAGCTTTCTTTATATTTAGAAAGCTTATTTTTGTCTTGAGAAAGTTGTTTAGCAAGCCCCCCTTCCGAAGTCTCTTTATATATAGTCTTCATGTCATTGCCAATTTCTTTCATAGCAGCAATCACTTGATCTAAAGATACTTTTTGTGAACCATCACCTTGCATAGCAAGTCTAGAAGCATTAATAGCTTTAATTGCCCCCATTGTATTTCTTTCAATGCAAGGAATTTGAACAAGCCCATCTACTGGATCACATGTTAATCCAAGATTGTGCTCCATGCCAATTTCAGCTGCGCATTCAATTTGTTCGTTTGTACCATTAAAAGCTTCTGCAAGACCAGCAGCTGCCATAGAACAAGCTACACCAACTTCTCCCTGACAACCCATTTCAGCACCAGAAATTGAAGCGCCTTCTTTGTAAAGATTTGCAATAGCTCCAGCAGTTAAAAGATAACGAATGACAAGTTCATCAGAGAAAGCTGGATGAAAATCTTTTAAATAAGCAATGGTAGCAGGGATAATCCCTGCAGCACCGTTTGTAGGAGCTGTTACTACTTGAGAACCAGAGGCGTTTTCTTCTTTTACTGCTAGAGCATAAAGAGAAACCCAGTCTAACAACATATGAGGATCATTAGGATTATTATTTTTCAAAAGCTTTTGGTGAAGGTCGTAAGCTCTTCTTTTAACTTTTAAAGAACCAGGTAATACTCCTTTAGTAGCACAACCTTTTTGTATAGATTTTTCCATTACTTTCCAAATCTCTAAAATCCCCTTTTCTATCTCTTTTACAGATCTTAGACTCTTTTCATTTTCAAGCATGATTTCATGAATCTTCTTGTTTTCTCTTTTACAAAAATATAAAAGCTCACGAGCAGATTTAAAGGGATATCTTACATCCGATCTTTTAAAAGAATGAGGGTTTTTAGCAGTTTTATGATCAATGATAAATCCACCACCTATTGAGTAATAGGTGTTATAATCTATTTTCTGATCATTTCTATCATATGCGCATATAGTCATTGCATTTGGATGCAATGGTAAAACTTTACCTTTTGCAAATATTAGATTTTTTTCAGGCTCAAAGTTTACTTTCTTTTCTCCTAAAAGATTAATACTTGCAGTCTTCTCAATTGTAGAAACAATCTCTTCAATCTTTTCTGGGTCAACAGTTTCTGGTAAAAACCCTTCTAACCCTAAAAGTACAGCTTTATCTGTAAGGTGACCTTTACCAGTCATTGCTAAGGATCCATAAAGCTGAACTTTTACAGAAAAAATGTTTTCAAAAGTCTTTTTCTCTTTAGCAGTTTTTAAAAATTTATAAGCTGCACGCATTGGTCCTGTTGTATGCGAAGATGAAGGACCAACCCCTATTGAGAAAATGTCAAAAATACTTACTGTCATAGATTTTTCCTAATATTATGTTTGTATTTGTTCCAGAAAAGAAATCTCCTGGTTTTTTATTATTCGAGAAAAATAGAATGAGTAATATTAATTAACATGAGAGTAAAGTGTCTAAGAATAAGAGTCAATCCGTAGCCGTTATACCAGCAAGACTAAAAAGCAGCCGTTTCCCTGAGAAAGTCCTAGCAAAAATTCAAGAAAAATCCTTACTTAAACACACTTATGATAATGTGCAAAATGCCAAAATTTTTGATGAAATATTAATTTGCACAGATCATAAAAAGGTTTTAGATCATGCTAAAGAATTTTGCGATAAAAGCTTTTTAACCAGTGAAAGTTGTAAAAATGGCACTGAAAGAATTTGTGATTTACTCAAAAACACAAAGGATTTCCCTGAAGATCAAATAATTTTTAACATTCAAGCAGATCATCCCACAATTGATAAAAATACTCTTATAGCTATAGAAAAACTTTTAATTGAAGATCCCCTTGCACAATGTGCAACAGCTGGAGTGCCTATTGTAGAAAAAGAGGACTATTTATCCCCTCATAAAGTCAAATGTTTAATTGATCGGTACAATAATGCTCTTTATTTTTCTAGAAGTCCTATTCCTTTTTTAAAAAAAGAGAAAATAGGGTATCCTTGTTTACAACATTTAGGGATTTATGCTTTTCGAAGGAAGTTTTTAGACCTATATGAAAAATTTGAAACAACCCCTCTTTGTGAGGCGGAAGATTTAGAGCAATTAAAAATTTTAGAATACGGATATAAGATTAAAGTAGCTGTTGTAGATGAAGTGCCTATTGGCATAGATACTCCAGAAGACGCAAAAACATTTTTAAAAAGGTTAATGGTTTGAAGTATATTTTTATTACAGGTGGTGTAGTTTCTTCTTTAGGAAAAGGAATTACAGCAGCATCAATTGCAAAACTTTTAGAAAGTCATGGAATAAAAGTATCCCTACTAAAACTTGATCCATATTTAAATGTTGATCCTGGAACTATGAACCCATTCCAACACGGGGAAGTTTATGTTACAGATGATGGAGCTGAAACAGATCTTGATTTAGGTCACTATCACAGGTTCACAAATTCTCCACTTTCAAAAATCTCTAATGTTACAACAGGTCAAGTTTACGAAACTATTATCCGTAGAGAGCGTAATGGAGAGTATGGTGGAACTGACGTGCAGGTTATTCCTCATGTAACAAACGAAATCAAATCTAGAATTGATCTATGTGCAAATACTACACCTAAACCAGAGGTGTTGATTGTTGAAATTGGTGGTACGGTTGGTGATATTGAATCTTTACCTTTTTTAGAAGCAATTAGACAATTTAGAAACGAAAAACCTGATAGCTGTATTAATATTCATTTAACTTATGTACCTTACTTAAAAGCTGCTGGAGAAATAAAAACAAAGCCTACTCAGCACTCAGTTCAACAGTTAAGATCGATTGGGATATTCCCGGATTTTATACTTTGTCGTTCAGAAGTTGAGATGCCTGATGAGATTAAAGCAAAGATCTCACTATTTTGTAATGTAGATAAAGATTGTGTAATCGAAGAACAAGATGTTGAACATTCTATTTACGAAGTACCAATTGAACTTGCTGAACAGAACCTCGACTTAAAGATATTGCAAAAACTTAATATCTATCCTCAGAAAAGAGATTTAAAAGACTGGGAAAATCTATTACATAAAGTAAAAAACAGAAAAGAGACCCTTTCTATCGGTCTTGTTGGAAAATATGTAAATCATAAAGATGCATACAAATCTGTCTTTGAAGCTTTGCAACATGCAGCAATCGAAAAACAAATAGACTTAGAAATTGTAAACATTGAATCTGACAAAATTGAAAGCGAAGAAGATCTTCCAAAATTATCAGGATATTTAATCCCTGGTGGATTTGGAAAAAGGGGCCTGGAAGGAAAGTTATTAGCAGCAAAATTTTGTAGAGAAAACAATATCCCATATTTTGGAATTTGTTTAGGAATGCAGGTAATGATTATTGAGTTTGCAAGAAATGTACTCGGTTTAGATGCTAACTCAACAGAAATCAATCCTACTACCCCCTACCCTGTAATAAGCTTATTAGAAGAACAGCAAGATGTTAAAATGCTCGGCGGAACAATGAGACTTGGAGCTTATCCATGTAAAATTGATCCTAAAAGCAATGTTTATAAGGCTTATCAGTTAGAAGAGATTTTAGAAAGACATCGTCATCGCTATGAATTTAACTCTAAATTTAAAAAGCAGTTTGAGGAAAATGGGATGAGATTTCCTGGCGTTTATAAAGATGGTAACCTCTGTGAAATTAGTGAAGTTAAAAATCACCCTTGGATGATTGGAGTTCAATTTCATCCAGAGTTTATCTCTAAACCTACCACTCCTCACCCTCTGTTTAGTTCATTTATAGAAGCCTGCTTAAATTCAAAGAGTCTAGTATGAAAAAAGTACTAGGTATAGACTTTGGAAAAAAAAGAATTGGTCTTGCAATATCTGATGCTTTAAAAAGCATGTCAGTTCCTCTGGAAACGGTTTCTGTTTCTGGAGATCTAAAACAGGTTTTTTCACAATTTGAAAAAGCTATTGAAGATCGTATTGCAACAATTGAAAAAGTTGTTGTGGGTCTACCTCTTCATCTAAATGGGACAGAATCAGAAATGAGCACACTTTGTAGAGAGTTTGCTTCTATTATAGAAGAAAAGCTATCTCTACCAGTAGAGCTTGTTGACGAAAGATTTTCCACACTTCAAGTAGATAATGATCTAAGAAGACTTGGCGTAAATAGAAAAAAGCGAACCAAACATCTAGACTCAGCTTCTGCTTCATTAATTTTACAAAGTTACTTAGATAGACTTTAAACAAATAGACTTTACAAGTATAAATAGGGAAAAGATTTTTGAGGCTATCTATGGAAGAGCATCCGCTTAAAGAAGAAGGAAGGTCGATTCGAAGCTCCGACCCATGTATACTTGTGATATTTGGAGCTACCGGTGACCTAACAGCAAGAAAACTAATTCCGGCGGTTTATAATATTGGAAAAGAAGGGCTATTACCTACAAACTTTGCATGTGTAGGTTTTGCTAGAAGAGAAAAATCCCACGAGCAATTTCGTGAAGAGATGAAAAACAACATTAGCGAGTTTTCTCGAACAAAACCTTTAGATGAACCTTTTTACAATGCTTTTCAAGATAAGCTTTTTTACCACCAATCTCAATTCGATGATGATGATGGTTATAAAAGATTAAAAGAGTTTTTAGATCAGCTAGACACACAACTAAAAACTAAAGGAAATAGGGTTTTCTATCTTTCTGTTCAGCCAAAATTTTTCCCTCTTATCATTGAAAAACTACATAAAAATGGCCTTATTTACGATAAAGATGATGAAAGGTGGTCTAGAGTTATTATTGAAAAACCATTTGGTAAAAATTTAGAGTCTGCAACTAATTTACAAGAAAATATCGAACAATATCTTGATGAAAAGCAGATTTATAGAATTGACCATTACCTTGGTAAAGAAACAGTTCAAAATCTTCTTGTATTTAGATTTACAAACTCCATTTTTGAATCTACTTGGAATAGTAAACATATCGATCATGTACAAATTACAGTTGCAGAAGATCTAGGCATAGAAGGAAGAGGAGATTTTTACGAAGAAGAAGGGCTATTAAGAGATATTATACAAAATCATATGATGCAACTTTTAACCCTTGTTGCTATGGAACCCCCTGCTACTTTAGATGCAGATTCCATTCGTGATGAGAAAGTAAAAGTGTTACAGTCTGTTAGAGCCTATGAAGAAAAGGATTTTACAGAGTCTGTTGTTAGGGGCCAATATGGCGCTGGCTTTGCTAAAGGTAAAGAAGTCATTGGCTATCGTGAAGAAGAAGAGGTTGCAAAAGACTCAGTAAGAGAAACTTTTGCTGCTTTAAAGCTTAACATTGATAATTGGCGTTGGTCTGGAGTTCCTTTTTATTTAAGAGGAGCTAAAAGGCTCCCTAAGAAAGTAACAGAAATTGCCATTGTATATAAAAAAGCTCCTGGAGTTTTATTTGACCCTAAAAATGAACTGGAAACTAATGTTCTTGCGATACGAATTCAGCCTGACGAAGGCATTGCCTTAAAGATCAATTGTAAAGTTCCAGGTCAGTCCAATACCATACAACCTGTAAAAATGGATTTTAGGTATGGTGCTTATTTTGGAAAAAGTCCTCCAGAAGCTTATGAAAGACTTATCCTAGACTGTATTTTAGGTGATTCAACTCTTTTTGCTAGGGCTGATGAAGTAGAGCATTCATGGGAGATTATGACTCCAATCTTAGATTACTGGGAAAAAAACCCACCTAAAGACTTCCCTAACTACCAATCTGGTACTTGGGGGCCTGAATGTGCTGATAAAATGATGGAAAAAGATAAACGTAAATGGAGAATTCTCTAATGAGTGCTACGGTTACTCCTGATAAAATAGAAAAAAAGTTAAGTGACATCTGGGACGAGTTAAAAATGACAGGTCAGATGCGCGCTTGTCTATTTAACCTTGTTTTGTTTAACCCTCTTTCAAAACGAACTGAGTATATAAAGAAAATGTCTCAGAAAGTTTTGGAGAAATTTCCATGCAGGATCATACTAGTAAATCACGACCCAGACCGTAAAGAATTAGAAACCAAAGTTTCTGTGATACCTCAAGATGATACTGAAGGTTCTGTTGTCTGTGATTTTATTGAAATTACAACAGGAACAAAAGATTTAGAAAAAAGCTCTTTTCTATTACTTCCTCATCTTTTACCTGATTTACCCATATACATTCTTTGGGCTGATGAACTTGATTTAAATAACCCTATCTATCAAAGAATTAAGGATCAAAACATAAGAACTGTTTTTGATTCTGAATGTACAAAAGATTTATGTTCTTTTGCTAAAAGTATCTTATATATCGGCTGTGATGTAGCTGATCTAAACTGGGATAGGCTTGAATCATGGAGAAATCTATTTGTCTTAAACTTTCAACCTAAACTCTACCTAAACGATCTTAAAAAAGCGGAAAACATTAAAATTGAATATAACTGTTGCAAAACAGATTTTTTCTCAAACACTCGCATTCAAGCTCTATATTTCCAACTTTGGCTAGCAGATAGATTTAACTGGGAGTTTGTCTCAGGATCAAAAGAAAAAATGACCTTTAAGAAAGAAGATGGTTCTAGTATTGATTTTTGCTTAAGATCCTCGGAGATTAAAGACCATAAACCAGCTACTATCATCTCTATTCAAATAGAGTCTGGGGAGAAAACTTTTGAGTTTGTAAGATCGGAAGATAACTTTGATCAAGTAATTTTTAAGGTAACAACAAAAACAACTTGTGACATTCCTACAAACTTTTTTATTGAAAAATCTCATGAAGGACAGTCTCTTGTAAAAGAGATCTACTACAAAGGCACTTCAAAACACTTTATTTCAATGTTAAACAAACTAATCAAATTACCTAAAGATTGCGTATGTTAGAACCTGAACACCTAGATGAAAGAAGAGATTTCATTGTTCCTGGTAACAAGGAAGAAACAATTAACTACTGCGTAGACCATTTTATTTCCTGTTATCAACAAGCTGTTGCATCTAGAGGTTTTTTTGCAGTAGCTTTATCAGGAGGATCTACCCCAAAAGCAATATTTAACAAGCTTTCATCTAAAGAATATGCAGATAAAATTGCATGGGAAAACGTTTTGGTTTTTTGGTCAGATGAAAGATCTGTTGACCCAGAAAACCCTGATTCCAACTTTAAAATGGCTTTAGATGCAGGCCTAAAAGATCACTTATTAAGTGAAAATACCTTTCGCATGGTTGCTGAAGAAAATATTAAAGAAAATGCCCTAGCATATGAACAATTTATAGAAGAAAAACTCGGCAAACAACTTTTTGACCTTGTGATGCTTGGCATGGGTGATGACGGACATACAGCTTCTTTATTTCCAGGAACAAAAGCTTTAGATCAACAAGATCGCTTTGTAGTTGAAAATCATGTTCCACAAAAAGATACATGGAGAATGACTTTTACCTATACTTGTATAAACCAAAGCAAACAAGCGTGCTTTTATGTTCTAGGGAAAAACAAACAAGAGATGGTGAAAAAAATACTCATTAATAAAGAAGACTTCCCTTCTTCACACATAGGAACAGAAAACCATAGAGCTCTTTGGATTCTAGATGATGAAGCTATGGGTGATGAGTATCTTTTGAAAAAAGCTAGAGAAACGCTTAAAAGAAGCGATTAGTTACAAGCTCATTTTAAAATCGATGTGACATCTTACTTCTATCATTGTGCATTTTAAATAGTTTTAAAAGACCTTCTTTTCAAGCTAATAAAGAAGGTCCATATAGAGATTACCCAACTATTAGTAGGTTTAGATTAACACCCTTTATTTATATCTCATTTTCTTCTCTTCTATAGGCGTTCTAAGCATTACCCAATCATCACTTTTAGGTGCTTCATTATAAATTTCTTGATTGATATAGTCTCTAAACCTTTTAACTGCTTCTCTCGAAGGATTTTCGCTAAAGATAAAATTGGTTATAGTTTCTTTCATGTCATCAGACAAAGCTTCTAGAGTTATATTTAATCCATTTAGGATCTCATTTTGATCTTTAGGTTCCAAACTAAACTTTAAAAATATCATCTTAGAAGGAAATCCAACGGGCATTCTATCAAGATCAAAACCCATTTTCTCTATAAATGTATAGATTTTGGCGTATAAAGGTGACTCCATCTGCTTTTCTCTTAACTTTCTTGATTTGAGCATTTGGGATGTATTAGTTTTTAAAAATTGATTACTTGGTAAAGGAAAGAGAGAAAGACTTTTATCTCTTGAAATTTGGTTAAATCTGTTTTGAAATGATTCACTATTATCAAAAGCTCTAGACATCGGATTTGAAGGTCTATTTATTGAAAAAATTAACCTTTCGATACTTTGGGGGGTTACAACTGTAAGATTATCATCAAAAGTTATCATATTTGAAATTGCTATTCCCAAAAATTCATCTAGCTTAAGAACATCAGAAAAAAAGAGTTCGAGTGGGTAATTTTTTGGAATATGTTGCAGATTTAATGGAAATGCACTCAAAACTGTAAAAAGATCATCTAGTCTTTTCTCCTTTTCTAAAGGGCTTAAATTCACTGAAAGCGCAAGCTTTAGTAAGCTTAAACTCTTTAATTGCCTATATGAAAGCTTTTCTTTAGAAAAAGTTACATATTTGTTTAAAGGAAGCATCTAAGTTGCTTTCAATCCCAAGATGTTTTGTATAAAGCCTAAAACTATTGTGCCCTCTGGTAATTTATACGGATTTATATCTACAAGACGCAACAGCGCTACCATTTTGTCTGTTGTAGTAGGCTGTCCGGGAAGTCCTAATTGTCTAACTTGTAAAACTGGTGACCCTTGATTTGAAGAGGCAGAATTATTCAAACTTAAACTTCTAAATGAATTCTGTAGAAATTAAGCTTAGGTTTTGCTAAAGGGTGATTTACGCTTGAACTTGCAGATAATGTTACTACGCGACTTAATCTAGGAGGCGGTTGTAAGCTTGAAGATAGTAAACTATTAGCAGCAGCTCTTGTTGTTTCTTCTATAGATTGTAACTTAGGTGAAGATGTATTAATTGATGAAGTTGTTATTGTTACTGGAAATACAGGGGGACTTAGTGGCTTGGGTGGTGAACTCATAAATTACCTCAATTTGATATTAAGGTAAGAGATCTTACCAACATACCTAATACAAAGAAAGGCTATTGTGGTTAGGTTGTTTCCGTGCATTCATTTTAATTAATAATGACCCAAGAGCCAAATTCATTTTCAGTTTCTATTTTTTTCTGAGGGTTTTTATTTGGTTCAATTGCTTTATTAAGAGAGGTTTTTTCTTTTTTGAGGTTCTTAGGAGGTTCCTTTGAAGTTTTGCCTAGAGCTTTAGGTGGTTTTGGTTTTAATGAGACCTCTAATGAACTTGTTTTTTTCTGCTTAGGTAATTCACGTCGCTTTTCCTCAAACATTCCTATATTGTCTATCACAATCTTAACGTCTTTGATTTGATCTGGAGATAGCTTTTCTTTTGTAAATTTTAATACCTTTTTCACTTCTTTAAACTGTGCTAAATCAAGTTTAAAAACTTTTGAGAAAAAACTATCAACAGGAAAATTCATTGGAAGCTTGACAATGTTTACAGGATGTAATGTTAGAATGGAGAATATAGCTTGAAGGTTTTTCATCTTAACAATTAATACTGTTCTCGCTTTTTCTAATTGCCTATTTGGTCGAGCAAATCTTTTTATAAATCTCTTTTTAGCTAAAGGCTTGATACCCATGTGTGTTTTAAAGGATTGAATCTGGTCTTTATTAGCTTGAAAAATCTTTCCAAGCAAAAAATTAATATTTACACTTGGTTTATTAGCTTCAAACCCTAAAAAGTTAAAAAGCAGTTCTGCTTTAGCGATAAAATTTTGTAAATTTTCCTTTTTTAGATTAATAGCAACAGACATATTTACTCCTTTTGACAAGGAGACTATAGAGAAAAAGTATATATTTAAAAAGCCTCTTTAAAGAGGCTTTTTCGATTAACCTGGTCCAGGACCAAAATGCATAGACTTAGGACAACAATCATCCTCAAACTCATCAACTTCCTCTTTTTGCCTTTCTGTACATCCGACAAGAAATAGAAGAGATAAAATATATAAGAAGTATCTTTTTGGCATATCACATCCTTTTTTAATATATGCTTATTTTTTTAAATTACATAATTCTATTTTTTGGTCTAGATAAATCTTTAATTACTCGATCCTTAATATAAAAATAATTTGATTATTTTTTTTTGACAAAAAATTACTTTATCAATACTTTTTTTACAAATTTTGGAAATCAATTGGAATTTTATAACTATGGCAATAGCTTTTTCAGAAACAAGGGAAAGAAAAGGATCGTTTCAAAACCTTAATTCACACGTAAACAATACATGCTTTCAAAGGTTTAACAAGCGGTTAACAACAATATTCACAAAAACTGTAACAACAGCAACTTTAGCTGCCGGTGCAGTGGCTAGTGGCGTTGTGTATGCATTAAAAACATCAAAACCATTTAGATTAACTGCAAGTATAACTGAAGGGTTCAGTATTGGTGGTATTATTGCAGCTCAAACACTTATAAAAAAACCTGAAGATGGTAGTGACAGAGAAAATAGAATCAAAGAAATCAAAGAAGAAGCCTCTTTGAAAAAAGTATTTCTGATTGCTACTACATTTATCATGCGTGAAGGAGGAAATTACTATTTTGCAGACTATCAATTGATGGATAACAATTGGCATAAGAGCCAACTTTTACAAGCTTGCGTCTATAGTTTATCTTCATATTTAGCTATGCAATCTCTTTTAATTATCGTTCATAGGTGGAATCACCAAAACAATAGAAATGTTGTTTTAGAAGAAAATTGCAGAAAAAGAAATATTTCTGAGGCATCGGTTTCTTTACTTGGTGACTCTGAAATTAATGGACAACTACCCAAAACACGAACTCTTTATTTAAGCGATAGAAGATCTCAAATTATCAAAAAAACTTTAAAAGCTTTTTTAGGAGTAGGTTTATTAGTTTCAGCTAAAGGTATTAATTCAGAAGATTGGTCAAAGGTATTTGAATTTACCGGAACACTTCTTATTTCAGGATCTGCTTTTTCAGAGATAACCTATCAGCTTATGAAGCTAAACACTCAAGAAGAGGCTAGGTATAAAAATCTAGAAATAGAAATAAGCAACAGTGGGTCAAATGAAAAACCACCCGTTCCATATAAACTAGCTTTTTCTAGGGCTTTTAGAAATCATGGCCAGCTTATCTCATCAATTATTACAGGAATTTACCTTACTAACCCGACAACGTTAGCAGCTATACCTGTAAGTACTGGTTTTGCTATACCCCATGAACAAAATAGATATGAATTTAACCTAACACCCATAGAAGAAAATGAAGACAACATTGAAATCCCCTACTCAGAAGGTCAAAAACACTGTATTAAATACAGTGAAATTGCTCTTAATGTGATTGAGTGTATTGGTCTAGTATGGTTTAGCTATAGAGTCTTTACAGATGATGATGACACAAAATCTGATAGAATTGTGTGGGCGGGTTTTCTTTGTGGGTACCCTCTAAGTTACCTTATAGATAGACTCTTAGATATTAACTACAGACCAGGTGAAAGCTCAAAGTTCTATGACAATGTCTATTTTTCAATAAGAGAGATTTCTAAACAACTCTTATTTACTTCCGCTTTTATCTATTATTCTGGATATGGTCTATCAGACATTGATGTCGCCGACAAACAATCTTTTAAAGAGTTAGCTATACCGTGGTGTTTCTATTTTATGCTTGGATGGGGATTAGGATCTCAATCAGCTGCTGCTATGACTAAATATTTTAAAAGTATAACCGTTCCTGTTGCTACGAAAACAATGAAAACAACACTGATTGTATATGCAATGAGAAATAACCTTTGGTAAATGATAATGTCATTTAGAACTATTCCTTATTTACAAACATATAAAGAAATTTACTCTCAAAATAAATCTCTCAAAAAGGCTATAGTTCTTTATGTTCAGAAAGAAAATGACGCTCCCTATGAAAGATTTAGAAGGATTAATGGGGTCGTATTAAAAATTGTAGGAGGAAATCAAGCCCACTTTCTTATTATCCAAAATCACATACCTCCTCATTTTCAAAGAGCTTTAGAAGAAAGATTTAATAGATTAAAAAGCACAATAACAGCTTTAAAGCAAGGGCAGCGAGCAAGACTTTATCATCAGCCTTATATTGGAAAACTATTTAGAAAACATGGAAAAGATGCAGTAGATAGAGAAACTTTATCTACATATGACTTTCTTTCATCCCCTCTAATTCCACTTGGATGGTTAGATAAGAATATTAGACATGATTTAATTTCTAATCTAATTACAGAACAGGAGTATGCGACATTTCTTTTAGATAAGTTTTTAGAAGACTCTGAAAAACTTGAAGTAGAAGAGATCTACTATATTGAAGCACTTATCGGTAAAGCAAATGTTTGTATGTACCAGGGAAAACCTTACACCTTTGCACAAGCTTTGTTTGATTGGTCTCGTTTTACTCATGATAACAAACTCACTTTCGACATCCTTAAACCCTCGTTAAAATTCTCTCGAAATGTTCTTGAAGAAATAAAAAGTACAATTATAACCAAAGAGATGTTTGTAAATAAATATCCATCATTTAAATACTTTCGAGTATATGTCACTTGTATTGCTTTAGCTGAAAATTTCAATAGATCAAAAAAATGGAGACTTTCTTTTGACTTAGAAAAATACATTCAAATTTTTTCAGAAAGTGAAAGAATAAGAGCTGTTTATTCTTTTTATGCTTTTTCTTCTCCTGATGTTCTTATTGTTCGACCTCCTATAGTCACCTATCTTAGAAACTCGGAATCAGAAAATATAAGTTTAAAAAGTTTAGCTCTTTTTAATTCACACCGTTACTTTTACGCATTAGAAAAAAGACTACCTTCTTATGTTGAGAGTAAATATAGAGAGTCTAAGACAGAGAGAAAACAAGAAATTCCTCTGACACGGAGTCAAAGTTCATCTCCTGAAGGATATGTAGATAGAATCCTACAACTTAGAGATATTGAACAAGATCCATGTTATGAGAATTGGTTATCATTAAAAAATATCAAAGTAAAAATAGATAAGGATCATTACAAAAGGACACTAGAGCGCTTAGGTGAATTTTTTAAAACTTATGAACCTAGTAGAAAATATGAATTTTTTACTTTTTATGCGATGATCACAAATTTTAATAAGTTTCAAGATTGTTTAAGTTATGTAAATAAATGGAAAACAGAGAAAAAAATAAACAAAATTTTCCCTATCCTTTGCGAGTTATTTCAACAAAAAGAACCAAAAAACATTTACAATCTTATAACTATTCTCTTTGAGTCTCCATTTTTAAGACTCGATAGAAAACAGATTCAACTGCTAATAAGACAATCAAGTACCTATCCTCCAAAACAAATTCTTGCTTGCTATGAAAAATTTCAAGAAATCATACCTTCTGAACTGCGTAAACACTTTACAACCACTTTTTCAAAAGGTCTTTTTTATCTTCTTCTAGACCCTACCTATAGCAATGGAAGATGGCATAGAAAAGCATGGTTAGGCGAAACTTACATTATCCCTGTTACTAATATATTTTCTTCTGAATATAAAATTGATACTGATGAATTTTTTAAATTTTGTCGTGAATGTTTTACAAAAAAGAAAATTCAATCTGAACACTTTGAGAGCCTCGCTTTTTTTCAGAGTAGAATGGAATCTTTAGATGAGTGTCCTTACAAACATAGAAACACACTATCACCGTCAGATAAAATGTCTATATTGACTCAATTTGCTTCAGATAACTGGAATTCACTAAATGAATCAGATGTTCGTTTGTATTTTGGTATAAGAGAAAAAGTAAAAGGAGAAGGTGGCTCTAAAATTATTAATCACCGTGGGTATATTGAAAAACTTCAAGATCTAGAAAAACTAGGTTCATTCACTTTCACTGAAAAAGAAAAATTACAACTCTATTTTCATTGGTTAAAAATACAGAACCTAACAAAAAAACAGCCTGATCTTAAAACGCAGTTTAGGTTTATTACTCTCCTTGGTGAATACTTTGAAAACTTCCTAAGTAAAAAAGATGTGATTCTATTGTTAAGCAATCCATGTATAGCAGTAGAAGAAAATATAAACGCTTTAGATGTTATGATTCAATGCAGAGATAGATTCAAAGCAGAAAGAGACTCTTTTACACTAGATCCAAGCAACTTGAAAATTTGGGAAAAGCAAGTAGAGTCTCTAAAACCATCAAGTAACTTAATGGATAATAATAATAAGCTAGCAAAACTACTTACTAGTTTACATATGGAATGTTACAATATCATCCCTAGAGATCAAACGCTTTCTGATTGTTTTTTAATAAAGTCTATAACTAAAAGTGGTATTGTATTTTCTCAAAATATGCGCCCATCTCCCCCTCTGGCAAATAATGTAGTTGTTTCTACAAGATGGAACCACTCTACTGAAACAGGTGAAGCTATTTTAAACATCACAATTAAAAGAGATAGCCTAAAAGAATCTGTAAGTTTAAAGTTTTTTGAGACAGATAATCTTCCAATGACTTTGCCACAAGAAACATTTTTTAAATATCTACATGGACTTGCTGTTATTGTTTTAGCAGAAAGGAATGGACAGAAAAAAATTGAAAAACTTACACAAAATAATATCATGATTTGCTTCCCAACTGTAAAAAAAGAGGTATTTACTACCCTCAAAACTATTGGATTCATTGAACCCATATGTTCATTTTTAAATAACTTAAAAATAAAGGTACGAAAACTACTATGGAAAATTATGTTTCCAAAACAAGAAACAATAATTAGAATTCATACAGAAGGAAAATGCAGAGAAAAAAAAATGTTTTACAAACCCGATTAAATAATTACTTGATTTAATTTTTTTCCTATATTTTGTATCATTTTAGCCATGAAAGCGTTAGGAATCGAAACAAGCTGTGATGAGATTGCAGCTTCTGTAGTTGAAGATGGAATAACCATTTTATCCAATGTGATTAGAAGTACCTCTTCTATTCATAGTGAGTATGGTGGAGTATTTCCAGAGCTTGCATCTAGAGGAGCTATAGACAATATGATCCCTGTTGTCAAAGAATCTTTAGAAAAAGCAGGTATAGAGAAAAATGAAATAGACCTCATTGCTGTTACTCAAGGCCCAGGGCTTATCGGCTCTTTATTGGTAGGGTTAAATACGGCTAAAAGCTTATCTATGGCTCTAAACAAACCTTATATAGGTGTAAACCATGTAGAAGCTCATTTATATGCTGCTATGATGAATAACCATCCTAAAATATTTCCTGCACTAGGAGTAGTCTTATCTGGAGGACATACCTTTTTAGTTAAGATTAAAAATCTGGGTGATTATGAGCTTATTGGTACTACTGTAGATGATGCTATTGGTGAAGCTTTTGATAAGGTTGGCTCATTTTTAGATCTACCTTACCCAGGAGGACCTCATATAGAAAAACTTGCAAAAGAAGGTAATAGTGAAAAATTTTCTTTTCAAGCAGGTAGAGTAAAAAAAAATCCTTTTGCTTTTTCTTTTAGCGGCCTAAAAACCTCTGTTCTATATGCAATTAAAGGAAAAATGGCTAAAAAAGATAGTCAAACAATTATTTCAGAAGAAGAAAAAAAAGATATAGCTGCCTCTTTTCAAAAAGTTGCTTTTCTAGATGTTATTAATAAAAGTTTAAAAGCTATACAAGAGCATGATTTAAAAGCTATTTATCTTGGTGGTGGAGTTTGTATCAATGAATCTCTACGCTCTTATTTTTCTTTATATGCAAAAGACATTCCCCTTTTCTTTCCTAGTAAAGAGCTTTGCATGGATAATGCTGCTATGATCGCCGGTCTTGGTTATCAAAAATTCCTTAAAAGACCTTATTCAGATTCGTTAGACCTTCAGGCAACTACCAAAATGCCACTTGCAAAATAAATTCTTAACCCACTTACACTCAAAAAATTTACTTGTTGAAAACCCTCCTATAGAGTTACAATGGGTTTTTCTAAAAACATATTGAGGTTTTGTTATGGCGAAAAAAGGACCTAGAGAGATCATCAAGCTCAAAAGCACAGATCCTGATAGTAAAGAAATGATTTGGACACGTAAGAATAAAAGAAACACACCTGATCGTTTAGAACTTAAAAAATTTGATAAGAAATTAAGAAGACACGTAGTTTTTAAAGAAGCAAAATAATTACGAGGGGTATATACCGGAAATATGTTTGAATTTTCCATCGCCCTTCGATATTTGTTGCCAAAAAGAAGAGCTTTATCAACGTCGTTGATAGCTCTTCTTTCTATAGGTGTCATCTCGCTAGTTGTTTGGCTACTAGTTGTTTTTCTATCTGTAACAACCGGATTAGAAAAAGGCTGGCTAAACAAGTTAACTTCTCTTCATGCTCCTTTAAGAGTAAGCCCCTCGCCAGAATATTTTAATTCATACTACTACAATGTAGACAAGATTGCGTTAAACTCTGACTATCAATTAAAAACCATACGAGAAAAACTCTCATCTCCGTTTACAGATCCTTATCAAAAAGAGTTTGATAGAGAGCTTCCTCTTTTTTGGGAAAAAGCAGATAGAAATAGTCATAATGAGCTAGTAGATCCAGTAAAGGGTCTATTTTCTTGCCTTGATATGATGGACTATGAAAAAAGCCTCTACTATCAAGATTATGAAATTTCAGCAGCATTAATGAAATTAACCCTTGCTAATGATCTTTCTTCCAGTTTGCAAGTTCTTTCACAAATGAGCTACTTACAATCACTAACAGATCAAAACCCAAAACTTGAAAAACTGCTAGTTGGCCCAAGACTAGAAGACCTAAATCAGATCACAAAATCTTTAGACCAAAAAGACGCTCCTGCCTTTTTCTCACATAGCCAAATTGAAAAAGTAATAGCTGATTCATCAACAAATTATAGTCTGTATCAGTTTCAATTAAAAAAACCAATAAAAGTCTATTTTGACCAAGATCAATTAATTTTTTCGGATCAATCTGAAGATGGTTTTACAGAGCAAATACTTACACAAGAAGATGGTAATTTTTTCCTAGATGGAAAAGATCAGTTAGATCTGAGCCAAACAGTATTATTAGATTATAAAGATCCTTTAGAGGTACAAATACAAACTTCTAAACATCAAATCTACTGTGAGTTTAAAAAGGGATTTAACCTAACAACTTCATTTTTTCCTTTTACAATCGTTGAAGCATCTCCTCAATCAAACTTTGTGAAAACTCCGGTAGTTCCTCCTCTTTGGGCGTATCATGTACAAAACGAGGGAACTTTTTTTCCTAATATTGAAAAAACACCTGTATTACTACCTAAGGCCTACCAAAAAAATGGAGCTGTGATCACTACTTTTGGAGAGCTTTCCTATCATATTATTACACCAACAGCTTCACAGGAACAAAAACTCCCTTTTCAAGTTGTTGGATTTTATGATCCGGGTATTTTACCTTTAGGATCTAAATTAGTTATCGTTCCTAATGAAATTACCTCGATTATAAACAGCCAAACAACTCCAATTTCACCAGATGATTCTCCTTTAAATGGTGTGTTTGTTTGGACTGATTTAGATGAAACTCCAATTGTAAAAGAAAAACTAATAGCCAGCTTAGAAAAAGAAGGAATCAGTCAATATTGGCTCGTTGAAGATTATAAAGAATATAGCTTTGCAAAAGATTTATTAGAGCAATTTCAAAGTGATAGAACTTTATTTTCCCTAATCGGCATTATCATTCTTATAGTAGCTTGTTGTAACATTATTTCATTACTTATCATGCTTGTAAATGACAAGAAGAAAGAGATAGCTCTATTGCAAGCGCTTGGCGCTTCTAAAAAAAGCATAGCCCTAATATTTGGTTTTTGTGGGATCATTTTAGGTACATTAGGAACAGTACTAGGAATTGCTCTTGCTAAACTAACCCTTTATAACATGGGAGCTATCACAAACTTTTTAAGCGCTATACAAGGGCACCAAGCATTTAACCCTGCCTTTTTCGGTGAATCATTACCTTCCACTCTTAGCGTTGAATCAATCTTTTTTATCTGTCTAGTAACTCCTATCATCGCTTTACTTGCAGGCCTTGTTCCAGCGATTAAAGCTGCTAGAATAAAACCTGCTCGTGTATTGAGGTCCGTATAATGAATAAACCTCTTTTAAAAGCTGATAACATCTCAAAAACGTTTGAAAACAATGTAACAGTATTTTCTCACTTAAATTTAGAGGTTTTTCCGGAAACTTCCTATGCAATTATGGGTTCATCTGGAGAAGGAAAGACAACACTATTACATCTACTTGCAAAATTAGATAGGCCTTGCACAGGAAAAATAGAATCTAATGAAAACATAGGTCTTATTTTTCAGTCTTATAATCTTTTAGAAGATCTTACTGTTTTTGAAAATCTTAAAATCCCCCTAAAAATTCATCGGAAAAAGATTACAAAAAAACACATTGAAACTATCCATGAGCTTATTGAAGAAGTTGGTTTAAAAGATAAAACCTATACGCTTTGCTGTAAGCTTTCAGGAGGAGAAAAACAAAGAGTGGCAATAGCTCGCGCTTTTGTTTTAGACCCACCTTTAATCTTAGCAGATGAGCCAACAGGTAATCTTGACCACCAAAACTCAGAAAAAATCCATGAGCTTTTATTAACCTCTGTTTATAAAAGAAAAAAAGCCTTGATCGTGGCAACCCACGACCAGACCCTAGCTTCACTATGCGAGAAAAAATACCTTCTTAAAGAAGGATATCTTTCTGAAGTTTGTATTTTCTAAGAAAGCTCGTTTTCAAAGGAAGGGAAAACACTGTAACTTTTCGCTTTAAATCTCCTTCTAAAAATTGATTTTGTCCTTCTGATAAAACATCAATCAATATTGATTGCTTTGTGTTTTTATGGTTTGAGTGTTTTGATAGTAATAGATAAGCTCTCATTGATTTTTGTTGCCCATTAGTAAAGCTATTAACTGCCATTTTCACCTCTTCTTATAAGATTTTGTTAAAAGCTCATAAAAATATAATATTTTGAGTTTTTTTTATTTAAAGAGATCTTGCAAAGCTATGTGTTTAAAATTAATAACTTAGACTCGGCACTAGTATAAGAATAAAAAAAAGCCTGATCATAACAATCTATGATCAGGCTTTTTACTTAATCTTAGTAAATAATGTAATAATTGGCTTATAGTAATTCGCTTTAAATTGAATTCTGATTAACATTATCAGAATTTATATAATTTTTAATACAATAAATTTGCTGTGTAAGTGAATCTATTATTTTAAAAACGTTATATTTTACTTTTATACATATCATCATTGCTATAAATCCACCAAAAACAACTACTCTATTAGCTACATCAACCTTGAATTCATTGTTTCTAGCTTTTTCTAGTTTGGCTTCTACTGATCTCAACTGTTCTCCAAAGGAATAAACTTACGATTGGTTTTATTTGCTGAACGAGTTTCTGAGTTACCACCAACTATGGCATCTAATACCATATTAAGCCCACCGTCATTACTATGCTTAGTATTATCTACCCCTTTATTAGTTAATAAGGTTGTCATTGAGTTTGTTCCCTGTAATACAGCATTTGTATTTGTTGCCATAATATTCTCATTTTTTGTTAATTTTCACTAAATGTTTAATATATTATAACATATTTTTTAATTATTTTAAAGTTTTTAAACAGTGTTTAATATTATTATAAAAAACACAAAAGCTTATATGTTTTATTATAAGTTACTTATGTTTTTATGTGGTTTTTAGAATATCTTTAAAATTGTTGGTATAGCCCCTATTTATCTCTCTAGAGCTTCTAAAGCTCTCAGGTAGGTAGAATAAACAAGACCGTGTCCTGGAAAGGTCATTTTGGGCATAGATAGACTATCCTCAAAAAAGTCGAGCGCTTTAACTAGGTAACTTACGGGTAGAATTACACCAAAATTAGCTATGTTTTTGCCTTATGTCAATTATTTGGTTTGTTGCAGAATCACATGAAACTTCACAAAAGAAAAAATCATCTTGGCTATCTTTAAAAACGTCTTGATCTTCAAATTCAAGATCCTCATCATTAGGTCTTTGATTTACTCGATCTCTTGCTTGAGCGATAACTTGCTCTCGATGTAATTGATTAACTATATTTTGCATCTTATCTATAGCATTAGCTTGATTGCTGGTTGCTTGTGCAAGATTAGGGGTAAAAACCAGACCTATTAAAATAAATGGGTTTAAAAATATCCCTAAGACAATAACAGCAATAGTATATGCAATTGTAATAAATCCTAAACGAGCTTGCCTGCTTTTAGCTTTTGATAGTTTTCGTTTAGCCTGTTCTAAAGGACTAATTTCACGAGTTAGCTTAACTGTATTACGGTTTAGGTTTCCCAAAAAATCTTCAAGAAATGCATAACCCTTTAATGATACATTTTTAGGTAAATTACCAGGATTTACTGAGTTAGAAACCCATTTATACCCTGTTTCTATTCTAGAACTCTCATTTGACATTTCAACACTCTTTTTTTAAAGTTATTTTAAAGTTTAAACTATCATAACACATAATTAATTAAAATTATACTTATTTATTAAATATTATTTTATTTAAATAATTTATTTTAATTTTATCTGTTTAATGTTATTGAATGTTAATTACTTAAGATTTCAATCCTTGTGCTTTAGTATTAAAAAGTGTAATTTATACAACTTGGATTCAAAAAAATCCTAAACAACTGGACAATTATCTTATACAACTTATTAGCAAGGAGTTAAAATGAAAAAGCTATTAATGATGGTTCTAATTCTGGGGATGTGTGTTGGATATACAACCGAAGAAAAGAGAGTATATGTGGATGTAGTAGGAGATCTGTTTCATGCTGGACATATTGAGTTTTTTAAAAAGGCTAGGTCTGAGGGGACATATCTAATTGTGGGAATACACAATGATCAAGATGTAGAAGCCTATAAAAGGCTTCCTATACTAACACAGGATGAAAGAGCGACTATAATTGAATCTTGTATATATGTTGATGAAGTTCTTCTAGATGCTCCAATAGGGGTAACAAAAGAGCTTATTGAGGATAACAAGATAGATCTAGTGATTCATGGTGATGACTTTCAAAACGAAGAAATTATACTAGAGCATTATGGTGTACCAGTTTCTATGGGAATATTTAAAACTGTGCCCTATACAGCAGGTATATCTACTACAGATATAATTGAGAGAATAAAATCTCGGAACTACTAAGGGTTACTTGAGTTTTTCTCTAAACTTTACTATCTTCATATTCTTATAAGTATGAGGATAGTATGAAGATTCTTTTTATTGGTACTGGTTATGTAGGTCTTGTTACAGGAGCATGTTTTGCTGAAATGGGGCATCATGTAACGTGTTTAGATATCGACGAAGGTAAAATAGAGAACTTAAAAAAGGGAATTATTCCTATCTACGAACCTGGCCTTACAGAAATGGTAAAAAGAAACACTTTGTCTGGAAGAATGACGTTTACCACAAGCTATAAAGAAGGGGTAGCAAACTCTGATATTTGTTTTATCTGCGTACCAACCCCCTCTTCTGAAGATGGCTCTTGTAATCTTTCCTTTGTTAAAGATGCAGCTAAAAAAATTGCATCCACTATGGATTCTTACAAAGTAATTATCAACAAATCAACATCTCCGATTGGAACTGCTGAAACGATTGAATCTATTATAAAAGAAAATCTGACTAGAGATATTGAATTTGATGTTGTCTCAAATCCAGAGTTTCTAAAAGAAGGCTCTGCTATTTCAGATTGTATGAAACCAGATAGAGTAGTCATTGGGACTAAAAGTGAAAAAGCAAAACAGATCATGCAAAAACTCTACAAAGGGTTTACTCTAAATCACGATCGAGTTTTATTTATGGATATCCGTTCTGCTGAAATGACTAAGTATGCAGCAAACGCAATGCTAGCTACTAGAATCTCATTTATGAATGAAATTGCTCATATTTGTTCTTTAACAGGTGCTAACGTAAATGAAGTACGTAGAGGTATTGGATCTGATAAACGTATTGGTTATAGCTTTTTATACGCTGGAGTTGGATACGGCGGCTCTTGTTTTCCAAAAGACATTCGAGCTTTAAGCTCTCTTGCTAAAGACCAAGGTTATCAAACAGAACTATTAGATGCAGTTGAGTCAATTAACAATCGTCAAAAAGTCCATTTAGCTAACAAAATCCTTTCCTACTTTGAAAACAAAGGAGGAATCGAAGGGAAGACTATTGCACTTTGGGGCTTATCATTTAAACCAGACACCGATGATATGAGAGACGCTCCTTCTTTAGAGTTAATCAAAGCTCTTCAAAAAAAGGGAGCTCGCTTACGTCTGTATGACCCTATTGCTATGGATATAGCCAAAAGCAGACTTAAAGATTTACAAAATATCTCATTTTGTAAAGATGAAAATGAAGCAGCAACCAAAGCAGATGCAGTCTGTCTTGTTACCGAATGGAAGCAATTCCGTCTTCTTGATTTAGATCCTGTTTATAATAACATGGAAGGTAAAGCCTTTTTTGATGGTAGAAACCAGTATGATAAAAAGGACATGGAAGAAAAAGGTTTTGATTACTTTGGTATCGGAATTCCTTAAAATTATAATATTGAGTTTCTATGTCTACAGTGAATCTATGCTCTGAATAGAGAAAAACAAACGAAGCATATATTGTTAAGCAACTAGAAAGCATCCCCAAAACATACAATTCATACTTGTTTTTATCTGACAGAAGCTATCAACATCACGTAAATATTTTATCTGAAACAAGACAATACTTAATTTGTGGCAAGAATTATCCTTCTAAAAGTCTTAGAAGAAAATACAAAAAAAATTGCATAAGATTTAACTGCTTTAGAAAGCTTGAAAAAGTTCAAGCCTCCTTATCTCAAGCAAAAGTAAAACTTAGAGAACTAGAAGCAGAAAAGAATCATAAGTATACTTTAAGAAGAACCAGAATAGTAGAGTATTACAGAACATCAGATTCATTTTTAAAAAGTTTTTATGAATTTTTTGATAAACAACTACTAAACATCCATACAAGTTATTATTCTCAAACTTCAATGAGGGTAAACCATCAGAGAGAGTTGGTTAATAGACTCATAGGATCAGAAAAAACCCTACAAACCCTGATCAGTAAGACATTACCTACTAACTTTCGCTCTTGACAAATCTCAAAAAGTGACTAAGATTGTTTCTTGAAAAACAAGAATAAGCCATTAGACATGGATTTAAAGCAGCGCATAAAGCGTGGGTTTGACATCTTTTTTAGTTTGATGGTCATTGTCTTTCTTTCTCCTTTGTTTATTTTACTGGCCCTTTTGATAAAGATTTCTTCTAAAGGGCCCATTTTTTATATGAGCAAACGGGTAGGATATAAAGGCAATGACTTTACCTGTATTAAATTTCGTACAATGAAACACAAAGCAGAGAAAGAACTAGGTAAGCTGTTAAAAAAACCCCATTTTTTCAAAGAGTGGAAACGTTACCAAAAGCTGAAAAAAGACCCTCGAATAACCCTTGTAGGAAGCTTTTTAAGAAAAACTTCCTTAGATGAACTCCCTCAGTTTTTTAATGTGTTAAAAGGCGATCTTAGTGTTGTAGGTCCAAGACCTCTATCTAAAGATGAGATAGAAAAATTCTACGGACCAAAAACCAAAAAGATGTTATCTGTAAAACCTGGTCTAACAGGTCTATCTCAAACCTCAGGAAGAAATTTACTTTCTATAAAAGAACGAATTGATCTTGAACAAGGATACATTGAATCTCAAAGTTTTCTTTTAGATCTATTAATTATCATAAAAACCATCCCCCAAATATTCTTATGTAAAGGAGCTTACTAGTTATGGATACGATTTTAGTTACCGGCGGAGCTGGATATATTGGAAGTTTTGTTTGTAAAGCTTTAAAGGCTGCAGGTTTTACACCAGTTACCTACGACAACTTATCTACAGGTCATAAAGAAAATGTTAAATGGGGGCCTTTTGTACATGGAGATCTTTTAGATAAAGAAAAACTTGATCAAACGATCAAATTCTATAAACCAGTTGCAGTTATGCATTTTGCAGCTTCTGCTTTAGTAGTTGAATCTGTTTTAAATCCAGCTAAATATTACGAAAACAATGTGTCAACTACTGTTAATCTTCTTGAGTCAATGCGCTACCATAAAGTTAAATCGATTGTGTTTTCATCTACTTGCGCAACTTATGGGGAACCAGTAAAAATCCCACTTTCTGAATCTCATGTTCAAAAGCCTATTAGCCCCTATGGAAAATCTAAACGCATGGTCGAAATGATTTTAGAGGATTATAAGCTTTTTGGTATTGAACATGCTGCTTTAAGATATTTTAACGCAGCTGGAGCTGCATTAGATGGGTCACTAGGAGAACACCACGAAGTAGAAACTCATTTAATCCCCCTTGTTATTGAACTTGCTCTTGGGAAAAGAGACTCATTTACAATCTATGGAAATGATTTCCCAACCAAAGATGGAACTGCTCTTAGAGATTTTATCCATGTTGAAGATTTAGCCGATGCTCATATAAAAGCTTTAATTTATCTTTTACAGAACAAGAAAAGCATACAAGTAAATCTAGGAACTGGCTCTGGTCATTCAGTATTAGATATAATAAATGGAGTAGAAAAGCATTTTAACAAAAAATTAAACGTTAAAATTGCCTCGAGACGTGAAAAAGAGCCTTGCGCGCTTATAGCAGATAATACAAAAGCAAAAAAAATCCTTTTATTTTCTTGTAAACATTCTGATCTTAAAACCATTATTAAGTCAGCCGCTAAATGGCATGAGAATCTGCTAAAGGTAAAAGCTTGAAACTCCCCTTTTTTATTGCAACAATCACTCTTCTACTAAAAATGTATGGAAATATTCCTGTTGAGCCTTATGTTCCATTTTTAGTCTTTTTCATAAAGAAGCCTCTTGCCCAAATACTTTGGATGGGATTTGCTTGTGGAACAATTGTTGACCTATTAGGTTCAAGCCCTTTCGGTCTTTTTGCTCTTTTATACACCTTACTAGGGCTTGTATTAAACTATATGCAAAAATATCTAGATGAGCAAAAAGCTTTAATCTATTGCTTGATTACTTTTATTTCTTCTGTATGTTTTTCTTTTTTTCACCTAGTTGCACTAAACCTAATCGAAAAAGACTTTTCAATTAGGTTTTCATCATTTATCTCAGAGATGTTGTTTTACTGTCCTTTAGATGTTATCTATGGAATTAGCTTTTTATATTTCCCTATCTTCCTAGTTGAAAAAATCAGAAAAATCCCTTTTAAAAAACTTCTAAAGAGAAAAAGAAGAGCTAGATCTTAAACCTAATCCACCTGACTTCGTGATCTCCTATTCCATACCACACAGCTTCAACAAATCTTGCTCTCACGCGATCATACATAGAGTCTAAAATTTGAGAAAGCATTTTAATAGCTATGCGACTATCACCATGATTTAAGTTTTTGTACTTATCAAACATCTTCTGGCCTAGTTTTATTACATAGTTTTGTGTTGACCCAAGATCCAAGATTTTATCACGATCTCTTATCTCTTCTAGTGATTTTTGATCTTGTATTTGTTCTTGGGAAAGTAAGGTTTTTTCAGGTAGGGGGGTTCCTAAACTTAATATGCGTAATTTATCTAGTTTTGCAAAAAGAGAAATAGCCAATTTAGACATTTTTTTATCTTCAAATGAGATACATCTAGCTTTGTGCTTTGACCAATCATAACTTTGACAGTCACGATTACAATAAAATGCTTTTTTACATCTAGCGCATCTCATGATTTTCTCTAAAATCTTATTACAATATTTGCAGTGCTTTTGTTGAAGTACCTGGCTTGCAAAATTTCCATTTAAAGATACAGCCGTCATAAAGGAGTCTCCCAGAAATGAATTATAGTTTTAAAAAGTTATAATGATAAAACTGGATTTACCAATTCTTTTAGCAAGAAATTACCCCTGCCATAAAACTGTACTTGGATCTTTTGGATTCCAATCACCAATCCCATCCCAATATCTTTCTATATATCTAGCTTTTCTTCTGTCTGTCATTGTGTCTAAAATTTCGGCTAATATTCCTTTAGCTTTAAAACTGTTGCCTCTTGTTTGAACCTTATACTTATCAAATAAAAACTGTCCCTTTTTTTTAACTAGAGATTTTTGTGATCGATCTGACTCTTTATTCATATCTACCATTATATCAAGAGTTTTTTGATCCTTTATTTGTTCTCTTGTAAGTGAAGTTGATTTAGATCGGTTACTTCCTATACTAAAAAAAATAAAAGGGGCTGATGTTGATCTAGACTCTTCAGTGTTGTTACAAACAACCTTATGTTTTTTCCAATCTTTTTTTTGGCATGTTCTATTACAATAAAATGATAACTTACATCTACTGCATCGATTTACTTTTTCTAATAACTTGTCACAGTAATTACAAGTCTTTTTAAGACCGGTTTGGTATTGAGCATTTCTAGTTGGGTTAACAGATGTCATAGAACTCTCCAAGTAAATTATAAGTCGTAGAGCATAGATCTTCTTGTGATTTATGTCAAGGTTCTATGACAGAAAACTTATAAAATGCTACATGTGAAATAAAAGGTATATATGGAAAATTCAAGTATTTTAAATCATGCGATTCATATCGCGTTAAGAGCTGGTCAGATTTTAAAAAGAGGACTTGGCACTCTTTTTGAAATTAATTCTAAAGAAGGTAAGCACAACCTTGTTACTGAATATGATCTTTTATCTGAAAAAACAATTATTCAAATGATTCAAGAAACTTTTCCTGATCATCACATTCTTTCTGAAGAAGAAGGAGAAATAGAAAAGAAATCAGACTATCAATGGGTTATAGACCCTCTTGATGGAACTGTGAATTTTGCTCATGGTATTCCCATGTTTTCAGTAAGTATAGGCATATTAAAAAACAAAAAACCTATCTGTGGTGTTGTTTATAATCCGATTGCAGGTGAGCTTTTTACATGTGAGAAAGGAAAAGGAGCTTTCCTAAACGGGTCAAAACTTTATGTTACAGATACAACCTCTATTGACAAAGCAATTTTAGCAACAGGATTTCCATACAACTTAGTAGAAGATCCCCTGCGCTGTATAGAAAGATTTTCAAATGTACTAAGACTTGGCATACCAATAAGAAGAATAGGTGTTGCCTCACTAGATTTATGCTACGTTGCAGCAGGTAGATTCGATGGATTTTGGGAAGTTGGCTTACAACCATGGGATTGTGCTGCTGGAAAACTGATGATTGAAGAGTCTGGTGGAAAAGTAACTACCTGGGAAATGGAAGAATTTGATATCCTATCTAGACAAACAATCATGGGTTCTAATAACTTGATCCATGAGCAGATCTACAAGGTTTTAAGTGAATAAAATCATAGATGGAAAAAAAATTTCTTTAAAAAGGCTAAGTGCTTTAGAAAGTAAGATTTCCCTTCTTACAACTAAACCCTCCCTGTCTTTTGTTTTAGTGGGTGATCATCCTCCTTCTAGATCCTATGTGAAAATGAAAAAAAAAGCCTGTGAAAGAGTTGGGATTACATCGAATGTAATAGAGCTTCCTGAAACGATCTCTGAACAAGCTCTTATTGAAGAAATTGATAAACTGAATAACGATGACTCAATAGATGGTATACTTGTACAACTTCCTCTTCCAAAACAAATATCTGTAGAAAAAATAATCTTTAAAATAGATCCAAAAAAAGATGTTGATGGTTTTCATCCCATTAATATGGGAAAGCTACTAATTGGCTCGCCTGAATTTGTACCATGCACACCTCTTGGTATTAAAAACCTTTTTTTAGAGGAAAAGATAGATATTGAAGGAAAGCATGTAGTGATTGTTGGCCGATCACAAATTGTTGGCAAACCTTTAGCTTGTCTTCTAATGCAAAAAGATTCAGGAGCAAATGCCACTGTAACTATCGCTCACTCTAGAACAAAGAATCTTGACAAAGTATGCGCTTCTGCTGATATTCTTGTAGCAGCAATGGGATCTAACCACTTTATTGGGAATGATATGGTAAAAAAAGGCGCAATTGTTATTGATGTTGGAATCAATAGAGTTGACGGCAAAATAGTTGGAGATGTCAATTTTGATCAAGTTATTGATAAAGTAGAAAAAATCACTCCAGTTCCAGGCGGTGTTGGTCCAATGACTATTGTTTCTTTGTTAGAAAACACTTATTCTAGCCATTTAAAAAGGAAAAAATAATGAGATGGTTGATCCTTTGTTACATTTTTTTATTTTCTTGTTCGAATAAAAAACCACTTATCTATGAAGGCTGGTCGATGACAATGCCATACAAGGTGATCATCGAAGACCCTTTAGACCTAGAACAAATGCAAAAGGTATTAGATATCACAAATTTTTCTTTAAAGGAAATTGACCTTATCTATAACAATTGGAATCTTAAATCAGAAATATCAAAATTCAATAATCTTGAAGACACCCTTGAAATAGAAGTTTCTAAGGAACTTGCCGATCTAATTAAAATTTCAGATTATGTTCATACGCTCTCTCAAAAAAGATTTGATCCTACAGTTGGTCCACTGTCTATGGCTTTTCACAAAGCTTTTCATGAAAACACAGAACTTGTTACAACCGCATCTTATCAAATTGGATGGGAAAACGTTTCTATAGACAATCAAGTACTTAAAAAAGAACATCAGAATGTTGCTCTTGATCTTTGCGGTATTTCAAAGGGATATCTTTTAGACCTTCTTTTAACAAGACTTAAAAATGAAGGAATTCATAATGCTCTTGTTGAATGGGCTGGTGAAGTAAGAGTGATGGGTAGAAAGAAAAATGGCCCATGGAAAATAAAAATAGATGACCGACTGGATCCTGTAGAGCTCAATAACGAAGCTATTGCATCTAGTGGTTCTGAATTTCATTATATAGTACAAAATGAAAAAATTACTCATGTAATTAACCCTTTTAAAAAGAAGCCAAAACCTTTAAATGCACCTATATATCGTGTAACTGTAAAAGCTAAAAGTTGTGCGGTAGCAGATGGTCTAGCTACAGCAGCTATGACATTCGAATCTTTAGAAGAAGCTCAAATATGGGCATCGAAAATAACTGATGAACACCCTGAAATTTCATTTTGGTTTTTTTAATGAAAAAACAAACCATTTTTTTTGATGTTGGAAACGTATTAGTATTTTTTTCTCATGTTAAAATGATAGAAAAAATGGCAAATCTATATGACTCTACATTTGATAAAGTTCTAGAGTTTATTTTAGCTAAAAACCTTCAAGAAAATTATGAAGTAGGTAAGCTTACAACAAATGATGTGTGCAGTTCTTTGAATAACGAATTTCATAAAAATACATCTACTAATGAATTGCAAAAAGCTCTTAACTACTCTTTTCATGCAAATGATCAGATTCTACCTCTTCTAAACTCCCTAAAAGAACAAGAAAACTACCTTGTCCTCTTATCAAACACAAACCAATCCCATTTTGATTATCTTTATAATAAATACCCCTTTCTAAAGCTATTTGATGATAAAATACTTTCCCACGAAGTGTCTATGAGAAAACCCAATCCAGAAATCTATAAGCTTGCTCTTTCTAAAGCTATCGGCAACTCTGTTTTTATAGACGATCTTGAAGAAAATGTTAAAGCCTCAAAAGAACAAGGTCTAGATGCTATAGTATATAAAGACGTATGTAACCTTCAAAAATCACTTTCTGAAAAAGGTTTTATCTAATCTTTAACCTTTCCATCATAGTAATACCACCTTCCATCTTCTCTGATAAAGGTAGACAACTCTTGAAAATAATGATTTTCACCATTTACAGAATAAAATACTTTAAACTCTACAGTACCAGTATCTTCTTTTAACTCTGAGTCAAGCACTTCTAACTTTTCATAAGTTACCATGTCTAGATTTGCTTTAAGACCCTCAGCATTAAAACCTTCTCTTGCCGGTCCCTTCATTGTTCTATCAATATATTCAATATTCTTTAAAGCAAATGCACTATACCTAGATCTCATAAGCTCTTCAGGCGTTGTTGGAGTCTTTTTATCTTGATGAAAAGGCTCACAACAATCTTTATATAGCTTATCCCCACAAGGACAGATCTTATCCATACTAACTCCTTTGTCACAAAAACTATACCTTATCTGTGGAATTTAGTCTCAAAAAACAGAAATAACCACTAAACCATTTAAATTTATAAAGTTAAACTAGAAACTCATAAAAAACCGCAAACAACTTAATAGCAATTTAATTAATAAAGTATATAATATAATTATAAGTATAATTTACAGATGAGGTGTTAATATGAATAAAGACTTGGATTTAAAAGCTATAAAAGAAAAATGGGACTCATTTGTTAATGAAAGAGATTGGAGACAGTTTCATTCTCCTAAAAACCTAGCAATGTCCACATCTGTGGAAGCTAGTGAATTACTTGAACTTTTTCTATGGATAAGTCCAGAAGAATCCGAAGCTGTAATGGATGATCCACTACTAGCTTGCAAAATCAAAGAAGAAGTTGCCGATGTTTTTTTAAATTTATTCTATCTTGCTGAAACTCTTAGAATTAACCTTCAAGAAGTAGCTTTAGACAAAATCAAAGAAAACATCAAAAAGTACCCTGCAGAAATACACAGAGGGATATCAAAGAAATATGGATCCTAAAGAATTAGAAGAGCTAAAGGTACAAGTAGTTAAGCTTCTAGAGACACTACAAACTAGAGTAGATATTTGTGTTAACAGTGGGATGTTAGATCAAGATAGTGAGATCTATAACCATATTTATGATCTTATAGAGGATACTAAAGAAATTACAAGTCCAGCAGAACTTGCTGAAATCATCAATAAGTCAAAAGTAGTTGAAACTAATATCGATAGATGGTTATCTACAAAAGGACAGACAACTGTTAGTTTAAGCTGGCCTTACATAGAAGAGTAGTATGAACCTAGCCTTAATTTTTATTCTCCTTGTTGTATTTGTTAACTACATGGGAATGGGCCTTATCTATCCTATATTTGCATCATTGCTATTTGATACTTCATTGGGTTTTGTACCTGCTGAAGCCACCAGTCTATTTAGAGGGTTTGTTCTTGGAGTTCTTTTAGCTCTAATGCCATTAATGCAATTTTTCTTTTCTCCCTATCTTGGAAAAAAGTCAGACCAAATAGGAAGAAAAAAAATCTTAACCACTTGCCTTGCTCTTTCTACCGTAGGCTATTTAGTTAGTGTTTGGGGTATCTATACGCATAGTCTACTTGCTATGGTAATTTTTAGAGTCCTTTTAGGAATATCTGGAGCTAGTGTTGCGATTGTACAAGCTATACTAATTGACATGTCCAGTGACAATAAAGCCAAAAACCTTAGCTTATTTAATATGGCAATGGGAGCTGGCTACGCTTTAGGTCCTTTTATCGGTGGGTTTTTCTCTTCTGATAACGCTCTTTTTAAAGGGAGTATTGTCTATCCATTTATATTTGGGTTATTATTTACTGTTTTAAACCTATCGCTTGTAAAAAAATACTTCTATGAAACGAAAAAAACAGATAGGCCTATTAGTTATTCTAAACTGTCATTTAATCTTAAATCACCTCAAATAAGAAACCTTTTTGCCTGTACTTTTATCTTCTCTTTCGGTTGGTCTTTCTTTTTTGAGTTTCTTCCAGTTTTTTTAATTGGTCAATACGAATACAACCCTTTTCAAATTGGAAATTTTTATGGATATGCTAGCTTGTTTTATATGCTTTCATCAGGCTTTTTAGTTCAGCCTCTTATAAGTAAAATCAAAAGCCAATCTCTTTTACTTTTATCTTTGATCCTATCAGGAGTCTATCTATTACTTTTCTATTGTATTGGAAACCCCAGCATTCTTTGGTTTTATGTTCCTATTTTAGCATATCTTGTTTCTATTGTATTCCCAACAACATCATACTTAATGTCGAATCTCACTGACAAAGATAAGCAAGGTCGAGCTCTTGGTTCTTTAGTAGCTGTGCAATCTATAGCATTTGCAATCAGCCCTTTATTTTCTGGATTTTTAGTGGGCATACATCATGGAACTCCTATCTTCTTAGGAGCTTTAGCCTTTATCTTTGCGGGCGTTCTTTATGGATACCAATGTTGGTCATCTCAAGATAGTACACAAGAAGAATTTGAAGACATCTCTTGATATTTTTAAATTAACTCCTTTAAGATTGTTCTGAAAAAAAATTTAATAAAAAAAAGGATCCATAATGACTTTCAATCTTCCTTCTACATTTACTAGACTCCACCCTTTAATACATGTATTCGATCCCACCCCCTATATTCTTAGATCAACCCACTACAAAAACCCACTTAATCCTTTTAGAAAAAAGAATTTCCCAATAGGACTAAACATTCCTTATACCCTTACAAGCCCTAGGAGGTTTTCTCAGCTTTCTAACTCAAAAATTAAAGAAGTTGAAGTTAACCTTTTTTAAAGCTAACTATGAAAAAGATATTGAACTTTCTAAAGATGCTCAAATTAGCGGGTTTGAAAACCAAACAATCATTGTAAGACAAGACCCATCAAAACCTAAATGTTTATATCGAATATTTATGTTTAATATCGGTATGTTAACAAATGGGAAGCTTGTAAGTATGCATCATCGTTGCAGTAAAGCTAAACATATTGGATCTATTTATGCGGATGGAAAACCCTTTCAAGTTTACCTAGAAGCAAAATAAGATAAAAAACAAGCAGCAGCTTGTGAAACATTTAGTGAATCAATCTGCCCTTTCATAGGAATGTGAACCAAGTAGTCTGCATTCCTTTTTAGTAACTGAGATACCCCTTTACCTTCAGAACCTAAAATAAATACCATTTTTTCTGGCCTTTCAAATGAGTACATATCTACTGATTCTACTGAACAATCAGAAGCTACAATTGTATATCCGCTTTTTTTAAGTTTTAAGATTGTATCATGAAGATTTGATACTCTCACAAGGTCAATAAGCTCTGATGCCCCAGATGAAACCTTTGTTACAACTGGTGTTACAGGACAACCTTTATTCTTAGAATAGATGACACCGTCAACTTTAAAACATTCAGAAGCTCTTAAAATTGCACCAAAATTATGTGGATCAGTAATCCCATCTAATAAAAGAAGAAAATCAGAATTTTTCTGCAAACAATCTTGTAATGATAAATACTTTCTTTTTACCTCAGCGACAAAAGATTGGTGAGAATCTGATAACACCTTTCTTTCCAACCCTTTTTTATCTATATATTTGATTGATACTTTGTGCTTTTCAAGCTCTCTAATAAACTCTGCTTTTCTCTTAGAATGAGCTCTATTTTCAACAAATACCTTTACAATCTTGTTTTTATTAACTCTTAAAACTTCACTAAGGGCATTGATCCCCATTAAAAGCTCTGTGTTTTGCATAGATATCCTCTTTTATTGCTAATATCTTAACTGAATCAATCTTGATATTAAAGCTTTTTCTTATACTAAAAACTATTTAAGTCTTTGGTTATAAACGAAATTTTGATATTATAACTAAAAAGGGAGTTAGTATGAGCAGATTATATAGATCAAGAAAAGACCGCTTTTTAGCTGGTATCTGTGGTGGACTTGGAAATTACTTTAAAATAGATCCCGCTTTCATAAGATTATTTATATTAGCTATTACTGTTCTAACTGCTCTATTTCCTGTTTTTATTGCCTATCTAATAGGTTGGATTCTAATTCCAGAGGCTCCTAAAGGGTATAAACCACCAAAGTATAAAAAGCTTTTTAAGTCTGTCAAAAATAGAAGAATTTCTGGTCTATGTGGTGGCCTTGGTGAATATTTAAAAGTAGACCCAACATTAGTTAGAGTATTGTTTATCTTGGTAATGGTATTAACTGCCTTTATTCCAATGGTAATTACTTACTGTGTAGGATCCATAATAATTAGGGACAAACCATCTAAGCATCAGCCAATTGAAGTAGAAATAGACTAAAAATCTACAGGCTTTTCTCTTTTAGCCCAATATTCTGGTCCGTAGTCATAACAAAGTTGTTCTCCTTTTTCAATGTCTCTGTTGGCCTGTAGAACAACTCTCATAATCCCCTGGTGATAAACAGCAATAGGTGTGATGTTACCATCGTCATGGTGATTTACAAATCTTGCGATATTTCCTTCATCTTTTGCATCAATAATAAAATCAGTATCATGCTTATCAGCGATCATATACTCAAAGCAATACGCATTTTTTAAATCTTTAGAAAAATTATACTTACGAACATGGCCTACATATTCAACAATAAATGCTTTTTTCTTTAATTTCTTATTGGTAAATAGTCCATAGCCCATCATCTTATCAATAAACTTTATTGTTACATCTGCATTGTAACCAGATTCAATTTCATCTGCATAATAGGTTCCAAACCATTTTTGTTCTCTTGTCATTTCTCTTTTCTTAACTGAACGACTACAACGCTTAACAACCCAATTGACAATACCAATATTATCAAACCTTAAATTCGGAACAAATTTAAGATTAAAAAACTTTTCGTACTCTTTTTGATTAAACTTATAAACCTTACCATTTTTCTCTACCCTGAAAGTTCTTTTTTTCGGAGGGTCGATGATCTTAAGTACTTTTTCTCTACCTAGTAAATGTGCCAAATCTAGTGGAGTGAATCCTAATGTATTTTTTTCTTCTAAAAGGCCTTCTATTTTTAATGCTGTTTTTACAGTAGGCATTTCATCACAAATTACAGCTAAATGCAGTAAATTATTCTTCTGACGATCTAGATTTCTGTATTTACCTTTTTCAACACAGGCATCAATTTCTTTTTTCTGTTTCTTTGAAAAACCCTTATTTGCTTTAGTCCATCTTTTTTTAGAGATAATCGATAACATTAGATATCCTTAAATTTTCTTTTTTTCCAGTAGAGCTTGCCGTAATCAAAAGTTAATTGTTCGAAAGGCTCTATCTTTCTTTTAGCAGTAAAGATCATCCTTGTAAATGGAGAAATGAAAACAGACTCTAATTCTAAGTTTGGTTTTGCGCTATGGTTTATAAAACGAGTGAAATTCCCCATTGTTTCACCATCTATCATCATTTCTCTTCTTCCAAGAAAAAGTGTTGGATATCTCATAGTATAATAGTTTTCTTTGGTAAAAAATGGCTTTTTACGAACTACTCCAACATATTCACCTATAAACTTATGCTCTAAAATAGGTTCAGCTGCAAAAACACCATAACCCAAATCATCCCCTATCCAATTGATTTCGATTTTAGGATGATTTTTTCTCTCTATATCTTCCTGAAAATACACCCCTCTAAAAAGTTTCTTCTGCTCTATCCAACCATTATCTTTAGCTCGCTTACATCTAGAAAAAACCTTTTTAAAAATCTTTTCATTTTCAAAAATCAAATGGTCTGTGTAAGTAAACCCTTCTTTTGTAACTAAGGGCTTTGTTTGTGGTGCTTCAAATGCTCTAAGACAATTTTCCTTGTTAAGGAAAATAGCCACATCAAGCATACAAAGACCATATTCATCTAGTTGTCTAATGGATGCTTGAGTGAACTTTATCTTGTCAGGTCTATCATCAATAATATGCTTATATCTATATAAAGGGTCCATACTGTCATATTCTTACAAATCAATATTTCTAACAAGAATTGAAAAAAATACTTTACACAAAAAGCTATTCGGATAAACTTGTCACTCAGAAAAATCGCAGGACATTATGTTGATTGATACACTTTTTACCCCTGAGTCTGGTACATTATATTTCCCTACTTTTTTTGATTTTACACACCCAAAAGACTCTCAAGAAATCGATCTACCAAAAGACCTTCTAAGGATACTTGTATCAACTTTTGTTCTTCCTGTTTTTTCAACAATTGGAATTTTTTACAACATTGTCTTTGGTTTATTAAAGATCCCTCTTCATCTTTTTATCTGGAAAAATAGAACCCTATATTATCAAAAACAACTACAACAACATTTTTCTTTTGCTTTAATAGACGCTTTAGTAAGTTATCTTCCTTTACTTAGAACCATCTTTGTTATTTATCATTTTCTATACCCAAAAGAGATGGTAGAACACTTTGATAACTTTAAGACAAAGATAAAGGAAAATGTAGAAAAAAATTATATCGATTCAAGATTAAAAATTTAAAATTAGGAGTTAATTATGTCAGTAGATAACAGCCTAACAGTAGAGTCTGGTACATTATTATGTTATGATGTTTTTAAAGGATTAGAACCAGAAGAAAACAAGTCTTCTAGCTGTGGTCAAATAATAGGTAGATTACTTGTTGCAGGTATTGTAAGACCATTCTTTTCCCTTTTAGGAGTATTCTATAACGCTTTAGCAACATTTGCTAAGATTATTATATCTTTGGGATCTGAACATAAAGTAGAACTTATAAACCAAGCTAAAACACATGCAGCTTACGTTTTTGTTGATGCTTTTGCTTCTATAAAACTTGCAGGTTTAGGGTTATGGATAAGTTATGTATTCTTCCCAACTGAAAATAGAAATGTAATTGAATCTTTAAAAGGTTCTATATCTAAAATGTGCAATACCTCAAGTCAATTGGCTAGAGCATAACTAATTAATTAAAGATAGCTTTATTCAAAGCTATCTTATCATAAAAGGAGAAAATCATGACTACTGAAGCATTAACATATGATTGTGGGACACTAAACTTTCTAGAAATATACAAAAATTATCAAGAAGTTGAAAATGAGCCAAATAAAATTACTAAAGGTATTTATAGATTTATAGGGAGTGCGGCTCTTGAATTATTTTCGCTAATAGGGGTAATATTTAACATCGTTAAGGGCATATGCTCATTAAATGAGAAAAGCCCAGAAAACACAAGACAAGTAAAAAAGCATTGTATGTATGCTTTACTTGACTTATCTCATATATTCCCTATTGTAAGTTTTCTACCTACTTTTTCATACATATTCTTACCAAATGTATACGAAAGAAATATTAGTGCTATAAAAACCTACATTGAAAATTCTTAGATCATTTATGCTAAAAAGAAAAAAATAAGAGGTAAGCATGGCTAAATTTCCCCTTCACTTTGAAGCTCAAGCAGAAACTGGTCCTGGGATTTCAACTCATTGGGAGTGTTCTTCAGAATCTCTTCCAAAAATTAAATGTTCAATACCAGCTGAGTTTTCAGGTCCAGGAGGTGGGTATAGTCCTGAAGATCTATTTGGTCATGCTCTAATTAACTGTCTTATAGCAACCTTTAAAGTCTATGCTGAAAAAAGTGGTTTAAGCTTTTCAAAACTATCAGCTAAAGCTGATGTTAAAATGGATATAGATGCATCAACAAATAAAATGTCTGTAACAGAAATCCATACAGAATTTAACATTGAAGGCGCATCAGACCCTGAAAAGATTCGTGCTACTTTGGATAAAGCAATTGCCGATTGTGCAATTTCAAATTCAATCAAATCGGGCAAAAACTTTACTGTAAATGTTAGTTAAGAAAAAAGCTTAAAGCTTTTTTCTTAACTTTGTTTTTGTGATAGGAAATTTATTAGTCCACCGGCCAATAAAATCTCTCTCTCGTGCTCTGATAATGGGCATTCAGCCACGAATGAACTACCCTTTGTTTTATTTTCAAAGGTTAAAGGCTTATTCCCCTTTATGGCTTCAACGATATGGTCACAAGATAAAACATCATCTTGATCTATATTTTTATGGTCTTGCTCATTTTGAAAAACTAATGGCAAAATCCCAAAGTTGATTAAGTTTTTTCTATGAATTCTAGCGTAACTTTTAGCTACTACCCCTTTTATACCTAAGTAACTTGGAGTGATCGCTGCATGTTCTCTTGAAGAGCCTTGACCATAGTTAGCACCTCCAACAACAAAAGACCCAGAGTTAGAATTGTCATCTCTTGCTTTAGATGCTCTATCAAAAAAGGTTTCATCTATTTGTCCAAAAGTAAACTCTGCAATTTTTGGAATATTAGATCTAAAAGGTAATACTTTTGTTCCTGCTGGTAAAATCTCATCAGTAGAAATGTTATTTTCCATTTTTAATAAAACAGGACCATGAATTTCATCTTGAATTGGATCAAACTTTGGCAATGGCTTAATATTTGGACCACGAATTAATTCATCAACTTCTCCTTCTGCAGCAGGAGGATGAACCATTTCTTTATTTAAGATAATTTTTGTTGGCTCTTTATACTTAGGGTATTTCATATCCAACGTTCTTGGGTCTGTAATTTCTCCAGTTAATGCAGATGCTGCTGCAGTTTCTGGTGAGCATAAATAAACTAAATCATCTTTTGTTCCAGATCTACCAGGAAAGTTTCTAGGATTGGTTCTTAGTGATATTTTATCTGTTGCAGGCGCTTGCCCCATTCCAATACATCCATTACATCCCGGTTGGTGCACTCTTGCTCCTGCTTGAATCAACGAATTTAAATGCCCATCTTCAACTAAATTTTCTAAAATCTGTCTTGAAGAAGGGTTGATATCAAAAGAAACTCTTGGATGTGCTTTTTTACCTTGCACAATCATTGCTGGCACCGCAAAATCTCTCATCCCAGGATTTGCAGAAGATCCAATCATAGATTGAAAAATTGGCCTTCCTGACACTTCTCTAACTGGAACAACATTTCCAGGTGATGAAGGACAAGCTATTAACGGCTCTAAAGAAGAAAGATCAATTTCATCATTTTCATCATATGATGCTCCTTCATCTGCAACAAGCTCTACCCAATCACCTTCTCTTCCTTGCTGCTTTAAAAACTCTTTCGTTATCTTATCAGAAGGGAATATAGAAGTTGTAGCTCCAAGCTCAGCACCCATATTAGTAATAACATGACGATCCATAGCTGTTAGATTCTGCAATCCTGGACCATGATATTCTATGATTTTTCCAACACCCCCAGCTACATTGTGCCTTCTTAATAACTCTAAAATAACATCTTTTGCTGAAACCCAATCAGGTAAAGAGCCAGTTAAGTATATACCCATAATCTGAGGCATTTTTAAATAAAAAGGCTCACCTGCTATTGCTAACGCAACTTCTAAACCACCTGCGCCAATAGCTAACATTCCTAACGACCCTCCTGCTGGAGTATGTGAATCGGAACCTAATAAAGATTTTCCAGGAATTCCAAATCTTTCCATATGAACTGGGTGACTCACTCCATTTCCTGGAGGCGAAAACCAAAGGCCAAATTTATGACAAGCCGATTGTAAAAAAAGATGATCATCAGGATTTTTAAAATCTGTTTGAAGTAGGTTATGATCAACATACTGAGCTGAAAGATCAGTCTTTGCTCTTTTTAAACCCATAGCTTCAAGCTCTAACATTACCATAGTTCCAGTGGCATCTTGAGTTAGAGTCTGATCAATACGAATACCTATTTCTTCACCTGGATTCATTTGACCTGATACTAAATGGTCTTTAATTAGTTTTTGAGCAACGTTTAACTTATCCATAAATCCTCCCCCATTAATGTCATCTTAAGAACTAACCTAAATATTTCAAACAAAAATTTACCACATCCCTAAAAGCTTCCACCAAAGTGAACCTAAAACAAGCCAAATAGTTACGTTAAATAAACTTAATATAAATCCAACTCGCCACCAAGTTCCAATCTTCACAAATCCAGAACCAAATAAAATTGGTGCAGGTCCACATCCATAATGAGTTAAACCTCCAAATAAATTACTAAAACCAGCTAAAACTAAAACTGCTAACATTGGAGGAGTCCCTAAAGCTACAGCAATTAATAAAAATGGACTTAACATAGCTCCAATGTGTGCAACATTCGATGCAAAAAGGTAATGTGTATAAAAGTAAATTAAAGAGAGAAGTAAAAATGCAACAACCCAGTTAAATCCTCCAACTTGTCCAACAATAAAATCAGAAAACCATTTGGTAATCCCAACATCATTTAACGCAGCACCCAAAGTAACTAAAGTAGAAAACCAAACAAGCGTATCCCACGCTCCACCTTCTTTAGTAAGATCTCTCCACTCTAAAATTCCTGTTAAAAGAAGGATTATTAAACCAATAAAAGCTGCTATTGTAGCTGAAATTCCTGTGATATTTGCAGTAGACCATAAAGCTATTAAAAGAATAAAGACACCAAACATCACCCATTCTTTTGGTTTTAATTTTCCAAGTTCTTTTAACTTCTCTTTTGAATATTCCTTAGCCTTTGGATTGTTTTTTACTTTTGGAGGTGCAATCTTATAAATCACAAAAGGCATCACCACTAAACAAGCAAGACCTGGAACAATAGCAGCAATAGCCCATGTTGTTAAAGACAGGTCCACATTTACCTGCTTTGCAATATCCGCAACTAAAGGATTTCCTGCCATAGCGGTATAAAACATAGCACTCGTAATTACCGCTGCTTGAAATGTACATAGCGTTAAAAAACTTCCCATTTTTGATGCTGAAGGATCATTTGGATGTGATCCAAATGCTTCTGATAAAGATTTCATTACAGGAAAAACAACCCCTCCAGAGCGAGCCGTTAAACTTGGTATAAAAGGTGAAATTAATAACTCTGTAGTTGCCAAACTATATCCAAGCCCAAGAGTTGTCCGACCAAAAAGGCTCATAAAAAAGTAAGCTATTCTTGTTCCAAGACCTGTTTTGATAAAACCACTTGCAATGAAAAAAGCTGAAACAACAAGCCACACAATTGGCTGACTAAATCCTTTAAAGGCCTGTTCAAAAGATAATGTTTCAGTAAGCACTGTAACTGTTAAAGAAAACAATGCTATCGCTCCCATAGGCAGTGGTTTTAATACTATCCCCACAATTGTTGCGATAAAAATGGATAAAAGCCTCCATGCATCAGGAGTAAGACCTTCTGGCATTGGCGAAAGCCATATAATTAAACCTATGATTAAAATTAGTACAAACTGAAAGCCTCTTTTGTTTTGTTTAATTAGTTCCATTACATCCCCTTCGTCAGAAACTTTAACGCTTTTTCATATTCTTCTTGATCCCACGCAGGAATCTTTAATACATCTAAATTCTCTTTTAGATGTTTTGAACTTTTCATTCCTACAAGAGTACTAGTTATCCCTCTTGTAGATAGTACAAACTCCAATGCTTTTTGCATTTCAGTATGACCACCTGGTAAAAAATCAAAAATCCTTTTTGGTAAATTTTTTACATACGATTGCATCAAAGGTGCTGATGAAATCGTTTGGATATTTAGCCTATTTGCACACTCTAAAAATGTCAGCTTTTCCTTAACTAAAAGTTGATTTTTTAAGTTTATGCACTCAAGCATAATTAAGTTATAAGGTAGTTGAACATATCTAAAATGATGTTCTATATTCACCTTTTTAGCAGCAGCTTCGATTTTCACTAAGTCTAAAAATCCTTTAGAACCCCTTTTTTGCCTAAATCCACTCCATGTGGCCAATCCATAAGACTGTATTTTTCCTTGTACTACCTTTTCTTCTAACAATGTGAAAATTTCTTTTAGCCTTTGATAAAATTCTTCTTCACTTAGGTGAAAAAGCAAAATTTCTGGATTATGAACATAATAAATATCAATTGAGTCTAAATTCATATTCTCTAGACTTTTTTCAATCTGAGTATCAATAAAAGGTGAAGTAAGACAATAAGAGTTTTCAATAATGTCTTCTTCTTTAATAAGACCTGTGTCTAGATATTCTTTTTTTACGTAATCTGTAAAAGTTTCAGGACTATCTTCAGAACATAAAAATCCACCTTTAGTCGATATAATAAGATTAGATCTTAAAATCCCCTCATCTTGTAATTCTTTAACTGATTTACCTATGACTTTTTCAGATCTTTGCGAGCGATAATTAATTGCAGTATCTAGATGATTTACTCCCTTTCTTACTGCATGCTTTATTGAATCGACATATTGAAGATCAACTTCATCTGTAGGATCCCCTAAATAAGTACCAATACCAAGCGCACTAAAAGTTAAACCATTAACTTTATCTTGTTTGTCATCAAGAGTTTTAAACTTAGAAAAGAACGAACTTGTCCCTTCTTCTGTCGCAAATTTTTCCATTTTCAATCCATTCAAAACTCCATAATACATTCTGAAATAAAATTTGCGACAGAAAAATCTACCCAAAAAATTTGAGCAAAAAATAAAGATCTGCTTTAGTGAAAATAAAAGGCTCTACTTTTGTTAAACTACCTACTTATTATAATAACGTTTTCCTTGATATTAATTTGGCCTAATATGCTTAAAAAAGCTAAAGCAACAAGAGCTGAATATTTCTACTGGGACTTTTTAATAGCTGTTTTTATCTTAAGCATTGCCTTTGCAATCACTATAGGCCTTTCCCCTTACTACAATCTCCCTTCTGTAGAAAAAGACTTAATAGAAATGTTCCGCTTTGCTCTAAGAGCAATGCTTGCAGGCATGATTGTTAATATAGCCTACTTTTTAACAATTCTATCTTCATTTTTAGTGGGTATTACCTATGGAATGAATGTTCCTTTTTCCATTGCAATGGCAACAGAAGGTATTATTGTTGTTCTATTACAACCACATGCTTTTGCTGGGACAATTTTAGCTGCTGTTGTTTTTTTCATATTATCAACTGTATTTTTCAACATAGCATGTAGAAGAAATACAGAAAAAACCTACAGAAGTAAAAAAGCTATTACGTTTGCAGTTTTAGCTGGAATGATCTTTGGGTTTTTCTTTCCTCTGCTTGGAAAATCATTTAACCTAGAAGATTCAGGGAAACTAGCCCCACACATCGCATTTTTATTTTTCTCTTCTGGATTTGTGATAGGAAATATCTTTCTTTCATTCCTATTTAGAAATAAGCCTCTTATTTCACCTGCATTTTCATTTAAAGGGTATTTAAATATCTCTTTTAAAAATCATCTATACGGTTTTATTGCAGGTACTGTATGGGCCCTTGCTGCTATTTGTAGATTTTTTACAAATATAGATCCAATATATGGATTTGCTTTTGTTATAAGCCATACCTATACTCTTTTAATGGGCCTTTTTGGAATATTTTTATGGAAAGAGTATAAAAACAATGGTACTTATAAATACCTCTTTTTCGCCTATGCTAGTTTTATCATAGCAGTGATTTTTCTAAGCTTTGAAAGATGGACTATCCCTTAGAAGCTTTTTCCAATCGATTCACTAACCCAGAGTCATTTTTAGTATTAGAGTCTAAATAAATAGAAATGGATTTCATTTTATTACTATCAGCTTCTCTAAATAAACTATAAATGGTTGCGGAGGAATAAGGTATAGCATCTCTTCCTAAAATTTCTTCATTAGATAATACCATACAATTAGAATCTGAGTTCTTTTGCAAATCTTCTTTATCTTGAAAAATAGTCACAGTGGCATTTGGGGCATAATGACGGTATTTCATTCCAGGACAGACTGGTTTTGTAGTTTCTTTTGTTTCGGAAATAGAACAACCAAGTACCCTTTCCAACTCACTTTTAGTAATAGATCCTGGCCTAAAAATCTTTGGAGTATCTACCAGTGAAATCACTGTTGATTCTATCCCAATTTCACAAGCTCCTCCATCTACCACTAAAACTGCATCACCAAAGTCTGACTTTACATGCTCTTTTGTTGTTGGGCTAGGCTTACCTGACAAATTAGCTGATGGAGCGGCAACAGGTTCCCCTAAGCCTTCTAATATCTTTTTAGCAATAGGATGCTTGGGCATCCTTATAGCTACAGTATCCAAACCAGCTGTGATAAGATGAGATAACCCTTTTTTCTTTTTTAAAATAACTGTTAGAGGCCCTGGAAAAAATGCCTCTGCAAGTAAATAAAATTCTTTAGGAATCTCTCTAGCTAATTTTTTAACCTCTTCAAGACAATGAATATGAACAATCAAAGGATTGTCCGAAGGCCTATTTTTAAGAGAAAAAATATTTTTTAAAGCTTTTTCTTGATAGATGGAAGCACCCAGCCCATAGACCGTTTCTGTAGGGATAACAACGTTTTTCCCTTGCTTAAAATCCTCAATTGCTTTTTCAATGATATTCATAGATGAAAGATTATACTATACATACTCATTTCTTAGTAGATCAGAAAGTTTTGATTATTCCGCAAAACTCTGACAACTACTCGTATCTTTTAATTGATGCGGGTAATGGGATCTTGATAGATCCGTCTGAAGAAAAGATTTTAGATATTCTTCAGAATCAAAAAATTAATTTAACTCATATTCTATCTACTCATCACCATCAAGATCATGTAGCTGCAAACCTATATCTAAAGAAAAAAACAGGTTGTAAAATTTTAGGCCCCAACGATTCAAGAATTCCTGGCTTATCTACTCCTTTAAAAGATGAGGAAGTATTTACAATTGAAAACTTAACTTTTCGTGCAATCCATACTCCTAGTCATACTAAATCTCACATGGTTTACTATCTTGAAAATCAAAAAGCTCTATTTTCTGGAGATACTCTATTTGTTTGTGGTTGTGGAAGACTTTTTGAAGGTAGCGCTCAAGATATGAAAAGCTCTTTAGAAAAAATAAAAAAACTTCCAAAAGAAACTCAAATATTTTGTGGCCATGAGTACACAATAAAAAATCTTAAATTTGCTATAAGTCTAGATAATGATAACTCAAAGCTTAAAGAGGAACTTACAAAAGCTGAGATGAAGATAAGTAAAAATATACCCACTGTACCTTCAACTTTAGAATTTGAATTAAAATTTAATCCTTTTATGAAAGGCCAAACCATAGAAGAATTTTCGGAAATTAGAGAAAAAAGAAATGAGTACTAATTTATCATACGAAAAAAAACCCTACAGAACAATTCCTGAGCAACTTACTGGATTGTTTATCCTTTTACTTTTAACGCTGACTATTTTTGTTTTTGCCTATAACATTTCTTCTTATACAGAATTAACTTGTAAGCCTCTTTTTAGATGGTTTGGGTTTTCTGACTGCCATAGGATCTTTAGTTCAGTTGTCTCTCTAAACTCTTTTAGCTTTTGGCTAATTTGGAGAAAAACCTCTTTAAGAACATTGAAACTTGAGGCTATATTTCTTAGTGTTCTTTACTCTCTTTTTCTACTTTGGAAAATAGCTTTTCTCATATTGCAAAACTCCTTGCTTTCACTAACACTGCTCTTATTTCTTGGAATGTTAAATGTAATGCTAATGGCTCTTTACTGGAAAAAAGAAAAGCTTTCCGTCTATTTACTTATTCCATCATTGATATGGATTACCTATATCTCATGGAATAACCTTTCTCTTTGTATTAACTAATTATAGGAATATTATGACAAGAACTTGCCTTTACCTTCTTATTTATGGAGTAATTCTAATTGTTGGTGGCTTTGCTGGATATTATAAAGCAAATAGTATGATGTCTTTGTATGCAGGAATAGGATCAGGAATATTGATTATCCTTCTTAGCATTTTAATGACTATGAAAAAGCCTTATGTTGATTATATAGCTGCTTTTCTAGTACTCGCACTAACCATTTTTTTTGGGTTTAGATTTTATAAAACCCACGCTTTTCATAATGTAGCTATTTGCCTTCTTAGCGCTTACGTTGCATTTTTATGTCTTCTAAAAGCTTTTGGGAAGAATCAGTATGAGTAGCTTTTTCAAACCTTTGTTCGACTTGATCCCAGTTGATATTGTCGAAGAAGGTTTGAATGTATTTTGTTCTATCAAGCCCAAATTGAGTGATATATGCATGTTCCCAAACATCCATAACTAAAAGAGGTGTACATCCTGAAAGATGTCCAAGATCATGCTCATTAATCCAAGTATTAATAAGTCTTCCTTCAGTATCATCGAAATATAAAATCACCCAACCAATACCTCGAATTTTACCAGTATCCGTAAACTCTTGTTTCCATTTATCGAAACTACCATATTGCTCGTTGATTAGATTAGACAACGCGCTTTTTTCATCTCTAGACTTTGGCCCCATGTTTGAAAAGTAATATTCATGCAATCTCATACCATCAAACTCCCAACCGACGCGTCTTTTTAATGCTCCATATTCGTATGATGTAGACTTTCCTTGATCGGCCAGGGAAGACAGACTTGCTAGAAGTGAATTGGTGTTTTTGACATAACCAGAATAAAGCTTAAAATGCATTTGTAATAGGTTTTTATCCAGACCTTTTACCTGATTTAACAAATAGGTAAAATCTTTTTCTTGATAGTCTCTTACAACCTTTTGTTGTGATGTAATCACCTCGTGAGTTTTAACATGATTTGCTGAAATATTCGCGCAGACAATTGAAGATAATATAGCTAGATTAATCATATGAAAACTCCTTGGTTCTATTATAAAGTAACTCCGAAAGAAATATATGTTCAATAAGAATCTATAAGAGCTTAATCATTAAAACCTCTAGATTGCTCTGTCGATATCGAAGTTATCCAAGGACATCCAAGAATCTTTGCTTGCTTGTTGTTTAATTTTAGAGCTTTTTGGATTCTACTATTCCATTGATCTATGGAATACATTGTAATCTTTTTAGCAGCTTGAACCATATCTTTAAATGTTAGCCCAGCTTCTAAAGCTTCCTCTGACATTTTAAATGTTTGAAAAGAGAGCATAGTGCCACATTCTAAACTTGTTTCACATGTTGTGTGTTTTGAATATAGCCAGTCTAAATTGTTTAGCTCTTTGGGAACTGTAATTTTTTTACCAGACTCTACTAAAGCTTCTGAAAAATCATTTAAAAACCCAGGGGATAATCTTAGTGCTAATGGAGATCGAAAAACAGATAAACCAATAGTAATTTCTGGACGTTTCTTAGATTTATTTACACTGTAAGTTACATTAATAAGTCCTTCTCTACTTACAACAGGCGCAGTCATTTCTCTTATTCCTTTATGTATTATTTAATAGGGAAAGAAAATACCATTTTAGAGATTTCTTTACTATTAACTTCTAAAACTATTACTCAAAGGTAATTTATACTCTCACATAGTAATTTAATCCCCTTCTTTGATACGATTCTTCGTCAACCTTAAAAAAGGAGAAAAAATGACAACACCAGTAACCTCAAAAAAAAAAGTATTCGAACAATTTGCTGTAGAAATTCGTAAGCACACTTGCACAAAACATACAGCTGACACTAGATGTAATGTTATTCGCTTTATTAATAATAACCCTATGATCATAAATACTACTAACGCACGTGGAGTTGATAAAACCGGAAGATCAGCTCTTGTCACTGCTGCTACATATGGAGATCTTCTTACTTGTAAACTCCTAATAGAAAAACACAAGGTAAATGTAAATGATAGAGATACTGATGGCGAAACTGCACTAGGAGCAGCTTTTTTCAATGGAATTAACGCACAATTTTCTAAAGTAAAAGAAAAATATGGAAAGCTAATCAATTATCTTCTGAATAAAGGAGCAAACCGTGAAGACGCAGAACTTGAAGGAATAATAATACCTGCAGAAATACAACAAGCTATTGCAATAGCAAAGATTAAGAAAACAGAAGAAAAGAAAACTAAGAGCTAGAAAGCTCGTTATGCTGCTTAATAAGCTCTTCTATTGAAGAGCTTACCTCTTTAGGAGTAGATAAGTCAGGATTGTCAGAATAAACCCACCATTTATCTTTTAAATGGATTACAAAATACTCACCAATTCTATCTTCTTTAACGTAGGTAATCACACAAGCTTCGAAGGAAATTTTATTCTCTCTTTCAAGAGCCTTTTTTTGTGCACTAGAAATAGAATCTATTTCTCTAATTAGAAATGAACCCTTTGGTTTTTTTTCTAGAAGATGTTCAGCCTCTGTTCTACCAATATTTCCAGCATATGCTGGATGATCTTGAATACTCTTGTCCAAGAATCCCTTACTCCTTGTATCTAATTCTCTATTTCACATATAACTTTTTTTTAATAAATATGGAGGGAATTTATGACAGAACTAAGAAAATCTAACTACCCAATTGAAAAATCAATCCTAGAAAGGCGCTCATTAAGAGCAATGACAGGTGAAGAAATCACTGAAGATGAGCTATTTACCCTATTTGAAGCCGCTCGATGGGCTCCCTCAGCGTACAATAGTCAACCATGGAGATTTATCTATGGAAAAAGAGGTACCCCAGCTTTTGATAAGCTATTTTCAGTACTAATTGAATTTAATCAAAGCTGGACTATCAATGCTGCTGTTTTAGTTTGTGTTGTGTCCAAAAAAACTTCCGATAATAGCGGTAAACCCATGAAAACACATAGTTTCGACACAGGACTTGCGGTAGAAAATTTAGCCCTTCAGGGAACGATTAACGGACTCGTTATTCACCCTATGGAAGGATTTGACTATGAGAAGGCTCGTAGTGAACTTAAGATTTCAGACGATTTTCAAGTTGAAGCTATGATTGCTATTGGGAAACCCGCTCCAAAAGAAACTCTACCTAAAGAACTTGAAGAAAGAGAAGTTCCTTCTCTTAGAAAGGAACTGAGTGAACTTGTATTTGAAGGTTCAATGTAAAAAAAAACGAGCAAGGTTGCCCTTGCTCGATGAAACTCAAAGATAGTTAGATACTTACGGAATTAGAATAAAGAAACTTTTCTTTTTCTTCTTCTTACAGTTTTTCTAGCTGTAGACTTTTTAGCTACTTTTCTTTTAGTTGTTTTTTTAGCTACTTTTCTTTTTGTAGTTTTTCTTTTCGTAGTCTTTTTAGTAGCTTTTCTTTTTGTGGTTTTTCTTTTAACTGCTTTACGCTTAGTAGTTTTCTTAGCTACTTTACGCTTAGTAGTTTTTCTTTTTGTTGCTTTTCTTTTTGTTGCTTTTCTTTTTGTAGTTTTTTTAGCTACTTTACGCTTAGTTGCTTTTCTTTTAGTAGTCTTTTTAGCAACTTTTCTTTTTGTAGTTTTCTTAGCTACTTTACGCTTAGTAGTTTTTCTTTTTGTTGCTTTTCTTTTTGTAGTCTTTTTAGCAACTTTTCTTTTTGTAGTTTTTTTAGCTACTTTACGCTTAGTTGTTTTTCTTTTTACAGCTTTTCTTTTAGTTGTAGATTTTCTTGCTGTTTTTCTGCGAGTAGTTTTCTTCGCTGCAGCTTTCTTTCTAACAACTTTTCTCTTCGCTGTTGTTTTCTTTCTTTTTAACATTGAAGTTCTCCTTGTTGTCAACTGATGCAAGCAAGCTATTAGTGGATATAATATAGTTTCAGCTTACAACTTAAATATAAACTATTTAAATTAATTTTTGCAAATTTATTTAATAAAATTGTTTATTTTTATTATGTTTTAATATAAAAAAGTGTGTTTTTTAATATTAATTTAAACAATTAAATAAAACATAAAACGCTATAAAACAACTATTTGAAAAAACTATTAGTTTTTCAGTTAGTTAATTTCATTTTTTTTAATTTTTTTTATTTTTTATTGTTTAAATTAATCAAAAAAATTGATATTTTTGAAAAGTTTTTCGCAATTTTTGACCAAAATAAGACTAATAGTTATAATTTTGTGTTAAAAACCAAACGAAAGAGGCAATAAATGGACTTACCAACTCAAGAAATGCATTCAACGGTTGAAGAAGATGAAAACACAACATCCTTTTCATATGTTAAGAGGATAAGTACAGACAATCGTGATTGGTCAGTAACTAAAGAGCAACATCCTCAGTTAACTTTGTATTTTCATATGGACTGTCCTTTTTGTTTAAGAGTATTAAACTATTTAGACCGCTTGAATAAAGCAGTTTTCTTAAAAAACGTTAAAGAGACTCCTGAAACAAGAGATGAATTACTAGAAATAGGAGGTAAAACACAAGTTCCGTGCCTTACTATAGATGGTAAAGCTCTGTATGAATCTCTTGATATCATTCGTTGGATATCAGAAAACAAAGAACAAATCCCTGATTTAGATTCTTAATTCTTGCTATTAGACCTTATCTAAGATTATTCTTTAGATAAGGTCTAATTATGAACGCTCCTTTATCTGAAAAACTTCGTCCATCAGCTTTTGATCAAATTGTTGGACAAGAACATCTGTTTTCAAAAAACTCTTGGTTAAGCTCATCAATTGAAAAGCAAACACCCTATTCATTACTTTTATATGGCCCACCAGGATCTGGAAAAACTACATTTGGCAGACTTTATGCCAAACACTTTAAAAAAAGCTTCTTTTTTAAAAGTGCAGTTAATTCAAGTGTATTAGAAGTCCGAAAACTTTTAGAAGAACAAAAAAAACATCCTCTTTTTGGATCAATGATCCTATTTTTAGATGAAATACACAGATACAACCGAGCTCAACAAGACTTATTCTTACCTTATATTGAAGATGGATCTTTAATACTTATAGGGGCTACCACAGAAAATCCCTCATTTTCTATTAATAATGCTCTACTATCAAGATTAAGGCTTGTTCCGTTTAACCCTTTAGAAAATAGTGATCTTGAAAAAATATTAGATCGATACGAAGAGAGCTTTAAACCTTTAAATCTTACAAAAAAAGCTCGCTCAACTTTTACTTGTCTAGCTAGTGGAGATGCTAGATATTTTATTAATCTTATCGAACTTTTAAACACCAGCTGTGCAAATGAACCTATTGATGAAGATAAATTATTAGATATTATCCAAAAGAAAGTTTCCCGTTACGATAAATCTGGAGATAACCACTACCAGCTTATCTCATGTTTACACAAAGCAGTAAGAGGATCAGACCCCAATGCAAGCATCTATTGGCTATCTAGGATGTTTGAAGGTGGAGAAGA
>Ga0180430_10000186_pt1 | contig 70966 bp, 49 predicted proteins | sample SS_ome_9_FD_132999 | JGI IMG/M metagenome (GOLD analysis project Ga0180430, IMG submission 132999) | Hypersaline lake sediment archaeal communities from the Salton Sea, California, USA - SS_1_S_2 metaG | ecosystem: Environmental > Aquatic > Non-marine Saline and Alkaline > Hypersaline >...
GGTCGTCGGGCACACGTTCGCCAAGATTGCTGAACCCCTGGCACGGGGGACCGCCGACGAGAAGGTCGCATTTCGGGAATGTCTCGATCTCTTGGATAGCGCAGTTTAGGATTCGCGGACTTACCATCGCTTCAAACGTACGGCAGCAGGCGGCATCCCACTCGACGGCGAGTTCCGTTTCGAAACCCGCGGCGTGTAATCCCACGGAGAATCCCCCGCATCCGGCGAACAGGTCTACGACGGTTGGTTTTCCGGCGTCAGGGGAGGGCCAGTGATCCGGAATCGTAGCCCCATCGCGAACATTCTTGGCTTCAAACGGATAGACTCTGTATTTGTAGGTTCCCTGCCGTTCGATGGCGATGACATCACCTTCGCGGATCTCGTGTTTCTCGAAGAACTTCCTTACCCACCCCCTCTTGCGGAAGAAGCCGCGGGGATTACCGTTGTCGCCGCGAGTCGCCAGATCGGTTTCCACCACTTCGGGGAGTCCATCTATGGTAAGAATCACAGGTGTACCCAAGCCCTTGGCCTTGCTGGAACCCCCGTAACACTCGTCAGGAAAGAAGCCCTCATGCTTTCTAAAGCGTATGTGCTTGTGGCGCAGGTTTGCCCCTGTTATCGCAACTAGCCTCTTTCTGTCACTTACATCACCGCTCATTTCACCTTCCGTCTTCCATGACTGGTTTCGCTGCCATTATATGCTCGTTGGTATATGACACAAGAGGATTAGGAGGATTCGACGTGCTCCGGACTCTTGAAGCAGCAGTTCCGTAATTCAGAAGTCGGTGGTGGGCAGACCGAAACGTTCCCACGTGAGCAGTTCCTGGCTCAGTTGCTGGAAATGGCCGGAGAGGCGCCTTGGAAATGCAGGGCGGTCTTCTACAGTAATGCTGACAGGAAGTATTCCAGTAAGACGTTCAAAATAGAGCCATGAAACTCACCCTAACAGGCGGCATCAGGTTATGCAACTACAGAAGCGCAGAACCCCTTGGGAACAGGAACAGATATACTCTGCTCAAGTTGTAGAACACTTATGCAAATGCACCCCGATTGCCCCCAACCGACGCGGTCGAACACAAGTATCGACAGAGGATGCGTTGCGTTGGCTGCGGAATGCCGGGCCGGATAGCGAACTGATTGACTTGATAGTAAATCCATGCCGTCCCGGTCGTTTTGAACCACGTGTAGTCAAACTGCGACCCAAGAAGTACGGCCTGCTAAACAAGCCCCGAAAAACCCTACGTAACCGCTTGAAAAACAGGCATGTTGCAGCTTAAGTTAATGGCATTCAGTTCTGACCCGTTTTTCGTCCCGTTTTTCGTCGAAGCAGGATTTATGTGTTTCTTGTTGACATGCACATGCATGTAGACGTATTATGCTCGGCCTGCGAACAAAGAGATTGGTTTCAACCTCAACCAGCCGAAGAACGGAGTTGTAAAATTGTCTCGATCAGGTTCGGACAATTTGGGGTTGTGCGTGCTGGCGATTGTCGCGGCAATCACTGTCGTCTCCGGTGCAGCCCTCGCCGATGTCGAGCTAAGCGTTGATGAGGGGACCTGCACCCAAAGATTCGAAATGCTCCCTGTCGAGCAGCAGTCCCCACCACCGGCTCGCGACATTGGGCGCCAGGTAAACTATGACCGGCCCTCCCCGCCTCCCATCAACTTTACCGACATCCTGTCAGCCGCCGGCCTCGGACAGTCGGCCGTCGCTATTAACTACTACCCGCCCGACGACACGCAAGCCCCGCCCTCGCGGACGGTGCATCAGCTTCCCGCCGGGCCCGGCGGCGCCACGCTGTTTCTCATGGGCGTGGGGTGTCTCGGCGCGGTGAAACTCGGCAAATCGGCCCGCGGTCTGCATCTGCAATCCCTGCCGGACTGGTATCACACCGGCGGACCCTTGCAGATCGGCGGCGCCGCCGCCTTCGATTACCACACACCCGTTTTCTGCACGCTGAGCAAACCCGCCAGCGTGCAGAAGTTCAACCACCATCCCCGGCGCGATATTCCATCGCGCCGCGAAAATCAATTCTTCTTGGCCGTAGAGGCCCCTCGCGGCCCCCCGCTGTTTCATTCCTGAATCGGACACGGCATCCGCAACAGGGACAACCCGCCCTGGGTTGATATGATCGTGCCCGGTTTCGTCAGCTTCCGTCACGCGCGGCGTTTACAGCACGCGCAAAAATACGTTTGTCGTACTAACAGGAGTAAACCAATGAAATATGCAAAAGTAATTCTTGCGGTATCGGCCGTGATGGTCATGGCCGGCGCCGCGTCCGCCGACATCGACATCAACGGGATGGGGTCCTACGCAACGATCCAGGATGCCATCGATGCCGCCAACACACCCGGCGACACGATCAACGTGTCGGCCGGAACTTACGATGAGGTGTTGAGCATCAACAAGCCGATCAACCTCATCGGCGCCGGGGCGGGCAGCACAACGCTGACCTATACCGGCGCAGCGAGTGAGCAGCTTATCTTTCTGGGCACGAACTCCGGCGCGACCATCAACGGTTCGGTCAATATCGAAGGGTTTACGCTGCGCCACGATGCGGGCCTCACTGGTGACAACAACCTGATCAAACTCCGAGCCAGCAGCGTTGGGGGCCTGATCAGCATCCAGAACAACATCTTCGACCAGAACGGTACGGACATCACCGCGATCGAGGAAAGCCAGGGCGCCGGCAACTTCCTGATCGACAACAACCAATTCAATTCCCGCTACGCAATATGGCTCAACAGCGCCCACGACGGCACGATCAGCGGCAATACGCTGACTGGCAGCAGAATAGGCATGGGCGGGAACGGCGCCGAAGGCTATGGTCCGCGGGACATGGCCGTAACCGGCAACACCATCGACGGAGCGTCCTACGGACTGGTCCTGGCCAACAATATCGAGCGCATTGCCTTTACCCAGAACGACATTCTAAACTCCACGGCGGCCGGCGTACTCTACTGGGACTACGGCACGTACAAGGAATGGGATGATGTGGTTTTCAACTACAACAACATCGTCGGCAATGCCGCCGGGTTCGCCGGATACACCACGAACACATTGCCCACGTTGGTGGATGGTACGACGAACTGGTGGGGTGACCCCAGCGGTCCGAGCGGCGGTTTCGTGGACCCTGTTACGGGAACGCCCGCCAATGGAACAGGCGACTTGATTGCCCTGCATAATCTGGCCTTTGATGCGTGGGCTAACGCACCCGACCCAGTCCCCGTTCCTGGCGCTATGGTGCTCGGCGTGATCGGCATTGGCATGGTCGGCGCCTATACCCGCAAACGGCGTCAGACGGACGTAGCGAAAGCATAATCAACGCTGAGCCTGCTGAGGCATCGGCGGCAGTACAAAATAGTACGCGGCGGGGCTGGATCAGATTCCGGCTCCGTCGCTTTGTTTGCGCGGTTAGGAAGAGGGTTAGTCTAGAGCCTGTCCGCAGTTGGAATGTGCCTTGGTTGATTGGCTATTGCGGTATTTGGGAATGAGGATAAGAGCGTTTTTTTGCTCCAAATGCAAAATAAAGGGGCGTATAATCCTGACGTTGACAACGAGGCCATCGACGTCTTCTCCAAGATGACGAGATCGTCAAGGATGACACGCCCATGAATAGCATACACCAGCAACTCAAGCTCGACACGCCTCTTTTGCCGATTATCGGAAATTCCGACTACGATCAGCATCACGTCGTGAACCTGCCTGCGGCGGGCAGGTCCTTCGGAGCAAGACGGCGATGAACGAACCCGGGCGCCACTACTCTCCCTAATCTTGGCATCAACACACCGCACCAACGCCATACAACGTCATGCAAGACCATATTGTCGCCCGATCTCGTGTCGCCAGACCCCTGGAAGAATTTAGAGAAGAATTCGGATTGTGGTATTATGCGTTGTTGTCTTTGGCGAACGTTGGGAGCTTCACAAGCTGTAAAGTGTGAAGGTCCATTTCAGGCTCGTCGAATCAGTCAGTTCGGTCCCCCCGGCCGCGAGCGTATGGCGCGCGATCGAGATAAGAGTCGCTAAAACCGCATGTTAAGCTGCATGTCATACCGCCGGCAGGCTTGACATGTAAAAGGCGTACTACTTATACATATACGCCTTCACAGGCGTGAAACTGAGAAGGTGCTGAGAAGCTGATCGGATGGCTGCGAAATTGTTCCACGTGGAACAATCGTGTTTGGCGCGGCGGCGGCGGAAGGCCGGGCGGGGTCAGGACTGGTCCTGGCTGAAGTACTCGATCATCGCCGCGACGCCGTCTTTGGCTATCTTCATTGGCGGTTCGGTCAGCGGGTTGCCGTCTGCGCACAGGGCCGTCAGGTTGCTTTGAAGCAGGAGCGACGCCGGCAGTTCGGTCAGTTCGTTCGAATCGAGATAAAGCTCCGACAGCGCCGGCAGCGCCGTCAGCACCTCGGGCAGTTGGCGGAACTGGTTCGAGTCGAGATAGAGTCTGGTCAGGTTCGTAAGATTCGCCATCTCGGGCGGCAGGGTCTCCAGGTCGTTGAAGCTCATGTGCAGTTCGACCAGGCCGGTCAGCGCCGGCAGCTCGGCCGGGACAGCCGACAGGCCGTTGTCGTTCAGGTAGAGCGTCTCGATATTAGCGAGGTTGACTATCCCCGGCGGGAGCCGGTCGATGTCGTTTCCGCTGAGGTTCAGAGACGTCAGCTCGCCCAGCCGGGCGATCTCCGGCGGCAGGTCCGTCAGCCCGCAGTCGCTGAGATCCAGCTCGGTGAGCCTCTCGAGGTTCATTACATCCAGGGGAAACTGGCCCAACGGATTGCCGCCCAGAAGCAGTATCTTGAGATTGGTCAGGCGCACGATCATCGGCGACAGTTCGACAAGCTCGTTGGAGTCGAGATCCAGCTCGGTGAGTCTGGTCAGGTTGGCTATCTCCGGGCCCAGCTTCTCCAGGGCGTTCCCGCTGAGGTCCAGGCGCTTCAGGTTCGTGAGCCTGTCGATCTGGTCGGGTATCCGGGTCAGTTCATTGCCCCCCAGGTCGAGCGTCGCGAGTTTGCCGGCCCGGACAAGCTCCTCGGGCAGAGCGTCGATGCTGTTTTCGCGGAGACTCAGGGCGGTAAGCGCCGTCAGATTGGCCGCCTCGCGGGGCACGCTTGTCAGATCGTTGGCGCTTAGGTCCAATGTCGCCAGGCTCCTCAGTTGCGCCATTTCCGGCGGGAGATCCTCGATGCAGTTGCGAACGAGCAACAGGGTTTCGAGGTCCTTCAGGGCTCCGATCTCCGGCGGAAGGCCGGTAAGCTGGTTGCCGCTGAGGTCCAGTTTTCGGAGGTTCTTCAGCCCCGCCAGCGACGCCGGCAGCCCGGTCAGCTCGTTGCCCGCGAGGGTCAGCACAACCAGCGACGGCAGCTCGGCCAACTGCTCCAGCAGGTGCTCCAGATCGTTGTAGATGTAGTTGGCGCTGAGACCGAGTTCGGCCAGATCCTTCAGGTCGGCCAGTTGCTCCGGCAGGCCCGGGAGCCTGTTGTCGGTCAGGTCGAGCTTCCGCAGGTTCGCCAGGCGGTTGATCTCCGGCGGGATTTCCTGGAGTTCGTTGCCGCGCAGATTCAGCGACGTCAGGCCGGTCATCGCGAGCAGTTCCCCCGGCAGTTCGGTCAGTCCGTTTCCGCTGATATCCAGCGAGGTCAGATTCGACAGTTGGGCGACTTGCGGCATCAGGGCCAGGAGCTGCTCGTGCCAGACATGGATCACTTCGAGGTACGCCAGCTCCCAGGCGCTGCCGGAATCGCCCGACATAGCTCCAAGCGACAGGGTCAAATGCTCGGCGCCGGTTTCCCGGGCGAGATCGACGCGTCTTCGCGCTTCGGTAAGAGACATATCTACTCCCCGTTCGACAGCCCCGTCGGATACGCCTCCGCGTGACTGCGAACTGTTGAACGCAAGCATAAGCCCTTGCGGCGCGGCGTGTCAAGACGGAGCCGCCCGGGCGGTCAGCGATCGGCGGGGTTTGCCGCGGCCTGCGGATTGGGCGATCCGAGGCGCCGGGGCATACGGAACCGACGCCGATGCGTACTTGAGAAGTTCTCTTGATTTCATATGTCGGATCCTGATGTGCTGTCGGCTGATCGGACCTGCAATTGTCTCGCCAGGGCGGGTTGTGTCCTCCACACGACAGAACGTCAAGCAAGATTGACAAAATGGCGTCGCTCCAAGTGACTGATTTGTTTGCGTTTAGGGAGGTCGAAGTAAGTTATCGCCATTTTTCGGCGTCTCGGGGTTGCCGAGGTCGGTTCGCGCGCTATAATTTCTCATGCTCGGGCTCGCTCAGGGAGCGGCTGAGTTCTCTCTACCAAACAGAGGCAAGAGCGATCATCGCTCACTCGTCCCTTCTTGCCTCTAGGCCGCACCGGCCAAGTTCCCCAAACAGAACCGCCTGCGCTCGTGATTCAGGCGGCTCACACCCGTTGGTTCGGGTTGCCGCGCACTGCGCGGTCAGATCAACGGGTGTTTGGTGAACCCAGCGGGGCAAAGGTAATAAGCCTATGCGGTCAAAGCTCAAAGTCCCCGACCGATCGGGTCCGACGCGTGTCCCGAATGGTGCGAGGCAGCCGTTGCAGTTGCGGACGTCATGTTCGCACGCCAGGGCGGAGATAGTAGCCCGCCGGTCCTCACAGGGACCAGACTCGGCGTTCGAACGGGACGTCTTCCAGCGGTGACGACGTGCTCATGAGGCGGACTTAACCCCCCGCCGCTCGTGTGACGACAGGAGATCTGCTCGGGTCGGCTCAACGCCTGAGCAAGACTGAAGGACGCTTCGAATCGCTTTACACGCCGCTCTGCGCGACGGGCGATTCACCAACCCGATTCAACTGCAGCACAACTAATCAAGGAGATCAAAGATGAAGAATGTGATTCTGACAGCAATTTGCGTAATGTTCCTCAGCGGTGTGGTATTGGCGGACTGGGATCGGAACGAACCGGCGAAATACGTCCAACTGCCCGACATGGAGCCGACCGGAATGGACGTGAAGGTCGGCGATTCGACAATACCGGGCACCAACGAGCCGGTTAAGAAGGTGCTGGCCGACGATTTCCCGTGCTACCAGACCAACTTTATCACCGATATTCACATCTGGGGATCATGGAAGGGTGACGATCTTCCCTTGAACGACGGACCGGCTGGAACCGGCCTGATCGCCCATCCCGGACACATTGTGTTCAAACTGGGAATCTGGTCCGACATACCGGCGGTGATCGACGCCACGGGCCAGGTGATCGAGCACAGCCGACCCGGAGAGCTGTTGTGGGATCGGAAATTCGAGCCGGGGCAATTCGGCGTCAGAGACGCCTTCCCCGGACCCGAATGCTGGTTCGATCCGAACACCGGTCAGTTCGAGCCCGACAACCATCAGATGGCCTACCAGTACAACTTCTTCATCGACGAGAGTGAGCAGCCTTTCGAGCAGAAAGGGACGCTTACTGACAGGAAGGTCTACTGGCTGTCGGTGGATGTCGAAGTTCTCGACATACAGAACGAGGCTGAATTCGGCTGGAAGACCTCCCACGAGCATTGGAACGACGATGCGACATTCCGTGATGAAATGTGGGTCATAGACCCGGCGCATCCCGCAGGCGGTTACTGGGAGCCGACGGGGCCGTGGAGGGAAATGATCTATCCCGACCTGCATCCGTGGCAGGGCCGGAGCGTCGACATGGCGTTCGTGATTACGCCCGAGCCGGCGACGATGACGCTGCTGGCGCTCGGCGGTCTGTGCATTCTCCGCAGGCGTCGGAAATAGCTCGGCGACGACGGAGTTAAGACTCTTGCGTGGGGCAGCCTTGCGGTTTGAAGGGACCGCGGGGCTGTCTTCTGCGCCGGCTCAGCCGCCGGCTAGCGGGACAATATTACTGGAATTAGGCAACAGCCGTTCTTAGAATACGTTAACTAGTATGCTGTTGGCTGGAGTTTCGCGCTCCGGTCGGTTGGTTTGCGGGTTGCTCGCCGCGGCCCGTATTCATCGAGTTTCCAACGTAAGCAGAGGTGACGAATATGGCGTCAAGAAGTAATTGGATTGTGTCGTGCTGCCTGACGGCGGCTGGCCTGGCTGTTGTCGCGGCTCTGACCTCGAACGCTCAGGCCGCACGACGACGAAGAGGACCGGCGGAACTGACGTTTCCCGACACGCACAAGGCAAGGATCGAAAACGCCTGGACGCGCGACTTCGGGACCGACGTCGCAAAGGCGGTCGAACTGACCGAAAAGACCTTCAAGTTCGTCGGCGACAATCCGACGGCCAAGAAGCTCCGCCCGAAGTTCGAGGCCCTGAAGAAGGAGACCGGAAAGGACGCATACCTCAAGATCCGCTGGCTGCGGCGCGAACTGATCCTGTCGCACCCGACCCTGAACTTCGACAAGCTCCTGGTCAACAAGCGAGCTCCGACCGGCTATTCGCATCAGTGCGACCAGTACCTCGGTCGCCACGGACGCCCCGGCGCCGGGCTCACAGTCGTTGACAACTGGAAGACCGAGCCCAAGGCCAAGGAAATCCTGGTCGACAAGCTGCCGGTCGGAACCACCCTGCACCCTGACCTGTCGTACGACGGCAAGAAGATCCTGTTCGGCTACTGCGATGCGACGAACCCCAACAGGAACGAGCGCCGCTACTGGATCTGGGAATGCAATGTTGACGGAAGCGGTCTCAAGCAGCTTACCGGCACGAAGAATGACAACTTCAAGACCTGGGGCGGCCGGCACACCGTGCTGATCGAAGACTGGGACCCCTGCTACCTGCCCGAAGGCGGGTTCGTGTTCATCTCGACCCGCGCCCAGGCGTTCGGGCGATGCCACGGATCGCGCTACACGCCGTCGTATCTGATGTACCGCGCCAATCCGGACGGTTCGAACATTCACCAGATATCGTACGGCGAGGCCAACGAGTGGGACCCCTGCGTGATGTATGACGGGCGCATTGTCTACACGCGTTGGGACTACATCAACCGCCACGACGTGAAATACCAAAGCCTCTGGTCCACACGCCCCGACGGTACGGACGTGAAGCACTACTACGGCAACTATACCGCCAATCCGCAACTGATCGTGGAAGCCCGACCGATTCCCGGCACGGAAAAAGTCATCTCCGTAGCCGCAGGTCACCACTCGTATACGACCGGATCCCTGATCGTCATAGACATTTCCAAGGGCGAAGACGGCCCCAAACCGCTTACCCGCGTGACGCCCGAAGCCAAGTTCTCCGAATCCGAGGGTTGGCCCAATCCGTTCACGGCTCCCTGGCCGCTGAACGAGCACCTGTTCCTTTGCGCCCACTCGCCCCAGCGACAGGCCCGCCAGGGAAGCATAAACTCCGACAACGCTTACGGCATCTTCCTGGTCGACGACTTCGGCGGACGCGAGTTGATCTATCGCGACACCAAGATGTCCAGCTTCGCGCCGATCCCGCTCCGAGCCCGAAGAACGCCCAGGATCCTGCCTTCGGCGATCGACCCCAGTAACAAGAATAGAACCGCCAAGATTATCGTGCAGGACGTGTACGAAACTCGCGTCAAGGGTCTGGAAAGAGGAACCGTCGCGGCGCTGCGAATCAACCAGATTCACGGACAGCCCAATAACTCCAAGATGAATCCCTCGATCGCCAACAACGAGATCCTCAAGCATGTGCTCGGAACCGTCCCGGTCCAGTCCGACGGTTCAGTCGCATTCACCGTCCCCGCCGGCGAACCGATGCAGCTCCAGTTGGTCGACAAAAATGGCATGGCGGTCCTTACGATGCGTTCGCTGGTCTACTTCCAGCCGGGCGAGGCGTCAAGTTGCGTAGGATGCCACGAGAACCGCGGCATGACCCCGCTGCCCAAGAAGCTCAAAGCAACCGGTTCGTTCCCGCTTCCGACGCCTCCCAAGTACACGACGCCGGAAAATGGACTGGCGTTCATGCAGACCGTCCAGCCGGTGCTCGACAAGAACTGCATCAGGTGCCACGGCCTGGGCAAGGAAATCAAAGGCAAGATGAATCTGCTGGGCAAGAAGGGCAGAAGATACGCCCAGAGCTATGACTCCCTGACGCAGAAGAAGGGCCTGATCGTGGTGGCGTACCGCAACCGCGAGACCGCCGAGTCCACGCTCAAGGAATACTACGCACACGCAGGCACGCTGATCAAACATCTGACCAGCGAGAAACACCAGAAGCACGTCAAACTGTCCAAGGACGACATGGCCCGCATCGTCGACTGGCTTGACCTCAACTGCCAGTTCTACGGCGACTACGAGCACGAGAAAGAAGAGAATCGCAGGATCAGCGCCGAAAACGAAAAGGCCATCCGCGCCCTTATCAAGAGCGAACTGGGCGACGAGATCGCCGCACAGCCGATCGAAGCGCTGGTCAACGTCGGCTATCCCAAGCAGTCCCGCATCCTGAACATGCCTCTGGCTGCGTCCGCCGGCGGATGGGGACAGGCCGGGAAATGGTCCAGCAAGAAGGACGCCGGTTACAAGAAGCTCGCCGATCTGATCGACAAGTCGCTGCCGCCGGTCAAGAAACGCGACATCCACGTCTGGCGTAAGCTGAACCAGCCGGGATACCAGACGATTTCATCGAAGTAGCCTCCGTCAATGAAGGCTTAGACGCACAAACGCCCGGGCATTACGCTCGGGCGTTTGCTTTTTCATGTATCCCGGGCAGAACGCCAACGACAACGGCCAACATCAACGGCTCTTGCCACAAAGGACACAAAGGTCACAAAGAACGACCACGGCGACGGCTTTGCTACGGCTTGCGGCTACGCCATTAGACCAGGTTCTCGCCGCGGACTTGCCGTAATGACGTAGCCGTAACATAGATGTGGTAGTTGCCGTTGTCGTGTCCTTTGTGGCAACGGCCGTTGACGTTTACTCGGTTATTGGACACCTGCCTGTCCGGTAGGCGGATTGGACGTTGGTCTCGGCTTCAGAGCTTCGCCCAGGAGCGCAAACGCGCTCATCAGTTCGGCGCCGCGGAAGTAGAAGTCGGGGAAATCCTTCCCCTCAGCGGTTTTCCGGAGCCCGCCGGAATACGCCTTCGGCAGCGGGCAGGTGTCGTCCATGAATCGCACATACGCCACCCGCCCCTGTTTGCGGGCGATCTCCAGATACGCCTTGTCCTTGTGCCGGCGGTACAGCTTCACGCATCGCGCAATCTCGCGTGCGGCCGCCCGCGGCGTGTTGTTCTTCGACAAATCGCGGAACTCGGGCTTGGGCTTGGCGCTGTGCTTCATTGTTTTCGCGTCGACCCCGTGCAGTTTCGCCAGCGTGACCATCTTGTCGGCGATCGGCGCGTCGGCGGTTCGCATGACGGACGACAACTCCATCGCGTGATGGGCCAAACGGATCGACTGACCCGGAGCGGACTTGCCGGGGCTCTTGCCCTTGACATCCGCTTCAAACGTGAACGGCACAAAGCCGTACTTCTTCGCCCGGGCGATCTGGGCGTCGAGCACGGTGTTCAGCATCCCGCCCATACGTTTGCGCACGGCAGGGTCCTTCGTCCTGAGATACGCCGCGGTCCACACCCGCATATACGCCCCAAGGTGCGCGGGGAAACCCAGCAAGCTCCCCTTGCGGTCGTCCTTGCCCTGGTAGTCTCCATGCCGACAGTAGATCGCTCGGGTCTTGTCCCAGAAGTGCGATTCCCAAATGCCGACGGCGTATTTCGTAAGCTGCGCCTCGGTCATGACCTCCAGGAACGGAACGGTGTCCTTTATCTCGTGGTAGCAGGCCGCGTAGAGATGCTTCGACTCACCGGCGAAGTACGTCGGACAATCGTTGACCAGATCCCAGCCCAGGTGCTCGCCCCAGGGATACAGACCCGAGGGTCCCTGGGTGTTTGCGAACCACCATTTCAGAGCCTTCAGCGCTTCGGCTTTGTAGCGCGGCTGGCCGGTGATTCGCGTCAGGTCGATCAGCATGTAGTACAGTTGGCGATCCTCATACGGATCGCAGCCGTAGAGCGTGACCTTGTGGGGTCCTTCGCCGCCGAGGCCCTTGGGGTAGTTCAGGACCTTGTTGAAGTCGAATTTGTGGAAGTAATAGTAGCCGCACTTCGGGCCGGTCCATTCCCGGAGCTTCTTGTCCCAACCGGCCTGGCGGTTTTTCGCAAGTCGGGCGAACCGCGGATAAGGCGTGGTGCGGGGTTTCTCTTGGCGAGTAAGGATGTTCGAGAACAGCGGGCTATGGACCTGGCCGTATCGATCCCGCCCGTACTCGATCATGCAGTCGGCGAAATCCGTAGCGGCTTTGAGGAAATCGATTTTGCCGAGCTTGTCGGCCTGTCTCACCGCAGCGTCATGCAGCGTGGCGACTTTGTAGGACGGCTCGCCGAGCGCCGCGGCGAATCCGCGCACGACACCCTTCTTGCCGGTCGACCGCAATTCAATCGTCAGCGGCGCCGAGCCGCTGTAACGCACAATCGCCGTCCCGAGAGTCTTGCCGCCATTGACATCAACGGTCTTCTCGGCGTCGCCCTGGACGGCGATAATCACGATCGGATTGTCGCGCCGCAGAATCAGGGACGCCTGGCGAGTTTCGCCCTCGCCCGCGCCGGCGAATTTGAAAGCTATCTTTCCGCCGCTGGCGATTGAAACGCGCATTCCCGTACCGCTGGACTGACCGCTGTGATGGACCAACCTGGCCCGCCTCGAGCCGTCGCGCCATCCCCACGCCACTCCCGTCCACATCGATCCTTCACACCCGTCGCCGCCATAGTCCTTGCTCAGTCCCGCAACCGCCAGCTTCCTGCCGATCCCTGCTCCGGCGCGTTTGCAGTCAACCGCATCGAGCGAATCCTCACCCGCCCCGTGTCCAAATACCGCCCAGTCAATAGTCCCCGCGGCCGTCAGATCAAGGGAATCGACCCGCTTGAAAGACGTCGACACGATCTCCGCACGAACGACTGACGCAAGTAACGCCGACGCCGCAACCACGGCAAGACACAATCGCTTCACTTGATGCATATCACTCACTCTCCATCGTCCAGCGAAAGCTCCCAGTACACCACTCCGTCCAGCGGGTTGTCGTAGTACGGCTCGGTGCGCTCAAAGCCCAGCGACTCATACAACGCCATCGCCTCGGCGAGTCTGTCGAGCGTATCGAGCCGCATGACGGCGTAACCGGCGTCGATCGCCTGGTCGATCATCTCGCGGGCCAACCTTCGCCCGACTCCGCGGGACCTGCATTCGGGGCGAACGTAAAGACGCTTCATCTCGCAGACGCCGTCGCCGATCTTACGCATCGCAACGCAACCGATTGCGGCTCCGTCCTCGATCGCCAGCGCCAGCCGCCCGTCAGGCGGGGCGTATTTGCCGGGCAACGACGCCAGTTCACTTTCGAACTCCTGGAAGCATAGATCGACGCCGAGAGCCTCGGCGTACCGGCGAAACAACTCCGCCGCGCGATCCAACTGCTCCGGCGTTTGGGCGGGGACTATCTCCATGCTCACTCCGTCACGTAATCGGCGGCCTTTCGCATCAGCGCGATCGCCCGGTCGATCGCGTCGAGTCGCTCGTAACCGTACGACAGTCTCAGTTGCCTTCGCCCGACGCTCGCCAACTCGCCGCCTGAGTTGACACAGTGCTCGCCGGGTATGTATATCACGCGCGGGTTCTTAGCACCCCGCGGCCCGTCGATATCGCCCCGCCCGGTGGTGCGCGTCAGATACTTGAAGAAGTCCGACTCTTCGTGCGTTTCGATCTCCCTGAACGTCAGGTAGAAGTAGAAGCCCGCCCGGCCGCCGGTTACGTTTTCCAGCAGGCCGCCCAGACGCTCGTCGATCCACGCGCCGACGGCGGCGGCTTTCTTGCGATAGCCGGCCCGCACGCTTTCGAGCTGGGCTACGATCTGGTGATCGAGCAGCCAACTGGCCAGCGACTGGGTGATCTGCGGGGCGCTGAATCCCGCATCGGAAGTGCGCTGGACCATCGCCCTTATGAACGGACCGCCGGAGCCGATCATGTACCCGATCCGCAGCGCAGGGGCCAACACCTTCGACAGCGTGCCGACTTCGTAGACGATCCCCCGCCGGTCATACCGCAGGGCCGAGGCGGGCGCTTCGACTTGCGGATCGTGGATCAGGTCTTCGTACGCCCGATCGAACACCACCGGGATCTTGCGCCCGAGGCGATCGGAGAGCTCGCCCGCTATCTCAACCAACTCGCCGCGGCGGTCGTTTGACAGTATCACGCACGAGGGATTGTTGACCGTTACGATGTAGAACATCCGTATGTCGTCGGCCCGAGGACCCAGCGCCGCGATCTTCTCGGCCAGCAGATCGGTCCGCATTCCCAGATTGTCTTCCGGAACCGTCAGCAGTTCGAACCCGCTGCGCTCAAGGAAGTTCGTGTAGATGTAGTACATCGGGTCGGCCGTGATCACGATCCCTTTGGGCAGGACGTACGCCAGCGACTCAAGCAGACTCGACGCGCCATTGGGACCGATGATGATCTCCCGGCCCGCGAGCGTCTCAGCATCCAAACCGCCGACGGCGTTGTCGACAAGGAAGCAGCGGATCGATTCGATAAGCACCTGCGACCCGGTCGGCCCGCCGTAGTTCAGCGGCTGGCGGTAGACCGCCGGATTGTCGAGCACCTCTTCCAGCGCCAGGCGGAAGTGATCCGACGGGATCGTCTCTTCGTTTACGTATCCCACGCCGAGATTGATGTCGACCCCGTCGCGGAAGTCCGCGGCGAAGCTCGCCATCATTCGATTAACCGGCGCCGGACTGCTGGACGCCGAACCGTAGGATGAAAGCGGAATACCGTTCATTGGCGTACCCTGACTTAATCTATTAATTGTACCGATACTCCGCGGCGATGAAACCAGCAAACCAACGAAAACCAATCCAGCTTGGGACCATCTGGACGCTGGCGCCATACGCCCCTTGACATATAAGACTATGGGGACTAACGTCCATATATGATATGTTAGTAGAGCGAGCGAGGTGGAGACGATATGGAATACGCTGACCGAATAATACGAGACCCCGGCATCTGCGGCGGCCAGCCGATCATAAAGGGAACGCGCGTTACGGTCCGAACCATTCTCGCCAGCCTGGCTGAAGGAGCCGAGACCGCCGAAATCGTCGCGGATTTCCCGACGCTGACCGCCCAGGACGTTCGTGCGGTGATCGCCTTCGCCGCGACGTCGGCCGAAGATGACCTGCCCATCCCGGGCATACCGAGCGTTGCATGAACATCAAACTCGATGAGAATCTTCCGACGTCGCTGGCAAGAGTACTTGCGGACCTTGGCCACGATGTCGATACGGTCCGGCAGGAAGGCCTGACCGGTCGTGATGACGAACAAGTCTGGAATGCGACACAGGAAGCAGAACGTTTCCTGATCACACAAGATCTGGATTTCTCGGATACCCGCAAATTCTCCCCGGGAACACATTGCGGGATTCTGGTGGTGCGTACGAGAGAACCCGGACGCAAAGCACTTGTTGCGCGCGTAACCGAACTCTTCCAAACCGAGGAGCCCGAGCGGTGGTCCAGGTGTTTCGTCGTGTTGACCGACCACAAGCTGCGCATCTTGCGCCCAAAGCCGTGATATGTCGCAGAATCGGCTCGGCTGCACTTACCGTTTGTCTCCCAACGGTTTGCCCAGCATCATTTGGCGCAGCGACAGCGGGGTTTTCATCTTGAACTGGCCGTCGAATTTTATGCTCCGCCAGTCGGTCAGGAGCTTGCCGGATATGCCCGCCAGTTCGCCGAGCTTGACGCGCACCGGGACGACCAGTTCGACCGCTTCGTCGTCGGGCAGTGCGGTCAGTTTGGTCTCCTGCAGTTCCAGCAGGGTCGAGTCGCCCAGATGCAGGGCGCCTTTCACGCCGTCAAGCGCCATGCGGATTCCCGACGGATTGGTTATCTCGAACGTAACCAGCAGAGCCGGCTCCGGGCCGCCGCGAACGGAGACGCCCTTGAGCTTCCATTTCGGCGCCAGCATCGATGGGATCCTCCCGTCATGGTTGAACGAGACGGGAAACGCCGTGCCCAACACGTTGAAGACCGGGCGGCTGGTCAATGCGTAAGGCACGCTCTTGCCTTTTGCGTACTGTCCGGCGACTCGTGCGAGTTCCGGCAGGCTTATCGCCAGATCGATCGGGATCCTGCGCGTGGCTCCGGCGGGTATCGACGGTATCGGACCGGGCGCCTTCCCGGCCGCGATCGAGCGATCCAGCGCGCGGAAGTCGCAGTCGAACTCGTTAAGATCGGCCGCAAACAGGTTGGGATTCTTAACGTCGAACATGCAGACCAGATCGAGCTGCTTGAAGCTCATCGACGATACCTTGATGTCGCTGAGACTGACCTCGGGCGCCTTGACGCAGCCGGTGACGCCGAAGACGCACAAGACAATCGGCGCGGAGCCAATAAGACCCGCCCGGAATGACAGTGATCCGGAATTGCTCATGCCGGGCATTGTATAGCACGCCGCGTCAGGGGGCAAACTGGTTAGGGGTTAGACTCTCACCTCCAACCTCTAACCCCTAACCTTCCGTGTCGCCTTCAAGTTCCTCGGCGGTCTTCCTGGGTACCTGGCGGCGTTTTCTCAGCAGCAGTTGGATCGGCACTTCGTCAAACGGCAGCCGCTCGCGCAGTTGGTTGACCAGGAAGCGCTGGTAGCTCCTGTCGAAGCTCCGCACGTCGTTTACGAAACATACGATCGTCGGCGGAGCGGTTCCGATCTGCGAGGCGTAGAGGATCTTGGGACGCTTGGTGCCGGCCTTGTGGCTCGGGCCGCGAAGGGCGAGGATCTCCTCGATATGCTTGTTCAGATCGGCCGTCGAGACGCGCATGTTGGCCTGGTCGAACAGTTGCGACGCCAGCTTTATCGTGCCGCGGAGGTTGAACCCCTCAGTCGCCGTCGTCAGGCTGACCGGGGCGAACTTCAGCTCGGGTATAGTCTTCTCGAAATACTCGACGTAGTCTTCGCCGGTGGTTTGGTCCCTGGCCAGGTCCCACTTGTTGACGACGATCACAACCGGCTTGAACTGCTCGAAGATCAGCCCGGCCAGTTGCTTGTCGACCTGAGAGACCGGGACCGATGCGTCGATCATGAGCACCACGACGTCGGCCCGGCGGATCGATCGCATTGCGCGATGGTGCGCGTAAAACTCGATATTCCCGTCGAGCTTCTTGCGCTTGCGGACGCCGGCGGTGTCTATAAGCATGAACTCCCGCCCATCGACTTGGCAGACCACGTCGACGCTGTCGCGCGTGGTGCCCGGCACGTCCGATACGATCACGCGCTCCTGACCGACAAGCGCGTTGATGAACGTGCTCTTGCCGGCGTTTCGCTTGCCGACTATCGCCAGCTTCATCATCTCCGGCGGAGCCTTTTGGCCCACGCTGTCGCCCAGGGTCCGCTCGATCCGTTCGAGCATGTCGGCGATCCCTCGCGAGTGGGTCGCCGATATCAGCATCGGAGCCCCGAATCCCAGCTTGTGCAGCTCGCCGACCTCGCCGGTTGTGTTCATCATGTCGACCTTGTTGGCCAGCAGGATCACCGGCTTGTCCTGCTTCCGCAGGAGCTTGGCCACGTGCGAGTCCAGAGGCGCGACTCCCTCGCGGGCGTCGACCATGAACAGTATCAGCGACGCCTGGGCGACCCCCGAGGCTATCTGGTCCTCGACGTCGTCGGTCAGATCGTCGACATCTTCGATTCCCATCCCGCCGGTGTCGACCAGTTCGATGAATCCGGTGCTGAGTTCTATAGGCGCAGAGACCCTGTCTCTCGTGACGCCGGGGGTGTCGTCAACGATTGATATGCGCCGCCCGGCCATGATGTTCAGGAGGCTGGATTTGCCGACGTTGGGCCGGCCTACGATGGCTACTATTGGTAAGGACATGGCGGCATTGTAGCGTTCGAAAACGATTTGACAATGGGATTCGCCATATAACGCTCTCCCGGCGGCGCCAAACTGTTCAACTTCCGCCGGTTGGCTGGTATAGTATGAGGTTGCAATGAACGGATATGCCATGGAAAAACACGGAGTGAATTTGCGGCGGTTTGCGGCATGTGCTGCGACGGCGTGCCTGCTGCTGGGCGCGGTCTGCTGTTCGGCGCGGGCCGACAAGATCGTACTGAAGAACGGCTCGACATATAACGGGAAACTCCTGAGCAGGACCGCGCGGACGGTGAAGTTCCGCGTGGTCCTGGCCAACGGAGCGGCGATAGCTATGGACTTCCCCGCAGACAGGGTCCGGGACGTGACGGTAGGCGGCGACGACACTCCGCCGGCGGCGAAACCCAAACCCCCAAAGAAGCCCGATGCTGTCAAACCCGCCAGGCCGATCGATTCGGGTCCAACAGATTCGGCGCCGGCCAGGCGGTCAGGCTCGGCGGTCAGGGCGTTGATACTCAAAGAGGGCAAGACGCTTCCGGACTGGTGGGACTCGGTGAAGCTGGACTATCCGCGCACGCTCGACCTGGCCGGTGTGAATCGCGTTCCCGGCTGGCGGCCGCGGGTAAACCTGGGAGCCTACTTCTTCTCCATGGTCACGCCCCATCCAAAGCAATGGAAGCCCGGCATAAAGCTGCTGCATCACGTAGTGGACGTGCGAAAGAACGATCCGGTTCGCCGACCCGAGGCGATGGGGATGCTGTCGAACTACTACATGCGATACCTCGAAGACTACCCTCGCGCGGCGTACTGGGGCCGGCAGAAGGACCAAGCCGGCGGGCGCCCGACGCTGCACGGCGTGGTCGGACTGGCCGAATGCTACATGCATATGGGCAACAAGCAGATGGCGATCGCGCTGCTGAAAAAATACGCACTCGATCAGCGCCCCAGCGAGCCGAGCATAAAACTCTGGGCCGAGTTGGGGCAGCCGACTACAGCGATGAAGCTCGCCTCGGCGCTGGCGCGCACAGCGCCCGATTCGGGACACCTGGCGGTCGGGAACCTGCACAGACTCGCCGGGCGCCACGACCAGGCAGCGGCAAGCTACGACAAGGTGCTGGCGGCGCAAGTCATGCGCGGACACGGAAAGCTCAACCGCCAGCGAGCCCGGGAATGCGGGTTCGCGGTCCGTCTGGCCAAGACCCTGGACATCTCGAAAGTCGCCGACGGAACGCACACCGCGATGAGCATGAGCTATCGCGGGCCGCTGCACGTGGAGGTCAAGACCGCCGGCGGGCGGATCACGTCGGCCAGAGTGACCCGGCACAAGGACGACATCTTCTTCACGTCTATCGAAAAAACGCCCAAACTGATCGTCGACAGACAGTCGGTCGACAAACTCGACGCGGTCTCCGGCGCGACAGTAACCTGCGAAGCGATCATCAACGCGGCGACCAAGGCGCTGGCCGGGCGAAAACACTAAGCGGTCTGGGGCGGCGTCACCGTCCGTTGGCTCTTTCCCTGAACGATATCATATCGAGCGTGCATTTGTGCTCGCTGCGCAGGGCGCGGACCTTCGGCTTGTCGGCGCTGAGCAGGATCTTCTGATCGGCGGTCGCGTAGCACAGCACGCCGCGCGACAGATCCCACATCGCCTTTCCCGCCGCAACATATCGGCCCGCATGAACCTGCGCCAGGTCGCCGTTTTTCAGCATCACGCGTGTGTTGTTCAGATCCATTTTCACCGCCAGGGCCAGGGCAAGGACCTTTCGACCGCGGTGGGTCCGGTACCCCAGCACCTTCCACCGACCGGTCAGTTCGAGCGGATTGCCGCGGGAGTCCGGCAGGCGCAGATTGAACTTGTCGGACCACTGGTCGCCGGGAGCGATCTTTCCCAAAGGCGCCGCCGTCAGCAGACCCCAGAATCGATAATCCACGCCGGGCAGCAGGTATATCGCTATCGGAGCCGCTCCGGTGGCGAACCGAATCCCGCCCAGCGGCCCCTGGGTAAGCGTCATCTCCCCAGCCAGCGGCGTCTTGCTTGACGGAGCCTGCCAGGCGTCGCCGATCCTCAGCCGGACTTTCCTGCGATCGGCGACGATCCCGAGACTTCCCTTGGGACCCGAGGCGCTGCTTTTCAACTGCTGACCGGCCAGGTGAAACGTGCACAAGCCTCTTTCTCGGATGACCTTCGTCGCCAGATCGAACGTGAAGTCGGTTTCCCTCATGCCCCGACTGAGTCCCTTGTCGTGCGGCGCCCAGGCCGATGAACCCGACAGTTTGAGGTTGTACCGCATGATGCGCCCGGGAGCGAATTTGGGCCTGACGAGCACTTTCGCCGGTCGGGAGGGAGAACCGCCTCGATCGGCCGCGTGAGTCCTGATCGCCGCCGGCGACAAACCCAACAGCACCGTCAGCGCGCACGTCAAAACGATCGTTCCTGCTTTCATTTTTCGGCCCTCGAAAGTGTTTTTTCGACCGGCTGAATCGCCGCTTCACCAGTATCTACGCATCACCGCCCCGACAGGTTACATCGCAGTCCAGCGAGCCGGCGAGCTTTGCCGTGAGCCTGCCCGGGGCGAAGGTGATCGCCAGCGTATCGAGCGTAAGGCCGACGCCTCGCGACGCCAGAAGCCGCTGGGGGTCTATGCGGATCGTATCGGCGTCGCTTGAGACGCCCGGGGTGTCGCCCAGCTTCTTCTGCAGCGTGGACATCAGCATTCCCTTGAACATGTTCCCCACCGGGCCGAGGGCTTTGACCCTTGCGATGCCCATAACGACGATCCGTCCTTCGGCGCGGAGCGCAACGCCGGCTTCGAAAGATCCCTTGAGCACGCCGGCCTGGAGCTTGCCGCTTATCGTCACGCCGTCTGAGTCGATTCTCGCCGCCAGATCGCCAACGGGCGCATCGTCGCCGGGCGCATATTTGTCTACGATCGCCGCCAGGTCGGCGTCAGTTACGGTGAGTTCTATGTTGTTCAGTTCCAATTTGGTCTCCTTGCCGTCGGATTCAGCATAGCAGCATTTGACGAGCCGGGCAATATGCAGACATTCGAAGCGTTTTAACGGTAGATGCGTATATCGGACATATCCACGCATAATGCGGGAGAAACTCTATGGCCGCAGCAACGGACACATTCAAGATCAAGTGCAAGTGCGATATGAAGGTTCAGGTCCCGACCGCCGCGGTGGGGAAGAAGGCCCAATGCAAGCGCTGCGGGCACCAGTTCATAATACCGCCGCCCGAGACGTCTTACGAATCGCAGACCAAGGGCGTGCGCGTGCACTAGCGACTCGAGCCGAGACGATTGTCGTGCGAGTCCGCCCGCCGGCAGACGGGCCTGTCCGCCGGCAGGCGGGCGACATTGTGGCACAGAGACTCAGAGGCGCAGAGAAAGGCCGCGACAACGGCTTGAGGCTCTTGCCCAATCGTTTTCCCAATCGCAGCAGGGCCGCCGAGCAGCCCATCTGCTCCAGCCGCGTTACGAGGTATTCGCCGATAGTAGTTGACTTGGCCATATCGATACTCCCGCGCCTCGATTCTACACCCGCGCGGAGTTGATTGGCAATCGTCAGTTGTCAATGGCTGTGCCGCGGGCTTTCGGCTCCCAGTCCGCTGAGGAAGAACCGCCAGCGCTCCTCAAGGTCGCGCCAAAGCCCGATCATGATCGCCTCGCCGACGCTGTCGGCGGGCGGATCGATGGCAAAGTCCATCGGGACAATGAACGCGCTTAGAATTTCGCGCCGCGACGGATGGAACAGATCGGCGGTCTCAACGCCGCTGTCGAGGCGAACCATCATAACGAACAGACTGATCTGCGGCGTCCCGTGATGCTCGCGGTACCAGTTCGGCCCGGGCCTGGGGAACGCGACGGCGACCACCGGACCGCCGGCTCCAGCCAGCCGCAGACGGCGACGGAATCTCGCCGACCCGGCCAGGCGGTCGCGGATCTCGGCGGCGAAACCCGGATCGATGCGCGTGCGGAGTATCGGAGCCTGGACCAGCACGAGCTTGGCCTGTTCGTAGCGCCCGGGCGCGGCGATCGTCTCGGGTGTCTTATCCGCATGCGGCAATCTTGAGAACTGCTTGAGGAAGTGATCCCAGCGGTCCCCGCCGTCGGCTCCGGGGCCGGCGATATTCACCTTGTCGGCTATGTCCTGATCTTCGGGCCGATCGAGGTTCACCCACGCTGCACAGAAGCCGACTACCGTGCGCTTGGACTTGTCCGACAGCGCATCGGCGATTCCGGCCTGCGGCGCCAGGGCGCATCGCATCAGGATCAGTCGGACCTTGTCGGACCCGTGCGGATCGGCGCCGGGTCCGCGCCCGCCGGGCGCCAGGCCGGCGTACATGCCCGGGCCGGGATCGTCAACGTCTTTCGGCGGATCGTACGGGCCGCAGAATACGATCGCAACGTCCGATCCGGGTTTGTCCAGGAAGTCGAGAAACTCGTCGAGCCTGGCCGACCGCCGGACCCGCTGCAGGATGTGCTCGGCGAATCCGCTGGCCGACGCGTTGCGGTACGGGCCGCGCACCACCGCCAGTCGGTCGGCCTGAACGAACGGAATACCGCCGGCCTGTCCGGCGGTCATCTCAACGTTTAGCGCCGCATCCCGCGCCGGGCCGAGGTCAACTGTCGCAGTCATGTACGGCACAGTGCGGTATGCGCCCTTGATCGCTTGAATCATCCGCATCAGGCCGAAACACAACGCCATCGTAAGCACAAACGCGCCTGTCACCCGAACGATCGCGGGGAGTTTCACGCCGGGGAGTTTGGCCCGCAACGGGCGCAGGAGGCGATCGCCGGGAAATATGAACGAGGTCCGCAGGCGATACTCGCGGTACTCGTCGCCGAACAGGCGAACGCACGTGCGCTCCTCGCTCCTGGTCAGGTAGTAGTACAGGAACATCATCATGAAAAACGCGATGAACATGATCGCCCGCCCCCAGGCCAGCAGCAGGCCCAGGCCGAACATCGTCAGCGCGATGTACTGCGGGTGCCGCACGAAGCGGTACAGCCCGCCGGTGACGATTCCCGAGCGGCGGAACTTGGCCCAGTAGATCCGCCCGGCCCCGATGCAGAACACCAGCAGCCCGCCGACAACGAGAATCGGTCCCAGCCAGCCCAGCGTCAGCACCGGGAAGACAAAGTGCGTCAGCCACGAGGTCGAAGGGTTGCGGTTCAGCGTCTGGATCTGCAGCACCGATCCGTACAGAAATCCGGCGAACGGAAGCAGCATCCAGATCGGCTCGAGTATGACAAAGAGCGTGAGGATCTTCACCAGGCCGCGACCGATCCTGCCGATCAGTGTGCGCGGCTTGTCGGCATCAGGCGATGTCTGGGTGGAGTTCATGAGCGCGGGCCTACTTCGAGTCGTCGGTCTCGATGATCCCGCCGGTCTTGGGATCCGCGATCCCGCTCAGGTCCGGGTCGTAGGAGTCGATAGCCGCATCGACCCGCTTTTCAGCCTGGGAAACGTACTTGGACTCATCGCCGGTGACGCCCGCCTCGATCAGTGCGGCGTTGAACGCCTTGACCTGCGAGGCTGTCAGTTTCCCTCGAACTGGGCCGGCGGCGGCGAACGCCACGAGATTCTCGTCCTTTACCGCATCGGCCGCCGCGATATCCGCCGTCTGGTGCAGCGAACGCATCATGCCCGTTCGCGCCCGATCCATTGAGGCGCTCTTGATCCGGGCCAGCTCCTCGGCGCTGGGCGGTCCGCCGGCCTTTGCACTGGTGCGGATCGCCATCACCTTCTTCTGCACCTTCTCGGGCATCTTCCTGGGCATCTGGGTCTGGAGCCGCTTGCGGGCTGCGTCGAACAGCCTGGCGCGAATCGCGGCGTACAAAGTCGTCCGGTGGGCTTCGATCCTGCCCGGGGCGATCAGTACGGCGATCTTGTCGCCAATGACTTTCGGCAGGTCCAGGTCCGCGACGATCCGACTCAATCGCCCCGAGATCCGCTTGTCGGCCGCCGGGTCCTTGAGAGCCACGCCAAGCTCACCGTCAGATACGATCACCTTGCCGGTCTTCGTGTCGATTATCCCGGTAATGTCCGGATCGTAAGCCTTCATCGCCGCTTCGACTCGCCGGCTCGCTTCAGCGATGTACTGCGGCTCGGAGTCGGGGATCCTGGCGGCTTTGACCGCGGCGTCGAACGCGACAATCTTCTCGCCGGGCAGCTTGGCGCGGACCTGCCGGGCCAGCACCGATGCGATCAGATGATCGTCGGCGGCGCCCTTGTCGGCCAGTTCGTCGGCGGTCTTGTGGAGCACCTGCATCATGATCACGCGGGTCCGCTGCTGCATCGCCACGCGAATGCGGGCTATGTCGCCGGGCTTCGGCGGCCCGGCGCGGAGCTTCCTGCGAATCGCCTGCACCTTCGGCGCCACCTTCCTGGGCATGATCTTCGGCAGAGTCGTGCTGAGGGTCTTGCGGGCCTGTTCGAACAGCTTGCTCCGCAGGGTCGTGCGGTATTCGCTGCGGAACGCCCGGACGCGCGGGGTCGCCAGGAGCTGATTGATCTTGGCCAACCGATCGGCCTGGAGCTTCAGGTCCGCGGAGATCTTGCGCAAAACCGCTTCGGGCGGCGGGGTCATCGCATTCTCGCCGGCCTGCAGGTCCATCTGGCCCCAGGAGCCGCTTACCAGCACCGCTCCGGTTATCACGCTGACGGCCATTCGTTTGCCAAACATGTCTTGGTCTCCCTGATCTTCGATCATTTTCACTGCAAATTCAGTTCCGGTCACCGAGACCGATCCGACGTCCGACCGCACGGCGAAAGTGCCGACGCCGCGATCGGCCCGGCAAGTCGCCCCGCCCTGGCGGAGCACAACCTCCTCGGCCCGCCTGGCCCCGGCGATCCGGAGCGAACTGCCTGCGTCGAGACTGACCTTGCAGTATCCGCCGAGTATCACCCGTGCGCCGCCGTCCTCGGCGACAACCACCGATCCGCGCCGGGCCGGGCCGCCTCCGACTATGCGAAACGATCCGGTGACTTCCGGATCGGGGTACTGCCCCAGGAATATCGCCAGGCTCGCGGTGATCAGCAGCACAGCGGCCGCCGCCAGCATAGTCCCCTTCGGCCAACTCAGCGTCCGCGCCGGCTCGGCGTCTTCATCGCCAGCCAGACACTCCTGCAGACCGGCGTCCATCGCCGCCGCCAGCAGCAGCTCGCGGCGGAACGCTTCGTCAGTCCGCACAAGCTCGTCCAGCCGCCGCACTTCGTCGGCGTCGGCGGTCCCGTCCAGGTACCGGGCGATCAGAGTTTCGCGAGAATCGTTCATGAGTCACCCCCCGCCGAACCGGCCAGCTTGCCTTCAACGCAATTCTTCAGCCCGCGCCGGGCTCGGACGAGAATCATCTCGACCGCCGGGCCGGATTTGCCGACCTTCTCGGCGATCTGCGCGATCCGCATCCGCCGCCAGTACCGCAAGTGCAGAACCCGCCGAGCCGGTGCGGCGACGGCTTCCAGACAACTGCGAAGATGCACGAGCCGCCGATCGATCTGGCCGCCGCAATGCTCTGCAGTTTCCGCCAGCGCCTCGATCGCCTCCGATGAAAGAACCTCCCGCTTGCGGGCCAGGCCCTGGCGCCACTTCAGCAGCTCAAGCCTCGCAACGCCGAGAGCCCAGGCCTGGAAGGGGCGATCCGGGTCGTACTGATCGAACTTCTCCCAAAGCACGCCGGAGACCTCCCCCAGCAGCTCGTCGACCGCATTCAGATCACCGCAACCCGAAAGCAGATACCCCTTCAGCACCGCCTCGGCGACCAGGAACTGCTTCATAAAAACGCGATGATTCAAATCAGCCATAACTCACTCTCACCTATAATCCTCACAGAACCCCAAAACCCAACACAAAATCCGGAAAAAACTCACCGCCAGCCCCACTCGACCCGCCTCCCGCAGCAGGACACCGACCGCCCGATAACGAGATCCCGGCTCCAGATTGATGCTTCACATCAGCTTCGCAGGTATCAGTTGTGAAGCTAAAGACGGATATCTGGTACTTCTTATCATCATCTAGTTGGTCGGGAGACGGTATGGATTGTAACATTTTACCTCTGCAACACTTCACGCAACTGACTTCCATCCGATTCGTCGGAGAGCCCTCGATGTCGCACTCCTTGCGCTTCCGATGGGAGGTTCACAGTCAGCTAGTCTGTGAATCTGGCGACGTGCGTCCGATGTTGAAAGAGAATCCTATTAGGTTCTTACTTTGTTAGGGTGGTGTTCGTTATTATTGTTCGGCATTGTAGGATGTGAGAATCCGTCTTCTAATCAGGGCCCAAAACACCTTATGGGAGAAATAGTATGGCCGGTAGAAAGACCATCAGCGTGAAGCGGCACAAGAGATCAACGCCATCATCACCTGCACGAACCGGGTCAGGCCGCAAACCCGGCCCGAAGACAGTCCCAGTGAAACCGCACAAACGATCGAGACCGTAGTGCTGTTTCATTGCTCATCAATGATATGCCTGAATGGCTGACAAAACTCGGTGATCTGCTTACACCACTGCCCGAAGCGGTGTGCAAGTTCCGCAGGCAGAACCATCTCCCCATTAGGCGCCGGCTCCGCTCTGCCTTTGGTCTGTTTATGGAGCGATTCATGGAACCGACAGAATGGCTCAGTCACCGGGTCCCATCCGTTGAGGACATCCGCGCTGAACGTCTGACTCGCCCGGGCGACTTAGCTAAAGACCGCAATCAGGCTCGCCTGCTCTGGCTCCATCGCTACAAGAACAACATTCTACTCGCCGTTCTTATGCTTGTACTTCTGGTCATGAGTTCAGTAGCTGTCGGGGCTCTTTATGATCATTTCTGCGGGGCCAATCCCGAGGCCGAATTCCATACGGCTATCCTGACGATAGCCGCAGTTCTGGCCAGCATAACCGGATTGCTTTTTGTCGCCATGATCTTTGGGATGGAATTTCACGCAAACCGTCTCGGCAACGCCCATTTCCTGGTGAGATACCTCGGTCGTGGCGCTGCGGTAGTACCTACCGTCACCTTGTCGTTGACCGTAGTAGCGGCCAACGCCATGGTCGGAGCCATCTCCACCGCACTCGATTTCTCCCGTGCGTCTCAGGTAATGGTTTTTTGGGATATCGTCCTTGTGCCGTTCGTTTTCTGGCTGACGTTTCGCCTTTTCTATTTCATGGTCATCGGTATATCAGGTGACTTCTTCCGAGACACGTTGCTGCCCGCCCTTTCAGATGAATACGCCGGTCGCTTGGACAGGCAAGCCCACTATGCCTTGATGAGCGCGGAATTGCAAAACGTTGTTGAACGCTTCGGCGTTGAGGTTGACACTTGGTATGGGTACGTCTGTTCCGATCAGGAAAAGGACATTGGATTCGGTATCCCAGGCAAAGCGGTAGTATCCGATGTGAATCTCTCCTTACTTTCTAAGTTAGCGAACCTGATCTGCGATGCAGCTCCCGGATGCCGGATCATCATATCCACTGTCCCAGGCGAATCCTCGGACGGCGCACCTATTCTCTGGATCACCGCTACATCAAAGAACATGTTCGAATATGCTCTCGCGGAGCAGGCGTGTCCAGAACAGAATCAAGACATGTATGGCGAGCCCCCGTCCATTCGATCTGCGACCATTTTGCCGACGTCGGAAGAATGGTCGGCATTGCGGGCGGCGCCTTCTGCAAGTGCGATGCAGGGAGACTTGTCCGTCATACGCAGAGCTTTGGCAATCATGCACGGAGTCCCGCGCGTTGAGTATGGAGTTGGTGCCGAGCCATGAACAGACTCTGGAATCGTGATTCGGCCAACAATCCCTCATTACCCATTTGGTGTTTTCTGTCGCCCTTTTCGGGCTCTCGATCATAAAGAACGTGTTCCGGGTCCTGCCGGACCCGGCTACTATCGCCTCGGGCCTTCGGACCTTCAGGCAGAACAGGCGGCGCTGTCGCTAGCAATAACGACTCGTGTTATCCGTGATAATCCGTGGCAAAAAGCCTTTGCCGTGCGTCGTAAGCTCTCGCCATTGTTCTTACGCTTCGGTGTCTCCCGCCTCCGGCAATCAGGCGGCAATGGCGCCGTGAGTCGTTGTCGCCGTTGCCGCTAGATTTCCGTGTCTTCTGTGCTTTCCGTGGTTAAATGCCGTGAGCCGTGGCCGTCGCTGGTTCTATTTCGTGCTTTTCGTGTTTTTCGTGGCGGCAAGCCGTTGGTCGAGGTCTTTGAGTTTGAATCTTGTGCTGACCACCGAGTGGCGTTTCTTTCCGGGGGCGTATTTGATGTATGTTGTCGCTACTATCGTGCCGTCGGGCAACAGGTCCATGCCGGGGTAGCCGCAGTCTCTGCCGGCGTGGGAGTGCAGGAGCTTTATTCTGTACTGGCCCGGGCGACTGGCCTTGATGTCCTCGTACGTTCCGACCCATGCTACGAAATGGCCCCTCGTGGAGCTGTTTGGGGCCATGTCGCGGAATGAGACCACCAGCCGCCCGTCGGGTGCGTACAGCCCCATGTGCCTGTCGCCGCTGAGGCCCCAGGGCGTGTCCTGCGGCTTGCTCCAGGTCTTGCCCTCGTCGCGGCTGAACATCATCAGGCTGCGTCCCTTGTGGGTGTTTTCGCGCATCAGGCAGCAGATCTCCGCCCCGTCGGGCGAGCGGAACGCAAACGGTTCGCACGGCTTCTTGCCGTCAACCGCCGCAACAATGCGCGGCTCGGACCAGGTCACTCCGCCGTCGGCGGTTCTGGTCTGCAATACCTTGACGCCGAGCTTGACGCCCGGTTTTCTGTCCCTGACGTGATACATGCCCAGATAGGAACCGTCTTTCAGGCGGATAACCGAGCTGAATGTCATCACGCACTCAAAGCCCAGCGGCTTGGCCTCGGTCCAGGTCTTACCGCCGTTTTCGCTGACGATTCGCGGCATGCCGGGCCAGGCCGAGAAGACCCACAAACGCTCTTTGCCCTGCGGATCGACCATGCGATAGATGCTCGGGCAGTTTCGATGCTTCTTGAAGCCTGCGGGCAGTTGATCGTCCAGCCGCCTCCAGGTGAGCCCGGCGTCGTCGCTGCGCGCCATCGGGCCGGCCGGTCCGCCGTGCCCGCGCGACCAGACGCAGAACATCGTCTTGCGATCGGGCATCAGGAGCGTAGTGGGATGGCCCTGATAGATCCGCCCAGTCCCGGCCGCCACGATGACGTGCCGCCTGGTCTCCTTGGAAATGTCGATTACCGGCAGGTCCTCCTTTTCGACTTTTTCCACCTCAGCCTTGTCGGCCGCGACAGCAATCCCCGACAGCACCAAAACAGTCCAAAACACGTTTCGCACACAGATCATGAAAGAACTCCTTACAAGCAATGGTATGCTTAACAGCGCCTGAGCCGCCGCATTGCCCTGAAATGGAAACGCCCGCACATCACCATCTGCGGGCATCGCCGTTGTCGTGGTCGACCTGCCGACAGGCAGGTATTTCAGCGCTCATCACCTGCCGGCAGGCAGCTCATCATTCATCACTGCCGTCAAACGTCCAGGTTCCGCACGTCCATGGCGTTGTCTTCTATGAAGGCCCGCCGTTTCTGGACGTCGTCGCCCATCAGCAGCGAGAACATTCGTTCGACGTCTTCGGACTCTTCGGACCGCACGCGCAGCAGCGTTCGGGTGTCGGGGTTCATCGTGGTGTCCCACAGTTCGATGTCGTTCATTTCGCCGAGACCCTTGAAGCGTTTGATCTCGACGCCCTTGGCGCCGAGGCTGCGGATGCCGGGCGAGATTTCGGCGATGTTGTCGACTTCGGTCTCATCTTCGCCCTTGATCAGGATGTACTTGGCCGGGGGCAGCTCGCCGGTGACCGCCTCGACGCGCGTCAGGAAGTAGTCTTCGATCGGCAGCTTGCGAGTCTTGAGCTTCCTGATAATCGCTTCGATAGCCTTGACTTCGTGCAGTTCGGCGCGGCGATTGATCCGCTTGGCCGGTTCTGCGGCCTGTTTGGCCTCCCCGTTGCCGTCGCCGTCGCCGTTACCGTTGCCGTTGCCGTTGCCGTTTTCGCCCTCGGTGTCGAGCAGTTCGGCGTGCTGGCTGAGGAATTTCTCATAGCTCGCAGACGAATGATAAAACAGGTCTTCGTCGCCCAGTTGGATCCAGTGGGTCGGCAGCTTGCCCTGTTTCTCGTTGGCCACGAGCTTCTTGAAGCTCAGACCGCGGCGCGTGACGATGCGGACCTTGTCGGCCAGTTCGTTCAGAAGCTCCATCAGCTCCTTGAGCGCCGCGCCGGTGAAGTCGGCGACGAGTTTGGGTGTCTTGTTCTTGCCGGTGTGGTCGCGAAGTTCGAGCTTGGCGTCCTTCAGGCCCATCTGCGTCAGCCTGGCGCGCAGTTCGTTGTCGTCGAGCACGTAGACCTTCGACTTGCCCTTGCCCAGGAGGTACAGGGGCGGCTGTGCGATGAAGATGCGGCCGGCCTCGACCAGCGGCTTCATGTAGCGGTAGAAGAACGTAAGCAGCAGCGTGCGGATGTGGCTGCCGTCGACGTCGGCGTCGGTCATGATGATGACCTTGCCGTATCGCAGCTTCGACAGGTCGAACTCGTCGTTTCCGATCCCGCATCCCAGCGCCGAGATGATCTTCTGGATTTCGGCGAAGTTCAGGATCTTGTCGAGCCTGGCTTTCTCCACATTGATGATCTTGCCCTTGAGCGGCAGGATCGCCTGGGTCGCCGAGTCGCGCCCCTGCTTGGCCGGCCCGCCGGCCGAATCGCCCTCGACCAGGTATATCTCGGTTGTCGCCACGTCTTTCGAGCGGCAGTCGGCGAGTTTGCCCGGCAGCGATCCGCTGGTCAGGGCGCCCTTTCGCCGCGTGAGATCGCGGGCCTTGCGGGCCGCCTCGCGGGCCTGCATCGCCGAGACGGCCTTGTTGGCGATCTTCTTGGCTTCGGTGGGGTGCTCTTCGAGCCAGGAGGCCAGTTGTTCGTTGACCGCCTGGGTGACGAACGTTTCGACTTCTGAGTTTCCGAGCTTGGTCTTGGTCTGGCCTTCGAACTGCGGTTCGGGCACCTTGACCGATATAATCGCCGAGATCCCCTCTCGCAGGTCGTCGCCGGACGGCGTCTTCTCGCCGGCCTTGAGGAGCTTGGAGGTCTTGGCGTAGTAGTTGACCGTTCTGGTCAGGGCGCTCTTGAAGCCCGACAGGTGCGTGCCGCCCTCGAGGGTGTGGATGTTGTTGGCGAAGCTCAGGATCGTCTCGGAGTATCCGTCGGTGTACTGCATGACGATGTCCAGGACCAGCATCAGCTCTTCGTCCTCCTTGTGCAGGACGATCGGCTTGTGGACCGAGGTCTTGCCTTCGGTCACGTGCGACAGGAACGCCAGCAGGCCCTTCTTGTAGTTGAAGGTCTCGGACTTGTCGGTTCGCTCGTCCTTGAGCTTGATCGTGATCCCCTCGTTGAGGTACGCCAGCTCGCGAAGGCGCTTGACCATCACCTCGTACTTGAACGTCGTGTCAGGGAAGATCTCGCCGTCAGGCTTGAACGTCACCTTCGTGCCGCTTCGCTTGCGATTGCCGATCTCGCGGATGTTGGACTTCTTCTTGCCGCGTTCGAACTCGATATGGTGAACCTTGCCTTCCCGGCAGACTTCGACCTCCGTCCATTCGCTAAGCGCGTTGACCACCGAGGCGCCCACGCCGTGCAGGCCGCCGGAGACCTTGTAGACTCCGTGATCGAACTTGCCGCCGGCGTGCAGTTGGCAGAAGACCACTTCGAGCGTCGAGATCCCTTCGGTCGGGTGCTTTCCGACGGGAATTCCGACCCCGTCGTCAGTGACGGACACCGATTCGTCGGGATGAACGGTGACCGAGATATTGCTGCATCGCCCCGCCATCGCTTCGTCTATGGCGTTGTCGACGATCTCCCAAACCAGGTGGTGCAGTCCGCGGGTGGTGGTGTCTCCGATATACATGCCCGGCCGCTTGCGCACGGCCTCCATGCCGCGAAGGACCTTGATTTGAGCTTCGTCGTATTTTCCTTTTCCGGAGGCCTTGTCCTTGGCCATAAGTTCATCGTCCTTTCGGTGCAAATCTCGCTGGTTTGCCGGCCTCGATCATTCCTGTGCCGGTGCGATCTGTTTCGATTCGGCATTATCGCAAATTTCCGCGCCGCACACCAGCGCAAACAGAGCGCAAAATCGCAAAAAACAACGGGAAACCCGCAAATTACCGGGCCGCGGCGGCTACTGCGCCAAGGCCTCGAGCTGAGCCCGGACCGCGTCGGCCGAATGCTCGTCCTCAAGCTTGATCGCCAGGTCAAGAGCACTTTCAAAAGCCGCCCGAGCCTGGTCGAGTTCGCCGCCGGACCGCAGCACTTTCGCCAGCTCAATTCGGGCCGGCAGGTAGTCCTGATCGGCGGTGATGCATTCGATAAGCGCCCCGGCCGCCTCCTGGGGCCGCCCCGCCGACGCCTCCTCCATGCCAAGGCTGTACAGCAGGAACACGTCTTTGGGATTGTCCTTCAACATAGCCTTGATAGTCTCTATTCGATCGCTCATGGCGACATTGTAGCGGGCGATGATCGCGAGGTCAAAGCAGTCCGACGGTGCGGCCCACGGCAATTCCACACAGAGACTCAGAGAACGGCCAGAGAACGGCAAACGCCGCCCCCAGACCTTGCTAAACCTCCTTCCAGCCAGTGACTGCTTCCATGCCGTTTCCGTTGCCGTAACAGAAAAGAGGTCCCGCCGCTCGCCGTCCTCTGGCCGTTCTCTGAGCCTCTGTGTGGAATTGCCGTTGGCCGTTTACTGGCTTGCCGCGGGCGTTCGTGTACAATGGGGCGATCCGAAACCAGAACCCATGCGGAGAGATTATGCAGCCTGACGCTTCGAACTTGCCGTACGCGACCGCCGATCTGCCCGGGACCGGCGGGCTTATCAAACAGAACACCAGCGACTTCTGCGTGGAGGAGCTGCCTCTATACCCGGCCCGCGGGGAAGGCGCGCACGTTTACTTCACCGTCCGCAAGCGAGGGATACCGACCCCCGCCGCCGTCGCCCGGATCGCCAAATACATGCAGGTGAGACCATCGGAGATCGGCGTCGCCGGCCTGAAAGACGCCCAGGCGATCACCACCCAGCAGATGAGCCTCGAACACGCCGATCCGAAGAAGCTCGCGTCGTTCAGCGATCGCCAGATACAGATCCTCTCGACCGCCCGGCACACCAACAAGCTCCGCCCCGGTCATCTGGCGGCCAATCGGTTCACTATCAAGGTCCGGCACGTCGAGTCCAAAGCGCTTCAGCGGGCCGAGGATATTGTGGCGGTGCTGGCTCGCCGAGGCGTGCCGAACTACTTCGGACCCCAGCGTTTCGGGCTGCGAAACGACACCGCGGCGCTGGGCCGGGCGCTGGTCGCCGGCGACCCGGACGAATTCGTAGCGATCCTGTTCGGCCGACCGATGGACTCGGACCCAAAAGACTGCCGCGAAGCCCGCGCCGCGTTCGACAGAGGCGACGTCAAAGCCGCCCTGGCGTCCTGGCCGAGGCATTACGCCCACCCCCGCCGGGCGCTGTCGGCCTACAAGAACGCCAAGGCCTCCCGCAAGAACGAGCGGGCGACATACACCGTCGACAAGCGGATGAAGCGCCTGTACGTCTCGGCGCTGCAGTCGGCAATATTCAACGAAGTGCTTGCCCGGCGAATCGAAACGTTCGACGCCGTCCAGCCCGGCGACCTGGCCGCCCGGACCGGATCGAAGTCGGTGTTCACCGTAGACGCCCACCCCCAAGCGCTTCAGGCCGAGCGGACCCGCGCAGAAGCGTTCGAGATCAGCCCGACCGGGCCGATACCGGGTTACCGCAGCTCACTGGCCGAGGGCGCGCCCGGCCAAATCGAGCACGAAGCGCTGGCCGCCTGGGGCCTGGAGACCGAGGATTTCCGCCGAGTCGACCGGATGAAGGTCAAAGGCGCCCGCCGCGCCCTGCGATTCGGTATCTCCGACCTGGAGATCGGCTCGGACAAAGACGACACAGGCGCATTCCTGCTGGTCAAATTCACCGCCCCGTCAGGCTGCTACGCAACAGTCCTGCTCGACGAACTGACCAAGAACCGCCAGGCATGAGGCTGTCTGACGCCGTTACTGAGTCTAAGTATCCCCCACCGGGTTTTTGTTTATTTTGTTTGTTGCGTTTATCCGATATACTTAAGTAGAAGATCCGGCAAGCGAGAGAATCTCTATGTCTACTAAGCTGAAAGCGCATGAACTGAACATGGGTTGCTAGACATGGGGAAGCTCACGGCGCTGTATGACGCATGCGTTCCATACCCGGCTCCGCTGCGCGACCTCCTGATGCATCTTGCCATGACCGATCTGCCGGCGGCCAGATGGACCGATCGTATTCACGACCAATGGATCGGCGCGCTGATGATCAAACGCCCGGACCTGACGCGAGAACAGCTCCAACGCACTCGCGATCTGATGAACGCCCACGTTTACGATTCGCTGGTGACGGAATATGAAGGACTAATCGGATCGCTCGACCTGCCCGATCCAAATGACCGACACGTATTGGCCGCCGCGATACATTGCGGCGCATCGGTTATCGTAACGTACAACCTCGACGATTTTCCCGCCGAGCATCTAGCGTAATTCGACATCCAGGCCCAGCACCCCGACCTTTTCGTAAGACACCTGCCTGGCGTCGAGCCGCAGAGCAGGTGAAACTCACGATTGTCGCACTGGGGCGAATATCACCGGCCGCCTTGCGTTGATTATGTCTGGAGCCGTAAATGGAATCGTTAGACCGGCCCGCGGCGGGCGCGGGCGCGACTTTTCCGGGAGACCACGACATGAAGAGATTTGCCATCGTACTGGCCGGGTGCCTGGCCGCGGCGTTGATCACAGCCGACCGATCGGGAGACGCCCAGGCCGAAAAGGCGCCCAAAGACGCCGCCAGGGCCACAACGCCGCCGAAGACTCTGACCCTCGAACTGCCAAAGGGCGTGAAGATGAAGCTCGTGCTGATCCCGGCCGGCGAGTTCATGATGGGCGGCAAGCTGACGCCCGCCGAGGCGGTCAAGCTGTTCGGCGGCAAAGAGAAGAACTACGCCAACGAATACCCCCGGCACAAGGTCAGGATCAGCAAGCCGTTCTACATCGGCGTGTACGAGCTTACGCAGGCCCAGTGGGAGGCGGTCATGGATGAAAAACCGTATGACGGCAAGATGGTCACGAAAATCGGGCCCGACCTGCCGGCCAGTTGGATCCAGTGGATAGAGGCCAAAGAGTACTGCGCCAAGCTGTCGAAAAAGATCGGACGCAAGGTCGCCCTGCCGACCGAAGCCCAGTGGGAATACGCATGCCGCGCCGGGTCCGAAACCGAATACTGCTACGGCGACGATCCCGGGAAGGTCGGCGACTACGGCTGGCTCGGCAGCAACATGATCGACAACCAGAAGAACAAGACCTACGCCCGCAAAGGCGGCCTCCGCAAACCCAACGCCTGGGGCCTGTACGACATGCACGGAAACGTATGGGAATGGTGCCGCGACTGGTACGACCCGGACTTCTACGCCGAAAAGAACAAAGTCGATCCGGTCTGCCTGAAGGAAGGCAAGACAGTCACCGCACGCGGAGGCTCGTGGTACAACGGCCCGGTCCACCTGCGATCGGCGGTCCGCAACAGTTGGACAGGCCCGAAATACCGCCACTACAACTACGGGTTCCGGGTGGTCGTGGAAATGCAATAACCAAACTGCCGTCATGAATGACCTGCCCGCCGATAAGCGGGTGAATAACGGCCAACGGCCTCTTGCCTCTTGCCTCCGACCGTCAGCCGTTCTATGAGTCTCTGTGTCTCTGTGTCGAAAAACCAAACCGCACCAATACCCCAACCTCCCCATCGTCCCGGCTGACTCCAAACCACACGCTTGCACATATCCCGCTTCCACGACTCGTTCACATCCTATTCAGCATTTCGCTCCTTTCGCTGGAGATTGCCGATACCCCGATTCCACCGATGGGAAGTGCAGGCCCATACCTTGCTGAAATTGACCTCACGGCCATCGAAAAGCCCCAACACCAAGGGCAAACGACATCCACGTCACCCCCAACGGAGCTGCGACAATTCATGGCCACCCCCACACACCCCCTATGTTCGTCATGCCGTACTCTAACATAAACGCTTTGTTTACGAAAGGTCGACGTGACCCATTTTGGCCCGTTTTTGTTGTCTTTTTGATTGTTTCTGTCTTATTTCGCGCTCAATATGGGACATATTGCTCAAAAAAGACCTTACAGACCGCTTCTGTTTTCCCATGCGATTATTCACTCCCTTCGCACAGCGTAGTTGACCTCGTAAAGTAGTTTTGACGCCGTTGAACCCGGAGTGTTCCACGTGGAACAATTCACGTTCAGCAACTCGCCGGCGCTCTGCAAACACCCCACCACCACACCGGCGGCATTCCGCCGCCGGACAGATGCTCGACTGAAAGAATATTCCCGCCTCACTCACTCCGCCCCGAGCACGACTCAAAGCCGCCAGTATCACGGCAAGAGCAGTTGCCGATGATTCACGTCAGAACTTGCCGGGTAGTGTGTAGAGGAACTCACCGGCGGCAAAACGCCGCCAGCGTCACAAACGCTCGCGAACGTCTGCTCGCGAAACTCTCTATCTGCGATTGTTCCACGTGGAACAATCGCTCCAATACATCCGCCAGGGCTAACGCACCCTTACAGTCATTAACGACAAACGGCTTTGCCACAGAGGTACAGAGAACGCAGAGAACGGCAACGGCCAGAGGATTGCTACGACACACGACAACACCACACGATTGGCAGTCGTGTCTTTGCCGTTGGTCGTTGCCGTTACTGGTCACTGGCCGTTCTCTGCGTTCTCTGTACCTCTGCGGCAAAGCCGTTTGTCGTTTGGTTATGGAATGCGCCTACCCGGCGATGCCTGATTTGTCGGTTCCGGGAGTTGATTCGGCTGATTTTCATCTTTTCTCTTGCAAGATGCCCCTGACACGCTATTCTACCAGTTGAATCGATATCATTTGTCCATTGTTCCACGTGGAACAATACTTCCACGAGCCGTTAAACAACCGGACACGATGTTCCACGTGGAACAAAGCAGGAGACCCGCGATGTCCAAGAAAACCAGTTCCGCCGGCAAACGCCGCCTTGGCAGGGGGCTTTCGAGTCTGATCAGCAGATCCGCCCCCGAACCTGTGCCGGAACCGGCGGATGAAACTCCGCTCCGGGAGACGGCTGTTGAAGAGTCTCGGACGCCGTCGGTCCAGCAGACACTGCAGCTTCCGCCGGACGAACCGGCGGAGCTTGACCCCGGGCCGCAGGAGATCCCCGTCGAGCAGATCTCGCCAAACCCGTATCAGCCCAGGCGGGAGTTTGACAATGACGAGTTGGCGGAGCTGACAGCCTCAGTCCGCCAGCACGGAATCCTCCAGCCTCTGCTGGTCACTCCGCGGGGGGACAACGATGTCGACAGTCCGTATATACTCGTCGCGGGCGAACGGAGACTTCGAGCGGCCAAGCTGGCGGCATTGAAGACCGTGCCGTGCGTCATGCGGGAAGCCGACGCACGCCAGCTTCTCGAGTGGGCGATAATCGAGAACGTCCAGCGGGCCGATCTCAATCCGATCGACAGAGCCAAAGCGTATCGAGACTATATCGATCGGTTCAGCCTGACTCAGGCCCAGGCGGCTGTAAAACTCGGCCAGCCGAGGGGGACAATAGCTAACTATCTGCGGCTGCTTGACTTATCCGACGACGTCCAGCAATTGCTGTTGACGGGGGGGCTGTCTTTCGGACACGCCAAGGCGTTGGCTGGAATCGCCGGAAGGCCGGATATGCAGTTAGCTCTCGCTGGAAAAGCCGCCGCCCGGAATCTCTCGGTCCGGCAGTTGGAGGCGCTGATCGAGGCCGAGAACAGTCGGGGTCCGCTGCAGACTCTGCAGTCCCGCCGCAGCACCAGGCAACCTTATATAGTCGATCTCGAACAGCAGCTCACCCAGGCGGTCGGCACAAAGGTGACAATCCGGACCGGCAGGGCCAAGAACACCGGCGGGATCACGATAGACTTCTACAGCCTCGACGACTTCGATCGAATAATCAGAGCCCTCGGCGTAAAAGTGGAAAGCTGACAGGCAGTGATGAATGCTGAGCCTGCCGGCAGGCAGGTGACAAGTGATGAATGACGGCAAGGACCTGACGGCTTAAAGGCTGGCCGCTGCAACAGTAAGGATCAACGGATTGGTTCTGGAAACAATGACTCCTACATTGAAACGGCGGGTTGGAAAGTCGCTTCGGCGGTTTCGCCTGAGGTGCCGCAGGGCGGTTTACAGGAGATCGTCGCGCCGGCGGCTGGTGGGCCTGGCTGCGCTGATCGCGGCAGGGGGGATATTCCTGGTTCTTCGCTGCATTTTCAGCCCGGCTCCTACGCTGGAGGAGTCGCCGGTGGATTATCGTATCCTGGTATACAGGTACGCCAGGCGTGCCGATCTGCCGGCGTCGCTGGTTCACAAGATCGTCCTGGCCGAGAGTTCGGCCGATCCGCGTGCGGTTTCCCGGGTAAACGCCAAGGGTCTGATGCAGATAATGCCGGCGGCCGAGATCGACTCATTGAAGCGCCTGCCCGGGGTTGCCAGGGGCGACCTGTTCGATCCGGAGTACAATCTCATGATCGGCACGACCTATCTGCGGATACTGACCAACAGGTTCGGCGGCGACGCTCACCTGGTGCTGGCGGCGTACCACATGGGGCCGACCAAGGTTTCGCGATACCTGTCGGCCAATCCGGGCATTTCCGGCAGGGCGCTGGTCCAACGATTCGCCGGACCGGCCACGCGGGCGTATTGCGCTAAGGTATTGCAGGGACAGGCGTTGCAGCTTCGCGTGACTAGCGGCGTCCGTTAGGCCGCCGCTGACAGGAGCTCCGCTCAGGAGTTGTCGCCGGCGTTTTGAGATCTCACCGCGATTATCGCGCCGCTGAGCACCAGCGCAGCGGCGGGGACTATCGTCCAGGCGGGGGTCTTCTCGCCGACGCACCAGGCCATCACGCCGACGAAAGCGAACTGGAAGAGATTGATGATGCCGACGAGCTGCCCGCGCATGTGCTTGACCGAGTAGTTCAGGATCGAATGGCCCATCACTGTCGGGATGATCGTCAGCGCGGCGATCAGCAGGATTTCTCGCAGCGTCCAGTCCACCGTTATCCCCCAGGCGCCGAGTTCGATGAACATCCCGGCCGCCAGGAACAGACATCCGCCGAAGAAATACAGCGGAGTGACATACAGCCAGATCGTCGCGAAATGGCGATTCCTCCGCCCGAGCGTCAGGTAGACGCAGAAGATCAGCATCGATCCGAAGCAGATCGCGTCGCCCGTGAAGTATTCGGCGCTTATATGGAAGTCCCACGCGCCCAGGATGCACACGCCGGCCAGGGCCAGAAGCGTGCCCTTAAGTTCCGATCGAGTCACCCGCTCGCGGACCATGACCAACAGGAACAGCGGCATGACCGCCGGGACCATATTGACGATAAGAGACGCATTTGTCGGATTCGCCCGGCGGGCGCCCATGATCCAGGAGGCGAAGTGCAGCCCCATCGCCGCGCCGGCGATAAGCGTCATCCTCAGATCTCCCCAGCCCAGCTTGCCTCGATGCCTGCGGAAGTCGCGAACGCACAGCGGGCTCAGAACGATCGCCGCCCCCAGCAGGCGCAGGCCGGTAAGCAGCATCGGCGGCGTTCGGCTCTGGCGGATGAATATGATCGCCGTGGCGCAAGCCCAGACGCCCAGCAGCAGCAGGGCGAGGCGCCAGACGGCAAATCCTGATGAGTTTTTCGTGGTCATGTTGGCTTCTGAGTCCCGGCGCCGTCTGCGGCGCGGGTGGGTACTGTAAGGCAAATCGCGCGATCTTCCAAGCGTCTTCCCCCGATCGCCGTTATTTGCAGCCCGCGGCGATAGAGGCTGTCAGCGGGCTTGCCCGGCCCACTGCTGGATGAGCGTTCTGTGCGACAGGCCGTAGACTTTCTTGAGCGCATCTTCGCTGCCGACGCCATTCTTGAGCTCGGACACCAGTTGAATGAACCTGGGCTTACCCTTGACAAGCAGGAAGCGGGGCAAACTCTGTGCGGCGCCGCAGTATTCGAATTCGATCGGAATGTGATCCGCGGTGAGCATCGGCGGAAAGTCGGCATCCCTTTTCGTCAGCAGAAACTTGGCGTAACCGCTCAGGGGTATTGCCTTATCCTCGGCGGGGATCTTTTCGCCGGTCGGTCGAATCATGCATTCGACCACATTGGCGGCGAAGAAGTCCGACAAGGCCAAATCGTCGAAGCGGAAACGCAAGCGTAACGCCAAGATCGTCGAAGTTCAGATTCCGTGACCTGATGTGGGCCGGTCTGCGAAAGCGCCGGGCTTTGTCCTGGACCTCATGAGCGGTTATAATCGCGGTCATGAAAACCGCAAACATGTTCAGCGTGTCCATCGCCTGCCTGGCGCTCCTGGGGTCTGTTTCGGTAAGCGGGGCGGCGGAGAATGCGACCGGTCGGAAGCTGCTTGCCACCAGCGGCGTTCGCGGCGGACTGGTCGTGCATCTCGGCTGCGGCGACGGCGGGACAACCGCGTCCCTTGGCGCATCGCGCGGGGTTGTTGTCCAGGGCCTGGACGCAGACACCGGCAAAGCCCTCGCGGCGAGGAAAAGGATCAAGTCGCTCGGCCTTTACGGGCGCGTTTCCGTCCGCCAGTGGGATTCGGCGGTTCTTCCGTACATCGATAATCTGGTGAATCTCGTGGTCTGCAGCGACGCCGGCAAGGTCCCCAGGCGCGAGATCATGCGCGTGCTGGCTCCAGGCGGCGTGCTGATGGTCAAGAACGGCGACAAGTGGGCCAAGTCGACAAAGCCGCGCCCCGACGGGATCGATGAGTGGACGCACTACATGCACAATCCGTCGAACAATGCGGTGGCCAATGATACCGTTATCGGACCGGTCAGGCGCCTGCAGTGGGACGGCGGACCGAAGTGGACCCGCTCGCACGAGAAGATGGGCGGCGTAAGCGCGATGGTGTCGTCCGGCGGGCGGATGTTCTACATCATCGACGAAGGGCCGTTGGCGTCGGTCCAGCTCCCGCCCAAGTGGCGCCTCGTCGCCCGCGACGCGTTCAACGGGATCATCCTCTGGAAGCGCGACATTCCGTTGTGGCACCCGCACCGCTGGCCCTTGAAGGCCGGCCCGGCCAAGCTGCCTCGCCGCCTCGTGGCCGTCGGCGATCGGGTCTACGTGACTCTCGGCATAGAAGAGCCTGTCGTTGAGCTGGACGCGGCGACCGGCAAGACGCTGCAGACGTTCGACGGGACAGCCGGGTCCGAGGGGCTCATAGTTTCCCAAGGCGTTCTATTCGCCAACGTGATCGAAGGCCTGAAGGTCGACGTGTTCAAGCCGAAGGACCCGTTCGTCTGGCACGAGGCGTATCGCGCTCGCGAGATCGGAGCCTGGAAAGCCGGCGCCCGCAAGCAGCATATCGCCGCTTACGGAATTAAGACCGGCAAGCAGTTGTGGCGTAAGGACACTCCGGTGGCGCCGCTGACTATGGCGGTCGACGAAAAATGCGTCTATTTCTGCGACGGAAGGAAGGTCATATGCCTCGACGGCAAAGACGGGAAGAACAAGTGGACCTCGAAGGAGGTCGGCAAGGCCGGCAAGTTCGTCAGCCACGCGGCGCCCACGCTGGTGGTCTACAAGGACACCGTCTTCAGCCTGATCGGTCGAATGCTCGTGGCGCTCGACGCATCTGACGGAAGCGAACTGTGGCGGACCAGGAAGCATCCCGGATCGGGCCACGTTTCGCCCGGCGACGTTTTGGTGGTCAACAATCTGGTCTGGTCCGGCGGCATGGGCTCAGGCCCGTTCGTCGGCAAGAACATTCGCACCGGCAAGATCGAGGCGAGCTTCAGCCCGCCGAAGATGACCTGGTTCCACCCGCGATGCTACCGCTCCAAGGCGACAACCAGATACATCCTCGCGTCGCGGACCGGCATAGAATTCGCCGACGTGCGCAAACGGACAGTCGACGTGAATCACTGGACGCGCGGCGGGTGCGTGTACGGTTTCATGCCCGCTAACGGCCTGATCTACAATCCGCCGCATCCGTGCGCGTGCCTGCTGGAGACCAAGACCTCGGGCTTCAACGCGCTGGCGCCGGCGTCGGCTAAGCCGCGGGCGGACACGCCCGCCGACAAACGCCTGGAGAAGGGTCCGGCGTACGGGAAAGTGTCCGACACCAGGGCCGACGGTTGGCTTACGTATAGAAAGGACGCTCGTCGCAGCGGGCATATCGACCTGGCCGTTCCGGCGAAGCTCAAGACGCTGTGGCGCACCGGGTCTCTGGGCAAGCTCAGTCCGCTGGTCTGCGCCGACGGTCGTCTCTACGCCGCGGCCAAGGATTCTCATGCGGTTATCGCCCTCGACGCCGCATCGGGCGAGAAGGCCTGGGATTTCACTGCCGGCGGTCCGATTGACTCGCCGCCGACTATCTACGGCCAGGCGGTGCTGTTCGGATCTCGCGACGGGTCGGTCTACTGCCTGCGGGCGACTGACGGGGCGCTGGTCTGGCGATTCCTGGCGGCGATAACCGATCGGATGCTCGTGTCCCACGGAAGACTCGAATCGGTCTGGCCGGTCAGCGGAAGCGTGCTGGTCCGGGGCGGTCAGGTTTATTTCGCGGCCGGTCGGTCGGCGTTTCTCGACGGCGGGCTGAGGCTCTATCGCCTCGAGGCGCTTACCGGCAAGATGCTGTCGATGACGGTGATGGACGAGAAGGACCCGAACACCGGCAAGAATCTCCAGAAGCTGCAGGGCGGGTGGATCGGTTTGACTATGCCCACGGCGCTGCCGGACATCCTGACCAGCGACGGCGAGAAGATATTCATGCGATCCCAGCCGTTCGATCTCGAGGGCAGGCGCACAAGGGTTGCTCCGGACCTGAAAGTAGCCGATCAGAGCCGGCCCGGGACGCACCTGTTCAGCCCCGTCGGATTCCTGGACGACAGTTGGATGCACCGCACCTACTGGATGCTCGGCGTGACCAGCGTGTACGGATGGCACGTCTGGTTCGACGGAGCGAGGTACGCGCCTTCGGGGCGGATAATGTGCTTCGACGATTCGCGGGTCTACAGTTTTGCGCGACGCCCGGAGCACTACGCACAATCGATGGTGATGAAATATCACCTGTACGCCGCGGACATCATGCCTGATCCGGAAGGTCCCGCTCGCGTCAAGGCCACCGCCAGGGACATCGCGAAGAAGGCCGCCGACGGCCGCCAGCGCCACGAAGGCGACAAGGCCAACTGGAAGGCCCGCAAGCAGTATTCGCCGAAGGAGTTGTCGGCGGTGAAATTCCACTGGCGCCGAGACAATGCGGGGATCATGGCCCGTGCGATGGTGCTCACGAAAAACGCACTGTTCATCGCCGGACCGCCCGATCTGGCTGATGAGGAGAAGTTCTGGAACAATCCTGACGATGAGTCGCTCAAGGCCCTCCTGGTCAAACAGGCCGCCGCATGGAAAGGCTCCGAAGGGGCGATGCTGCAGGCGATCGATCCGGCAAGCGGCAGGACTCTGTCGGAGCATAAGCTCGACGCTCCGCCGGTCTTCGACGGCATGATCTCCGTCGGCGGGCGTCTGTTCGTTGCGCTCACCGACGGGACGATCATCTCGATGGGCGCCGGCGAGTGAGAGGCGCCGACCGGCCCCCGAAAACGCCGAAACGGGTTTTTGAGTAGTCCCGCCGGCGCCGAAGTCGTTAGAATGCGGTTCGAATGGACCCCCGACAGCACCCGGAACTGGAGCGAATGCGGATGAGCGGTGAAGCGATTGAGTCGTTGGCGGATATCTGGCCTATGCAGGCCGAACTTAACAAACGGGCGGGTTTCGACACCGCCGCCCTCGGCGAGGCGCTTCGAGCGGCGGAGGCTGAGGGGACGCTTCCCGACGAAGGCGGCCTGCGCACCGAAGTGGGGCGCGCGATCAAGAATTACCTCGACGCGATGGCGTCCGAGTGCCACGAACTGCAGGAATGCCTGTCGTGGAAACACTGGTACCGCGAGGCCAGGGAGGGGCGCCAGTACGAACTGCAGGACGTCCAGAACGCGCGCGTCGAGGCGACCGACATGCTGTTCTTCCTGGTCAGCATCTGCCAGATCCTCGGCGTGAGGCCCGAAGACCTGTTCCGGCTGTACTCCCGGAAACTCGGCATCAACCACAAGCGCCAGGATGAAGACCGCTCGCAGGCCGAACACGCCTCGCACGAAGACGAGAACCGCCAAGTAGTCTGACCCTCTGAACGATCGGGAGAAGTGAAATGAGCACCATGCGTTTGATCGTGCTGCTGTCGACCGCGGCGCTGTTCGGCGGCTGCGCGCCGGAGGTGATAGTCGTCCAAACCGCCGATGAGCTGGTGGCGGCGATAGGACCCAACCGGGTCGTCGAGATAGCCGGCGGCGACTACGACCTGTCGGCGGTCCCGCAGCGGAAGATGGAGTTCGTGCGATGGAGCAAGGTCCATGACGGCTACGAACTGATTGTCCGCAACGTGTCGGGCATGAAGCTCATCGGGTCGGCCAAGGCGCCGACATTGCTGGCCAAACCGCGCTACGCCAACGTCCTGCGATTCGACGGCTGCAGCGACATCGCCCTGGAGAATCTCGTGCTCGGACATGCGCCCGCGGGATACTGCGAAGGCGGCGTGGTGAGAATGGACAACTGCCGCGGCGTTTCGATCGACAAGTGCGATCTGTTCGGCTGCGGGATCGAGGGCCTGACGCTCGGCGGCGTCGAGGGCCTGCGGTTCAGCCGTTCGACGATCCGCGACTGCACGTACGGGATCATGACGATTTCCGATTCCAGCGATATCGTGCTGAGCGATTCGCAGTTTATCGGCAACAGGGAGTTCGGCGGCTTTTACTTCTCAGACAGCCGCGACATTCGCCTCGAGCGATGCGCCATAAGAGACAACAAGTTCGATTCGCTCGGAGCGGCGCTGTTCAGCGCAGCTTCGTGCAGCGGCATCACGGTTTCGGGATGCACGATAACCGGGAACGTGTTCAAGGAGTTAATGTCGCCGCCAGGCGTCGTGAAGATCGCGGATTCGCAAGTCGAGGACAACAGCGCCCCGGCTCGATCGGATCGCTAGCACTTGCCCGCCGAGGGGCAGAGTTTCGCCAGCGTGCAGTGTTCGCAGTCCGGCTTTCGTGCATCGCAGATCGCCCGGCCGTGGTGGATCAGCATGTGCGACCAGAGGATCCATTCGTTCCGCGGGACAAGCTCCATCAAGTCGCGTTCGATCTTGACCGGGTCTTTGTGCTCCGTCAGACCCAATCGCCCCGATAAGCGGATCACGTGGGTGTCGACCACCACCCCCTCGGCCAGGCCGAACGAATTGCCCAACACGCAGTTGGCGGTCTTCCTGGCCACCCCGGGCAGCGTCAGCAGCTCCTTCATCGTGCGCGGAACTTTCCCCCCGAAATCGCTGATGATCTTCGCCGCTGCGCCGCGGATGTTTTTGGCCTTGTTGCGGTAAAAGCCGGTCGAGCGGATGTACTCCTCCAACTCTTCGGGCGGCGCGTCGGCGTAATCCTGGGGCTTTTTGTACTTCTTGAACAGCGTCCTGGTCACGACGTTAACGCGCTTGTCGGTGCATTGCGCCGACAGGATCGTCGCCACCAGCAGCTTCAGCGGATCGCCGTGCCTAAGCGCGCAGTCGGCGTCGGGATACGCCTCCTTGAGTTTGGCGATCAGTTTCGCAACTCGGGCGATCCGGTTGGCTTTCGATTCCCTTGGCATATCTGTGCGTCACCGGTTCAGGTAGGAGTCGATCTGTGCGGCGGCCTTTCGACCGCTGCGAATTGCGCCGGCGACGAGGCCCGGTCCGCTGACGGTGTCCCCGGCGGCGTAAATGCCGGGGGTCGAAGTCTCGTATCGCTCGACGTACATCCCGCCGTCATCGTCCATTGACAGGTGGAGCTGCTTTGCTATGTTCGGATCGAGCGTTCGCTTGAACCCGACAGCCAGCAGCGCCATGTCGGCGGCGACGGAGAACTCCCCGCCGTCGACGGCTGTCGGCTCGTTTCTCCCGCCGGCTCGGGGAACCCACTGAACTTCAGTCGCCGCAACTTCCGTCAACCGGTCGTTTCCGCGGAACTCCCTGGCCTGGACTTGCCATCTGCGATCGACGCCGGCCGAGTCCTTCTCGTCGTGGGTGGGATCGGTCGAAACCTTGTCTTCCGGCATGATCTCGAGCTGCACGACCGATTTTGCGCCTTGTGCGATTGCAGTTTCAACGCAGTCGTTTCCGGTGTCGCCGCCGCCGATGACGACGACCGACTTGCCTTGGGCGGAGATCCCGTCGCCGCCGGCGAGGTAGTCCAGCGCGAAGTGTATTCCCTTGAGCCCGCGCCCGGGCAGGTCCAGATCGCGGGGCGCCGCAGCTCCGACGGCCAGGCAGACCGCGTCGAACTGCTCTTTCAGTTCGATCGCGGTGATGTCGCTTCCGACGCCGGTCGACGTCCTGAACTTCACGCCTTCGCCTTCGAGCTGTTTGATCCGACGGTCGATCAGCGATTTGTCCAGCCTGAACTCCGGCACGCCGTAGCGCAGCAGTCCGCCGATTTCGTCGGCCCGTTCGAACACCGTCACGTCGTGTCCCGCGCGGGCGAGCTGCTGTGCGGCCGCCAGTCCCGCCGGCCCGGATCCGACAACCGCCGCGGACTTGCCGGTTGGGTTCTTGGCTTTTCGCGGCTTGATCCATCCTTCGTCGAACGCCTTGTCGATTATCGCCAGTTCGGCCTGTCTGATGTCGACAGCCGCGGCGTTGATCGCCGATTTGCACTGGCTCCGGCACGGAGCCGGGCAGATCCGCGCGGTGAATTCAGGGAAGTTGTTCGTCTCGTGCAGCAGGTCCGACGCCTGCCGCCAGCGGTTCTCCGTCGCCAGCATCACCCAGTCGGGTATCTGATTGCCCAGCGGACATCCGACCTCGCCGCATCGCGGATTCATGCACTGCATGCACGCCCCGCCCTGCAGCGTCGCCAGCGCGTCGGGCTTGTCGGCCAGGAAGTCGGCGATCGCCCGCCTGTAGTCACGCAGCACATTCTTCTTCAGTTTCTCCGACCGCGGCGTGATCTTGCGCATCCAGCGCATCCGCTTGACGACCTGCATGAACCAACTGCCGGCCGCGAAGTTGACCCTGGGCCGCCACAGCGGGATCGGCAGGGTCACGCTGATCAAATGCCGGTACGAAATCCGATCCCCGTTGGCTATGTTGACGTCGTATTTCTCGCGATCGCGATGATGCTTCTCCGGACTGGTCGCCAACTCGGCGGTGAAGAAGATGTCCTTGATCAGCATCGCCGAAGCGAGGTTGTGCGCCACGGCCCGGGTGGCCGGATAGTCCGCCTGCGCGTCGTCGCGCGCATAGACCGCACTCAACGCGTCGGCGTATTGCCGCGCGTAAGGTATTCCGCCCCATCGCATGGTGTCGTAGAGCCGCACGATCACGTCGCGCTTCAGCGCTTTGTCGATCTCGGGCATGTCGGCGATGAGTTTCGCTCCGAGCGTTCTGAGCTGATCGCCGAGGCTTCGCCCGGCGCGGTATCGCCTGACGGTCCACCGATACTTGTCTTCGAGCGTCTCCCGCCATCCGGTCCGCTTGGGCGGTCCGCGGAACAGGTCCGGCTGGACGACGAGTTTGCGGCCCATGTTGAATGCGTAGAGGTTTTCCTTGGCGTGCGCCCGGATGGTGTGCTGAATCGCCGAGGCGATCGAGTCCAGCGAGACCGGAACCAGTCCCTTCTGGAACGCGAAGCCCAGCATCATCAGGTTGGCGTAGACTTTCGAGCCGAGGTATTTTTCGCAGATCGCCGCGATGTTCCGGGCCATGTAGTCGTCTTTGCGGGTGTGGGCCCGAATGATCTTCTCCAGTTCGTCCGGATCGAAATCGTCTGCGCCCATAACGCCGTTGATCGTGGCGATCTTGTCGGTGTTTATCACCGCGGCGGTGGTTTCCGGCGCCGCTGCGCGGATTCTGCCGCTTGGATCCATCGCCCTAGCGGCCTCGAGAATGTCCACACCCAGCAGCAGATCGGCCTTGCCGTACGGTATCGAGGCGGTCACCGGCTTGTCGGCGATATTGTAGACGACCTGGGACACTACGCCTCCGTTGCGTATCGCCAGGCCCTTTTTGTCCACGAAAACGACTTTGTATCCCTGGTAGTGCCCGGCCCGCACGACGATGCTGGTCACCGTCCCTATTCCCATTCCGCCGACGCCGGTCAGGCAGCACCGCCACAGGTCGCCGTGGGCGCGTTTTTCCGGCTCGGGTATCTCGTCGAGATGCAGTTCCGGCACTCGCGATTTCGGCGGGCGCTTCCGTTTGACGATGATCCGCTCGAAGCTGTTGCACGCTCCGACCCGCCTGCAGGCTCCGTCGGCGACGCACCACGACAGGTCGGTGTCGATCTTTGTCCCGTAGTCGGTCTGCACGTGCCTCAGGCCCGGACAGCCGGTAAGTTCGGCGCAGGCCAGGCAGAAGCGGCAGATTTCGGTGTTGACGTTCATGTGCCGCGCTTTGGGCAGGTAGCCGCGATCCTTGACGACCTGCCGCTGTTCGCGGCGGCGGCGGCGGATCCGGGTGATCCCGCACTCCTTGTCGGCGATGATCACCTTGACGCCCTTTTGGAGGAACACGTTTTCCAGCAGCACGCGATACTCGCCGGTCTCCTCCGGATTGACGCGGACGACCGGCACTTCGGTTGTGCTGGCCAGTCCGCGGACCGTCTCGGCGATCGACTGCACGTCGGTGTGGGCGCCGAGCACGTCGAAGTCCAGCTCCGGGGTCGTCTGGTGCCCGGTCATTCCCGTCGTCGAGTTGTCCAGGATTATGAACGTGATGTTCTGTCCGAGCTTGATCGCCTGGCTGATGGCGATAACGCCGCTGTGGAAGAACGTCGAGTCGCCCATGAAGACCGCTTCGGCGTTCTCGATGAACGGATCGGTCCCGCTTCCGGTTCCGCCGCCGAGTCCCATGCCCGACAGGTCGTGCATCAGCGGGGCGTTCGGCGGGAACATCAGCATCGTGTAGCAGCCGATGTCGCCGTGGAAGACCAGGTCCGTCGGCCCGCGCTTGTGGGTCTTGCGCATGTAGTCGGCGTCCATGAACGATTTCTTGATCTGGAGGCACAGCGCCGCCGAATCCCGGTGCGGACAGCCCGGGCAGAACGAGGGTATTCGCGGCGGCAGCTTGCCGACGTCGGCCCGGTTGGCGGTGTCTATCACCTCAAGCTCGCGGGACATCGTCTGATCGCTGCCGCTGTCAATCGTTTCCGGCGCGTCGGGCGGGGCGGCGCCTTGGGCGCTCCTGGACCAGCGGATAAGCGGCACCAGCCGCTCGGTGAGGATCGACGGATGCAGTCCGGCGATGTGCGGCAGGCCCTGGAGACCGTTGGGGAAATTCTTGCCCCAGACTTCAATTTCCGCGGGTATGCCTCCGTTCTGGCGCTCGGCGGTCACGATCTGATCGATCTGCTCTTCGATGAATCCGCGCCGCTCTTCGACCACGACGATTCGCCTGCACTGGGTCGCCAGGCGACGGATCATCTCGGGGTCGACCGGATAGGTCATGCCGAGCTTGAGCACGGGGAACCGCCCCAACACGCCGGCCTCCATAAGCGCCTGGGTCAGGTATCCGTACGCAAGTCCGCTGGTGACGAATCCCAGCGGGCGCGGATCGGATTGCTCTGCGGGATATTCGATCCGGTTGACTCCGAGGTCCCCGGCCGCGGCCATCGCGCGCGACTGCCTCGGCGCCAGCGTGGCCTCCTGCCACCAGGTTCGCGGCGGCAGGAGCACGCGCGTGTCGCAATCGATCTCGGCGGTGTCGAGAACGGTTTTCTGATGGGTGTTGAACGCGGGGAACTGGTTGGGCCTGCACTGCACCGTCCCGCCGCCGTCGGCGAGATTGGTGGTGATGATGTAGCCCATGTACAGTTCGCTGATGCGCGAGATCTTGAACGCCAGGTCGACGAAGTCTTTGACTTCCTGCGCATCTGAAGGTTCGATCACGGGTATGTACAGGTGCTTGGATATGTACCTGCTGTCGGAGGCGACCTGGGTCGAGTCCGACCAGGGATCGTCGCCGTATATGACGATCGCGCCGCCTTTCTTGTGCGCCCCGGCCAGGTTCCCCAGCGCCAGCGCGTCGGCGGCGACGTGAACTCCCACGCTCTTCATTGCGATCATAGCGCGGCAGCCTATCGTCTGGGCGCCGTTGAGCATCGCCGCGGCGAGCGCTTCGTTGTTGTTGATCGCCGCGCGTATGCCTTTTTCCAGCAGAAGCTCCCGGATATACAGCATCGAATCGAAGAAGCCGGCGATCGGGCTGCCGGGGTATCCGGCCAGAAGGTGCACGCCTCCCTCGGTTTCGAGGGCGCCTTTGAGGATAAGTTCGCTTCCGCTGAAGATCTCGGGTCCGTCAGCGGTCAAAAATCTTGAGTCAACAGTCATGGTTCGATCATTCTATTAAGTTACCGCTCAAACCCCAATATAAATCCGTGGAACGGATCAATGTCCAATGTCCAACTCCCAACGCGCAAGCTCCAAATGACGACAACGGCAAAGACAACGACTTTCCTGTAGAAGCCGTTGTCGCCGCCGTTACTTGGAGCCTGGGTCTTGGGAGTTGGACATTGGACATCGATCTAATGCGTATGGTGCGGGCTTTGTCCCCACTTGAGCTTGGTTATGAGCGTCTGGAAGAAGCTGTTGTCGGGGTGGGGTATGATCCGGATCGGGTGTTCCGATCGGCGGATCTCTATTATGTCGCCGTCCTGCAGCGAGCAGGTAAGTTGCCCGTCGACCATGACCGAAGTGCCTTCGTTCACCCTTCCAGTCCGCACGGTTATCGGCTCGTCGGCGTGGACCAGGATCGGGCGCATCGACAGGGCGTGCGTCGCCAGAGGCGATATAACGACTGCATCCAAAGTGGGTTCTATAATCGGACCGCCGGCTGACATGTTGTAGCCAGTCGATCCGGTCGGGGTTGCGATCACCAGTCCGTCGCCGAGATACCGGGCGATATGATCCCGGCGGCGCCAAAGGTCCAGGTCGATCATCCTGAACGGCCGACCGGCGGAGATCGCGACCTCGTTGGCCACTGGCGAACTGAAGGTTTCGTGATTGTTTTGATGCACCGACACGTCAAGCATCATTCGCCTTGTCGGACGGATATTGCCGGCCAGCACGTCGTCGAAGTGCTCGCGCATCTGTTCGATGCTGAACTCGGCGAGGAATCCGAGCTTGCCCATGTTGACCCCGAGCAGGTGCGTTGCGGACCCCGCCAGCGCCCGGGCGGCGGCCAGTATCGTGCCGTCTCCGCCCAGCACGATGCACAGATCCGCCGCCGGCGGGGTTTGCGAGGCGTACTGGTTTACGTCCGCCGTGGCGACAACTTCCGCCCGCTCGGCGAGCCACAGCTCCAGCGTGCTTATCTGGTCAGTCACGCCGAGCTTCGAGTAGTTGCCCAGTATCAGTACTTTCTTGTCGGACATGGGGCGAATCCTGCCGGCGGTTACTTGGTGCCGCCTATCTGTCCGCGGGAGCCGAGGTAGAGCTGCTGGCCGCTGGTGACCGTAAGCGCAGGGTCGATCTTGGCGGCGAGCTCCTCGGCGCTGTCGGCGAACAGAGGCGATATCTCGATAGCCGCGGCGACCTGACCGTCGGCGTCGAGGGGCAGGTCCACGCCTGCTTCTTCAAGCCAGTTGGCCGCCCGCCTGACCTGGTGGTGCAGGCAGGTCAGCGGCGAGTCGAGTCCTTCGGCGTTCTTTATCGGGCTGAACTCCTCGTCGCGCTGCGTTTCGAGGATCATCGTCTTGTCCGCCAGCGACAGCGCGTCGAAGATGAACATCTCAAGCTTGACGGCATTGGGTCGGTCGGGGGTGATCTTCCTGCCGGACGGATCCACGTACGGCGCCGCTTTCTCAGCGCGATGGAACGGCAGGGAGCACTGCCGGTCCTGGGTGAGTCTTTCGACGAACTGCCGGTTCAGGATGTGAATCGCGATCGAACCGGCCGAAAACTTCAGGAAGCCCCGATCGTCGGTCAGCACCGCCAGTTCGTCGGGCATGTCGGAGTACTCGATCACCGTGGTCTTGCCGTCAACCAGGCAGAAATTGCCGAGCTTCTCCATCGGATCGCGCTTGGGCAGCGCCTTTGCGCTCATTTCCGACTCGCAGATATCGTGCAGCCCGATGAAGAGCGGGTCGATGCACTTGACCATCGGATTGTCGACCTGGAAGTAGCTTATCAGCGTAACTCCGCGCCGGGCCATGTCGTCCAGGGATCCGCTGGCCCGCAGCGCCGGGAGCACCCCGCCGTGTCCGTCGGGGCTGGCGGCCAGTGCGCCTTTGGACCCCAGCAGCAGTTTCCCGTCGAGGCCGATCGCCGGCATGGCGCCCTGGCGGAAGCACTTGACGTTTTCCGGATCGAGTCCGAAGTAGTTGTTTCGCCTGAGGAACGCCTGGGTCGGGGTATGGTTGGCCATCGACGTCATTATGTACCATGGGACCGCCTTGCCGGCTCGGACCGAGGCGGCCTGGATCTGCTCGGCGAAGACCTGGAACAGCGATTTTTTCGCCACTGGGGTCGCTTGGAAGCAGCCCTTGGGGCCGTCGAAGCCGAGCCTGGTTCCCTGTCCGCCGGCCACTACGCATGCGGCGACTTTCCCCTGGCTCAGCAGTTGGCGTCCTCTTTGCCTGGCCCGTTGATAGAGTTCGGCCTGTTGACCGTCGGCGGGCTTGTGCGGAAGCACCTCCGGCGGGAGGATGTGGTCTATGGGCGGGTCGTGCGTTTCACTGCTGGTGAATCGCTCGATGTAGTGCTGGAGCTGTTCGAAGTCAACGTTACTCAACTGCTCCAGCAGCGCTTCCCGTCCGGCCTGATCCAGTTCGTCCCAGAAGCCAAGAAGGTGCTCCTGCCCGAATTGCCTGAGTTTCTGTCTTATTTCTGTGAGTTCAGCCATCTGTTTTCTTCCTGCCCGGTTCGCTGGATAGTCTTCGCTGGAAAATCATGTCACACACATCGCGCCGTGTCAACAGAATTGGCCTTGCCGAACGCCGGGTCGAAGTCTATAATTATGTTGTAAGAGTGTAATGAAAGACCTGCGAGAAGGTCCCTGGCGACATCGCGAGTACACCGCAATCATTTATTCTGATCCGGCAGACTTCTGTCAGGCGATGTTAAAGGTTTCTTTTCGGGGTCGGTTCGGTCCGCGTGGGCCGGACGGTTTTTCCGTGTCGTTGCGCTCGGTAGGATGTTTGCAATGCGCATGTTGGCGGCGATAGTTTTTTTGTCTGATATATCTTGTTGCATACCGCCGCCGACAGATGTACATTGCGTAAGCTCAAGGATTCGTTTCCCTTGGGCGATATCGAGTGGACGACTAGTTCCAGGTCGGCGCCGCGCGTCGGCCCAGTCGCGATAACTTGGATTGAATGCGGTTGCGAAAGCTATAATTACTAGATCTTTTCTCGTTCAGTTCAGCCAAGTGCTGCGGCGTATTTTCAGGAGACACCCATCATGAGACGGACCAAAGGTTTTACACTTGTTGAGTTGCTGGTTGTAATCGCGATTATCGCGATTCTCGCCACGCTGCTGGTGCCCGCTATGCAGCGGGCGATCGAACTGGCCAATCAGGCCTCCTGCCGAGCCAACCTCAAGGGCGTGGGAACCGCCATCGCCATGTTCAAGGGCGAAGACAAGAACGCCAAGTTCCCGCTGCTGGTCACTTCCGGACAGCCCGAGACGAAGATCCTGTCGGCCCACGCCGGCGAGACGATCGACGAGCTGCGCCAGAATGTCCAGAGCAACTGCCCGGCTATGCAGAACGTCTGGATGATCATCGACAAGGGCCTGGTCACCGAAGAAGCGTTCCAGTGCCCCTCGGATGATGATTTCGAAGGTCGTCTGTTCAAGAACAGGGCCGAGCGAAGGGACTTCAAGGTCGGCTGGCAGTCGGGGAACAACTTCTCGTACGGCCTGCACTTCCCGTACAAGAGCATCTCGATTGCCGGCAGCGGCAGCGGCGGCAGCACGGCCGCTGAGAACGTTGACAACGAGGCCTGGCTGGGCGCGCAGTTGAAGGGTTCGTTCGTCATCCTGGCCGACAAGAACCCCGCAACCATCGAAGAAACCGCCAAGCCGATCGGCGACGGAGACCCCAATCCCAAGAACCGTCCTTCGAACCACATAAGGGACGGAGAGGGATACCTGATGTTCAGCGGCGCGGTTAACTGGAAGAACAGCCTGGACGACTCTGACGTCAACGGCGACGACATCTACACGATAGACACCGAAGACAACGACAACGCGTCCACCCCGGCGGGCTTTGACGATCAGTATATCACTCGTCACCCCGAGGACGTCGGAGCAAACAACTGATAAGAAGCAGTAACTTCTTCAGCGGCGCACCTGCGCTGCTGATGATTGCGGCGGTACTGGCGGGGCGGCCCGGAAGGGTCGCCCCGCATTTTATTCCCGCGTCGCCGCGGCGGATTTTCGCTATAATGCCCTCGGCGGGGCGTAGTGGGAGAACTGGAAACGTGGAACTCAGCATAACGCTTGAAGACTCGCAGAAGGCTCCGATCCTTTTCGGACCGGCCGACAAGCACCTGAAGCTCGTTCGAGACAGCCTCGGGGTGCAGATCGTCGCGCGCGCCGGGGTGGTGAAGATCAGCGGACAGCCCAAGAGGGTCTCGCTGGCCGCCGCGGCGCTGCAGACGCTCCAGCGAGCCGTCAGGCGAAATCGCCCGATAACCGTCAACACCGTCACCGACGCGATCGCACAGGCCGCGGCCAGCGCGCCGGGAGACGCCGACGGCGACATACTCGACGTGTACGTCTCCGGCAAGCCGGTCCGCCCCAAGACCCCGGGGCAGCACCGCTACGTCGAGGCGATGCACAAGTGCGATCTGGTCTTCTGCACAGGACCGGCGGGAACAGGAAAAACGTATCTCGCCGTCGCCGTGGCGGTGCACATGCTCAAGACCGATCAGGCCAAGCGGCTGATACTCGTTCGACCGGCGGTCGAGGCCGGCGAGAAACTCGGCTTCCTGCCCGGCGACATGCAGGCCAAGGTCAACCCCTACTTGCGCCCGCTGCTGGACGCACTTAACGACATGATGACGTTCGACCAGGTTCGGCGGTTCATGTCCAACGACGTGATCGAGATCATCCCGCTGGCGTTCATGCGGGGACGGACGCTGAACGATTCGGTGATCATCCTGGACGAAGCCCAGAACGCCACGGCCTCGCAGATGCTGATGTTCCTCACGCGAATGGGCGCCGGGTCGAAGATGATAGTAACCGGAGACGGCAGCCAGACCGACCTGCCCGACGGATCGGTCAGCGGACTGGCCGACGCGAGGCGAAGGCTCTCGGGAATAAAGGGACTCGACTTCGTTAAACTGGAGCGACAGGACATAGTCCGCCATCGCCTGGTGCAGAATATCGTCCAGGCGTACGGTCGCGATGACAATTGACCCGGCTCCGAAACAATCGTTTGCAGCTCATCGGCCCCCCGCAAAACACCGATCAGATATACTGCGGGTCAAAGTGTCATTGCATGGTTCAGGGAATGTTTGGATAATTGCAGTCGGATACCCGGATCTCGCCGAGACGCTGGTGTATCGTTACTTAACCGCCGCCGGTTCAGGATGACATAAGTTCGGTGTGGCCTTTTAGAAAAAAACGAATAAAGCCCCGTCGCCTGGAGGTCCGCAAGGACATATCGGCCGGCAGTCCGGGGCTGTGGGCGCGCTTCCGCACGTCGGGAGGATCGGTCTCGGTCCTGCTGGCCCTGGGGCTGTGGGTATCGGCATGCCTGCTGGACATCCTCCCGCCGGACCCGCTTCCTTATCGCCAGGATCAGTACCTGCCCGGCGACGTAAGGGCGCGCGTCAAATTCCAGGTCATCTCGCCCAAGCGCCTCGAGGAGCAGGTGCGACGGGCCAGGGAGTCGACCCCGGCGATTTTCAACGCCGACGAGAAGCGAATCGAGTCGATCGTTTCAACGGTGACGTCCCTTCCGGGCAAACTCGAGGCCGCCACACAACCGGCTGATCTCGACGAATCTCTGCGCGAGCAGTTCGCCCTGGACGACGGAGCCCTGGCCGCATGGCGGGAGTTGCTCGCCGAACCGGCCCGAACGGGACTCGACAGAATCGCCGCATCGCTGAAGGAGGGCTTGAGAAAGGCCCCGATAGCCTCCGACGAACAGGTCGGACGCGACGGGCAGGCGCTTCTCAAATGCGGCGGACTTTCGCGCCTTATCAGGAAATCCGAACTGATCGCACCGGACGCCGCGGCGGGATTGGCCGAAAGCCTCGCCCTGGAGTCCGCCAACGGATTGCTGGTAGACTCACTCCAGGCGTTCCTGACAATCGAGCTTGCCCGAGGGCCGCTGTACATCTACGACAAACAGGCCACTGAAGCGAATATCGCCAGGGCCGAAAGAACGACCCGCCAGTCGCCCCCCTCGGCGGCCTGGGACAGGTACGAGCCGGGGCAGATACTCGTCGCCCGGACCAGAACGCCCGGACACCGAGCCGACCCGCTAAAGGGCGGCGAGCTGGAGCTGTTGGCGCGCGAACACGCGGCGTGGCTGGCCGAAAGCGGAACCGCGGTGAGGTTGGCCAGAGCCGCCGGACGCGCGATCCAGATCCTCCTGGTTATCGTGCTGCTGAGCGCCTATATCGCGATATCGCAGCCTCGGATCGTGGACAATCACCTTCGCGGGCTGGCGATCGCCGCTGTCCTGGCGGTGATGCTGGCGATAGGGCGAATCATGGTCTCGGCGATCGGATGGAGTCCGTATTCGGCGGTCCTGACAGTCGTGATGATATCGTGCGTGATGGTAATCACCTACAACCAGCGCTTCGCGCTGGCGATCGGCTCGTGCCAGGCGATCCTGATGACGATGCAGCTTCGCGGCGACTTCGGAATGCTGATCGTGATGTTCGCCGGAGTCATGCCGTGCGTGCTCCTGCTGCAGGAGGTGCGGACCCGCAGCAAGCTGATAGAAGTCTCCGCGGTGAGCGCCCTGGTGGTGTTCGTGGCGGTATGGGCTCACAGTTGGGCCCAGCAGGTCCCCTGGCGGTTCGCCATGGGCGACGGGCTCTGGGCCGCCGGATTCGCACTGCTGGCCGGTTTCCTGGTCCAGGGCGTGCTGCCGGTGATCGAACGGGCCTTCAAAGTCGCCACCAGCATGACGCTCCTGGAGTGGTGCGACGCGTCGCGACCTCTGCTTCGCCGCCTGGCGACCCAGGCGCCGGGCACCTACAACCACTCGCTGCAGCTCGGGGTGATGTGCGAAACCGCCGCTGAAGCCATCGGCGCACGGGGGCTGCTTGCCAGGGTGGGGGCCTACTACCACGACATCGGCAAGACGCGCAAGCCCGAGTACTTCGTCGAGAACCAGGGCAACATGCCGTCGAAGCACGACAATCTGTCGCCGGCGATGAGCCTGCTGATAATCGTCGGGCACGTCAAGGACGGCATCGAAATGGCCAAGGAGTACAATCTCCCCACGGTGCTGCACGAATTCATCGCCACGCATCACGGCACCACGCTGGTCCATCACTTCTACGAGGAGGCCGCCCGAAAACGGGCCTCGGAGGCCGAACGCGCCCCCGACGAAATCGAATTCAGGTACCCCGGCCCCAAGCCGGCGACCAAGGAGGCCGGAATCCTCATGCTCGCCGACGTCTCCGAATCGTCGGTCCGATCGATGGAGGACCCGACTTCGGGGCGAATCGAAAGCCAGGTCCACTCGATGGTCCAGCGCCGCTTAATGGACGGGCAGCTCGACAACTGCAACCTTACGCTTCGCGAAGTCCATGCAATAGAAATGTCGCTGGTCAAGAGCCTGTGCGGGATATATCACGCTCGCATAGCGTACCCCACTCCGCAGGGCGAGAAGCCCGCCGCGGCCGAGATGCCGTCGACAAACGGGAAAAACGGATCCGCTCTGAAGAACGTACAAACCGCCGTCGGCGAAGATCAGCAGGGCGATTCGCAAAATGCCGACAGTTAACATCTCCTCATCGCAGACCGCACTTCGCACGCCGCGGAAGAAGATCGCCGCCCTGGTCGAGTTCGTCGCTCGGTCCGAGGGCGCCGCAATCGAGGAAGTCGACATTGCGGTGGTGACCGCCGGCAGGATAGCGTCAATTAATCGGCGCTACCTGCGGCACGCCGGCTCGACCGACGTGATAAGCTTCGATCTGTCGACCCCGGGCTTTGGGCTCGTCGCGCAGATTATTGTGTGCGCCGACGCGGCGGTTCGCGAGGCGCGCGCCCGGCGGATTGGCCCGCAGCGCGAACTGATGCTCTACATCGTCCACGGGCTGCTGCACGTGATCGGATACGACGATTCGAACCCCAGAGACGCCCGGGAGATGTACGCCCGCCAGGAGCAACTGCTCGAGGCGTTCCTAACGACCGCCTGACGCGATCACGTGCTGGGCGTACGCCGTCGGCGGTTCTCCTTTCGCCACCACCGCCAGGGTCACCCGGGCGGCCCCTGCCCGCAGCAGCGTCCGCGCCGCTTCGTTGGCCGTCGCCCCGGTGGTCGTTACGTCGTCGACCAGGAGTATGCTCGCCCCGACAAGACCCTCCCCGCGTCTTACCGCAAACGCGCCGCGCATGTTGGCGGCCCTCTGCGAGCGGGGCAGTTTGGCCTGCTGCGGGGTGTTGCGAAGACGGACAAGTTCGTTTCCCACCGGGAGGTTCAGCTCCCCGCCGACGGCCGTCGCCAGTGCGCGCGCATGGTCCCATCCGCGAACCAGACGTCTGCGCCAGTGCATCGGAGCCGGCATCACAAGCTGCGGGGCGGTTTGATCGTCCTGAACTTCAGCGCCGACGAGTTGGCCCAGCATGCATCCCAGACGCCTGCGCATCGTATCCCGGCGTCGGTATTTCAGTTCGCGGATTACTGTGCGAAGCGGATCGGAGTACGGCCCGAGTCGAAAGACCCGTGCGAATCGCGGCAGAGTGTCGGGACAGCCCGGGCAACCGTCGGGTCGAACGGGAATATTCGGCCCGATCGTCGTTCCGCAGCGCGGGCAGTACGACAGCGCCACAAGCGACAGAAGTCGAATGTTGCACGGCTGGCACAATCGCCCGGCCGCCACGTCAGGGGCTTCGCACGCGGCGCACGCTCGGGGGAGCACCAGGTCGCCGAGGGCCGAAGCCCCGGACAGAAACGCCGAGCGGATCGCGGCGACGGCGTTGCTCATCGCCCCAGTTCCCGCAGAATCGAATCGCGGCGGATTACGTAGTAGTCCTGCAGGACTTCGGCCTGCCAGAGCTTCATCGCCGCATCGACCGACTGATCTATCCGCGGGAGCGACGGCGTCCGTGCGGCCAGAACGCGGTCCAGGCCGTCGTAAATCAAATACGCGGCGATGTCCTGAGGGGGGATGTGCGTGTTGTACAGGAGATAGTCCAGCGTTTCGGAGTCCCCCGCCAGGAGAAGCGCGCCGAATGCGGCTGGTACGGCGTGTCCGCCGTCGTTGCGCTGATCGCGCACGATCCGGCGTCGATCTTCTTCGCCGAGGATCAGCAGGGCGCATCGGTACCTGCCGGCCAGCACGGGATTGTCTTCGCCGCTGCGCGTTTCGCCGGGTTCGAGACGTTCGGTTATTCGCTGGACTGCGGCGGTCTTCTGCTGATCGGTCTTCGCGGCAAACGCCAGCATCATCGCCCCGGCCCCGCGCAGATTCTCGTTGTAGATCCGCCGCCCGTGCGGCGCTCCGGACGCCGGCAGCATCCGCAGACCGAGTTCGAACGCTTCGGGTCGCCCGCTGCGACCGACATGCCAGGCTATGTAGTCTCCGGCGAGTATCGACGCCCGCGCCGCGTCCATGACCACCCTGGCCCCGGTCACGCGTTTGCCGGTGAACTCGACGATTCCCGGCCCCGACTCTGCGCGCTTAAGTTGAACTGTCGGGTCGGACGACGGGTGCACCAGCCAGTACGCCGTCGCGGCGGCCGCCGAGGCGATCGGGGTCTTGCGCACCGGGGCCGCCGGCCCGGTCGTCGGCTCGCGATGCGCGTAGTACGCAGCGCCGATCAGCAACTCCTCGCATTCCTTGCGATTCGCCGCATCGGCGCACTGGCGGCCCAGCAGACGCGCCGCCGAGGCGAACAGCATTTCCGCTCGCCAGTCGGGGTTCCAGTATTTCCGGCAGATCTTGTAGAGCTGATCGCTTGCGGGGATATTCAACGCGTCGGCGGATTCGATCGCCGCGTGGACCAGGCGCCGGTTGGTCTTGCGGTCCTTCACGGCGCCGTCCAGGATCGCCAGTATGTTTTCTCGGGCTCCCGGGGCGTTGAGTTTGCCGCAGGCCAGGATCAACATTGCAGACCGGGCGCGTTCGCCGGACGCGGCCAACTGGCCGACAGCTTCTCGGGCCGCGTCGTTGTTCAGGATCGTCATTACGTGCAGCAGGCGCTCGCGAAGCGATTCGTCCGAGGTTTCTGTCAGTAACTCACACAGCCTCGAGGAGTACTTGTCGCCGTCGAGATAAGCCAGTCCGAGCGCCGCGGAGGCGACAGTGTCGGTATTGGCGTCGCTGAGCCTGCTGTCCAGCGCCTCGGCCAGGGCGGTTCGCCCCGCCAGGGCGGCGTCCAGCGCCGCGGCGGCCCGGACCGAGGCGTCTTCATCGTCCAGGAGCCGACCCAGCACCTGATCGTCTTTCAGGATCGCCGCCAGCAGAGCCGCGCCTTTCCGCACGTCGGGGTGTTTGCTTTGCGCCGCCGACTTCAGCGCCCGGCGGATATGGCGATTGTCGCGGCGCTGATTGATTATCTCCGACAGCAGCCAGACCTGCGTATTGGGATCCGGCGCGGTGGCCAGTTCGATTGCGCCCGCGCGGTCGCGGTGAAGCGGATCGCGGATCGGCGTTCCGATCCGCCGCAGGACATTCACTATCGAAAAGAACTGCGTGTCGTCGGGCGTGTCCATGGCCTCGAGCAGCTTGCGTTTCATCGTTTCGCGAAACTGCGCTCGCCTCGCGGCGTCCACAATCGCCTGCTGACGGACGAGAGAGTCGCCGCTTGCCAGTTGCCTGAGAAACTGCGCGTCGACCCGGTGCGGATAGAGTATCACCACCGCGGCCAGGATCGACAGCGTAATCAGGCTCGTGGCCAGCACAACGGCCATCGGATGGCGTCGCAGAGATTTCATGATTGCGATCATAGCGTGAAGAGTCTAAGGGCTCCGGCCGGGCCGATGCAACGGTGCATCGCAACCCCACATGCTTCTTTAGATGAATCAGGCCGCGGGAAGTTCCCTCCAGTCTCCCGTTATCTGCGGGAGGTCCCGGCGGCGGTGCGCTTCGGAATATCGGTCGACGCGGGAATCGCCCCGGCCAAAAGCCGCCGGATCTGACCGGTCAGCCAGAGGTAGTGATCGACCGGCAGCCCTTCGTATGTCAGGAACTCACTGGCCCCGATCGGCGGGTTGTTGGTGCATTTGAATATCGCGGTCGCTTCATCAACTTCGTCGAACATCGCGACGCAGATCATCGTAGCCCTGGTATCCGCACATGACCTTGCGGCTCATAGTGGAGGTGTCGACGCCTCCAACGCGCCGCCCGGCATACGGCTTCATGCGCGCGATCGCCTGTTGCCGCGTCATTCGCCGCTTCGAAGCCGCCGGCCCGATCGCCGCGCACAGCAGCACTGTGCTGACAACGGCGAGAATACTGCATCGCGAGATCATTGTCATGTGCGCACGCGAATCAAAGAACCGGTTCGAGCAGCTCGGATACGAACGCCCCGACGCGGGAGACCATTTCGTCCGTCGGCAGATCGATCCCATCGGTGATGCGGTGGATTATCGCCGAGCCCACAATCGCCCCGTCGGCCGCGGCGCAGACCGTCTTGACCGTCTCGGCGTTGGATATGCCGAATCCGACGCAGACCGGAGTGTCGGTGTGCTGTCGCAGTTCGGCCACTCCGTCGATCGTTTCCTGCGGCAGCGATATCCGCTCGCCGGTTATGCCGGTCACCGAGACGAAGTAGGTGAAGCCGCGGCAGTGTTTGGCGATCTCGACCCGCCGCTGCGGCGGAGTTGTCGGGGCGATCAGCATGATGTTGCACAGACCCGCCGCGGTGGCCAGAGCTTCGGCTCCCGCCGCTTCGTCAAGCGGAAGGTCGGGTATGATGCACGCGTCGAAACCTGCGGCGACCAGTTCTCTCATGAACGCTTCCGGCCCGTGACGGAAGACTATCGAGTAGCTGACCATAGCCGCCAGCGCCATCTCGCCGCCGGCGGCGCGGTAGGCCTTGACCATGTCGAGTATGTCTTGGACGGTCAGCCCGGCGGCCAGCGCCACGGTGTACGAGGCCTGGATAGTCGGCCCGTCGGCGATCGGATCGGAGAACGGGAAACCGATCTCGCATATCCGCACGCCGCGGCTCTCGAAGTCCTTCAGCAGCGCACCGGTGGCGTCAATGTTCGGATACCCGGCGGTGAGGAAAGGCATAAGCGCCTTGGCCCCGGAAGCCTTCAACTCAGCGAACGTGCGGGTGAATCGATTATCCTGTAGTGTGCTCATGCGGGTCCTTTGTTTGACACAGAGACTCAGAGGCTCAGAGAACGGCTTGAGAACGGCGAAACCGCTGTTTTGTTACGGCGACGACACAACAACAAAAACTCCCAGAGAAACAGAGAACGGCAAACGCCGGGGCTCCGTGTTCCATCCATGTCTTCTCTTGGCGTTTTGCCGTAACAAGACAGAGATTCTGTCGTTCTCAAGCCGTTCTCTGAGCCTCTGAGTCTCTGTGTCGAGCAAACGTCTTGCCGTTCGCTGTTTGCTATGGAGTTCAACGCTGCGCTTAGTTTATCACTCTTTTCAATCCGCGGATCAGGGTTTCCTGATTGAAGTTAATCACCAATCCGACTGATTTCTTAGCGGCCTTCAATGTGCTTCGCAACTGCGCTGTGTGCACTGTTTGAATTCTCTCAACGGATTTCAGTTCGACAACCACTTCGTCGTCAACCAGAATGTCCAGGCGATGCTGACCAATTACCGTGTTCTTGTAGAGAACATCGTATGTAACCTGTCTCTCAATAGAACAGCCTTGGGACTCCAGTTCCAGTACGAGAGCGTTTTCGTAAATCCGCTCAAGGAACCCTGGGCCGAGTTCCCTATGCACTGAAACTGCACATCCAATAATCTTCTCTGTGAGCTCCTGTAGAGGATATTCTATTTCGCTGAACGCTCGACCCAATGGTTTACTTCCTGCAAAACCTGTACTCCACACAGAGACTCCGGTCCTGCTGCACCAATACCTGCATCCTTCTTGCTGTTCTCTGCGGTCTCTGTTGTCGTGTCGTCGCCTTAACAAAACAGCAGTTTCGTCGTTCTCAAGCCGTTCTCTGAGTCTCTGTTGTCGTGTCGTCACCTTAACAAAACAACGGTTTCGTCGTTCTCAAGCCGTTCTCTGAGTCTCTGAGTCTCTGTGTGGACAAAAAGCCTTACTCTTTCCTGGCCAGGATTTCCTGGATCTCGTTGCAGTCTTTGTCGCCGCGCCCCGAGAGGTTAATCAGGACGATCTTGTCCGGATCGAGTTTGGCGGCCTGTTTCATCGCTTCGGCGACCGCATGCGACGACTCCAGCGCGGGGATGATCCCTTCTGCGCGGCTAAGGGTAATCAGTGCGTCCATGGCCTCGTTGTCGCTGCAGTTGGTGTACTGCACGCGCCCGGTGTCTTTCCAGTACGAGTGTTCCGGCCCGACGCCGGGGTAGTCCAGGCCGGCCGATACGCTGTGCACGTCGGCGGTCTGACCGTCTGCGTCCTGCAGGACGTAGCTCAGGCTGCCGTGAAGCACGCCGGGAGAGCCGACGCACAGGGTGGCCGCATGATCGCCGGCGTTCATGCTTCGACCGCCGGCCTCGACGCCGACCATGGCGACTTCCGTATCGTCGATCATCGGCGCGAATATCCCCGCGGCGTTCGATCCGCCGCCGACGCACGCTACGATCACGTCCGGCAGGCGGTTTTCGGCCTCGAGCATCTGCGCTCTGGCCTCGCGTCCGATGCAGCTCTGGAACTCGCGCACGATCGTCGGGAACGGGTGCGGTCCGGTGACCGATCCGAGGATGTAGTGGGTCCCTTCGACGCTGCTCATCCACTCGCGCAGCGCCTCGTTGCAGGCGTCCTTGAGCGTGCATTGGCCCGACTCCACAGGAGCCACCTCGGCGCCCAGCAGCTTCATGCGAAACACGTTGAGCGCCTGGCGGCGGATGTCTTCTGTGCCCATGTAGACTACGCATTCCAGTCCGAAGACCGCCGCGGCGGTAGCCGTCGCAACGCCGTGCTGACCGGCTCCGGTCTCGGCGATTACGCGTTTCTTGCCCATTCTCAGCGTCAGGAGGGCCTGTCCGAGCGTGTTGTTGATCTTGTGCGCGCCGGTGTGATTCATGTCCTCGCGCTTGAGGTAGATCTTCGCCCCGCCGATCTGCTCGGTCAGCCGCCTGCAGAAGTACAGCTCGCTTGGCCTGCCGCCGATCTCGCGGTTGCATCGCGCCAGCTCGGCGATGAAGCTCTCGTCGGCGATCGCGCTGGTGAACTCGGTGTCCAGCCGCCGCAGGGCGTCCACCAGCGTCTCGGGCACAAACTGCCCGCCGAACTGTCCGAAGTATCCCTTGGCGGAGGCGTCCGGGGTGTTGTTGTCAGTCATGTAATCGACTCCTGAAACCGTATAAACCGCTATCGTACTATTGTTGGCCCCCGCAATCAAACCCGAAGATCGAGACTCGGGGCGGGATTGCAGAGTCGGAACACCGACGGCAAACGGCTTTTGACACACCTGTATTACGGCAACGACCCTACGGCAAGTCCACGGCAAGAATCTGCAGAGATCCCAGAGAACGGCTAGAGGCCGGCATATCCGCATTATCCGTCGTTTATCCGCCGGTAGCCGTTGTCGTTAGCCGTTGCCGTAACTTTCGTGCCTTTCGTGTATTTCGTGGCTAGAGCCGTTCGCCGTCGCCAAACGCATTGCAACATCGCCGCCGGGCGGAGTATACTGGTCTGAAATGAAGAGAAACTGAGCCGAGAAAGGTAACAGAGCCATGGATGGATTCGTTCACTTGCACGTGCATTCGCACTATTCGCTGCTTGACGGCGGCAACCGCATAGGGGATCTCGTCGAGACCGCCAAAGAGCACGGTTCGCCGGCGATCGCACTGACTGACCATGGAAATCTGTTCGGAGCCCCGAGCTTCTACAAGACCGCCAATAAGGCCGGGATCAAGCCGATACTCGGCATCGAGGCGTATATCTCGCCGACGACCCGCCAGGACCGGTCGATGGGCAACCAGCGAACCGCGGCGTATCATATCGTCCTGCTGGCTATGAATGACGCCGGCTGGAGGAACCTGATGAAACTCGCCTCGCGGGCCTACCTTGAAGGCTTCTACTATAAACCGCGTATTGATAAAGAGTTGCTGGCCGAATGCAGCGAGGGGCTGATCTGCACCACAGCCTGTCTCGGCGGCGAGATACCCCAGGCCTTCATGAGCAACAAGCCGGATCTGGCCCGAAAGATCGGCCGGGAGTACCGCGATATCTTCGGACCCGAGCGATTCTTCATCGAGATCCAGAACCAGGGGATACCCGAACAGACGGCGGTCAATCCGCAACTGGTCGAACTGGCCGGCGAATTAGGCGTCGGAATCGTCGGCACAAACGACGTGCACTTCATGACCCGCAGCGCCAAAGGCTCTCACGAAGTTCTGACGTGCATATCCACAGGCAAGACGCTCGCCGACGACGGCGCGCTTAAGTATCCTCCCGAACTGTACTTAAAAACCCCCGCCGAGATGCGGGAGGCGTTTAAGGCCTGGCCCGAAGCATGCGACAATACGCTGAAAATCGCCGAGATGTGCGACGCTCACATAGATTTCAAGAGCCAGTATCTGCCGGTATTCGACACCGGCAACGATCAGAGCGACGATGAGTACCTCTACGATCTGGCCTGGGAGGGACTTCGCGATCGCTTCGAGGGCAAGGAGATCCCCGACGACTACGCCGAACGCCTGAATCGCGAACTCAAGGTCATCGCCGACAAGAAATACAGCTCATACTTCCTTATCGTAAACGATTTCGTGCAGTACGCTCGGAGGAATTCGATCCCCAACGCTCCCAGGGGCAGCGGCGTGGCGACGCTTCTTGGCTACTGTCTGGGCATCGCCGACGTGGACCCGATGGTCTACGGGCTGCTGTTCGAACGATTCACCGACCCCGAACGCCAGGAGGCCCCCGACCTGGACATCGACATCTGCCAGGAAGGGCGGTCCAAGATCATCCAGTACGTACGCGATAAGTACGGACACGTCGCCCAGATCATCACGTACGGAACGCTCAAGGCCAAGGCCGCAATCCGCGACGTCGGCAGGGTGCTCGATATCCCGCTGCCCGAAGTCAACGACATCGCCAAACTGATCCCCGATCAACTGAAGATGACGATCGACAAGGCCCTCAAGGAGGAGCCCGAACTCAAGAAACTCTACGACAGCGATCCCAGAATCACCGCGCTGCTCGATCACGCGAAGAATATTGAAGGCCTGGCCCGGCACGCCGGGGTTCACGCCGCGGGTGTGATCGTCGCCGACATTCCGCTCGAACAGGTCATTCCGCTGTGCAAACAGGCCGACAGCGAAGACGCCATCACCCAGTGGGACGGTCCGACCAGCGAGGCTGTCGGGCTGATGAAGATGGACTTCCTCGGTTTGCGAACGCTCACGATCATCCAGCGCGCCCGCGAGCTTGTCGCCGCTCGGACCGGAAAGGACGTCGATCCCGAGAAGCTGCCGCTGGACGACCCGGAGGTCTTCGCACTTTTCCAGCAGGGCCTGACAGACGGGGTGTTCCAGTTTGAGTCGGGCGGCATGAAGAGCGTTCTGATGCAGATGCAGCCCAGCGTGATAGGGGACCTGATCGCCGCCAACGCCATGTACCGCCCCGGCCCGATGGAGTTGATCGGCACGTATTGCGCCCGAAAGAGCGGAGCCGAGGAAGTCCCCTCGGTCCATCCGCTGGTCGACGATCTGCTGTCGGAGACCTACGGGATCATGGCCTACCAGGAGCAGGTCATGCAGGTGCTCAACCGCCTGGGCAAGCTCCCGCTGAACCGCGCGCTTACGCTGATTAAGGCTATATCCAAGAAGAAGGTCAAGAAGATCGCCGCCGAGCGACCTCACTTCCGGGAAGGGGCCCAGGACAACGGCATTTCCCAGGCCGACGCCGAGGAGCTGTTCGAACTTATCCTGAAGTTCGCCGGATACGGCTTCAACAAGGCCCACTCGACGCGTTACGCGATCGTGGCCTACCAGACGGCGTACTTCAAGGTCCATTACCCGCGGGAGTTCCTGGCCGCCACACTGACTTTCGAGTGCGGCGACAGCGACAAGGTCGTTCAATACATGGCCGAGGCCTCGCGGATGGGCGTGAAGATCGCCCCGCCCGACGTGAACACCTGCCAGGCCGACTTCACCGTCGACGGCCAGCAGGTCCGTTTCGGTCTGGCCGGCGTGAAAGGCGTCGGGCGCAAGGCGGTCGACGCGATCATCGAGGCCCGCACCGAGTGCGGCGGCTTCACCGATCTGTACCATTTCTGCCAATACGTGAATCTCCGTGCGGTTAATCGCGGGGCGATCGAGGCGCTGATAAAGTGCGGCGCGTTCGACGCCCTGGGCGCTCACCGCGCGGCGATGACCGCCGCCCTGGATGATGCGATGCGCCTGGGTCAGTCGGCCGCCGCGGACCGAAAGAGCGGGCAGATGAACTTCTTCGAGACGTTCGGCGAAGGCGATGCGGCTCCTGAGAAACCTCGATTCCCGGACGTCGAGCCCTGGTCCGAGGCGCAGTTGCTGACGGCCGAGAAGGAGACACTGGGCCTGTACATCACCTCGCATCCGCTTGTCCGCTACGGATGGGAGCTGACCAGCCTGACGCTGCCCAAGGGTTTTGCGCTGGGTCGGATCGAGGACAATCCCGAAGGCCGCGACGTCAACGTCGGCTGCATGATCGCGGCGATCAAACCGATCCTGACTCGCAAGGGCGACAAGATGGCGATCCTGACCCTCGAGGACCTCTCGGGCAAGTGCGAGGCGGTGCTGTTCCCGCGCACGTACGATGAACTGATCGAGCACGTCGTCGAGGACAACATCGTGTTCGTCCAGGGCTCCCTCGACAGGCGCAACGAGCGGATGCAGATAATCGTCGAGTCGATCGTGCCTATCGATCCGGCGATCGAGAAATTCACCAGGCAGATGCTTGTTCGCCTGCCGCCCGGGGCTCCGGACCCGGCGTTCATCGAGAAACTGCGGACGATCCTCGCGGCCCACCAGGGCCGATGCCGCTTGGATATCGAGATGCGCCCCTCGCTTCGCGGAGACGTGCTGGCGACGGTTCGACCCGATCCGAAGTGGTCGGTGGCGCCCTGCCGGGAGCTGATCGCCGAACTGACGGACTTCCTCGGGGATCAGAGGCACGTGAAATGCGAGCCGAAACCGCTGGTCATCGCCCCCAAGAGGCAATGGCGAAAAGGCGCCGGCAACCAGCAGAAGATGTTCGCCGGAGCCAACGGCGGCAAAAAGGAAGTCTCCGCCGCGGTCACCAGATTCAACTAGCAACGGCGGTTGGCTCAGCGGCGATCGCCGGCGACCGATCGTAGTGGGCAATCTCCGTGCCGTAACCCGCGTCGGAGATCTTCGGATCGCGGCGCGGGCCTGGCGCGATAATTTTTTCCCGACCTGTTGGTTGTGGACGTGATGCTCCTTACGACACCGCGGGCCGGCGAAAACTGCGGCAAGTTTTTTTTCGCTTTGACAGACGCGGTATCCGCGCTTAGAATCCTGCTTGTTCGAGGTGATCTGCCCAGGGACGGCGCAAGTCACAGTCATGGATTTCGACACACACCGCGATCTCGTCGTACCAGGTTTCAGGGTTTTTACATAACAACTCAGCGCCGTTTTGCGCTGTTATCGCATCGGAAAGGGTAGTGCTTCATGCCGACTGTTGATCGTGAGTTGTGGCAGCAGATCATTCAGCAGGTCGTGATTAACGGCGGTCACATCATCCGCCCGTGGTTTACCGAACTCCAGCCGTTGGCGCTGGACAACGGCCTGCTGGAGATCCAGGTTCCCGGCCCGCACGAGAAGGAATACTGCCGGCAGCACGCAATAAAACTGTTCACCGATGCCGCCCAGGGCGCCACCGGGCGCCTGGTGGGGATCTGTTTCCTGACCGACGCCTCGGAGGCCAACGGCGCCGACAGCGGCTCCGACACCGCGTGGCGCAGCGATCGGATAAGCGGCCTGGGCAAGGTCGCATCGGCCTTCCAGGACGACTACGTGTTCCAGACATTCGTCACCGGCCCGTGCAATCGGCTGGCTCACGCGGCCTCTCTGGCGATCAGCGATCTGCCCGGCACGGTCTACAATCCGCTGTTCCTGCACGGCAGCTCGGGCCTGGGCAAGACCCACCTGCTGCACGCGATATGCCAGAAGGTCGTCACCGACAAGCCGCTGGCGCAGATCGCCGTCCTGTCGTGCGAGACGTTCGTAAATCACTTCATCGAGGCCGTCGAGAAAGGACAGCTCCAGGAGTTCCGCTACCTTTATCGTCACCTCGACGTTCTGGCGGTCGACGACATTCAGTTCCTGGCCAATCACGAGCAGACCCAGGAGGAGTTTTTCCACACGTTCAACACGTTGTACCAGGACCACAAGCAGATCATCGTCTCCGGCGATCGCGGTCCCGAGGAGATAGCGAGCCTCGAAGAGCGCCTGATCAGCCGCTTCCAGTGGGGTCTGGTCACTCGCATCGATCGGCCCTGCTACGAAACTCGCCTGGCGATTATCCACAAGAAGGCGCGACTGAGAAACACTCGCCTGCCGGACGAGGTCGCCTGCTTCATCGCCGGGTCCATCGACTCAAACACCCGCGAACTCGAAGGCGCGATAGCGAAGGTCACGATGCTGTCCCAGGTCACCGGACGCCGAATCGATATGTCGCTGGCCCAGGAGGCCCTCGGCTCGGCGGTCGAACCGAAGCAGCGCGAAGTGACTATCGAGGACATCCTCTCGGCGGTCACCTCGAGATACAGCGTTCGCCTGGCGGACCTCCAGAGCAAGAAACGCAGCCGCTCGATCGCATTTCCGCGGCAGATCTGCATGTACCTGGCCAGGAACCTCACTCGTCACAGTCTTGAGGAGATCGGCGGATACTTCGGCGGGCGGGACCATACCACTGTCCTCCACGCCAACCGCACGATCCAGGCCCTGTGCAGCAACGACCCGCACCTGCAGGCGACACTCGAACGGCTCAGCCAGGACATCCAGGCCAGCGGCCAGTAACGGCCAACGACCGGTAACGACAACGGCTTGTGATCAGTGACCAGTAACGGAACCGGCTTGTGACCAACACAATGACAGATAGTGCAGCGATTTTGCCGCGCGCTGTTGCCGTCTTTCATCATTCCGCACTCATCATTCATCACTGTCTGTTGTCAACATTGGGTGTGGATAACTCCTGCAAAACGTGTCTGAGCTTTCGATCTTACTGTCGGCGGACTGTTCTCCATGCACTTTCCAACATGACCCTGCAAACCGAACCCTCGAACTGCGGACATGGTCCAACAGGTTTGCCAACAGCATATCCACAGCATCCGGGCCGCTTCAAATGGTCCCCAAAGCCTTACCGCCACGATTGTTATCGTGCCGGCCGTTCAACAACTCACACAACCGACAGGCCCTATCAATACGTATAGACTTGAGATAAATAAATAATAGTATAGACCTGTCAACACCCCCGAGCGGCCCACGACCAGAGAGCAACATTCAACCGAGCAATAAAGAACATCCAATATTCAAGTGAACGGCTTACGGCTGAAACGGGGCCAGAAGCCGCGCGTAGTTAGGCGTTACGGGCCGCTGGTCTTGGCCGGTCTTGTAGCTTCCTGCCAAAACGATATAATCGACAACATGCAAACCCCCTCCGACAAGATTAGGTCGATTGGCCTGCTGCGTTCAGA
>Ga0180430_10000187_pt1 | contig 70550 bp, 58 predicted proteins | sample SS_ome_9_FD_132999 | JGI IMG/M metagenome (GOLD analysis project Ga0180430, IMG submission 132999) | Hypersaline lake sediment archaeal communities from the Salton Sea, California, USA - SS_1_S_2 metaG | ecosystem: Environmental > Aquatic > Non-marine Saline and Alkaline > Hypersaline >...
GGAACATTGTTCACCGGCTTCCTCTCTGCTTTGTACAGTGCTCAGTTTGCTCCCACCCTTGTATTAAAAGGGAAAGTACCAGGCGGATCGGGGTGGATAGGCCGGCTCAAGAATTTCCTGGTCGTATTCCAGTTCACTGTTTCAGTCATCCTGATTATCGGAACCATCACCATTTATCGCCAGGTGAACTTTATGCAGCATCACGATCTGGGATTTAAGCCTGAAGGCCTGGTGGTGCTGGATGGACCACGGATATTGCAGGCCGATTCATATGAATCCTATATGAATGGTCTTGAATCATTTAAAGAGGATATAAGGTCGCTTTCGGCGGTCAGCAATATCACATCTTCCTCCTGTGTTCCCGGCATGGAAATCAAGGCCACACGTGTCTTCGGAATTCCTGTGGAGGGACGAAATACCGAAAAGGTTATTGAAATGTATTATGTGGATGATCATTTCTTTGCTACCTATGGCATAAGCCTGCCAGCAGGTGATAATTTTGCCCCGACCATGTGGGAAGATACCAGTAACATCATCATCAATGAGGCGGCCCTGCCTTACTTCGGTTTTGAAGACGCTGAAAACACCATTGGGGATATTCTGAGAGGCGGCCGCCAGGTGGTCCACGTGAAAGGAATCGTGCAGGATTTCAATCAGCAAATAATGAAGGAAGAGCCGCGCCCCATTGGATTTTTCAATCAGCCGGCAAACACTTACTACACCATTCGGGCCGAGATGACTGATATCAGTAAACTGATTTCCGACCTGGAGCAACTATGGACAAGCCACTATCCCGGAAATCCCTTCCACTACTTTTTCCTGGATGATTTCTACAATGAACAATACGAAGCTGAGACACGCTTCAGCGGATTGTTCCTGTCCAGTTCCTTACTGGCCATAATCATTGCCTGTCTGGGTTTATTTGGATTATCGGCCTATTCTATTATCCGGCGCACAAAGGAGATCGGTATCAGAAAGACCAACGGGGCCGGGACCTCCAGGGTGATGGTTTTACTAAATAAGGGCTTTATTATCTGGATAGCCATTGCCTTTGTCATTGCCTCTCCCATTGCATGGATCCTTATGAATAAGTGGCTACAGAATTATGCGACAAAAGTAGAGCTGAGCTGGTGGATATTTGCACTTGCCGGAATAATCGCCCTGATCATCGCCCTGTTAACCGTCAGCTGGCAAAGCTGGCGCGCGGCAAACCTCAACCCGGCAGAGGCACTGCGGGATGAGTAGAAGCAGTACTGCTAAGCAGTTTTAATGACAGGTTTTTTTTGCATCTGAAGCTGAACCACCATGGCTATGGGGCCCACCAGGAAAAGTGAATAGAATGGTGCATAGATAAACTCATTCAAGCGAAGGATGAACTCTACCAGTGCGATCAGGAACGCCACCAGCATCTGGCCCTTCCTGTTTTTAACCGTTGTAGCCGGATCGGTGATCATAAAGAATACAAATAGCTGATACATGGGACCGGTGAGTGGAGCCACTTCGGTGAAAAAAGAAGCACCTGTAAGAAGGCTCCTCAAATAGGCAAAGAACAAAAATCCAAGGACATAGGTCAAAGTTATATGCAATCGCCTGGCCTTCAGCACAATGACAATCCCAAGTGCCCAGATCACCAGCATGGGCAGAATGTTGTTACCCCATTGGATGCTTAATCCTGCCACGCTAAAAGGCGCAAAAAAGAAAAGCCAGGACAATCCGAAATTAGAGGGGTTCCAGATGTGCCTGCCTCTGTGTTTCAATATATATTTCGACATAATGGAGAGAACAGCTGCGAGGGCGAAGGGCCAGAGAAAGGTTGAACGGATGAGCATGCTGATGCTGATTCCGGTAATATATGCACTGGAGAAATTCTTTCTCCACTCCCCATACATCAGTTTAGACAGTAGCAGTTCCGTAACTATGCTTGTCCCAATGGAAACTAATATGGCATTGAAGCTTTCCAGGATACCAAAACTGAAGTGTCCCACAAGCAGGATGAGGCTGATGAATATGGGAGGAGCGTATTTAAACTGAAGTATTTTCGAGAGGACAGACATTCGCTTAATTTTCAATGATTCTATGCACTTTCATGGGTTCCGGTTTTTCAATAAGTTGCCTCCTGCCTCCCGGCCATAGAATTTCTACTTTATCGATTGTATCACTTTCCCCAAGGCCAAAATGTATGCGACGCTGGTTCTGAGAACTGAAACCGATCCCACCGGTAATTACCTGTGCCTGCTCCTGGGAATCCCAGAAGATCTTCAATATGGCTCCAATGGCACTTCGATTGGACCTGGTTCCGCTTAATTCAAAATCGATCCATCGATTCTCAGGAGCCGGATGATTCTTATAAACCAATAGCTTATCATTCTGACAGGCCACAATCACATCCAGGGCACCCCTGTTCCATAAATCAGCCATGGCCACGGATCTGCTGTCCTGTGTATTCGGACCGACTACATTTTCAGATACATCATACATAAAGCCGGTCCCGGCATTTAACCACACCCTGTTTCGCTGATAGCCGGAATGACTCCTGCCCTCCATGGCAGGCCAGTTCCGAATATCAGAGATAATGGACCTGTTGCCACCTGTTACTTTGGAATAGTCATACCAGTAACTGGTCCCTTTCTTCCCGGAAATGAACCCATTGGCCAGATAGAGATCCAGGAAGCCGTCGTTGTTAAGGTCCCCGAACTGGGCCCCATAACTCCAGCCACCGGCTTCTATGCCTGATTCTCTGGCCTGGTTCTGATAGGATAGTTTCTCCTGATCAACTTTTGGCACCCAGAAATTATTTCCCTGTAATAAGACTCCCTCCTCGGTAATATTGGAAATATAAAATCCAAATTGACCATTGTTCTTCACATCCCCGATGGATACATTCATGCCGCTTTTCGGGGAGAAACCAATATTGGTCTCTGAACCCTGTTCCTCAAAATATTCCCCGTTTCTGTTCAGGTAGAATTCATCTATGCCGTAATCGTTGGCCACAAAGAGTTCCGGAAAACCATCCAGATTCACATCCACAGCTCCTGCCGCCAGGGTCCATCGGGTGGAAGTTAAACCGACCCGGGCAGAGACATCTACAAATCCACCCTTCCCATCATTTTCAAACAAATAGTTCCGGCCACCATTCATGGCATATTCAAAACTCTCTGTCAACACCTCCGTGTGTTCCAGGTTCCACAGGTCGACATGCTCCGGGAAATAGCCCCCGATAAACAGGTCCACCTTACCGTCCGAATTATAATCCAGCCATATGGCAGTATTGGCATTTATCCAGGCAGGAAGTCCGGATGCCTCAGTAACAGAAGTGAATGCATTCCCCTTTTCATTCCTGAATAATTCAGGCCGGCCCCACTTATAGATGAAGACATCTTCGTACCCGTCATTATCATAATCGGCCCAGACAGCTCCCATGGAGACTCCGGTGCCGGTCCGGTTCAGGTCGGCAAGGCCATAGCTGCTTCCCACTTCCCTGAAGCTACCATCCCTTTGATTGTGATAAAGCGCATTCATGCTGCCATACCGGCTGTTGGTCAGGTAGAGATCGTTCCATCCATCGCGGTCAAAATCACATACGGATACCGATGCTCCCATGGAGGCAATTTGAGGAAGGATGGGTGAAAATTCCGGATCAAGGACCGGCGATTGGTGTGAAAATGAGATGCCGGATTGCTCGGATGCTTCTTCCAGATAGAAATCAAAAAGTTTCAATGCCGATTCACGAGAGCCAGTTGTTGTCTCCACCACAGGTTCCCGGGACAGCTGTTCAAGATAAATTGGTAGTCCGAGCAATCCAACAAAAACGATGGTCAGCGATACTTTTAGTGCCATTTTCCTGTTCGATGAATTCAAACCCTAAATCGATTCCTTCCTGTTTGCCTTTCTCATCCGGCGAATCACCCATTTTCTCAGAAACAGGGGCGGGTATTTATATCCTACCTTTGCCATCCTGAGTCCCATACCGGCATAATCATCCGGGCTATCGGGCAAATTGGTTCCCAGGCCATCCACATAGCGATTGTACATGCAAAATGCAGCCGCGATCAATACGGTATCATGAATATCCTCATCCGATGCACCTGCATTTCTTGCTTCCTCTATATGCTCTGATTTAACTTCCTTGCCGCTGATCTGAACTTTGGCGGCAATCTGTAACAATGCTTTCATTTTATCAGAAACAGGAGCATCGACGACCTTGAGTTTCAGGGCTGAAACAGCAGCGCCCTGGTCATTTAAATGAACACTGGCTGAAGCAGAGTGAGATTCATGACAGAACTCACAATGGTTCAAACCTGAAACATAAGAGGCAATTAATTCACGTTCCCCGGAAGTCAGCTGTGAAGGCCCGTGCAATAATGAATGGGCTAATTTTGAGAGCGTTTTCCCGGTGCTCCCCTTGTAAAACAAAAGTTCTACGATCCCGGGTTGTGGTATATCGGTCCTTATATAAGTCATCTTTCAGCACAATTTCTGTCAAACTATAGAAAAACTAGTTCGAATGGGAATTGTTCGAATCGGATCTGTTAAATTTTCCTGCTCTTGTTTAACAGAGCATGCATAATACAAATCCGGATTGTGCTAAAAGTGCTCTATATCAGAAATGAAAATTGACCGAGACTATGCCCAGGGGACCCAGGCCAACATTCATTCCCTGTCTCTCGTAAATTTCTGTCTCCCCATTATAGGTTCTTTCATCGGTGGATTTGCTAAAACCAATATTCATATAGGTTTCAGTGGCAATGGAGATTGATGGACTCAGGTAGACCGTAATGCCCAGTAGAGGTCTGATCCCACCAGCAAAGGATTTATACTCATTGAACCTGCTATTTGCAGGATCTTCATAAATATATTCACTGGAATATCTGGAGAATGAGGTGACTGCATCTACTCCATAGTGCACCCTGATCCGCTTGTACCACTGGTGAAACTCGTAGCCTACCCTGGGGGATAGCTCATAGCCTTTATCAATATCCTCGTACGATTGATAGTCCCATGCTGACTTGCTGAAATTCATCCCGATCCCTGTTCTGAATGCTCCTTTATCGCTAAGGCGCTTGTAGCCAATACCCAGGTCTCCAAGCCCATTCAGTTCAAAGGCGTTGAAATACCCGAGATTTAATTCGTTCCTGTTTAAAGAGTAGTCAGGTAAATCCTGACCCGTACACGGAATTTGCAAGGCAAAAACTGCGATAATAATAATTGTATTTTTCATGATTGTTGGGGCTTGTTGTAGTTTCTTTAATACAAATTATGATGATTAAAGAAACAACTATTGTACCAGAACAAGCATGAACAGGAGAATTACATATAGGTCCTTAATATCCTGTAGAAGTCAAATTTACTTTGATGCAGATCATTCAGATAGGCTCTGATTTCATTATGCCATTTCATTTGTTCAACCGAGAGTTCAAAATTCCTGCTATGCCTGTTCTCGTTGTTAATGGCACGCTCGACCCTCCTTCGGAATGTGTCTGTTCTTACAAGGATCTTCCCGGCAATGCTATCAAGGGTTTCTGTTTCTGGCTGGAGGTAGAGGTCCGGGAATAAAAAATCACTATTCATGGCTATGGCCGACCTGATTCTATTGACATCATTCATCAAACGGCTAAGCAGGGAATGAATGCTGCTGATATCATTCCCTGACATTTCATAATTCAGTGTTTCCGATATCAGATCAATCCGGAAAACAAAATCCTTGTAGCTCTCATACCTTAGATCATAAAGCTTTCCCTCCTCTGTGTTCAATTCATCCATCCAGATCTGGAACACTCCAATGCCCAATACCAGGAAAGTGATGATCCCCGCAATTTTCCCTTCACTTGTTATGGCAAAATCATCATACAGGAATAAATAGCATGTTAGCAGCATCACTGCCAACACAAACACATATGCCGCAACGCGTTCAATTCGGTATTTCATTTGCTAATGCATATATGTCATAAAAGATGCCTTATCCTCTCCAGGGACGCGTACGATTCACATTGGAGAGGGTATCCAGGGCAATGTTGACATCCTCAACGATCTGAAAATCATACATACCAACGCAGATAAAATCTGCGCCGTTATCAAATGCATATTTGAAGCCCTGTTCTGGCTTTATGGCACCGGCTGCCAGCACCTTGAAAGCGATCCAGGGTTCTTCCAGATTGTTCATAAAATCAATGGCTTCCCGGGGCTTCAAACAGAAATTATTATCCTTCCACCCGGCCTCCGGGACATCCTTTTTCTCAAGATCGACCTCTGCCGACCAGTAATCATCTGAATGCAGGGTTTTCACCCAGAAATCGGGCCTGATGCCCTGCTCCACACAGGCCTGCACGGTCTCAATTCGGTGGGCCCCGATACCAGCCGGCTTCCCGTGAGAGCGAATCAATTCAAGGCCTTCAGCAAGCTCCTCAAAGAAGGTCGGATCGTTGTTGTATACCCTCATATCAGACTGTCCTCCGTGACTGTACAGGGCATCTGCACCACCCTCCAGGGATATTTCAATTCCCTCGATAAAATTCTTACCGGCTCCACAATCCGAAATAAACTGCATCTTTCCCCCAGTTTCCTGCTTGTACTTATTGAAAACGCGACACATGACCGGATTTGAAATAATGGCATTTATCCCACATTCCTCTGCCAGCTTAAGGGTAAGCATCACCTTTTCGTCCGTATGGTACATTTTTACAAGCTTATCCACGTAGATCAGGTCGCGTGCATGCGCCCAGCCACCAATCAGGTTTCCTCCCATAACCAGCCGGCTCAGTTCGAAATCTCCGATCTTCCCCTTGGGAACAGTCCCTTTCAAATCTTCAAGTGAGCTTAGCTGAAAACTCTTCAGTGTGGCACTGGAGATTGCATCCGGATGATCGCTCAGAAATTTCTTCTCCATACTGTCCCATTTGCTCTTCCTGTATAACATATATGCAAAAGCTCCGAAAAAGGGAACACTGATCATGTCCCGAAGCATTTCACGGCGTTTGTTCGGGATCCCTTCTTCTGGTCCGGATGCCGGAACGGGGGCACTAGGTCTCTCTTCTTTCCAGCGTTTTATCCAGCGATCAGCACCAAAGGAGAATGCGACCGGAAGGAAGGCGAATACGATCAGCATAAGCAATTCAATCAGGTTCTTATCAACCCACTGGTAATTGCCTTCGGCAACCACTCCCAGCGTATGGCCAGAGATGGGGGGGTAAGCAAGAAAATAGAACAGAAGCAATACAGCTCCGCATATGGAGGACCAGCGTACAAACAATCCAAAAAACAGGGATAATCCGATCAGAATCAGTCCCCAGACATTCAGGAAATCAACGACCATCAGGATCGTGGAAGACGAAGCCATCCACTGAAACAATCCGGCAAAAATCCAACTTGATCCAAGCAAATAATACTCCGCGGTCCAGGCCGGGCTCAATAACTTTACAAGACCTTCATAGAGAAAGTGCCAGCCAATCAGGATCCTGAGTATGGTCAGCACATGCGGCAGGTATTTCTTCATAGGAGAACGTTTTTTGTTGATTCAGATTCAATATCCCGCTTCACCGATCGCGATCATTTAAAGTTAATAAGAATTGACTTAAGCGAAAGAATTGATTACTAACATTTAACAGCAGGATTGAAAAGTACCTGTGTCAAATGCTTTATCCCAGGATATGGAGGAGAATGAGATCTTGTAAGCGGTCTTCTTTAAAGAACTATTCCATTGAGCTCATGGATGGCGGAACTACATTGGGAGAAGCTCCCCACTTTCTGTTTGGTACGGGTCCCATTTTGAAGACTAAAGTCCCGCCTTCTATTATATCATCATGCTTGATCCAGCTAAGCTCATAAGGCTCTCCGTTCAGCTTTGCTGACTGGATATACACATTTTCCGAAGAAACACCTTCAGCTTTAATTGTAAATTCCTTATTATTAAACCACTCACCGAATTTCAGAGTAGCTTCTTCAAACAGAGGGGTACCTATTGCAAATATATTCTGACCGGGTGCTACAGGGTAGAATCCCATGGCACTGAATATGTACCATGCCGACATTTGTCCCATATCATCATTCCCACAAAGTCCGTCTGGCCCAACTCCATATATCTTATTCCTTATTTCATTAACCCACTTTTGAGTCTTCCAGGGCTCACCAGCATAATTGTACAGGTAGGCCACATGATGTACCGGTTCGTTTCCATGTACGTATTGACCGATTTTACTTCTCAATGGCGCATACTGAAGTGAACCCGATTCATAGGGTGTCATAGAAAATAAGGTATCCAGTTTACTTACAAAGTTTAGCCTGCCACCCATCAGGTTTATTAATCCCTGAACATCATGTTGTATATGCCATAGATATTGCCATGCACTGGATTCCGTAAAATGCCGGTTTGGGCTTACTCCTACCCAGAGAGGATCAAAACAACTGTAATAGGGATGCATATCCGTGTAGACTATCTCAGGATATTCCAAACACATTTCGAGCCACGAACCATCAAGCATTCGGGGCCGCATAAAACCAGTCTGCTTATCGAACAGATTTTCATAATACCGGGCTCTTTTCGAAAATCGTGCATAATCTTCATCCTTTCCTAAAGTCCTGGCCATCTCAGCCAGACACCAATCGTCATAAGCATCTTCTAGAGTAACAGAAACCGATTCACGTACTTTTTCAGCCGGAATATAATGCAGGTCCATATAATAATCCAAACCATATCTGCTACTTGGTCTCTCGCCTGGGACCATAGCATTTTTCCGCATTGCCACATATGCTTTCTCAATATCATAATCACGAATACCTTTCATATATGAATCCACAATTACGGAGGTGGCATGATCCCCGATCATCACTGCCTGATAATGATTTTTATAACTTACGTGAAGTGGAAGTCTTCCACCCTGATCGTACATGGCTAAAAATGTCCTGATCATTTCATTTTGCCTTTCAGGCTCCAGGTAGGCGAGCAGAGGATGTTGAGCCCGGTAGGTATCCCACAGAGAAAAATCCACATAATAGCGTTCATTGGGCCTTACATATACGGAGTCATTAAAATGACTGTAGTAAGATCCATCAACATCAGAAAACAGGCGGGGAAACATATGCGAGTGATACATAGCTGTGTAAAAAACTGTCTTCTGCTCCTCAGTCCCCCCTGTTATCTCAATTTTGTCCAGTTTCTTATTCCATATCTCTCTTGCCTGTTCAACTACCTTGTCAAAATCCCAGTGGGGTAGTTCAGCCTCCAGATTCTTTCTAGCACCTTCTATACTCACAAAGGAAATTCCAAGCCTGATCAGAACCTGTTCGCCTGAAGATGTGGCAAAATTCACAAAGGCTCCCACACCATCATTCCCTGAGATTTCTCTCAAATCCTCATAAATATCCTCACCATTCCAGGTGCCAACTGATGCAAAGGATTTGCTGAATTCCGCAAAAAAGTAGCAAGTAAGCGGAAGGTCATAGGAACCTTCCATATCACCGGTAACATAGCCTTCAATCTGTTTGTCATTTAAAATTTTAACGTAAGTATCCCGCCCTGGAGTAAGCGAATGGCTTACATCAATTACAATATGTGCCTGATCCGATTCAGGAAAGGTATACCGGTGGAATCCCACGTGTTCGGTAGCCGTCAGTTCGGCTTTAATATCGTAATCCTTAAGATTAACTGCATAATAACCTGGACTGGCTTCTTCTTCCTGGTGACTATAACTTGATTCATAACCTTCAAAGGCATAGGTTCTATAGTAACCAGCTTCATCCATGTTATTGTTATCAATAATTTTAAGTTTCTCTTCATTAAGAATTATAGGTGCCTGCTTCTGACCTTCCTCATCTGACAGCTTCCCCAGGCGCTCCTGCAGTTTCTCCCTGGCCAGGGCGTTTAATTCTTTCGCAACCCCGGGAAGTACTTCCAATTCTCCCACCCCTGGCATGATGAGAACATTGTTGTAATGCGTTTTGGTGTACGGCCCTGTCCCACTTAAATGTGTATGACTGAATCCCAAAATCGTCTCCTGGTCATAACTATATGCTTTCACTCCCTGATAGCCATTGTCAGGACTTAATTGCACCATGCCAAAGGGCAAGCAAGCTCCCGGAAATGTATGGCCTCCCGCATCTGTACCAATAAACGGATCAACATAATCAACCGGACTTTTAGTCTCAATTGAGCAACTGGAAACAAATGCAACAAGTATTATCAAGCGAATTATTGTTTTCAACTTCATTATCAGTTTTGACAAGCTTAGTGATGATGTTCTAACAAATGTAGCAATTGATCATAACATTGCTAACTCCTTTTCTTAAAGGTGTGGGGACTGCCGGATTTCTCGTACTTTCTGCAAACCACAACCAAGTTACCTCCGGATTTTCTGAGATGGCACTACTGGCTTTCTCTTTATTTCTTATCTGCTGATGCTCAGAACACCTACTTGATTACTCAGGTACGGAGCGCTTTCGTGATCCAGGGGTGGGGAAGACATCAACAAAATCAACCACAGGCAAAGCCTGGTTTGTTTTCATGCCTTTGCCTTCAAGCAAGCTTGAGGCATGGCATAAAAACAAAAACCCGAACGGTATACCGTCCGGGTTGATTTTGCTGTGGGAACTACTGGATTCGAACCAGTGACCCCCTGCTTGTAAGGCAGGTGCTCTGAACCAGCTGAGCTAAGCTCCCTTTAGCGGCTGCAAATATAGATGATCTGTTTTAAATCGCAAAAAATTGAATTGCTTTTTTTGTATATTTCAAGCGTAAAAGCCAAAACCTGCTGCCATGTCCAGTCCTCACCTGACTTACAGAGGAATACCTGTGCTATTTCTCTCTTTTGTCGTGATTATTTTCAGCATATCCTGCCAGAATAACAATACAGGTAGCGGAAGTGATCCGGAAATTAGTGCAGAGATCGATTCCAGTTATTTTGCCATGAATCCCATGGACCTGCATTTCGATTCTATCGAGCAGACAATGATTGATTCCGGTATGGCCGGGTTGATGGATGCATACAGGGAGATCAGGGCCTACGGGCTTCCCAATTCCACTCCGCCGGCCATCCAGTTTAATCCCCTGCCCTATGGCTTCAAGCTTCCTCCTCCGACATCCAGAATCCAATGGGAAATCCCAGAGGGAATTTCCAAACCATCCTGGGGAGCTGATCTGGCCTTTATGTCCATCCCCGAACTCGCCTCTCTGATCCGTTCCGGGGAAATCTCCTGTCTGGCTCTGACCGAGTTTTTCCTGAACAGACTGAAAAAATATGATCCCCTGCTGCACTGTGTGGTAACACTGACCGAAGACTATGCAATTGAACAGGCAAAAAAGATGGATGCGGAACTGGCCAGCGGAAAGGACCGCGGGATCCTTCACGGAATTCCCTACGGAGCCAAGGATCTTTTTGCATTCCCGGGATATCCAACCACCTGGGGTGCCATGCCCTTCAAAGATCAGGTGCTGGATGAAACAGCAGGGATCATTAAAAAACTTGAAGAAGCAGGAGCCATCCTGGTGGTCAAAACCACGCTGGGTGCCCTGGCCATGGGAGATGTCTGGTTTGCCGATACCACCCGGAATCCCTGGAACCCGGAGGAGGGCTCCAGCGGTTCTTCCGCCGGATCGGCTTCTGCAACAGCTGCCGGACTGCTTCCTTTTGCCATTGGGACAGAAACCTGGGGTTCCATTGTCTCTCCATCAACACGCTGCGGCACTACGGGACTTAGACCCAGTTATGGCAGGGTCACCCGGTCGGGAGCCATGGCCCTGAGCTGGAGCATGGATAAGGTGGGCCCCATATGCAGGAGTGCCTACGATTGCGCCATTGTTTTTGATGCCATCAGGGGACTGGACCCTGCTGATAAGACCCTGTTTGATGCAGGATTTTCATATCCGGGCGAGGTAGATCTCTCCTCCCTGCGTATTGGATATTTTAAAAGTGCTTTTGACCAGGAGTATGGGGTTTCAAACTTCGATAAACAAACGCTCCGTGTTTTGAAAAAGCTGGGGGCCAGGCTGATCCCCCTTGAACTGGAGGGAGATGAACTTCCATACTATGCCATGTCCATCATCCTGGAGGCGGAAGCCGCAGCTGCCTTTGACGAGCTTACCCGTTCCAACAGGGACAGCCTCCTGGTGCGGCAACACCGTTATGCCTGGCCCAACCTGTTCCGGACCGCCAGGTATATCACTGCAGTGGAATATATCCAGGCCAACCGGATCAGGCATGATCTGATTGAAGATTATAACCGGCGCCTGAAGGAATTTGATGTGGTGGTCACACCATCCTTTGAGGGAGGCATGCAACTGCTGTCCACAAACCTTACCGGTCACCCGGTGGTGGTGCTTCCCAATGGATTTAAGGATTCGGGTTCTCCCACCAGCATTTCCTTTCTGGGAAACCTCTTTGATGAGGGCAGCATCCTGGCGGTGGCCGCAGCCTATCAGGAGGCCACCTCTTTCAACAAGAAGCGTCCGCCTTCATTCAACAGGGTTGATTAAAACCTGTGGTAGCCCAGGAACATACAAGATGGAAAAATCTGAGTTGTTTCATCTGGAAATGTTTACTTTTGCGGGATGAAATCATTAGACACCAAAGGGCTGAGGTGTCCTCAGCCACTTATCATGCTGAAGGAAGCTTTACTGGATATGAAAGAGGGGGAAAAAATACAGGTGGAAATCGATAACGACACCTCTCTCAGGAACCTCAGAAGCTATCTGATGGACCAGGGAGTAGAACCTGAGATCAGCACCTCCGGAAAGGTTCATACGCTTTTGGCCCTCAAACCCCAGAAAGACCTTAGCGACAGCGATCCTGCCATCTATTGCACCACGGATCTTTCCACAGACTATGTGGTATGTATCAAAGGTGAACTGATGGGTGAGGGGGACCCTGAACTGGGAAAGGTTTTAATGGAAACCTTTGTTGAAAACCTGAAGCTGCAGGAACAGCTACCCACGCATGTGGTGCTGTATAACGGAGGCGTGAAACTGGCCATGAAACAATCGCCCGCTTGCCAGGCCCTGACTGAGCTGGAAGAGATGGGGATCCGTATCATGTTATGCGGTACCTGTATAGATCATTATGGAATTCAAATGGACATCGGGGTGGGCATGATCTCAAATATGGTAGTCATAACTGAAACACTGGCCGCGACCGGACATGTGCTTACTCCCTGATACCTCTCAGAATGAATAAGAAATTTGATTTACTGTCTACCATAGAGTATGGGGGCTGCTCCGCAAAATTACCTGCCGGACTGCTCTCGGAGGTCCTGAGCAAGCTACCAAAGGCTTCAGATCCAAAACTTCTGGTGGATGTGGACACCCATGATGATGCCGGAGTATACCTTATTAATGATGAAACGGCCCTGATCTTTACAACTGATTTTTTCCCTCCGATCTGTTCGGATGGCTATGATTTCGGGGAGATCGCAGCGGCCAATTCTTTGTCGGATGTTTATGCCATGGGTGGCACACCACTGATGGCGCTGAACCTGATGATGTTCTCCCAGGAGAAGATCCCCCTGGAGGTATTCGGCGAGATTCTCAATGGAGGACACGCCAAGGTTCGAGAAGCCGGAGCCCTGATTGTCGGCGGACATACCATTGATGACCACCCGCCCAAATATGGCCTGGCAGTGGTAGGTACGGTGCATCCCGACCACCTGATCACCAATGCGGGTGCCAGAGTGAATGACATCCTGGTACTGACCAAGGCCATAGGAACCGGGGCCCTGGTATCGGGCTGGAAAAACGGACTTTGCACCAGAGAAGACTACACACGGGCTCTTGAGCAAATGAAGCATCTGAACAGGCATGGTGCAAAACTGGCTGTGAAGTACGGGGCGAGCAGCATGACCGATATGACTGGTTTTGGTCTGGCCGGACATGCCATGAAAATGGCAGAAGCCAGCGGAGTGAGCTTTCGCATTCGTAGCTCCCAAATCCCCCTGCTCCCGGGTGCCTACGATGTATATGAAAAGGGGAGCATTCCGGGGGCTACATTCAGGAACCTGGAATTTACAGGTCAGCATGCGCACTGCACTAGGGGTGTGGACTATAACATGAAGATGCTGGTTCATGATGCTCAGACTTCGGGCGGACTCCTGATGGCTGTGAATCCGGATCATGCTGGGTCGCTGATCGAAGAGTTGAACAGGCTCGATCCGGAAATTCCGGCAGTGGAAATCGGAGAAGTTTTGCCGGAAAGTCCGCGTCGCCTGTACTTTGAATAAAACAATTGGTTTTTCTTAACTTTAAAGCATGAACAGGCGAAGTTCCTATAGTTTCATTTATAATCTTCAGCGCGTAATCCTGCTGGTTTTCTTTTCCACCACCGCCATTGCCCTCTCTATTCCCCTGGCCATGCTGGTTATGAAGCTTTCGCCCGATCAATATTACCCACTGGTAATTACCCTCCTGGCCTACCTGGTCCTGGTGATCGTCCTGGGTTCCATGATCCATGTGATCTCCTACATCCCTTTTAATCTGTCCACTGCTTTCGATCCCATTAAAAATGATATAGCATCGGGGAAAATTTATTCCATCCAGCAGCTGGGTGAACGAATAACAAGCTTTACCGTGCAGTTCTACAATTTTTCCTTCCTTGATATCGCACATGCCTATCTGGAAACCGAAGAAAGCGGGATCATCGGTTTTGAATCCAACAGTCACGTTGATAAAGTCTTAAAAGAGTACAGAATGCTTGACAAGAGCAAAGTGCTTGATGAGATTACTCTGGCCGGTAAAATATCTCTGCCCGACCGCGATTACCAGCTCTACATCCTCCCCCTCTGGATGGGAGGCACCTGGCTTGGGTATATGGCGCTCCTTTCCGAAAAGAAAATCAGTCGCTTCTTTAGGCGCTTCCTTACCGAATACGAAGAGAATTTCCTGGACGACCAGATTATGAATGTGGTCAGATTCAGTAAAAAAGCAGAATAATGCTGGCTTCCATACTCTATATCAGCATCAGCTGCATTATTATCTGGCGCTCCTCACATGGCTTCGAGATTGCATCGGACTTTTTGGGCAGAAAAATGCCCCTGGGAATCAAGGGTGCCACACTGAATGCCATCGCCAGCTCCATGCCTGAATTTCTGACTACCCTGTTTTTTTTATTCTACCTGCGTGATGCGGATGGATTTTCGGGCGGACTGGGTGTGACCTCGGGAAGTGCCCTTTTCAACCTGCTGATCATTCCGGCCCTGGTGGTCCTGGTGCTATTTGCCTCCGGCAAACGCTCAGGCATCGTATTGAACAAAAAGGTGTTGCTTCGCGAAGGAAGTGTGCTCATGCTTTCTCAGCTCATTTTCGTGAGCTTTCTTTTCAGGGGAGAGCTTCTTGCGATGCACGGGCTGGTACTGGTCATGGTCTACCTGGCTTACCTGCTCATCCTCTTCCTTATTACCAGAAAGCTGCGAAAGTCCAAACGAGCCTATATCAGGCCCGAGGCGCCCATAAAAAAGAGGCTCCCCCTTGCCCTGCTCACACTGGATCTGACTTCAATTGCCCTGAACGGAAAGAAGATCAATACCATACGGGCATGGATGCTATTGGGAGCGAGCACGCTGGTCATGACCTTCGGGACCTGGCTGCTGGTATATGGGACGGACATCTTCGGTGAGCTAACCAACATTCCGCTAATTTTCGTAGCTGTGGTGCTCTCCGCAGCGGCCACATCGGTACCAGACACCATTATTTCAATTAAGGATGCACGAAAAGGAAATTACGATGATGCCGTGAGCAATGCCCTGGGCAGCAATATTTTTGATATTGCCTTTGCCTTGGGATTTCCCATCCTGCTCTACAACCTGATCCATGGTGAGAGTATATCACTCAACCAGGACCTGCTGGCCTTTACAAAAGAAGTATGGGTTTTCCTGTTGCTGGCAACCTTCCTAGCAATTGCCATTATGTTGATCGGAAAGAAATTTACAAGGCCCAAAGCTTACTTGATGCTGGGAATCTACCTGATATTCCTGCTGTTTGTGGGGACACAGGTCAGTGAGGAACTATTCCAGGGCATTGGCAGACCCGTTGGGGAATTTCTGAAGAATTTTGCCGATTGGATAGGGACCATGCCCTATTGACAGAAAGCAGCAATCAGTTCAACCACCTCCACATCAGCTTCCAGCCAGTCGATCTCCTTCAGCCGGGAGCGATGCACCCAGCGGTACATCCTGTGTTCCGTCAGGCTGATTTTTCCTTTCCGTATGGCACAAATAAAGGGGATCAGTTTAATGGCATGGTCGCTGCTGATATGCTTCACTGAAGGAAGTAGTTGAATCACTGAGATCTCCACCCCAAGCTCCTCTCTAATCTCCCTGATAACACAAGCCTCGGGAGTTTCTCCCGGCTTAAGCTTCCCTCCGGGAAACTCCCATTTATAGGGATGGGGCATGAAGTAACTACGCTGAGTCGCCAGAACCATCTCCCCATCCATTATGATGGCGCAGCTGACCTCAGTCAAAGGTCCCGCCATTTTCCTATCTTCTTTTTGGGTAATCCACATAAGACTCCTTTACATGTTTACGTCCAATTCCTCCCCAGCTATCCGATTCCAGCGTCACTATTACCACTCCCGCAGTGGGAAGGTTATCCAGAGGTAAATCAAGGAAGAGATTGGCATAGGATGTAAAAGAGGGATTGTGGCCAAAAATGGCCAGGCTCCTGAGTTCCGCCGGAGCTGAGGCAACTACTTGCTCAATTTCTGAAAGGTAGGCCAGATAGAGGGAATCATGGATCTGAAGCTCAGACGGATCCATTTTCCAACACTTGGACATGATCAATGCGGTATTCAGGGCCCTGTTGGCCGGACTGGAGAAGATCAGACGGGGCACCTGCCCATCCGCCAGCAGCCGCTCTGCCATTTCACCCGCATTCCTTATGCCACGTTCCGCCAGGGGGCGGTCGATATCATCCAGGCCTTCGTGTTCCCAACTGGACTTACCGTGTCGTATGATGTATAACTTGCGTTCCATCTAAAGCAGATTACTGGCCAGATCGGCCAGGTAACTTCGTTCCCCTTTAACCAGGTGCACATGGGCAAATATATCCTGGCCCTTCATGCGGTCGGCAAGGTAAGTCAATCCATTGGATTTGGTATCCAGGTAGGGGGAATCGATCTGCTGAATGTCCCCGGTAAAGATCATCTTGGTTCCCTCCCCTGCCCTGGTAATAATGGTTTTTACCTCATGGGGAGTCAGATTCTGTGCCTCATCTACAATGAAGAAGACCCTGGACAGGCTCCTTCCCCGTATATAGGCAAGGGGCGTGATCAGCAGCTTCTCGGTCTGCTGCATTTCTTCGATGCGGCTATGTTCCTTGCTTTGCATCTTGAATTTCTGCTTGATTACCGAAAGATTATCAAACAGAGGCTGCATATACGGCCCGATTTTTTCATCCACATCGCCCGGCAGGTAGCCTATGTCCCGGTTCCCCAGAGGTACAATGGGTCTGGCCAGGAAGATCTGGGTATACATCTTTCGCTGATGTATGGCAGCAGCAAGTGCAAGCAGTGTTTTACCCGTCCCAGCCTTTCCGGTTAAGGCAACAAGTTGAACCTCAGGCCGAAGTAGCGCATCCAGGGCAAAGGTTTGCTCGGCATTACGTGGATCAATACCATAGGTCCTGGTCTTCTCCACCCTGTTTACAACTTTATTGAAAGGATCGTAGTGCCCCAGGCCGCTTTTGTTATTGTTTCTGAAAATAAAATACTGGTGGGCCAGGGGAGCTTTCTTCAGGCCGAAACGCTCCACCGGAACTCCTTCCATGGTTTCGTACATATCGGAGATAACCGTGTCGTCACTTACATCGCTGGATTTAACGTTCTCATAGATATCATCAATGTTCTGAACCATATCGTTGTGGTAGTCCTGAGCCATAATTCCCAGCGATTTGGCTTTCATTCGCAGGTTGATATCCTTGGTGATCAGAATCACCGGCCTGGTGGTTCCGTTCTTGAGGTGCAGGTGCTCCGCTATGGACAGGATCCGGTGGTCGGGAGTGTTCTCCGGAAAGGAGGTAGAGAGCTGCTCAGATGCTTTCTGACCGGTACAGATACTCAGCTTTCCTTTTCCCCTTCCCAGCGACAGACCTCCATTAAAAAGCTTGTCACCACTTAATTTATCCAGCTCGCGGGTGAATTCGCGTGCATGAAAATTGATTATATCATTTCCTTTCTTAAACCTGTCCAGTTCCTCAAGCACAGTGATGGGCACGACAATATCGTGTTCGTCAAAGTTATGTATGCTTTTGTAGTCGTGGAGTAAGACGTTGGTATCAAGAACGAATATCTTACTGTTTTTTTTCACTGCAGTTGCCATATTTCCCCTCCTATTACGCTAACTTTACTACACAAGAATGTGTAAAGGTGTAAATGTATCTGGCGACTAAAATAGGTGTTTTTGTTCCCCCTAAGCCATCAAATTATTCACATTGACCCAAGTTTTACACACAGTTATGAACCGTTATGAACATGGAAAAACTTGACTTTATTCTCGACAGGAGAAGCATCCGCAGGTTTACAAATCAAAAGATTGATAAAGAGCAGATTCATACAATGCTGAAAGCTGCCATGTATGCACCATCGGCTGTGAATATGCAGCCCTGGCATTTTATTGTCATCGATGAAAGGTCTGTTATGGAAAAGATTATGGAAATTCATCCCTATGCCAGGATGCTGCAAAGCGCTTCACATGCAGTGGTGGTCTGTGGCGATGAGCTCCTGCAACACGACGATGGCTACTGGGTGGTCGACTGTGGAGCTGCCACACAAAATCTGCTGCTGGCCGCCCAGGCCCTGGGTCTCGGCGCATGCTGGGTGGGCCTCCATCCCAGGGAGGAGCGCAAACTCTCTTTCTCCAGACTCCTGCACCTTCCCTCCCATGTGAAGCCCTTTGCCCTGGTTGCATTGGGCTATCCCGAGGAGCAAAAGCCAAGACCGGAACGCTTTCATCCCGAAAAGGTCAAATACAATGGCTGGGACAAATCCTATTTCCAGAAATGACCTACCAGGAAGCCATCGATTTTCTATTTACTTCCCTTCCCATGTATCAGCGACAGGGTAAGGCTGCCTATAAGAGTAGCCTGGAAAACACGCTCAGACTGGATACCTACTTTAATCACCCGCACCGTAGCTATGCCACCATCCATGTGGCAGGAACCAATGGCAAAGGTTCCGTAAGCCATATGATTGCCTCGGTGCTGCAGGCCACCGGGCTCCGCACCGGTCTGTACACCTCTCCGCACCTGCTCGATTTCAGGGAGCGGATCAGAATCAACGGACAGTCCATTCCGGAAGAAGAGGTAAGAAATTTTGTGAGCGAAAACAGGAAGATCATAGGGGAGGTGAAACCTTCTTTCTTTGAGATGACCGTTGCCATGGCCTTTGACTATTTTGCAAGAGAAGAGGTGGATGTGGCAGTCATTGAGACCGGCCTGGGAGGCAGGCTCGACTCCACCAATATTATTTTGCCGGTGCTGACAGTAATAACCAATATCTCCCTTGATCACAGTGAATTCCTGGGGACCCATCCCAGTTCCATTGCCAGGGAAAAAGGAGGGATCATCAAGGAGAAGGTTCCTCTGGTTCTCGGACGGAGCGAAGCACCCACGGATGAGGTGCTTCTTTCCATGGCCTGTGATCGTTCTGCACCTGTGGTATCGGCCAGTGAGAATTACCAGGCTCAGTTCAGAACCATCGACACAGAGGGAAAAATGCACCTGCGGATCAGGAAAGCAGGAAAGGCTTCATCAAAAACCATCAGATGTGATCTCACCGGGGAATACCAGCAGGAAAACATCATCACTGCTCTTACTGCCCTGGAGCAGCTTCAAGAACTTCACTGGAAGATCAGTGAGGCTCATTTGCTGGAGGGATTTGCCTCTGTTGCAGCAAGCACCGGCATCAGGGGCAGGTGGGAAACCATCGGTCACAATCCAAGAAGCATTTGTGATACGGCACATAATGTGGACGGGATAGCCGCCGTGATCAGGCAAATCAGGCAAACTCCCTGGAAACGGCTCCACATGGTCTGGGGAATGGTAAGTGACAAGGATCTCCATATGATTCTTCCCCTGCTTCCCGAGGAAGCCAGCTACTATTTCGCCCGCTCGTCGGTCCCCAGATCCATAAATGCCAGAGTGCTTACAGAACAGGCCAGGGAGTATGGATTAAAGGGGATTCCTTATCCCAATGTGGAAGAGGCCTACCGGGCCGCACAGGCAGAGGCCGGGCCAGAGGATATGATCTTTACGGGAGGCAGCACCTTCGTTGTGGCCGACCTGCTTTTAATGAAATTTTAGCTTTCTTTGCATCCCAGGGTAAATTGTGAATCCAATGCAGTATAAAGAGATATGTTTCGATGCCATGGAAGTGGTGAAAACCGCCGCGGCCTATGTAAGGGAACAACACGAGAACAGGTCCGAATTTAACATTGAGGAGAAGGGAAAGCAGAATTTCGTCACCGAAGTTGATAAAAAAGCTGAACAGATTCTTGTCAAAGGACTTTCAGAATTGCTTCCCGAAGCAGGCTTCATTGCCGAAGAAGGGACCAGCGATAAAAAAGGAGAAAGCTACAACTGGGTGATTGATCCGGTGGATGGCACCACCAACTTTATTCACGGAGTCTTTCCCTTTGCCATCAGTGTCGGGCTCACAGAAAAAAATGAAGTGGTTGCAGGCATTGTTTATGAGTTTGGATTGAATGAATTCTTCTATGCCTGGAAAGGCGGAGGCGCCTGGCTCAACGGCTCACCTATCCAGGTCAGCCAGGCAGACCGGGTTGAACACTCCCTCATTGCCACCGGCTTTCCCTATACCAATTTCACCTACCTGGAGCAGTTTATGCACAGCATGGACTTTTTTATGAGAAACTCCCACGGACTCAGGCGCCTGGGTTCCGCGGCCACCGATATTGCCTATGTGGCATGCGGACGCTACGAGGGCTTCTATGAATACGGCCTGAATCCATGGGATGTGGCTGCAGGCATGCTCCTTGTCAGGGAGGCAGGCGGCCTGGTTTCAGACTTTGCGGGACATGGGGATCCTCTTTTTGGCGAACACATTGTTTGCTCCAATGAAAAGATATTCAAGGAGTTTCAATCGGTCATTCAAGATATTATGCTCTCGCCATGAAACAGGTATCCATTGTCATCCTGAACTGGAACGGCCAAAAATACCTGGAGGAATTCCTGCCGGCTCTTGTGAAATATTCCACCCATCCCGGAGCTGAGATTGTTGTGGCCGACAACGGATCGGTCGATGATTCTCTGGATTTTCTGAAAAGAGACTACCCCGGGATCCGGATCATTGAGCTTGAGAAAAATTATGGCTTCAGCGGTGGATACAACCGTGCCTTTGAACAACTTGATTCGAAGTACATGCTCCTTCTGAACTCCGATATCGAGGTCTCCGAGCATTGGCTGGAGCCCATGGTGGAGGTGATGGAGAAGGATGAGACCATTGCGGCCTGTACTCCTAAAATACTGGATTTCAAACGCCGCTCGCATTTTGAATATGCCGGAGCTGCAGGCGGATTTATTGACAGGTATGGCTACCCCTTTTGCAGGGGACGTATCTTCGATCAGCTTGAGGAAGATAAGGGCCAGTACAACGAGGCCATCGATCTCTTCTGGGGCTCAGGTGCCTGCCTGATGGTAAGAGCTGAGCTCTACCGGGAAACGGGCGGACTGGATGAACAGTTTTTTGCACATATGGAGGAAATTGATCTCTGCTGGAGGTTTCAGCAAATGGGCTACAGGATTCGTTTTGTACCCTCCTCCACCATATTTCACGTGGGTGGAGCCACGCTCCAGAGAGGAAATCCTTTTAAAACCTTTCTGAATTTCAGAAACAACCTCCTGCTCCTTTATAAAAACCTGCCTGCAAAGGGACGTGGAAGCATCCTGTTAACACGGATGATCCTGGATGGGATTTCGGCCCTCAGATTCTTGCTGCAGGGGGCCTTCAGAGACTTCTGGGCCGTATTCAGGGCACATATGGCCTTTTATGGGATGAAATCTTCCTATCGAGGGATAAAAAACCAGAACAAATACAGCAAAAATACCGTTATTGTAAGCGGAATCTATCCGGGAAGCATCGTGGTGGAATTTTTCCTTAAAAAAAGGAGAACATACCGCGATCTGAACCTGGCATTCCGAAAAAATATTGATGATGGACAGTTATAAAAAATACATACCGGAAGAGGTAAACAATCTTCCCCTGATGTTAAAAAATAGTGCCAAACAGTTCCCGGGACGGCCTTCACTAACCAGTGTAGACGGTACGGCGTACACCTACCAGGAACTTGACAGGGCCACCCAGCATGTGGCCGTGTTGCTGAAGAGTGCCGGGATTGGAAAAGGAAACAATGTGGCCATCCTGGCCGAGAACAGCCCCCACTGGGGCATCGCCTACTTTGGAACCCTGATTTGCGGTGCCACCACCGTACCCATCCTTCCTGATTTCAGGGCCACAGAGGTTAGAAGCATCCTGGAACATTCGGGGGCGAAAACTGTTTTTATCTCCGGAAAAATGATATCCAGGCTGAATGAGGGATTGCCTCCCACCGTCGAGATGGTCATCAATACGGATGACTTTAAACTTTTAGACATCAGCAATGGAGTGGTTTCCGGGCCTGCCGGCACACCGGGAGCACTGACAAAACTCGATGAAGCTACAAAGATTTCAGAGGGAGAAAAGGGATTCTATGAAGCAGATGGTGAGGAGCTGGCATCTATTATTTATACCTCAGGCACCACGGGACGCTCCAAGGGTGTCATGCTGACTCATACCAATCTTCTTAGCAATGCGGTTCAGTCGGGCACGGTTCACCAGGTCCTACCCGAAGACAAGTTTTTATCCGTGTTGCCCCTGGCGCACACTTACGAGTGCACCATCGGAATGATGGTTACATTACTTAATGGTGCCATGGTTCAGTACATCGACCGGGCGCCCACCGCTGCCTACCTCGGCCCTGTGCTGAAGAAGCTTCAGCCTACTACCATGCTGACCGTTCCTTTGATTATGGAAAAAATCTACAGGGCAACCATTAAACCCAAGCTCACCAAATCGGCTCCCATGCGATTTCTGATGAAGATGGGCCCCACACGAAGGCTGCTTTCAAAAGCTGCAGCCAAAAAGCTTATGAGCTTCTTCGGTGGACAAATCCGCTTTTTCGGCATTGGTGGTGCCCCGCTTGCACCTGATGTGGAAAAGTTCCTGCTGGACGGTCGCTTTCCCTATGCCATTGGCTACGGACTTACCGAAACCTCGCCCATGCTGGCAGGCTTCAATCCCGATACTGCGGTCTTCCACTCGGTGGGCAAAGTGATGGAGGGAGTTCGCATGCGCATTGACCATCCCGATCCCCTTACCGGGGAAGGTGAAATCGTAGTTAGGGGTTCCAATGTGATGAAGGGCTATTACAAGGATGAGGAAAAAACCCGCGAGGTGTTTACCGATGATGGTTATTTTCGCACCGGCGATCTGGGTATCATCGATAAAAAAGGCATCATCTATATCAAGGGGCGCTCCAAGAACATGATCCTGGGGGCCAATGGGGAGAATATCTATCCCGAAGAGATTGAAGCTGTCATCAACAGCCGGGCAAATGTCACTGAATCGCTGGTGATGGAATACAAAGGGAAGCTTACTGCCAGGGTACATTTGAATATGGAGCTTATTGAGGAACAACTCCACCACCTGAAAGAGAATGCAGCAGAGTATAAGAAACAACTGCAGGAGAAAGCTGATGAGGCACTGGAAGAGCTGATGATCCATGTAAATCAGCACGTGGCCCGCAACTCAAAGCTGCAACTGATGATTTTACAGGTTCAGCCTTTCGAGAAGACGGCAACACAAAAGATCAAAAGATTCCTCTACCAGCAAGCAGCAACTATCTAAACGTTTGATAAGAGATTATCCAGGTTCTCAAACCTGGTTTGATAATCCGCTATGGATCTGTTGATCAGGTCCATGGCTTCTTCCCGCCCATAGACATGGGTGATCTCCACATCGGCCGGGTTGCCGGGCAGATCCTTGTAAGTAAGAAAATAATGTCTCAGGCGGTTGACCACCTTTTGGGGCAGGTCCGATACATCCCTGTAATCTTCATAGAGGGCATCATTGTTCATGACGGCAATCAGCTTATCATCGGCCTGATTATTATCTATCATGCGAAAGCCACCAATGGGGCGGGCTCTGACCAGAATATCCCCGTGGGAAATCTGCTTCTCAGTGAGCACACAAATATCCACCGGATCTGAGTCACCCACTATCTTATCATTGCCGGTCTTCTCCCGGCTAAGCTCTGCCACACGTTCACCACTGAAAGTCTGCGGGATAAATCCATAGAGAGCCGGAACGGCATTGGAGTATTTCTGGGGCCGGTCTATTTTCAGATAACCCGTCACCTTGTCCACCTCATACTTCACCGTATCGGTGGGAACCATTTCGATAAAGCTCATTACCACCTCGGGGGCATCCGGACCAATATCAACTCCGTGCCAGGGATGACTCTTGTAACGCAGTCCCATCAGTTTTCCTATGGGATCCATCAGTTTGTTTGCCATGATCTAAATATAGTTGGTTTGTGCTTATTAGTAGAAAAAATAACTGGACAATTTTAACTGTCTATTAATAAATAGCTTAGTTGCTCAAGTTCCATGACCCTGCTCCCTTTGAGCAGTATATGATATCCTTCGGGCATCTCCTTCTCCAGCATGGCCTCCAGCTCACTCCTGTCTTTGAATACGGAGATATGAGCGGCAGGTTCACACACCCGGTGAAACCGGGGTCCGGCCAGCAGGACCCTGTCCACATCCAGGGTAGCGATCCAGCGAAGCAGGTCGCTGTGTTCCTGTTCCGAGGAAGATCCCAGCTCAGCCATATCCCCCAGTATTAGCATAATGGGAGATGAAGCATAGTTCATAATACTCCCGATGGCCTCCCGCATGCTGCTGGGATTGGCATTGTAGGAGTCCATTACCAGGATGTTCCGTTCTCCCTTAATCATCTGGGATCTCTGGTTTTCAGGGCGATATCCTGCTATGGCAGCGGCAATCCCGGCCGGCGGGATCCCAAAATGGAGTCCTGTACCTGCTGCAAGCAGGATATTCTGAATGTTATAGGCTCCCACCAGTTTTGTAGTAAGGGGAAAGCATTCCTCTCCCATAATTAGCTCCACCTCCAGGAAAGGAGATTGTCTCAGCAGGTTCACACGCACCTGCAGCTCCCCTTCGGGAGCAAGGTCAAGGCGCTCCACACCCAATTTTTCTGCCAGGTCCATCAGGACCTGATCTCCGCCATCGACAATGGCCTTCCCTCCATGGGCAGCCAGGTAGGCATAGAGTTCACCCTTGGCATTTAATACGCCCTGAACGGAACCAAAGCCCTCCAGGTGTGCCTTCCCCACATTGGTAATCAGTCCCACATCCGGGGCTGCAATCCTGGCCAGTTCTGCTATCTCTCCGGGATGATTGGCTCCCATCTCTATCACTGCCAGTTTCTGCCGGTTCAGGGTAAGCAGGGTCAATGGCACCCCAATGTGGTTATTCAGATTTCCCTTTGTAGCTATCAGATCGTGTTCGCTTGAAAGCACGGCAGCCATCAGTTCCTTAGTGGTTGTCTTCCCGTTGCTCCCCGTAATAGCCACAAGCCGGGGAGCCACCTGAATGCGATGGTAATGAGCCAGGTCCTGCAAGAGTTTCAGGGCAGATGGGACCACCGCCACTGCTTTCATCCCCTTCAAATCCTTTCTTTCTGTAATGGCCAGGCGGCACCCCTTGTCCAGGGCATCTTCCACAAACCGGTTTCCATCAAACTGATCCCCTTTCAGGGCAAAAAACAGCTTGCCCCCGACCTCCTGCCTGGTATCCGTACATATGCCCGAGGAACTTAGAAACTCCTTGTAAATCTGCTCAGTTAACATCCTGCTATCTTATATAAAAACAGAGGCTGCTTCCCTAAAGAAACAGCCTCCTGATATGTCTTGATTAATGAATCTTTTAAAATCCAGTTGGTGTTCCCACTCGAATCATGGCGCAACGGAATCCAAGATCATCCCTTGCTTCGGTCTCCACGAGGAAACGACGCTCACCCGGGCTCAGCCAGTAGGCTCTGTCCTTCCATGATCCACCCTTATAAACCCTGGTTTCATCGCTCAACAGAGAAATCCGTTCTGATTCGGTATTGATATACATGCTTGCGGATCCATCATACTCACCCTGGCTCCTCTCTCCTGCTTCAAATACCGATTCCTTATCTCCATCCATGTAATTCCTGTAATCCGATTTACGGTAATTGAAGCGTCCCTCCAGGTCTGCTTCTGAAACTGGCTCCCGCTGCAGGCGCCCCAGGCTGTCAATCATTGGAGAGCCATTGGCATCAATGGACATCTGATCAAACTGGTTGCCCCTGAAAGGCCTGAAATCCGATACATCCTGTGAGGTAAGCGGACGATATACATCCTGAACCCACTCATTTACGTTACCAGCCATGCAATACAGGCCATAATCATTGGGCCAGTAGGATTTTACGGGGACCGTGATGGAACCTCCGTCATTCAGGCTTCCGGCCATCCCCATCATGTCACCGTTGCCCCTGATAAAGTTGGCCCGCATCTTACCCATATCTCTGGCGTTGTCGTTCCGGACATTGTGTCCGTTCCAGGGATAGGTCCTGCGCTCCCACAGGAGTTCATCCACGGTATTTCCAACCAGCCCCAGGGCTGCATATTCCCATTCTGCTTCGGTTGGAAGCCTGTACTTGGGAAGCAGGATTCCATCTTCCACACTGATCAGCCTGGATTCCACATTGGGATTGAGACTGGGTTGGGGATTGATAATATTGGGTGTGTAGAGTCCATAAATATAGGCTTCCGTATTGAAATTCCTTTCGTCCTGCTGGTCCGTAGATAATTCAATATGCCCCATATCCACCAGGATCATCTCATTGACCCGGTCGGTTCTCCAGATGCAATAATCCTGTGCCTGGAGCCAGTTGACACCCACCACAGGATATTCATTGAAAGAAGGATGGCGATAATAATATTCCACATAAGGCTCATTGAAAGCCATGGGATCCCTCCAGACCAATGTGTCCGGCAGAGCAGCCTTAACCACCTGGGGATTGTTCATCCCAAATACGCGACCCAGCCAGTTGATATACTCCCTGTAATCCACATTGCGAATTTCGGTCTCGTCCATATAGAAGGAAGAGATGGTTACCCTTCGGGGTATATTGTTCCATTCATACAGTACATCATCCTGGGTCTTGCCCATTGTGAAGGTTCCTCCTTCAATGAGGGTCAGTCCCGGGCCGGTCTCCTGTTCAACGGCAGTCATCACCTCAAACCCCCCGTTTTCCGGGTCATTATAGGCCCATCCGGTGGTAGTTGAGGCATTGCCAGATGAGGTTACATCCTTTCCTCCACATCCCCAAAGCATCAGTGCTATAAGCAATACGGGGAACAGTCTCATCATCATTTTCATGGCTTCTTTTTTTTCAATTATAAACATCAAAACAACTATTAAGAAACATCTACCAAAACTAACTAAATTTTAGGACATTTTATTGCCCGGTGTTTGGTCGATTTGTTCAGGTTTTCAAATATAGCCACCAGCGATATCTCATGTGCGCCCAGTGTGGGTATGTGCAAATCGGGTGGTGAGAGTTTGGCATCGTAACTGTACCGGATTCTGAATTGGCCGTTACCATAGCCTGCTGAGAAGATTGCGGTGCCATAGGAAAACTGCAGATCCTGGCGAAACCAGGCTCCGATGATAATCCCTTTGTACAGTACCTCCAATCCATAATTCAATTGTTGATAAATATCTTGTTGCATAAAAACCAGGTGGGGTGAAAGCTGCAATACCTCCCTTCCCAACCTCTTCTCATAAATGGGGAACATAGCCCCCAGGTGCGCTGTATACTTCCTCGGCAATCTTGTATTTGGATCCTCCGAGGGGGAACTATAAGGTTCCAATAAATGGTGTACGGAAAAACCACCAAAAAAGTTTTTATAAAATGCACCAAAGCCAACTGCAAAGTCGGGATATACCTTTGAATAGGCTGTTAAAGTGGTGGTGCCAGCTCCTGCAAGTTCCGAGGGAAGTACCAGGTCTGACGGGTCCATGTTCCGCTGTCCCACCGATGCCTGAAGTCCCCCACTCACCATCAGGCGGGAGTTTACCTGCAAATGGTAGGCGTAGATGCCATCCACGGAAAGGGTATTGAAAACACCTCCACCCTGACGGTCGTTACCCACATGTAAACCCACTCCACCCTGGAGTACCTCGATATATTGATCGTATGATGCGTGGTAGGTTACATAGGGATTTGTGGCTCCGGGCCACTGATTCCTGTAGCCGAGGTAGACTTTTGCAGGTCCCTCCACACCTGCCATGGCAGGATTCATGTAGAGGGGGTTGGCATAGAATTGTGAGAATGCAGGATCCTGGGATTCAGCATCCGTATAGAGGAAAAGCAGGATTCCTGCCATCCAGACCAACATTCCATTATCTCCTGCAACCTTTCTCACTGTATAACTGTTATTCTTTTACCTGCCGTTCTCTGAGGTTTTACATACTATGAACGTCAAATTCAACGTTTAAATACATATTTTAGCAGCAGTTTGCATTTTTTTTATGAGATATCTCATTTTCCTCATACTCTTCCACCCTGTAATCCTGCTTTTTTCTCAGTCTGAAACTGTTAATATTCAGTGGAATAGAGAGGATATACATCATTTCTTTCCATTTGCATTATACGAGGATGGTGAGAATACGTTACCATATTATACCAGAAAAATTGAATGGAAGGACCCGGGGATGCTTCCAAGGGTCAGTCTGAAGGTCTCCGGAACAACAAAACTGGATGCGTCTTTACTCCAGGGCATTGAGCAGAAACATCTGGTTACAAGCCCCTTGCTGGAGTATTCCCTGACAAGAGAAGCAGGAAAATATTATGTCCTGGTAAAGGTATTGCCCTTTATAAAAAAGGCGGATGCTTCAGTACTGTTTGTTGAAAATTTTGAGATCGTGGTGGAAAAGGAAGCAGCGCTGGCACCTTTAAAAAGTGCCAGAGCAGGGGTCTGGCTCGAAAACTCCCTTCTGGCTTCAGGTAATTGGTTCAGAATTTCCGTGGAGGAGAGTGGCATGCATAAACTGACTTATGAGCAGCTGCAGGACATAGGCCTATCTAATCCATCCGAGGTCCGGGTATACGGCTCCGGAGCCAGCTTGCTGCCGGAACAGTATTCCAGGGGCTACACAGACGACCTGGAGGCTGTTCCCATCTACATGCATAAGGGAGCAGATGACCTTTTTGGTCCAGGCGATCACATCCTTTTTTATGCAAAGGGTCCGGTGGACTGGGAATTCGATGAGGAAAGCGGAATGTACCTGCACCGCCTGCATACCTACTCGTGGAAAGGGTATTACTTTGTGACCGACACTCATGGAGAGGCGGAAGCACCTGAAGAGGCAGAGCTAAGTACCGCCCCCCCTACACATCAGGTCACATCCTATGATTACTGTGACTATATCGAAGATGAGACCTATAACCTGATTCACTCGGGCCGGGAGTGGTACGGGGATATCTATAATGTAAATCTGGAAATAGTGTATCCGTTTTACCTGGAGGGGAGAGTGGAAGGGGAACCCGTAAGCATCCACACCGTGGTGGCAGCCCGTTCGGGTATCAATTCCACTTATACCATCAGTGCACATAATGAATGGCTGGGAAATATTTCCATAAGCGGCACCAATCTAAGTCACTACACTTCCACCTACGCTTACGAATCATCCGGGACTTTCAGCTATATGCCCCAATGGGATGAACTGGATGTAAAACTTACTTATAATCGTCCCGATTCCAACTCCGAAGGGTGGCTTAACTCCCTCACCATCAATGGCCGATCAGAAATTTCACTTTCAGGAAGTCAGCTGACCTTCAGAGATTCCAGGAGCGTTGGACCTGGAAATACCACTCAATTCACTTTAGGCGAGGCATTTAGCGGGATGGTCATCTGGGAGGTCACCGACCCACGGCACCCTCAAAACATTGCCTATACCCTGGATGGTTTCTTTGCCAGTTTTACAATTGAGACCAGTAAGCACAGGGAGTTTGTTGCTTTTCGCCCCGATGGCAATTTCCCTGCTCCTGACTATACAGGCGAAGGCCTGGGAGCTGTGGCAAACCAGGATCTGCATGGCCTGAAGCATCCCGACATGGTCATTATCGCCCCGGAAATTTTTCTTGATGAAGCCAAGAGGCTTGCACAGTTCCGGAGAGAAAACGATGGTCTGGATGTGGTAGTGGTAAGCCAGCAACAGGTGTTCAATGAATTCTCTTCGGGCACCCCCGATGTAACGGCTCTTCGTAATTTCATGAAAATGTTTTATGACCGGGCTGGAGGAACAGGAGATGGCTGCAGGTACCTGCTCCTGATGGGAGACGGATCGTACGACAACCGGGGCAGTGAGGAGAAACAGTATAATACCAACCTGATCCTTACCTACCAGTCGGAAGAGTCACTCTCCCCCACTGCATCCTATGTCTCCGATGATTATTTTGGTCTGCTCGACACCGACGAAGACATGTATGACGGACTTCTGGATATTGGAATCGGCCGGCTTCCCGCATCTGATCTTGAAGAGGCCACGGCTTTGGTGGATAAAATTATTGCTTACGATCAAACCGATAAGCAGGGAGGATGGCGCAATCAAATCTGCTTTATCGGCGACGATGAAGATTCCAACATCCATATGAGGCAGGCCGATGAACTGGCAAACTATGTTGGGGATCACTACCCGGTATACAACAACAACAAAATTTACCTGGATGCCTATCCCCAGGAAGAACTCTCCACCGGTCCAAGTTACCCGGAAGTTAACCGTGCCATAAACGACCAGGTACACCGGGGGGCCCTTATCATAAATTATACCGGACATGGAGGAACGCAGGGGCTTGCCCATGAAAAAATTCTTACCACCGACGACATCCGGAACTGGACCAACAAAGACAAGCTGCCGCTCTTTATGACAGCCACCTGTGAATTCAGCAGGTATGACCAGTACGACCGTGCGGAGGATCTGGAAATAAGCTCGGCCGGAGAAGAGGTGCTACTGAATACAGAAGGGGGTGGCATTGGTCTCTTTACAACTACCCGCCTGGTCTACTCAGGACCCAATCACGCGCTGAATGAACGATTTTATGAGGTGGCCTTTGAAAAAGATGCCAGCGAGCAAAACTACAGACTTGGCGATATTATTATTTACAGCAAAAACAATACTGGAGCGGGGATCAACAAACGGAACTTCACCCTGCTGGGAGATCCCTCGCTGCGGCTCACCTATCCCAGGCACAGGGTGGTAACCGACTCCATCAATGGTTCTGCCGCATCCGTGCAGAACGATACGCTCTCGGCCCTCCAGTGGGTCACCGTCAGCGGTCACCTGGAAAGCGAAGGAGAGCAGGTTTTAAGCGATTTCAACGGACTGGTCTATCCAAAAGTATTCGATAAGGAGAGGAGTATTGAAACCCTGGCCAACGATGGCGGATCAGCCTTCACCTTCAAGGCCAGGAATAATTTACTCTACAGCGGAGAAGCCAGTGTTAGCAATGGGCACTTCAGTTTTGGTTTCTATATGCCAAAGGATATAAATTACGCCTACGGGCCGGGGAAAATCTCTTACTACGGCAAAGATGATGAATCGGATGCCCATGGTTCCTATGAAGCTTTTCAGGTGGGAGGCGTGGGGACAGATCATGTGGAGGACCATGAATATCCCGTGATAGAACTCTTCATGAATGACACCTTTTTTGTATCAGGCGGGATCACCGATGAGAGTCCGGAACTACTGGCCTATGTGTCTGACAACCTGGGGATCAATACCACGGGGAACGGCATCGGACATGATCTGACTGCCACCCTGGACAAGGACCAGATCAATGCCGTGAATCTGAACGAGTTCTATAAGGCCAATGCCAACTCCTACAATTCAGGCGTGATCAGGTACCCTTACAGCAAGCTGGAAGCCGGCGCCCATACGGTCACCGTAAAAGTCTGGGATATTCATAACAATTCGGCCGAATCAAGCCTGGATTTTGTGGTCATGGATTCCGAAGAGATGCTTATTGAGCAGCTATACAACTACCCCAATCCCTTTATTGACCGCACCTGGTTCAGCATGGAGCACAACCGGCCCGACAGCAATCTGAGGCTGGTTTTATCCATCTATTCCATGAATGGCGATCTGGTCCGGGTCATCGACAGGCAGATCCAATCGCCGGGCTACAGGCTGGAACCGGTGGAATGGGATGGCACCACATCTGGGGGGGCAAGCCTGGGCGCTGGAATCTACATCTACCAGGCCACACTGTTTACGGAAGAAGGAGAACAGGCCTCACTCAGCGGGAAACTGATAATCGCCCGCTGATGTATAAAAACTGAAGCTTGTGGATACTAAATGAAGCAGGATTACGTATTAAATAGACCATGGCTGGATGCCATACCAAGTAATATTAATATGCTATATTTGCAGACCAAGAATAAGACAATGCCTTTGAGATTAAATACAGGATTGATTACACTGATAACCAGTATACTTATGCTGGTTTCCATAAATACTTCAGCACAGATTTCCACAGGGGAACTGAACGGTTCCAATGACCAGGCTGACCTGAATGCCATTCAGACCGCCGTGCCCTTTCTGACCATTGCTCCCGATTCCAGATCAGGAGGCATGGGCGATGTGGGTGTAGCCTCAGAACCGGATGTGAATGCGCAACACTGGAACATTGGTAAATATGCCTTTCTTGATAGCAAGGGGGGATTTGCAATTTCCTACACCCCCTGGCTCAGAAACCTGATTCCAGATATCAACCTGGCCTACCTGGCCGGTTTTTTCCGGGTGGATGAACAGCAGGTGATCACCACATCGCTTCGCTACTTCTCCCTGGGTAATATCACTTTTACAAATATCGACGGAAGTTTTGCCGGACAATACAACCCCAATGAATTTGCCATCGATGCCGGTTATTCCAGGCTCTTTACGGATAATTTTTCCGGGGGAATCGCCTTCCGCTTTATCCGTTCCGACCTCACCAGTGGTCAGCAAACATCCGATGGCCAGGAAACCAAGGCGGGCATCTCTTTCGCAGCTGACCTGGGTTTCTACTACCAGAACCAGGTGAATGTGGGATCAAGTGACGGAGAGTGGGCCGCCGGGATCAGTGTGACCAATATGGGAACCCCCATTTCTTACAGTGTGGATTCCGACAAGACTCCCATTCCCACCAACCTGCGCCTGGGAGGCAGGTTTACCTATAACATCGACGATTACAATTCGATCTCCATGAATATGGATCTGAACAAGCTGCTGGTTCCCACACCGGCGGTTTATGTGGAGGACACCATCACCGGTGAGCAGGTGGTGGACCGTGGGAAAGAACCCCCGGGATCTGTTGTATTCGGAATGGTCCAGTCTTTTTACGACGCACCGGGTGAGCCTCGGGGTGACGGCACCTACAGTGTTTTTGCCGAGGAGATGCACGAGATCACTTACAGCATCGGCCTTGAGTACTGGTACAGGAAGCAGTTTGCCATCCGGACAGGATATTTCCACGAATTTGAAACCAAGGGAAACAGGAAATATTTTACAGTGGGTGTAGGATTGAAACTCAATGTATTTGCCCTTGATTTTGCCTACCTGGTTCCCACCAATGGCCAGAACAGCCCCCTGGCCAATACCCTCAGGTTTACACTGGGCTTTGATTTTGCTGACCTGAATTAAATAAGAGCTGGCCATGGACTTCCGGATAGGGTTCGGATATGATGTGCACCGCCTGGAGGAGGGAATCCCATTCTGGCTTGGTGGTGTTGAAATAGCACATCACAAAGGCTCCCTGGGACATTCCGATGCGGATGTACTGCTTCATGCCATCTGCGATGCCATTCTTGGTGCAGCTGCCCTGGGCGATATAGGCACACATTTCCCTGATACCGATCCCGCATTCAAGGGGAAAGCCAGTAGTTTTTTTCTTAAAAAATGCGGGGAATTGTTAAACTCCAGTGGCTATGAGATCGGGAACATCGACAGTACCATCTGCCTGCAGCTCCCAAAAGTCGCCCCCCACATTCCTGAAATGCGCACCCGGATTGCAAAGTACCTTGGTCTCCGCCTGGATCAGGTTTCTGTGAAAGCCACCACAGAAGAAAAACTGGGATTTACAGGCCGGGAAGAAGGAGTTTCGGCCTCTGCGGTGGTTTTGATCCGGCGCAAAGCTTAATCGCCTCTCTCTTTCCTTCTTTCCCTTTTTCCCTTCGCACTTTTATGCATATATTTGTCAGATTCAAAAATCAGATTCCCTTTGGCAGATCGTAAAAAAACGGTGGTCCTGGGTGCCAGTCCCAATCCTGTCAGGTTTTCACACAAGGCCGTCAAGAGCCTTTTACGTCACGACCAGGAAGTTGTGGCCGTTGGGTTCAGGGAGGGATTAATTGTAGAAGAGGAAATTCGGGTGGGCATGCCACCTATCGAGGACGTGCATACGGTATCCATCTATATCGGCTCTTCGCGGCAGGCAGATTATTACGATTACATAATCTCACTGAAACCTGAACGGGTCATTTTCAACCCGGGAACCATAAACCCGGAATTCATGGGCCGGCTGAAGCGGGAAGGAATCGAACCGGTTGCAGAATGCATGCTGGTCCTGCTTAACGAAGGAGAATATTAGGTATGGAAGGAATTTATAATATCCGGGAGCTTCAGGACCTGATCGCAAAGGAAAAAGGGCTGCTGCTCTATTTCTCCAGCGACACCTGCTCTGTATGTAAAGTACTCAAACCAAAAGTTGCAGAATTGCTTGGGGAACAGTTTCCTTTGATGGCATCCCGCTATGTGGATACAGAAAAGAGTCCGGTTATCGCCGGACAATTCAGGGTATTTACCATCCCCACCATCCTGATATTCTTTGAAGGAAAGGAACAGGTACGTTTCAGCAGGAATATCAGCATGCACCAGCTGGAGGAAGCCATATCAAGGCCCTATTCCCTGGTTTTTGAGGATTAATAAGCTTATAGCTCCAGCAGGCTATCATCCACCAGTTCAGGCAAGGTAACCTTTAAAAGGGAACTTCGTTCCATCTCCCGTTCAATGGCACGGATGGCTCCTTCGTTTCTGGCCCAGCTTCTTCTGGCGATTCCATTATTTACATCCCAGTGCAACATCCCCTCCAGCCTTCTGTCCGCTTCCGGAGTTCCGTCCAGCAGCATCCCGAAACCACCGTTAATCACTTCTCCCCAGCCTACGCCACCCCCATTATGAATGCTTACCCAGGTGGCACCCCGGAAAGCATCCCCGATCACATTCTGAACTGCCATATCGGCTGTGAATGCAGAGCCGTCATAAATGTTTGATGTTTCCCGGTACGGAGAATCGGTTCCTGAGACATCGTGGTGGTCCCGGCCCAGCACCACCGGTCCTTTGATCTCACCTTCCCTGATGGCCCTGTTAAAAGCCCTGGCAATGGCAATGCGTCCCTGGCTGTCTGCATACAGGATCCGGGCCTGGGATCCCACAACCAACTGATGGCCGTCGGCTTCCCGGATCCAGTGAAGGTTGTCTTCCATTTGTCCCCTGATCTCCGCCGGTGCCTCCGCTGCCAGACACTCCAGCACCTCTGCCGCTATGCGGTCCGTTTGAGCCAGGTCCTTTGGGTCAGAAGAGGTACACACCCATCTGAAGGGTCCAAAGCCATAATCGAAGAACAAAGGTCCCATAATGGCCTGAACATAGGATTGGTAACGATAGCTTCCGTCCTTCAGGAAGACCTCTGCCCCTGCCCTGCCCGACTCCAGCAGGAAGGCGTTTCCATAATCCCAGAAATACATCCCTTTCTCGGTCAGACCATTTACAGCCTTTACATGCCTGCGAAGGGATGCATAGACCTCATCCTTAAATCTTTCAGGCTCTTCTGCCATCATCCTGTTGGCCTCTTCAAATGCGAGCCCTGCCGGGTAGTAACCTCCGGAAAAGGGATTATGCAGGGAGGTCTGGTCGGATCCCAGTTCCACAGGAATATCCTTTTCCAGCAGGTACTCCCAGAGATCCACCACATTGCCCTGGTAGGCCAGCGAGACCGCTTCACCTGCCTGGCGCGCCTTTAGAATTCTGCCTGCCAGCTCATCCAGGTCGATAAAAACCTCATCCACCCAGCCCTGGGAATGACGTAGTTCAGTGGCCAGCGGATTCACTTCTGCAACCACACAGATGCCCCCGGCAATTACAGTGGCTTTGGGTTGTGCACCCGACATCCCTCCCAGTCCGGAAGTGACAAAGAGCTTCCCTTTCAGGCTACCGTCTCCTCCCTTTAGCATGAGCCTGGCGGCATTCATAACCGTGATTGTGGTTCCGTGTACGATACCCTGGGGACCGATATACATAAAGGAGCCCGCAGTCATCTGGCCATACTGACTGACTCCAAGGGCATTCATCCGCTCGTAATCGTCCTGAGCAGAATAATTGGGGATCACCATCCCATTGCTTACCACCACCCTGGGTGCCTCCCTGTGAGAAGGGAACAGCCCCATGGGGTGACCCGAGTAGAGTACCAGGGTCTGCTCATCGCTCATCTCGGCCAGGTACTTCATACACAAGAGGTACTGTGCCCAGTTCTGAAAAACTGCACCATTGCCTCCGTAGGTAATCAGCTCATCAGGGTGCTGGGCAACCACATGGTCCAGGTTATTTGAGAGCATCAGCATAATGGCTCCGGCCTGCTTTGACACATGCGGAAATGCATCCAGATTGCGGGCGGTAATGGAGTAGGCCGGTCTGTACCGGTACATATAGATCCTTCCATAGCGCTCCAGTTCTTCGGCAAATTCTTTCGCCAAAACCGAATGGTGCTGCTTGGGTATATACCTCAGGGCATTACGTATGGCCAGTTTTTTCTCTTCCGGGTTCAGAATATCCTTTCTTCGGGGAGCATGGTTCAACTCCGGGTCTGCTTGCTGTAATGGCGGCAAGATCTCTGGAATTCCCTCCAGGATGGCCTTTTTGAATTGTTCTGCATTCATCTTTTCAATCTTCTTATGGTGATTCAAAAGTACAAAAATCAATAGCCCGCCGGGAAGGTGAAGCGGGGTTCTATAACACATGTACGAGTATCATTGGATATGGCAGTTGGAGCGCTCACCAAACCACTGTTTTCTGTTTCTTGCTACCAGGTCATAGAGTGAATCCCGGATAAAACGTGGTACAAGGAAAAATATCCCCAGCAGTGGCCACGGAAAGCGCAAGCGCACGGCAATCCTCAGTACAGCTGATGAGCGTTCATATCGTTTACCTTTCAGCATCAGCATTACCGTTTCGATTGGGGTGTCAGTCACAATGGAATCGACCCTGTCTGTTTGTTGGGCCAGAAATGAGAAATTTTTATGCACATCATTTCGGGTAATCCAACGTACAGAGCAGCTGCAAAGCTTGCAATGACCATCATAAATTACCAGTATGGGCTCCCTCATATAGAGATAACAAGTGTTCAGCATGAAAGGTTTCTTTAATCGATTTTTCACCGATTATTCACCAACTTTATGTGAATTCATCACACAAAATGTAATTTTAATTGTTTAACAAGAAGTCAAATTAAAACTTCACATAAATAAGACAGAAATGAAAAAGAAGAACAGAACCTGGATCATAGTCGTCGTAGTATTAGCATTGCTTGTAATCTCATTTGTACGCTGGGGAATCAGGACCTATAATGGTTTTGTCACCCTGGAAGAAGGTGTTGAAGGCCAGTGGGCAAATGTGGAAAATGTATATCAGCGCAGAGCCGACCTGATTCCCAACCTTGTAAATACAGTCAAAGGCTACGCCGAACATGAGCAGGAGACCTTTACCGCGGTTATTGAAGCAAGGGCCAAAGCCACCAGCGTGACCATTGATCCAGGCAACCTGACTCCGGAATCTATTGCAGCATTTCAGGAGGTTCAGGACGGGCTCAGTTCTGCCCTGTCCCGCCTGATGGTCACCGTTGAGCGTTACCCCGAATTGAAGGCCAATCAGAATTTCCTTGCCCTGCAGGATCAGTTGGAAGGCACAGAAAACCGCATTGCCGTGGAAAGAAGGAAATTCAATGAGGTCACCAGGAGTTTCAACACATCCATAAGGAAATTCCCTGCCAGCATCATTGCCAATATGAGAGATTTTGAACAGAAGGCCTATTTTGAGGCGGTGGCCGGAAGTGAAACCGCACCTGTTGTTGAGTTCTAAAGAGAGGAAACAAGTTATGAATGCAGTGAATTTTTTCTCCAAAGAGGAGAAAGAGCTGATCAAGGCTGCGGTGAAAGAGGCCGAGCTGAATACCTCGGGCGAGATCCGGGTCCACCTGGACAACCATTGCCGGGAGGATGTAATGGACCGGGCAGCCTGGTGGTTCGGGAAGCTTGATATGCATAAGACCGAACAGCGCAATGGCGTGCTCTTTTACCTGGCGGTAAAGGATCACAAGTTTGCCATACTGGGCGACGCCGGGATCAATGTGGTCACCCCGGACGATTTCTGGGATCACATTAAGGAAAAAATGCAGGGCAGTTTCAGCGAAGGAGCTTTTGCATCCGGACTCCGGGAAGGCATCCTGATGGCCGGACAGGCTCTGAAAGAGCACTTCCCTTACCAGGACGGAGATGTGAACGAGTTGTCGGACGAAATATCATTTGGAGGAAAGCAGGAATGAAAAAATACATAATTATTGCCATTGCCATCCTGGTGGTGCTTCCCCAGTGGAGCCTGGCCCAGGAGGATTTACCGGTACCGGCGGCTCCCCAGGCCTGGGTAAACGATTACGCCGGCATTTTCAGCCAGGACGAAGCGGCACGCCTTAATCAGAAACTGGGTATGTTTGAGCAACATAACTCCACTCAGATTTTTGTGGTCACCCTCCAGGACAATGGAGGATATCCGGCAAGTATGCTGGCTCCAATGATCGGTGAAGCATGGGGTGTCGGGCAGCAGGGAAAGGACAACGGCATCGTGATGTTGTTTGATATGTCGGACCGGCAAATGTTTATTGCCACTGGTTACGGAAACGAAGAGTTTGTGACCGACCTGGAAGCCGGTTTGATTGTCCGCAAGGAGCTTACCCCCGCATTTAAGCAGGGAGAATACTATGCCGGGGTAGATGCAGCCACGGGCGTGCTGATATCCCTTCTGGATGGTGAATACACCCCGGAGGAATACAGAAAACAGAGTTCTTCAGGTGGAGGTGCCTCCATTGGAGGCATTATCTTTATGATGATCGTCTTATCCCTGCTCTTCGGCGGCAGAAGAAGAAGTTCTGGCATGGGCCGGAGCAACCTGCCCCTGTGGCTGGCCCTGGGTATGTTATCCGGTGGCAGGCACTCCGGAAGCTTTGGAAATTTCTCATCCGGAAGCGGAGGATTTGGAGGCGGCGGAGGGGGCGGCTTCGGAGGCTTCTCAGGCGGAGGCGGAGGCTCCTTTGGCGGCGGTGGTGCCGGAGGAGGCTGGTAATCCTCTGTTTAATATATAGCAAGTTATTGTTATATTGCCCTGCTAATGCATAAGAACAGCCTGAAGGGAAGCGTATTCATTTTAGCGGGGCTCTTTCTCAGCCTCTTATCCCCGGCCCAGGAATCCCGGCTGAAGCTGGTTTTTACAGGCGACATCATGGGTCATGACAGCCAGATTGCTTCTGCACTGGCTACCGGTGAGCCAGGCTATGATTACAAACCCTGTTTTCAATACCTGCGCCCCTACCTGCAAGAGGCCGATGTGGTCATCGGAAACCTGGAAGTCACCTTTGCAGGGGAGCCTTACAAAGGCTATCCCGCCTTTTCCAGCCCGGACGAACTGGCAGAAGCTCTGGAATGGGCGGGCTTTGATATCCTTGTTAATGCCAACAACCATGCCCTGGACAGGGGGCGGAAAGGATTGGAGAGAACCATTGACTTACTGCAGCAGAAAGAGCTCATTCAAACCGGCACCTTTACGGATCCGGATACCCGTTCGGCCTACTACCCGCTGATCTTTGAGAAAAATGGCATACGGATCGCTTTGCTGAACTACACTTACGGGACCAACGGGATTAAAGACCGTCCCCCTGCCATTGTGAACCGTATCGACAGAAACCAGATCAGTGAAGATCTCCTGAAAGCAAAGACCGCACAACCCGATTTCATCCTGGTCACCATCCACTGGGGCCAGGAATACCAGCTTACTGAGGATTCCCGGCAACGGGAGCTGGCGGCCTACCTGTTCGAACTTGGTGCTGATGCAATAATAGGTTCACATCCCCATGTGGTGCAACCCATCCGGGGCGAAGGAAGCGGTAGCCTGGTGGTCTACTCCATGGGCAACCTGATCTCCAACCAGCGCAACAGATACCGTGACGGTGGCATCCTCTTCGAAATGGTTCTGAGCAAGCACAAATCGGATGCAGACGCTTTGACCCTAAAGGAAATCGAAAGCCATGCCTACCTTCCCGTATGGGTCTGGAAACCGCAAACAAAAAAAGGCACCGGCTTTACGCTGGTGCCCGCAAATCTTGATCCGGATGCCGCTGAGCTGGCGACTATGACGGCCGGAGATATGAATAAAATGAAACTTTTCCTGGAAGATACCCGCTCCCGCCTGAAAGACAGCAGGGAGGTGATTACTCCATAGAAGACAATTCTCCGGATAACTATTTCTCTGTTTCCGTGTCCCTTGAATCAACAAGGATCCGCCCGCAATACTCACAGACAATGATCTTTTTCTTGGATGCGATGTCCAGTTGACGCTGGGGAGGAATCTTGTTGAAACATCCGCCACAGGCATCGCGCTCCACCGGCACAACGGCCAGTCCGTTACGTGCATTTCCGCGAATCTTCTTGTAAGCCGAAATCAGGCGCTCTTCGATAATCTCCTCAAGCTCGGCACTCTTCTTCTCCATGACTTCCTCCTCCTTCTGGGTCTCGCCGATGATATCTTCCAGCTCCTTCTTCTTATTTTCCAGGTCCAGCTTGCGTCCTTCCAGGACCTCGGTGGATTCCCCGATCACTTCTTTCTTCTCTTCGATCTGTGCAGTAAATTCACGGATGCGTTTTTCCGAAAGTTCAATCTCCAGGGTCTGGAACTCAATTTCTTTTGAAAGAGAGTCGTATTCCCGGTTGTTCCTTACATTGTTCTGCTGCTCCTCGTATTTCTTGATAAGCTCCTGGGCATTGGCGATCTCCTGCTTCTTTCCGCTGATGGATTTCTCCAGGCTCTGGATGTCATCATCATACTTGGACACCCTGGTCTGCAGCCCTTCAATTTCATCTTCAAGATCCTGAACCTCAAGAGGTAACTCCCCGCGGAGGATTCTGATGTTATCTATGGAAGTGTCAACCAGCTGCAGGTCATACAATGCTTTCAATTTCTCGGCAACTGTCATTTCTGCAACTTCTGCACCTTTTTTTGCTTTCGCCATTTACTAAAAATATTTAATTGGATTTTCTTCTGTTTCCGATAAACGGACTGCAAATTTAGGGAATTTTTTCATAAGTAGATCATAAAAAAGCTCCCGTGTAAACTGCTCACTTTCAAAATGCCCAATATCCATGACCACAATCTTCCCCTCAGCTTCAAAAAACTGGTGGTATTTCATATCGCCTGTCACAAAAACATCCGCTCCCCGGGCCTTTGCCTTTCCCAGCAGAAAACTACCGGATCCGCCGCAAACGGCTACTTTTTTTACCGTCTTCCCCAGAAGAGTACTGTGTCTGACCACTGCAGCCCTGAAACGATCCTTCAGGAAGCTCAGGAACACCTCTTCCTCCATGGGATGCTCCAGCCTGCCAATCACACCCATTCCTTTTCGGGGATCATTGTTTTCCATGGGATAAATGTCATAGGCGACCTCTTCATAAGGGTGGGCTGCAGTCATGGCCCTGACAACCTTTGCTGTCACACTTGCCGGAACGATGGTTTCCACCCTGGTCTCCGGCTCCTGGTGAAACTCCCCTGCTTCACCGGCAAAAGGATTGCTTTTTTCACCCCCCCTGAATGTCCCGGTGCCTTCCGTGTTAAAACTGCAGCTGTCATAAGCTCCTATCTGCCCTGCTCCCGCCTGGAACATGGCCTGCCTCACCTGATCCAGTTGTGCATTAGGCACATAGACCACAAGCTTTTTCAATGCTCCACTCAGGGGATCCAGAATTTGCTGGTCCACCAGTCCCAACCTGCCTGCAAGTTCCGTATTGACCCCTCCCGAAATGGCATCAAAATTGGTATGGCCGCTATAGATGGCGATCTCTTTCTGAATGGCCATCTTGATGATCCGTTCTGATTCGCTTCTCCCGGTAAGAGACTTAAGTCCCCCGAATATCACCGGGTGGTGAGCTACCACCAGGTTAAAACCCAGTTTTTCAGCCTCATGTAAGACTTTCTCACTTACATCCAGGGCCACCAGAATACCACTGATATTCATGCCTGGATCGCCTACCTGCAGGCCCGAGTTATCATATGATTCCTGGAGAGAAAGCGGCGCAAGACCCTCCAGATAGCCGGTAATCTCGCTGAGTATCATGACACCAGGTCTGTGAGCATTTCCTTGATCTGTTCCAGTGACCTGATGATCTCGAAGTTATGTTCTGTGTCCTCCTTATTCTCCTTCATCTTTTTCTTGGCCCCCTTCAGGGTCATCCCCTTCTCCTTCACCAGGTGATAGATGATATGGAAATTATCAATATCCTTTTTGGTAAAAAGCCGGTTCCCTTTTTTGTTCTTCTTGGGCTTTATGATATCAAACTCCTTTTCCCAGAATCTGATCAGGGAGGTGTTGACATTGAACATGTTTGCCACCTCTCCAATGGAGTAATAGAGTTTCTCAACTTTGGCTTCCTTGTAAGGCATAGGAATCTAGTTTTCAATTAAACAGAGTTCAATTTAGTCATTTTTCCACAGAATCCCGTCAGCATCCACCACCAGTTCCTGATCTGGAAAATCCAGTTCGGTCAGCGTCTTGAGCTTTGTCACTGCCCTGTTGGCAGGATCGATTCTCGGCCCTCCCTCACCGGGCTGATAAATGGAAACCACTTCTCCCCTGAGGAAGTGACCCTCCCGGTCAACCTCCACCCTGACGATGGGTGCAATGCCATTGGGCCCGCTCAGGTTAAAGCGCCTGTAGGTGGCAAAATTCCCCAGGCTGTAACAGATCAAGCGGTTTCCGTAAAGCTCAACTGCCCGGGTCACGTGCGGACCGTGTCCGAAGACCACATCGGCACCTGCATCAACCACCCGGTGTGCAAAATTGTAAACACTGCCCCTGTTGTAACCAAGGTATTCCTCATCTCCCCTGACCACATGCTGATGGTCCTTCCCCTCGGCACCGCCATGGAAGGAGATAATCACCACATCGGCCATGGAATCAAGCATGGCCGTAATTTCTGCAGCCCTGTCGTAATCCTTCAGGTCCATGCATCCCCTATTGGGAGCAAAAGCGGCAAATCCGTAGGTCACCCCGTTCTTTTCAAACAGAGTCCACGGATGGGTCACAAATCCGGCATAGGCGATGCCTGCCGAATCGAGCATGGCGGCTGTTGATGCCCGGCCGGCCGGACCAAAATCGTTCACATGATTGTTGGCCACACTTAACACATCGTATCCGGCTTCAACGATGCATGACAGAAAATGGTCGGGCATTCTGAACACATAGCATTTGCTCAGATCCCTGCACTTTTTTGGAGTCCCGCCCTCAGAACAAAAACCACCCTCCAGGTTACCAAAGAGGAGGTCTCCCGATTGGAGCACCCCATGAACAGGTCTGAGCAGGGGACTGCAGTCTCCACCGGGCGGAAGATAACTTTTTGAAGGATAGTTGGTTCCAAGCATGATATCTCCTGTCCCAATAAGTGTCAGGGATCCTTCTTCCCGCATCTCATCCATGTAGAGATAGGTCCAGAGCATGGAATCGCTAAGTGCAGGTGCAGGAAGCTCCGTTGGAATGGTATCGGCCGGCACGATCGTATCCGGTATCCCGGTCAGGTTAAATGAGCTCCACAGGCCGGGAGTAGGAAAAGGCAGCTTAACAGGAGAGGATTTCCGTAATGTATCGGATTCCTGCGCCTGCGTTGAAAGGGTACATAATAACACTATAGCTGTCAGTACCAGCCTCATACGTAAGACGGATCAGTTAATATCAAAAGAAGGATCGGCGTTGGAGAGCATATCAATCATATTCTCATACTCTTTTGCCGAAAGGTCGGTGGCATAATAGTTTATGGGATCCACCGGGCGGCCGTTCACATGGACCTCGTAGTGAAGATGGGGCGATTTGGACAGTCCGGTGCTTCCTACCCTGGCAATCACCTCTCCTCGCTTTACCTGGTCTCCGACCTCCACAAGAACTTCATCACAATGCCCATATAGCGTACGGTATCCATGTCCGTGATCAATCAGCACCTTTTTCCCAAAGCCCCCGGCCCTGTAACCTGCCTGAATCACTTTCCCATCGGCAGTGGCATAGATGGAGGTTCCCCGGGCTGCGGTCAGGTCGATTCCCTCATGGGGTCTGACCACTTTCAGAATGGGATGCATCCGCACTCCAAATGAGGAACCGAAGCGAACCAGGTCCTTCATCCCTATGGGCTGAATGGCAGGCCGGGCAGCCATCCACTCCTCCTTGGTCCAGGCCAGATCAATTACTTCATCAAAGGAAGTGGACTGCATGACCAGTTTCCGTTCGATCTGATCAATATTGGAATAGGTCTGCTTCAGAAGCTCTTCATATTTGAATTGCTTCAGCCAGTCGTATCTGCGCGATCCACCCACACCCACACTCCTGATGGACCAGGGCGCCACTCCGAAATAGACCCGGTAAATATTGTCGTCATTATAAGCAACCTGATTGAGTCTGTTATCATATCTGGTCAGATCCTGGTTCATCAGCTTCAACTCAAAGGTGATTTTTTGCTGTGAAGCCTCAAGGTTCTGGGTACGGACCGATGGGAGATGCCGGTCTCTTAAAAGAAGAAAACCGGTGGAGATGAGGAGAGTCATCCCTAAAAAAGCCAGAAAGCGGACTAATTTCTGCCTCTGGCTCAACTCAATTCTCTGGTATGATAGGGTTTTAGGGTTAAAACGAAATCTCTCCATATGGGAATGCAATATAAAAAAAAAGCGTATTAATCAAAAGATTGTCCCGACATCAATGAAATGACAATCAAACGGTCGTAGTCTCCGGGTGTCAGTTCAAGGAAAAAATAGTTAATGGGATTCATGGCTTTCCCATTCAGGTGCACCTCATAATGAAGATGTGGAGCCACACTCAGACCGGAATCACCTACCGTACCAATGATTTCCCCACGCTTCACCCGCGCTCCTCTTCTCACATTCATCTCATCCATGCAGGCATAGAGTGTTGTATAGCCAAAGCCGTGGTCGATGACGATCTGGTTTCCCAGTCCACGGGCTGAATTTGTTACACTTTGCACCACTCCATCACCTGTAGCGTACACCGGGGTTCCTACCGGTGCAGAAAAATCGATCCCATTGTGCATTTTAGGAATCTTATAAATGGGGTGAATGCGATGTCCGAAGCCTGAAGCAATAAGGGTCAGGTCGCGATTCTCAATGGGCTGAATAGCCGGCAGGGATGGAAGCATCTCATGACGGTTCTCCCCCTTGATCATCAACATTTCGTAAAGCGATTCGCTCCGGTTCACATGCCTGATCATAGAATCAAGCTTCCGGGCCGATGTGTTTACAATCTCTTCGTCAGAAGTCTTTAAAAGTCTATGGTAGGCGAGACCGGCATCATTCATTTCGTCGCTGGACACTGGTTCTGTATCGAAGATCACCCGGTAAATATCCCGATCAATCTGTTCCACCTCCTGCATTACCGTATCCACCCGCTGCTTTCGCTCACTTAGTGCTTCGTACTGTTCAAGAAGCATCTCGTTCTCCCTGCGAATTTGCCGTTCCCGGGGGGTGTCAAAAAACAAGGAGTAGACCACATTAAGCAAAATGGCAATCACAACCACGGCTGCCACATAGATGACTATGCGCCATATTCGTGCTCCCAGACTATCGTCCAGCTTCCTGTAATTAAGATCTTCCGGATTAAATTTAAACTGAGAATGTTCCATTCACACAAATCGTTCCTGCAATTCTGTGCAAAAATAGAAATTATTTCCGGCTCAAAGAGAATTATTTCTGACTCATGCCCACACCCTGGTACTGGCTTCCCGGATAAGTGGCCCGTGATGCAAGCAGCGTGTACTCTTCAGAGGAAAGATTCTCATAGAAAAAATAGAAGGGATTTACTGCCCTGTTGTCTTTCCTGATCTCGTAATGAAGGTGGGGACCTGTTGATCTGCCTGTACTTCCAAGGGTTCCAATAACTTCTCCCCGCTTCAATTCCTGTCCCTTCTTCACATGGATGTCATGCAGGTGTGCATAGCGGGTGGTGTAACCAAAACCATGATCCACAACCACTTCCTTGCCATAACCGTGCCTGTTCATCTGGGCAAAAACCACGGTGCCCGCACCGGTACAATGAATATCAAGCCCCTCCGGACCGGCCAAATCAATTCCATGGTGGGCTGTCCGTTTTCCTGTAAAGGGATCGTTTCTATACCCGTAGGTGGATGTAAGCCAGTAAGGATCGGCAGGTGAGATGGGGTTGATAGAGGGTTTGCATGCAAGGAATTCCTGGGTGGTCAGTGCTTCTTCAAGAACATCTGTTAAACTGGTTGACTGTATTTTAACCTTATTGGATATAAGGTCGATCCGCTGAGAAACATCCAGTACCATCCCTGGTTCCCTTAAGTTCCTCAGGTGCTGATTTCGAAGCGAACCACCGATACCTGCTGTGCGGATGGTGCTGGGATAGGGTTCCAGGCTCAAAATGGCGCGGTAGAATCTGTCATCCCTGTTTCTCAGATCAACCAGCTGTGATTCCACCTCCCGAAGGTCAGCATTAAGAGATGCCAGTTCGCTTCGGAGTTTAACATTCTCATGTTGATAAATAATTTGCCTTGGAGTGGGATAAAATCGTTCAAATCCGAATCTCATCAAAACTGCCAGGCAAATTAAGCCAAATCCAAACAGGCCCACATACCGGTATAACTGCTTCCGGGTTAGTTTAACCCTCTCATATCTAAGCGTTTCCGCATTTATGTAATACTTCTTCCCAAACATCCCCTCGCATAAAGTGGCTAAAAATAGAAAATGGAGCTTAATATCCCAACTATTCGTCAAATATTTTATTTATAAGCCCCTAACGGTTTTTTTTTACGAAATTTGCCTCCCCGGGTTACCTTTTTTTTAATATAACACTAATATTTCATGACATCACAGGAGATCAGACAGGCATTTTTGGACTTTTTCAAGGAGAGAAAACACCAGGTTTTTAACTCTGCCCCCATGGTTCTGAAAAACGATCCCACCCTGATGTTTACCAATGCGGGAATGAACCAGTTCAAGGATTACTTCCTCGGTACACGCAGACCTGCAGAAAAAAGAGTCACTGATTCTCAGAAATGCCTTCGGGTAACGGGGAAGCACAACGACCTGGAAGAGGTGGGTCACGATACCTACCACCATACCATGTTTGAGATGCTGGGCAACTGGTCCTTTGGTGATTATTTTAAAAAAGAAGCCATCGGGTGGGCCTGGGAATTCCTCACCGAGTGGATGAAGCTGGAAACCGACCGCATTTATGTTACTGTGTTCGAGGGTGATTCCAGGGACGGAGTAGAGCGCGACCAGGAAGCTTATGATTACTGGAAGGAAAAGCTCCCTCCCTATCGTATCCTGGATGGTTCGAAAAAAGATAACTTCTGGGAAATGGGCGACACCGGACCTTGCGGACCCTGCTCGGAAGTTCACCTGGACCTGCGCGATGAAGCCGATCGAAAGAAGATTCCCGGAGCTGACCTGGTCAACCGCGATCATCCCCTGGTCATAGAGATCTGGAACCTGGTCTTTATCCAGTTCAACAGGAAGGCTGGAGGAGAGCTGGAGAATCTGCCTGAAAAGCATGTGGACACCGGCATGGGATTTGAACGGCTCTGCATGGCCATACAAAAGAAAAAGTCCAATTACGATACCGATCTGTTTCAGCCCATTCTCGGGGAAATCGCCAGACAAACATCGATTCCCTATGACTCGGACCACACTTCAGACGTGGCCATGCGGGTTGTTGCCGATCACCTGAGGGCAATTTCTTTCTCCATTGCTGACGGACAACTGCCTTCCAATAACAAAGCCGGATACGTGATTCGAAGAATTTTGCGGAGGGCAGTCCGTTACGGATACACCTACCTGAACCGTAAAGAGCCATTTATCTATAGCCTGGTCCCCACCCTGATTGCTACCATGGGAGGTGCCTTCCCCGAGCTGGAAGCACAAAAGGATTTGATTCAGCGTGTGATTAAGGAAGAAGAACAGTCCTTCCTTTCCACCCTTGAAACAGGAATGGGACTGCTGGATCGCCTGGTGGAAAAGGCAAAGGAAGAGCATAGCGAAACCATCCACGGAAGAGAAGTATTTACCCTCTATGATACCTTTGGGTTTCCCCTGGACCTGACCGAACTGATCCTGTCTGAAAAAGGGATGAAGGTGGACCGGGGGGAATTCCAGTCTGAAATGGAAATGCAAAAGAAGCGATCCAGGAAAGCAGCAGAGAGCGAGTCGGGCGACTGGACAGTGCTTATGGAGGATGATACCGAAGAATTTGTGGGTTATGAATACCTGAGTACGGATGTGAAGATTACACGCTACAGGAAGGTGGTGGCAAAAAAACAGGAGCTCTACCACCTGGTATTCAACCTCACCCCTTTCTATGCCGAAAGCGGTGGACAGGTGGGCGACCGGGGCATCTTAGAAAATGAAAAGGAGAAGGTAGAAATTATTGATACACGGAAGGAGAACGAATTAACCATCCATGTGGCCAAGAAGCTTCCGGAAGACCCCACTGCAACATTCCGTGCAATAGTGAACCAGGAGCGGAGAATCCGTACGGCCAACAACCATACGGCCACCCACCTGATGCACCACGCCCTCAGGGAGGTGCTGGGCGAGCATGTGGAACAGAAGGGTTCCCTTGTGGAACCCGATTACCTCCGATTCGACTTCAGCCACTATGAGAAGGTAAGCGATGAAGAACTCCGGAAGGTGGAACATATGGTCAACCGGATGATCCGCCTGAACAACCCCATGGAGGAGTATCGTGCCGTCCCCATGAACCAGGCCCGGGAGATGGGGGCCCTGGCCCTCTTTGGTGAAAAATACGGGGATGCCGTCCGGGTGATCAAATTTGGCGATTCGGTGGAACTCTGTGGCGGAACCCATGTGGCGGCCACCGGTCAGATCGGGATCTTCCGGATTTTCAGGGAGTCTTCCATTGCCGCAGGCATCAGGCGCATCGAAGCCTTCACCGGGGAAGGAGCGGAACGATACATCGACGAGCATATGGAGACCGTAAAACAGATCGCCGGGAATTTTGAGAACCAGAAGGACCTGGTCAAGGCAGTACAGGCCGTTCTCCATGAGCACAGTTCACTGTCCAAACAGGTGGGCAAATTCCAGAAAAACATGCTGGGTGTTCTGGCCAAGACCCTGGAAGATCAAATGGAAAGAGTAGGTGATATCCCGCTTATCACCTCCAGGGTCGACGTGGATAATCCGGGCCTGCTGAAGGACCTGGCCTTCCAGTTGCGATCCCGCTATCCCAGACTATGCCTGATCCTGGGTGCTGAAATCGACGGGAAGGCACACCTGGCCATTATGTTTTCCGATCTGGCCATCAAGACTTACGAGCTCAATGCATCCACCCTCATACGCGAGGTATCCAGGGAAATCCAGGGCGGGGGGGGCGGACAGCCCTTCTTTGCAACTGCAGGCGGGAAAAATCCGGCCGGCATCGATAAGGCGCTTCAAAGAGCACAGGCCCTCCTGAAAGAAAGCATCGGCTAGCAGGGATGCCTGCTCTTTCTATGCTTTCCCGGCCTTCCTGCTGGTAAGCAAAAGTCCGGTAAACATCAGGGCGCCATTTACAATCAGGAGTTCAAATCCAAACTGGTAGCCATTGAAGAGCTGTTCCGAATAGTGGGAGAGCAAAAAGGAGAGCACAGGCGAAAGAACGGCCAGGACGGGAACCAGGCGGTCGCGCACCTGCAGTTTTGTAAACAATCCGAAGGCATAGAGCCCCAGCAAAGGGCCATAAGTATATCCTGCGACCCGGAAGATGGCCGAAATTACGTTTTCATCGTTGATGGCCCTGAATAGCATAATTGACAATCCCAGCGCAATGGACATGCCCAGGTGGACCCAGCGTCGACTGCGTGTCAATTTGTCTTCCTCCCAGCGCTGGCCCTCCAGGATATCCACAGTAAAAGAGGTGGTCAGGGCAGTCAGGGCCGAATCACCACTTGAGTAGGCTGCGGCCACCAATCCCAGGATAAAGAATACTCCAACAATCTGGGGTAAATATCCACCCGTGGCAATCAGCGGAAAGAAATTGTCGGTGGCTTCCGGGATGGCGATCCCTTGAAACTGCGCAAACTGTATCAGGATTGCTCCCAGGAAAAGAAAGACCAGGATGACCGGAAGCAGGGAGAGACTCATAACGTACATATTCTTCTTAGCTTCCCTGATATTCTTACAGCTCAGGTTCTTCTGCATCATATCCTGGTCCAGTCCGGTCATCACAATGACGATAAATGCTCCACTCAGAAAGTGTTTGACAAAGTGGTGCTCAATTTTCCAGCTATCAAAGAACCAGATCCGGGCATCACCGCTTGCCACCACCTTTCCGATCATTTCCCCCATGGAGAGATCCATGGAGCGGGTGATCAGAATAATTGAAACCACTACGGCAGTTAACATGCTGAATGTCTGCAGGGTATCGGTCCAGATAATGGTCTTGATGCCGCCCCGGAAGGTGTAGAGCCAGATCAGTCCGATGGTTACAATCACAGTCACATAAAAGGGGATGTTCCATGCCTCAAATACCGTAAACTGGAGCACATTGGCCACAAGAAACAAGCGGAAAGATGCCCCTATGATCTTAGAAAGCAGGAAGAACCATGTTCCTGTTTTATATGAATATCTGCCGAAGCGCTCGTCCAGGTAGGTATATATACTGGTTAGCTGAAGCTTGTAATAGAGGGGCATGAGTACGTTGGCAATCACGAAATAACCCACCAGGTAGCCCAGTATCATTTGCATGTAGGAAAACTGGCTATCCACCACCCAGCCCGGAACAGAGATGAATGTAACCCCGGAAAGCGAGGCCCCGATCATCCCAAAGGCAACCACGTACCAGGGGGATTTCCGGTCACCCAGAAAAAAAGAGTCGTTCCCGGCACCGCGTGATGAACGCATGGAGATTACCAGCAGAAGCAGAAAGTAGGCTATGATAATGGATATGATCAGTGTTTCTGACATGGCATGTAGAGCATTGGTCTGAAGTGAATGGCAAAAGTGAATAAAATCGAACGAAGATGAAAATTATAAGTGCTATTTTTGATCCAACATGCATAGCTATTCATCAAAACTGCTGGAAGAAGCTGTGGAGGAATTCGCCACACTTCCGGGAATTGGACGGAAAACCGCCCTCAGGCTTGTGCTGCACCTGCTTAAACAGGAAGATAAGGATGTGGAGCATTTTGGATCTACCATCCTGAGAATGAAAAAGGAAATTGTCTCCTGCAGGGAATGTCACAATATTTCGGATAGCGAGCTCTGTCACATCTGCAGCGATCCCTACCGGGACAAACAAACCATCTGTGTGGTGGAATCGATCCGGGATGTGATGTCCATTGAAAACACACAGCAGTTTACCGGGGTATACCATGTACTGGGCGGGATCATCTCCCCCATGGATGGGATTGGCCCGGCCGACCTGAGCATAGATTCTCTTGAGGCAAAAGCGAAATCCGGGGCATGCAAGGAGGTGATCCTGGCCCTGAGCACCACCATGGAGGGCGATACCACCAATTTCTATATCTACAGGAGGCTCCAGGAATATCCCCTGAGCATTACCACCCTGGCAAGGGGGGTGGCCATCGGCGATGACCTTGAATATGCGGATGAGGTGACCCTGGGTCGCTCCCTGCTGAACAGGACCTCCTTTGAGCTTACCTTTAAAAACAGCAAACATGGAACTTAATAAGAACACCTATACCATTGGCGGGATTCCCGTGACCACATTGGCCCAAAAGCACGGATCGCCCCTGTATATTTATGATACTTCGGTGATGATGCGCCAGTATGAGCGCATCACCTCTGCTTTTTCCGGTGCCAGGGTAAAGATCAATTATGCCTGCAAGGCACTCACCAACATCAATGTGCTGAGATTGTTCCGAAAACTGGGTTCCGGACTGGACGCCGTGTCGGTCCAGGAGGTGGAACTGGGGCTCCAGGCAGGTTTTGCTCCTCAGGACATCCTCTATACACCCAACTGCGTATCCTTTGAAGAAATGGAAGAAGCAGTTGACCTGGGTGTCCGGATCAACATTGATAACATTGCCGTCCTGGAAGAATTCGGGGTCAAGTATGGGGCGAAGGTGCCGGTATGTGTGCGCATCAATCCACATGTGCTGGCCGGTGGCCATCACAAGATCTCCACGGGTCATATTGATTCAAAATTCGGAATCTCCATCTACCAGATGCCCCATGTGCATCGTATTATTGAAACCAATAAGATGAAGGTGGAAGGAATCCACATGCATACAGGCTCGGATATTGTGGATATAGATGTATTCCTGAGGGCCACAGAAATCATGTTTGAAACAGCAAGTCAGTTCAAAGAACTCGACTATATTGACTTCGGAAGCGGATTCAAGGTGGCTTACCGGAGCGATGATATCGCTACCGATGTGGAAGATCTGGGCAAGCATCTTTCAAGCCGCTTCAATCAATTTTGCAAGGAATACGGAAAAGACCTGACCCTGGTTTTTGAACCGGGGAAATTCCTGGTCAGTGAGGCAGGTTATTTTGTGGCCCGGGTGAATGTGATCAAGCAAACCACCTCAACCGTGTTTGCCGGACTTGATACCGGGATGAATCATTTTATCAGACCCATGTTCTATGATGCCTACCACGAGATCATCAATGTGAGCAAACCGGGAGGTAAAACCCGGATTTATACCGTAGTAGGCTACATCTGTGAAACGGATACATTTGGGTGGAACCGAAAGATCAGCGAGGCTTCCGAGGGTGATTTCCTGCTATTTAAGAATGCCGGAGCCTATTGCTATGCCATGGCATCCAACTACAACTCCAGGTTCAGGCCGGCCGAGGTCCTGGTACACAAGGGGGAGGACCACCTGATCAGGAAAAGGGAAAAGATGGAGGACCTGCTCCGGAACCAGGTGGAAATTGACCTGGACTAACCAATATTTACAATCCCTCAAGCGTTATCTTAATGCCTCACCAAGTCACTAAGCTGTTAAGCAAGAGCAAAGCAAATTCATGGATCTGTCCATTATCATAGTCAACTACAATGTCAGGTATTTCCTGGAACAATGTCTTCATTCGGTGCAGGAGGCCACTGCCAGGCTTGGGGGAGAGGGCTATGAAGCGGAGGTCTTTGTGGTGGATAACAATTCGGTGGATGGATCGGTGCCTGAAGTACGCCTGAAGTTTCCCGGCGTCCATGTGATCGAGAACAATGAAAATCTGGGCTTCGCCAAAGCCAACAACCAGGCCATTGCAAAGTCCACTGGCCGCTATGTACTCTTGCTGAATCCCGACACCGTGGTGGAGGAGGACACCTTCCTGCGCTGCATCGATTTCATGGATACACACCCCGATGCAGGGGCTCTGGGTGTTAAAATGATTGATGGAAAGGGGGCCTTTCTTCCCGAGTCAAAACGATCCCTGCCCACTCCTGAAGTCTCCTTTTATAAGATGTTCGGAATTTCCTCCCTCTTTCCCAGATCCAGGCGATTCGGGAAATACAACCTGGGATACCTGGACCAGAACAGCACCCATGTGGTGGATGTGCTGGCCGGTGCATTTATGTTTCTGCGCAAAGAAACCCTGGAGAAGACCGGGTACCTGGATGAAAGCTTCTTCATGTATGGAGAGGACATAGATCTTTCGTTCCGGATCACACAGGCCGGATACCTGAATTACTACTTCCCCCAAACCACCATCATACACTATAAGGGAGAAAGCACCAAAAAAGGGAGCCTCAATTATGTGAAGATCTTCTACCAGGCCATGATCATTTTCGCCGGCAAGCATTTCAGTTCCAGGAAAGCCCGGACCTTCTCCATACTGATCAATATGGCCATCTACCTGCGTGCCGGCCTCTCCCTCGTGAAACGCTTTGTAAGCCGGATCTACAGGCCGCTTCTGGATGGAATCGTCATCTACCTGGGCTACCTCTTCGTACTCCCCTTCTGGGAACAGGTCAGGTTTGATACCGTGGACTATTACCCGCCTCTATTTCTCCGGGTGGTGGTGCCAGCATACATCCTGGTCTGGCTGATCTCCCTGTACTATTCCGGAGCCTATGACAAGCCCATGCGCTTATTCAATTTTCTGAAAGGGCACCTGGCGGGCAGTGTGGTTATTTTGCTGATATATGCCATTCTGCCCCTGGAATGGAGATTCTCAAGGGCCCTGATCTTTCTGGGTTCGCTCTGGGCCCTTATGGGCACATTAAGCATCAGGCTGCTTCTGCACCTGGCCGGAGTGGCTGATTTTCAAATCGATCTGAACAGACAGAAGCGAATGGTCATTGTTGGCATGGAGGAGGAAGCCCGCCGTGTAAGCAGCCTCTTGCAGGAGACACAGGCCCGGCCCGAAATTGTTGGCTTTGTTTTACCCTCACCGGATATGCAGCCTAAGGAGGGTCATCCGGACTATGTTGGCCACATTGATCAGATCGATGAGATCGCAGCCATCATGCGCCTGGATGAAATTGTATTCTGCTCCAAAGATCTCTCTTCCAGGAGAATAATTAAAATCATGACCCGGCTGCTGGGGACTCATGTAGATTTCAAGATCGCTCCGCCTGAGAGCCTCTCGGTGATCGGCAGCAACTCCATCAACACCTCGGGTGATCTCTACACCATTCATTTCAATTCCATTGGGAAGGCATCAAACCGCAGGAATAAAAGGCTTTTTGACGTGCTGAGCTCCCTCCTTCTTCTGTGTACCTTCCCGCTCTGGTTCCTCTTTGTGAAGGGCCACTTCAACAGTGTCGGAAACACCCTCTGGGTGCTTCTGGGATTCCGAACCTGGGTCGGATACCTGAGTTCGGAACACGGGGATCCCCCCGAACTTCCGAAGCTTAAAAAAGGCATCCTGAATCCGGCAAGTCACTACCCTCCCGAAATCCTTAGTACAGAAAGGATAAACGAGATTAACATCGTCTATTCCAAAGATTACCGAATCTCCAATGACTTGTTAATAATCACGAGGAACTTCCGGGAAATCTAAAGGGTTTTTTTGATATTTTTATCAAAATTGCTTGCTGTATGAAAAGATTTCTGCTTTCATCCTTCCTGGTATTGCTTCTAAGTCCCGCCCTGATATTTGCACAGAGAGATTCCTTACGCAATGTGTTCCTGGATGCAGAATCCTGGTTCCTCTTTGAGGAGTATGCCGATGCCCTTCCTCTCTATGAGTCTCTTCTTAAATCAGATCCGGGCAATGACAATCTCAAATACAAAATCGGGATCTGTCTCCTGAACGATCCCTACCAGAAAGACAAAGCAATCCAGTACCTCCTCGATGCAAGCAACAATATCAATCCGGCCTACAAGGATAACAGTTTAAAAGAGCGGACAGCACCGCCTGATGCCCTTTACTACCTTGGAAATGCCTACCTGGTCAATGAGCTGCTCGACCGGGCCGTTGAATCTTACGAGGAGTTCCTGGAAGTCATGGACCACGATGTCTATGATGATGAGCTGGTGAAGGCCCAGATTCAATCCTGTGAAAATGCCAAACGCCTGCTTAAGATGCCGGTGGATATAGATCTCTTTCTGCTGGACTCTTTGATTAATACCCGTTATCCGGATATACACCCTGTGGTTTCCGGCGATGGCACAAAACTGGCTTTTGTAACCGAGCTGCCTTTCTACGACGGGGCATTTTATTCCGAGAAGACAGAAAATGGCTGGTCCTATCCCCGGATCATTACCCAGCTCATGGGATTTGATGCGGATGTCTATCCGGTGGCCCTGTCCTACGACGGAAGCGAGATGATCCTCTATTACGATGATGATTACATTGGAAATCTTTATGTGAGCCGGATGGAGGATGGAATGTGGACACCTGCCACCAAGCTGGGGGAACACATATCCACAAAATACTGGGAATCCCATGCCAGTTTCAGCAAAGATGATCAGACCCTCTATTTCACCAGCAACCGGAAGGGAACCAACGGAGGCCTGGACATCTATGTATCCGAAAGGCAAGCCGACGGGAAGTGGGGTCCACCCACCAACCTGGGCACCACCATTAACACCCGTTATAATGAAGAATGCCCCTATATAAGTGAAGATGGACAAACCCTTTATTTCAGCTCCTATGGCCATTACAACATGGGAGGATATGATATTTTCTATTCCAGGAAGAACGAGGATGGCAGCTGGGCAGAACCGGTTAATATCGGTTATCCCATAAATACAACCGACGACGACCTCTTTTTTCAGCCCTTTGATAACGGGAACGGAGCATATTACTCCGTATACAGTCCCAGAGGCATCGGCCGCCACGACATCTATTACATGAATATCTATTCGGCGGACAATCCCAGGCTCTATTCCGTCAGCGGAACGCTCCGGACAGAAGACGGCGGGATCGATACCACCCGTGTGGCCATTTTTGTGATAGACAGTGACAGTGGCGACACACTTATCTATACCTCCCCCAACGAAGAGGGGGACTTTGCCTTTCAGTTAAAACAGGGGATCTACGAGCTTCATTTCAAAGGCGAAGGCTATGAGGATCTGATCAGGCCCCTTCAAATCACTAGCGCCTCAGATAAGAGAGGGATCCCGCTGGAGGACAACATAGAACTGGCTTTAATTGAGGAAGAGTCCCCGGCGAAGGAGCCTGAACTGTTCGAAGGCGAAGAGAGTAAAATAAAACTGAAGGAGTCGCAGGTGGAAGTGGTGGCCGGTGTGCCACTCCTTATCCCGCTTGTGGCACCCAAGGAAAGTACCCTCATCGTGAGAACCTACCAGGACAGCGTATTGATCAGCACAGATACCATCGTGACTGAGAAACGCAGAACCGAGCTGGAAATTGTTCCTGTACCGGGCAAGAGCGAAGTGGAGCTGGAAATGACCGATGAAGACGGCAATATCCACCGGAACCGTATCCTGGTGACAGGCAGCATCCCCCTGGTGAAAGAAGTCACGGAAGAGCAGGCGGCAGGCGAGGAGCACATGGAAGCTGAGCAAAGCGAAGCTGAGCAAGGCATTGATACGGATGCTGACATTCAGCAGGCCGGTGGAAGATCGGGTGGCGGTGCGGCACTGCTGCTTCTGCCCCTGGCAGATCAATCAGAAGGAGCCCTCCGGGATGAACTGCTTGCACTCGATTCAGCCCTCAGGATGGAAACGGTCACTGAGGGTCCTGTCATAGCGGATCCTCTTTCTGAACAAGAGCTATTTGAATATCTCCATGAAGAGTCAGCAACCAAAGGATACAGTCCGGAAGAAGTGGATGCACTGCTCATTGGGGTACTATCAGACGGAGAGGCTGAACTCCTGTTGCAGCAGCTGACAGAACAGTCGGACGGGGAATTGCTGGAATACCTGGAGCAGCTGGACCTGGAAGCCGAAGGCATCCATAGCAGTCAGGACCTTCTGGATCACCTGGAAAACGCGGCCCTGGAAGAGGGTTTTACAATGGACGAGGTCAGACAGGCCATGCTTGACAGCCTGGAAAGCCCGCTGGAAGTTTGCCGGCTAAGGGAAGAACTGATCTCTTCCAGCGAAGGAACTGTCAGGGAGATCCTTGAATCACTGGACCTCAGGGAAGAAGGGATTTATACCCTTGAGCAGCTGAAAGACCGGATTTCAAGAGAACTGGAGCTGGAAGGCTTCAGCAAAAAAGAGATAAAAGAGATACGGGGTGAACTGTTTGGAGATCAAAGCCGCAAGGCCTGGGCTCCCCTGCTTATAATCATTGTTGCAGGAGCAGTATTACTCTGGTTCATCATTGCCTGGTGGAGGCGTCGAAAAAAGGAGGGGAAACAGGGAGAATAAGGACTGTTTTTATAGCTATCTCAATTAAATTTTTAAATTTGTAATATTCACGCTAAATCCACCCGAAATGAGAAGGCTATTCCTGTTCACGTCTTTTTGTCTTCTAACTTCACTTGTATTTGCCCAGAATGTCCGGGTTGACTTCAACGATGGCGAATTTTTTCTTATGGAAGAGGACTACGAGGAGTCTCTTTATGCCTTTGGAAAAGTCTATAACAAGGGATACCAGGACAACGCATACATCAATTACCGGATGGGCTACTGTCTGATCCATATTCAGGGACGCAAAACCGAAGCCATCCCCTACCTGGAGAAAGCGGTGCAAAGTATCTCGACCAAAGTAAAATTAGGAAAATACGGTGAGGAGGATGCTCCCCCCGATGCCCTGCTCTACCTGGGCAATGCTTACAGGATCAATATGGAGATTGATAAGGCCATTGAGCAGTACAATCTTTTCTCCGAATACATCGATGACAAGGACCAGGTCCTGCAGGCTTTTGTGGATCAGCAAATCGTTGCCTGCGGAAATGCCCTGGTGGGGACTGCCAGTCCGGTCGAAATTTCAACCGGAAACCTGGGACAGGTCCAGGAAACCCATACCTCGAGATACAACATGCAGGTTTCGGGCGACCTGCAGACCATGGTATTTATGGGGAAGAACCCCTTTTACAATGGGATCTATGTGGCAGTAAAGAATGGGGATGTATGGGGAAGGCCCATGAACATTACCCCGTCCGTCGCCTCTGATGGCAACATGGATGCAGTGGCCCTTTCTCACGACGGGAAAAAAATGTTACTTGCTGTGACCGATCAATTTACAAGCAATATCTACATTTCTGTCTACGAGAACAAACGCTGGAACCCGGCAGTTTCACTGGGCAAACCCATTAACTCCAAGTATTATGAGGGAGATGCCTGCTTTTCACCCGACGGCACATCCATCTACTTTTCCAGCAATCGTAAAGAGTCGGTCGGCGGCATGGATATATTCCGAAGCGACCTGCAGGACAATGGAACATGGGGAGAGCCTGTGAACCTGGGTCCGGGTATCAATACCATCCTGAATGAGGACGCCCCGTCCATGAGTCCGGATGGAAAGCGGCTCTATTTCAGTTCCCAGGGGCACAGCACCATGGGAGGATATGATCAGTTTTATACCGAACTGCTGGCAGATGGCAGCTTCCATGCCGTCCCGGTCAATCTGGGTTATCCCCTCAATACCTCCGATGATGATTACACCTATTCCCCGGAAGGCGTCAGTGAAGAGGGCAGTTCCTTTATCTATGCCCATGGAAAAGTTGCGGAATATGATCTCTTTAAATTTGAAATGATCGGTCGCAATGAGACACCGGTTCCGGTAAGCATGGATGAGGAAGAAGAGGTGACAGAAGAAGTCCTGGCCGAGGAGATCGCAGAACCCGAACCCGAACCCGAACCGGAACCGGAGGCAACTCCTGAAAAATACTACCTGAGGCCCATCTATTTTAGTTTTGACAGCTATGAGCTTTCCAGAGATGGAATGGCAAAACTGGATATCCTCTCGGCCATCCTGCATAAGCATCCTCCACTGAAACTTGAAATAACAGGACATACCGATTCCAAGGGAAGTTATGATTACAACATGCGGCTTTCCGTTAATCGTGCAAAATCAGTTTACAAGTACCTGATTCTTAATGGAATTACCAAGGATCGCATGCAGGTGACAGGTATGAGTGAGGATGACAATGTGGCCAGGAATACCACCCGGGATCATCGGGATGCACCGGATGGCAGGATGCTGAACCGCCGGGTTGAATTCAAGGTCAGTCTCATCGACGGTGTGATCATAGAGATGGAAAAAGTTGAGATTCCGGACCATTTGAGGCTGGATGAGTAGTTCCCAAACCCTGAAAGTATGAAGAGACTTTTGTCTTTGTCCATATTGCTATGCACGGTAAGTGCTTCCTTTTTTGCCCAGACGGCAGAGGAAAACTTCTATGATGCCCTCTTTTTTTATGAAGAGGAAGAAGATTACATGGAGGCTCAATACCTCTTCTACAGTGTACTCAGCTTTGAACCCAATAATGCCAATGTCAAATACTGGCTCGGCAGGTGTTACAACAATATCCAGGGGGAGGAGCACAAAGGGATTCCCTACCTCATTGAGGCCACCCGCAGCATTGCTGTGAAACAAAAAGAGAAGAAGTTTTCGGAAAAAAGGGCCCCCCATCACACCTGGTTTTACCTGGCCGAGGCCTACAGCAAAATCAACCAGATGGATGAGGCTCTGAATGCCCTGAATAACTTCAAAAATCTGAAAGACTTTGAATCCAAGTATAACGCCCGGATAACAGAAGAAGCTGTCCAGGCAGTTGAAAGAGCCAAGATCATCAAGGATGCAGAGATTAACATCCGCGGACTCTATTTCAACGAACCCATCAACAGTACCAGCGATGATTACAACGGAGTGATCTCGGGAGATGGCAGAATCATGGTCTGGGCCAATAGCAAGACCTTTTACGAAGCGGTATACATGTCCGTTCGGGAAAATGATCAGTGGGGCGTCCCTGTTCTGATCACACCCCAGATCGTTTCGGACGGAGACCTGCTGCCCACCGGGCTTTCCTTTGACGGAACCAGCCTCCTGCTGGTAAAAAGCAATAAGAAGCGAAACAAGGATATCTGGATCAGCACCTTTAATGGCAATGTATGGAGTCCGGCCGAACCCATTAATGGAGAAATCAACTCCAATGGAAATGAGGAACACGCCTCTTTTGGTCCGGATGGAAGACGCATCTATTTCTCAAGCGACCGGAATGGCGGAGAGGGCGGGCTCGACCTGTGGTACTCCGAGAGAAGTCGTTCGGGTGAATGGGGCAAGCCGGTCAATATGGGGGACCAGATCAATACCGATAAGGATGAAACTTCAGTCTTTATTGCTCCCACCGGTGATCGCCTGATTTTTGCTTCAAAGGGTCATTTCAACATGGGCGGCTATGATATTTTCAGGTGCGAACTGGAAGAGAATGTTTCCTGGTCGCAACCCACCAACATCGGGTACCCACTGAATACCACCAGTGACAATACCTTCTATGTTCCCATCAACAACGGAATGCAGGCCCTGTACACCCGTTTCACCAATGAGGCGATCGGGAAGCGTGACCTATGGTATGTGGAGATTCTTGATGCGGAAGGCTTTGTGGGAGAAGGACTCACACTGGCCCTGGATCCTCCGGAAATAAGTCAGAAGGATTTCGCCATCATTATCATGAACCTTGAAACCGGTGAGGAGATCGAGGTACTCTATGATTCCGAAACCGATTCTTTCAAGGCACTGGCAGGCGAAAAAGCCAACTACAAGGTAATCTCCTACAAGCAGAAATAACACCTTCAAGCAGCAATAAAATGTCAATCCTGGAGAACCGCAGCATCTCCCTCAGAGCTCCTGAACCGGAAGACCTGGATCTCCTGTATATATGGGAGAATGAACCGTCCATCTGGCAGGTCAGCGGCACCCTTACTCCCTTCTCCAGGTATGTACTGAAGCAGTACCTGGAAAATGCCGCACAGGACATCTTCCAGGCCAAGCAGCTCAGGCTCATCATCCAGCTGAAGGAGAAACACCGTCCTGTGGGAGCCATTGATCTGTTCGACTTTGATCCGCACCACCACCGTGCAGGCATGGGCATCCTGATTGCTGAGCGCTCCGACAGAAGACAGGGCTATGCCACTGAGGCCATTGAAACCATGCTTTCCTATTGCTTTGAAGTGCTTCACCTCCATCAGATCTACTGCAACGTTGCTGCCGGAAACAGCGCCAGCATTAAATTGTTTAAAGCGGCCGGCTTCGAGGAGTGTGGAAGAAAGAAGGAGTGGCTGTTTGATGGCAGTACCTACGTGGATGAACTGATCTTCCAGAAGCTTAATGCTTAATGCTTATTAGATCTTCATATGCGGGGATCTCTGTCAGGAAAGTGATCTTTTCCGTTTCAAAATCCAGCCGGCAGCAGTAATGCTTCAAGCCATTTGTTACCATCAGATAATGAAGCCTGAAGGCCAGGTTGTAGCGTGCCACCTGGTCAAAGCTAGCCTGAGTAATTTTTACCTCCGGCGCCTTGCACTCCACCAGCAGGACAGGATGACCGGCCGGCTTATGTACCAGGATATCACACCTGCGGCTCAACTTGTTCACTTTTAGTGAATACTCGGTCATCAGGAGCGAGGCCGGGTAGCCCTTCTCCTCCACCAGGTAACGGGCAAATCGCTGCCGTACTTCCTCCTCCGGGGTGAGCCTTACAAAGCGTTTTCTATAAATATCCAGCACCATCAGATCCTCCCCTTCGGTCCGGTACCTGAATTCATATGCCGGAAGATTCAGTTTTCGCATGAAATGGATTATCTTCGCATGAGCTTACAATGTAAGAAAGATCGGATGAAAACGAAAAAAGAGATAATTGCGAACTGGCTTCCCCGATACACCGGTGTCGCCACAGAGGAGATCGGGAAATATATTTTGCTCACAAACTTTAAGGGCTATCTGGATGAGTTTTGCGCCATCGGAAATACTGAGGTGGTGGACCGCAAAGTGGCCATGCCGGCAGCCACCTTCAACGGGATCACCATGATCAACTTTGGTATGGGGAGCGCCAATGCAGCCACGGTGATGGATCTGCTGGCTGCTGCCAATCCTAAAGCAGTGCTGTTCCTGGGAAAATGCGGGGGCTTAAAAAAGAAAAATGAACTGGGCGATTTCATCCTGCCCATTGCAGCCATACGAGGCGAAGGAACCTCCGATGATTATATGCCTAACGAAGTGCCTGCCCTGCCTGCCTTTAACCTGCAGCGTGCCGTATCCACCACCATCCGGAACCGGAAAATGGACTACTGGACCGGTACGGTATACTCAACCAACCGGCGGGTATGGGAACATGACAATAAATTCAAAAAATACCTCCGACAGGTGCGAAGCATGGCCATAGATATGGAAACAGCCACCCTCTTTACCGTAGGCTTTGCCAACGGGATCCCCACAGGCGCCCTCCTGCTGGTCTCAGACCAACCCATGATTCCGGAAGGAGTAAAAACCCAGGAAAGCGACAAGCTGGTTACTGAGAATTTTGCCAAGTTGCACCTGGAGATAGGCATTGATTCCCTGCACGAGATCATCGACCACCGGGAATCGGTAAAACACCTGAAATTTTAAGTGTAAGGACAATGACCTACGAGCAGCTGATCAGCGACCTGAAGAACAAGGTCTATAAACCGGTGTATTTCCTGTGGGGGGATGAACCGTATTACGTAGATCTGGCCACTTCATTTATTGCTCAGAATGTGCTCACCGAGGCGGAACAGAGCTTCAACCAGACCATCCTCTACGGGAAAGACTCCGAAGCGGGACAGGTTTCGGATCTGGCCCGCAGGTTCCCCATGATGGCCTCCCACCAGGTGGTGGTCCTGAAAGAGGCCCAGGAGATGAAGAGCTTTGCTGACCTGCTGCCTTACGTGGAGCAGCCTCAACCCTCCACCCTGCTGGTGATAAATTACAAGTACAAGAAACCGGACAAGCGCCAGAAGATTTTCAAGCTCCTGGAGAAACAGGCCGTGTGGTTCGAATCCAAGAAGATGTACGACAACCAGGTTCCCGGATGGATCGCAGGCTACGCCTCCAGGCAGCATTACCGCATGGAACCCAAGGCAGCTGCGCTACTGGCCGAGTTCCTGGGAAGCGACCTGTCGAAGATTGTTAACGAAGTGGAGAAGCTGATGGTGGCCATTGGGAAAAAAGGCGAGACCATCACTCCCGGGCTGGTGGAGAAACACATTGGTTTCAGCAAGGATTTCAACCAGTTTGAGCTGCAGGATGCCCTGGGGAAGCGGGATGTTCTTAAGGCAAACAGGATCATCTCCTACTTTGCCGAAAATGAAAAAAAATATCCCTTCCCCCTGACCATTATCTCCCTGTATTACTTCTTCTCCAAACTCTTGCTCTTTCACTACACCAAAGACAAATCAAAACAAAACCTGGCATCTACACTCAAAGTCAATCCCTTCTTTGTAAAGGATTACGAAGCTGCAGCCAGGCGCTACTCAGCGGCCAGGCTGGTGGAGATCATCTCCCTCCTTCGCACCTATGATATGCGCTCCAAGGGCTACGGGGGCAACACCACTCCTGCCAGCGAACTGACACGCGAACTGATTTTTAAAATCCTGCATACCTAATCCTCCCTGCCAGTGATTACCCTGATTATAGTCATCCTTACCGTGCTCACTTCGGTGGCCGCCTTCAGACGCACGGAGCTCTTCTACAAGTTCGACCTCGCCCCGACCCGCATTGTACACCAGAAGGAATACTACCGGATCTTTACCCATGCCTTCCTCCACGCAGATTATTTTCACCTGGGGATCAATATGCTTGTATTTTACTCTTTCGGGACCTATATTGAGCAGGTTTTTACGGAGCTGGAAGCAGCCGGTGTGATCTTTTCCGGACCCTTCTTCTTTGTTCTGCTCTACGTGGCTGGCATCGGCCTGGCATCCCTGACTACCATTGTCAGGTATCGCGACAATGAAAGCTATAGTGCAGTTGGCGCATCGGGAGCCGTATCGGCCATTGTTTTCTGCTACATCTTCTTTGCTCCGCTGGATAAAATCTTATTCTACATGGTGCTTCCCATCCCGGGAATCCTGTTCGGGGTGCTCTACCTGATCTACTCCAGCTACATGAGTAAGCGCAGCAGGGATAACATCAACCACGCTGCTCACTTCTGGGGTGCCGTGGTGGGTTTTGTCTTCCCCATCGTGCTGGAACCCGCTCTCTTTTTGAACTTTCTTGATTTACTCGGACTGTGATGAAAAAAGCAATCTTCCTGGACCGGGATGGAACCATTAATAACAATTGCGATCACTACTATATCTGGCGTAGTGAAGAGCTCTTGCTCAATCCAGGGGTATGCGAGGCCCTGGCAGAGCTGCAAACCAGGGGATATATGCTGATAGTGATCTCCAACCAGGGAGGGATCAGCAAGGGAGAATTCAGTGCCGATGATGTGGATGTGCTGCATGATCATCTTCGCTCCATGCTGGAAGCCGAAGGGGTGTTGCTGGATGAGATCTATTACTGCCCCCACCACCATATGGTGGAGAACTGCCTGTGCCGAAAGCCGCAGCCCCTGATGATCGAAAAAGCCCTGGCACGCTTTGGTATTGATCCGGCATTATCATGGATGATAGGTGATGCCCGGCGGGATGTAGAAGCAGGAGAGGCAGCCGGTTTACAGTGCATTCTGATTGAGCCTAACAGCGATCTGCGGGAAGTGCTGGGGAAAATCAATTGAGAAAACCAGTTCAGGAATGCTTAATTCAGGCCGGGATCTTCAGGGAAGTTGGCCCAGGCCCGGTACTTGTTATTGTAGGATGCCAGGGTTTTTTTCCAGAACTCGGGATCCATTTCCTGCATCACCATCCGGGGAGGGATCTTTCCAACCAGCCAGGCGTGCTCCTGCATTTCTCCATCCAGTTGATCGGGCGACCAGCCTGCATACCCCAGGAAGAACCTTAATTCGTGTGGTTTTACGGCACCTTCTGCGATCAGTTCCTTGATCAGTTCGAAATCGCCCCCCCAGCTGATGCCGTCGGAAACAAGTACACTGTCGGGAATACGTGCCCCCAGGGTGTGTATATAGTGAACCGTATTATTACTAACGGGCCCTCCCACCGAAATGGTAAAATCCGATTCCGGGAAATCATCCACAATCTCGTTTATGCTTACCCCAATGGGTTTATTCAACACAAAACCCAGGGATCCTTCTTCATTGTTTTCGGTCAGGTATACCACCGAGCGGCGGAAATAGTTATCACCCAGGAAGGGCTCGGATATCAGAATATTACCTTTCTCAGCAACATTATCATTTACAATATGGAAAAAATCGATATTCAGTTCCATTTTTTCAATTATTGCCAGAGGAACAAGTTACGCCATTTTTATTTCAAATAAAACGAACATGAAAGAAAAATAGTATCTTGGCGGCTTATGCCCCAGTGCCCATGAATCCCAAAGAACCAAGGAAACCCAACCTTCTGCAGGCCCTTATCCCCATTGCTGTACTGATCGTACTCTTGATCCTGAACGTAAACTATTTCGGGGATCATACCCTGGACGGTGCCAACCAGTTTGCATTGATCCTGGCCTCGGCTGTGGCAGGCATTGTGGCCACCTACCTGGGAGTTAAATGGACACATATCCGGGATAGCATGGTCAAAAGCATCGGATCGGCCATGCCTTCCATCCTGATTCTTTTAATGATTGGCGCACTGGCAGGCACCTGGCTGCTCAGCGGAGTGATCCCCACACTGATCTACTACGGGCTCCAGATATTCCATCCGAAAATATTTCTGTTTGCAACGGTTATCATTGCCGGCATGGTATCGCTGGCCACCGGCTCCTCCTGGTCGACCGTGGCCACCATCGGGATCGCCCTGATCGGCGTGGGGTCGGCACTGGGAATCAGCGAGGGACTGGTTGCAGGTGCAGTCATCTCCGGGGCCTATTTCGGGGACAAAATGTCGCCCCTGTCAGACACCACCAACCTGGCTCCAGCCATGGCCGGAACCGACCTTTTTACCCACATCCGCTATATGACCATCACCACCGTACCCGCCATGGTGGTCACCCTGATCATTTTTCTGATCATTGGCTTCACCTATAAATTCGAGGCCACTCCCGGTGATATTGAACTGGTTCTGGAGGCCATCTCCACCAAGTTCCGTGTAAGCCCCTTCCTCATGCTGGTTCCAGCCTTTCTGATCTTTATCATTGTGAAGAAGGTGCCCCCGCTGCCTGCCCTGCTGGCCGGATCCCTTATCGCAGCCGTTTTTGCCATTATATTCCAGTCCCACCTGATTCGGGAAGTAGCCCTTGAACTGGACAGCGGCACAACTACCCAGTTCAAGGCATCCTACCTTACCATCATGCAGTCCATCTTTGGGGATATTTCAATCACCACTCCCAATGAGATGGTCAATGAGCTGCTATCCAGTACAGGGATGCGGGGGATGCTAAACACCATCTGGCTGATTCTGTCTGCCATGGTATTCGGCGGAACCATGGAATCGGCGGGACTGCTCGTGAAGATTACTTCTTCGGTGATCCGCTGGGCCCAATCCACCGGTTCGCTGGTCACCACCACCATTGCCACAAGCATCTTCTTTAATATCACGGCCTCGGACCAGTACATTGCCATTGTGGTGCCCGGACGGATGTTTGCAGATTCCTATAAGAAGAGGGGCCTGAAACCTGAGGTGCTGAGCCGAACCCTGGAGGACGGCGGTACCATAACCTCGGTACTGGTACCCTGGAACACCTGTGGTGCCACGCAATCCAGGGTACTGGGTGTTCCCACGCTGGAGTATGTGCCCTTTGCCTTCTTCAACATGCTGAGTCCGCTCTTCAGCATCCTCTTTGCCTACCTCAATTACAAGATCCGGCGTTACAGCGATGATGAACCGAGCTTGCGAGCTCGACGAAGTCAACCTGAAGAGAAAGCCATCACGGAAGAAGAACGGAAAGACTATTAGGAACAGGCCCGGTCTTTTTATTCTGGTGGTATTATTCGGGCCCTGAAATCTCTCGCTGCGCTCGATATTATAGGGTCCCTCATAAATCCACCAGAATGCATATCCGGCTCATATTTACTGGAGAAGCAGGAAGCATGTTTAATTAAACAGACTACTCCTAAATAAGGAACTATTCCTGGATAGGAGCCCACAGAGGCTGTATCAAAAGGCCCTTATCAACTAATTCTAAGGGATGCTTATGAAGAAACCTGGCATTTTTTACGCAGTAAATAAGCACGTTACGATAAAGCATCCCTTAGAAAACTGAAGAGGGATTCCTTTTTGATACAGAAATAGTTCCACAAAAGAAGAGAGGGGACCCATCCGGTCAAGGACTGTCCCCTCAAAACTTATTTGGCTATAATGCGCTTAAAACCAAAGGGAATTTACAAAGTAATTCCCATATCTCACTTATAGTCTGACTATTATATGATGAACAGAGCTTTTGGGCATACCAGTGGCAATTCCTCATGGTTTTTAGAGGGCTAATGAATTCCGGGCATTCGTCTTACTCAGGAAATCATCCGTCAGATCATAGGCCTCATTGGTCAGTAGATCCCGGGATATTTGTCCGGATTCGACTCGTTCATTATCCCGTAAATCGCCTCAAAAAGATCCTCTGCATTGGGATTTGAAAAATAGTCCCCATCGGAGCTATATGCAGGCCGGTGTTCGTGCGCAGTAACAGTAGTTGGCTCGGCATCAAGATAGTAGTAGGCTTTCTGTTCCTCCAGCACCTTCTGCATCATATAAGCAGTAGCTCCGCCAGGTACGTCCTCGTCGAAGAAAAGTACGCGTCCGGTCTTTTTTACCGATTCCACGATCCTGTGATTCAGATCAAAGGGAAGCAGGGTCTGCACATCGATCAGTTCCATCAGGATATCAAATTCGGCCAGCTGCTGGGCTGCTTTTTCTGCAATCCGGACACAGGCTCCGTAAGTAACCACGCTTATATCTCTTCCCTCCACGATGAGGTCGGGCACTCCCAGCGGAATACGAAAGGCCCCCATGTTTAAAGGCCGGTTCTCCCTGAGTCCGTACACCTTAAGGGGTTCAATGATCAGGGCAGGATCATCACCCTGCAGCAGGGTATTGTACATACCCGCCGCCTGTGTCATATTCCGGGGGACACAAACATGCACACCCCGGATGGAGTTGATCACCATGCTCAGTGGGGAACCTGAGTGCCAGATTCCTTCCAGCCTGTGTCCGCGTGTACGAATAATCAGCGGGGCAATCTGGGCTCCCTTTGTCCGCCAGTGCAAAGATGCCAGGTCATCGCTAATGGTTTCCAGGGCATAGAGAATATAGTCAAAATACTGTATCTCGGCAATGGGGCGAAGTCCCCGGAGTGCCATTCCCACCCCCTGCCCCACAATGGTGGTTTCACGGATGCCGGTATCAGTGACCCGCATGGGACCGTATTTGGCCTGCAGGCCTTCCAGGCTCTTATTCACGTCCCCTATTTTTCCTGCATCCTCGCCGAAGATCACAATCCTGGGATCGGCGGCCAGTAAGGCATCAAAGTTATCTCTGAGGACCTCCCTGCCAGTGATACGTTCCGGATTTTCATCGTATTCAGGTGCAATTGCTTCCACCCTCAGCGGAGAGCGGTCGGTTTCAGAATAAAGGTAAGTACTGTAGCGCTGTCTGTTCTCTTCCTTGTAGGCCTTAAGCCATTGGGAGATAGACGACTGCAAGTCTGTCCGCACAGGACAATCGCTGCACAGGTGTCTCATAATCCGCTTGGCCGTGCCCTGTATATCCCGCCGGTTTGGGTAGACAATCCGCTTCAGATCCCTGCTCAGGATCCCCAGTTTATCAACGCCCTCGTTCTCACATTTGCAAGTCCTGTTATCAATGAGCTGAAGCAGCTCCTCACGCTCCCTGTTTATTGGTTCCGTATAATTCTTCCAGCTTATGTCCCTGGCCTTCCTGGCCTCTTCCACCGCTTCCTCTTTCATCCCGGACAATTCAGCCTCATCGGCCAGATGCTCATCCAATAGCCATTGTTCCATTTTCAGAATGGGATCATGGGCTGCTTCCCATTCCAGCCTTTCCCTGGATTTATATCGCTCATGGCTCCCCGATGTGGAATGCCCCATGGGCTGCATCATCTCTTCCACATGAAAAAGTACAGGGACATGTTCCTCCCGGCTACGGGCCACCCCTTCGTCAAATGTTTGTACCAGGGCAGGATAATCCCAGCCTTTGACCCGGTAGATCAATATGCCATTCCCATCCCCCTGCTTCCGAAAACCCTCCAGGGCTTCAGACACGCTCTCCTTTACAATCTGCTTATCTTTGGTGACAGAAATTCCGTAACCATCATCCCAGACAGCCATAAGCACTGGAATCTGGAGTACGGCTGCCGCATTCATGGCCTCAAAAAAATGACCCTCAGCCGTGGCAGCATCTCCGATGGTCCCAAAGGCTACCTCACTGCCGTTTTTTGAAAATTGCTTCATATCAGCCAATTCCGGATTCTCCCTGTAGAGTTTGGATGCATATCCAAGTCCAACCAGCCTGGGCATCTGTCCGGCCGTTGGCGAGAGATCCGCGCAGCTGTTTTTCATCTCGGCCAGCTTGTTCCAGCTGCCATCCGCATTGACACTGCAGGTGGCAAAGTGGTTATTAAAATTCCTGCCCGCACTGCCCGGATTAAGCGCTTCGTCGGTATGACCGTAAACCTGGTAAAAAAACTGCTCAGCGTTGGTCATGCCGGTGGCCATCATAAAGGTGTGGTCACGGTAGTAGCC
>Ga0180430_10000188_pt1 | contig 70490 bp, 54 predicted proteins | sample SS_ome_9_FD_132999 | JGI IMG/M metagenome (GOLD analysis project Ga0180430, IMG submission 132999) | Hypersaline lake sediment archaeal communities from the Salton Sea, California, USA - SS_1_S_2 metaG | ecosystem: Environmental > Aquatic > Non-marine Saline and Alkaline > Hypersaline >...
CCAGGATAAGGTTCTTCGCGTAGCCTCGAATTAAGCCACATCCTCCACCGCTTGTGTGAGCCCCCGTCAATTCCTTTGAGTTTCAGCCTTGCGACCATACTCCCCAGGCGGAGCACTTAACACTTTCGCTACGGCTGGAAGGCTATGGAGGACCCTCCAACCCAGTGCTCAGAGTTTACAGCTAGGACTACGAGGGTATCTAATCCTCTTCGCTACCCTAGCTTTCGTGCCTCAGCGTCAGAAGAGACCCAGTGAGCCGCTTTCGCTACTGGTGTTCCTTGCGATCTCAACGCATTTCACCGCTCCACCGCAAGTTCCGCTCACCTCTGTCTCCCTCGAGCCGGACAGTATCGGGCGCCATTCCTCAGTTAAGCTGAGGGATTTCACACCCGACTTGCCCGGCCGCCTACGCACCCTTTAAGCCCAGTGATTCCGAATAACGTTTGTGCGGTTCGTCTTACCGCGGCTGCTGGCACGAACTTAGCCCGCACTTCCTCTGAGGATAGGTCAACCATGGGAGAGTGCCCCCATGGATTTCCTCCCCTCTGACAGCGGTTTACAACCCGAAGGCCTTCATCCCGCACGCGGCGTCGCTCGGTCAGGCTTGCGCCCATTGCCGAAGATTCTCGACTGCAGCCACCCGTAGGTGTCTGGGCAGTGTCTCAGTCCCAGTGAGGTGGGCCACGCGCTAACGCCCACTACCCATCGTCGCCTTGGTAGGCCATTACCCCACCAACAAGCTAATAGGACGCGGACCCATCCCAAGGCGGAATCACACCTTTGATCCGGAGATGTCATCCGGTATTACCCGCGGTTTCCCACGGCTATCCCGGACCTCGGGGCAGGTATCCACGCGTTACTCTCCCTTGCGCCGCTCCTCCACCCTCCCGAAGGAAGGCTTGTCGCACGACTTGCATGCCTAATCCACGCCGCCAACGTTCATTCTGAGCCAGGATCAAACCCTTCAATTGATTGTAGTCTTAACCACCCGGCCGGAATCGAGGCCGAAACCTCCACGCCAACCGACGGTGGGTGTGAACCACAAAAAGGTTCGAATCCATGGGTGACCGCGCCGCCGGTCAAAGCGGCCCGACACCCAGCATCTATACTCCAAGCCCAAAGAAACAGACGTTGTTCAGGCCCCCTCCCAACTGCCACCGTAGCGGCCGGAGCGAGAAGGCCCTGAGAGCTCGTCGATCCCAAATTGTCAAAGAACAAATCCTCACTCGGCGAGGCACCGGGCGATGCCCAGCGTCCCCAACCGAGCCCTTGATTCTAACACGATTCCAAAGGCCGTCAACACCCCTGCCAACGATTTTCTAACGAAATCCAAAATCGTGCCGCAAACCTCTGTCGCAAAACGACTTATGGATACAGCCATTCCAAGGGCCTCGCCCCGGGCAGGCAGTTTTTTCGCCAACCCGGACGATTGCATCGGCCCGGTCGGCCGTCTACAATGGTTCCAATCATGCGGCCGCCGAACGTCAAAGATTCCCGCGTCGGCCGGTCCCGGCCCGGCCGAGTTGGACCACCGCAGGCCCGGGCGGCCACGGTCCAACCCGCGCGTCTTGCCACGAGCGTTGCCGCCGCGTGACGACCTTGCCGAACGGGAAGGGGCCGAGCGTGAAGGGCCGAACGCGATTACCACCAACACAATTGTTACCACCAGGAGAGACATCATGCGTGAGAAATCCTTGAAGACTCTGATTTTGACCCTCTGCGCCGCCGCCGGTTGGTTCTTCGCCCAGGCGGTCGCCCAAGCGGCCGAGCACCCCGCGCCCTCGAAGCAGAAGGGCTGGACGCCGCTGTTCACGGGCGAGGAAGCCCAGCTCGACCTTTGGAAGATGAAACCGGGCAGTTGGGCGGTGGAAGACGACACGCTTGCCCGCAAGGGAGGCGGCGATATCGTCACGAAGCAGTCGTTCGACGACTTCCTGCTCGATCTGGAGTTCAAAGTGGCTCCCAAGACGAACAGCGGCGTGGCCATCCGTTTGGACGAGGAGAGCAAGCCGTGGTGGCGCAACGGGGCATTGGAGATCCAGGTGCTGGATTCGGCCGACAAGGAGAAGCCGGGCAAACACGACTGCGGGGCCCTATACGACCTGATCGCCCCGAAGGTGAACGCCGCCAAGCCGGCGGGTGAGTGGAACCGGCTGACCGTGAAGGCCAAGGGCAGCAAAATCGAAGTCGTGCTCAACGGCGAACTGGTCGTCGACTGCGACCTGGACGATTGGCCCGAGGCACGCAAGAATCCCGACGGCACGCCGAACAAGTATAAGGAGGCGATGAAGGATCACCCCCGCACCGGCCCCGTCTTGTTGCAAGATCACGGGAACCCGGTCTGGTACCGGAACGTTTGGGTTAAGGAGTTGTGATATCCCGGCGTCTAAGGTCGGGTGTTGGGGATTGTGAGGGTCGCAGGGCGACCACCATCGCCCGCGATCGGCGCCGCTCGATTGGCGGGAAGTTGCTGGCCGAGCTAGATTTGAATCGGCGCCGGCCGTGGACCGTCGGCCGCCACGCGTCCCGCCTCCGACCACCCTCGGCCCGAGCGGCCCCATGAAACTCACTTCGCTCCCGCAAGTCTATCGGCACGTCAACCGCTGGCGCGAGATTATCACCGTGCTCAGCCGGTACGAGTTGGCCGGCTGGCTGGGTCGGGTGGGACCGAATTTTCTGAAGGACATGCTCAAGGACCGGGCTGGCGAATCGCTGGCCCGGCAGCCTTGGGAAACCCGTGTGCGGTTGGCGTTGGCCGAATTGGGCCCGACATTCATCAAGCTGGGACAAGTGCTTTCAACGCGTCCCGATCTGGTCGGCGTGGATTTAGCCGAGGAGTTGCGACACCTGCAGACCGACGTTCCCGCCGATCCGCCCGAGACGGCACGCCAAATCGTCGAGGAGGAACTCGAGCGTCCGATCGACGAGGTGTTCAGCGAGTTCGAGGATGCGGCCATGGCCTCCGCGTCGATCGGCCAGGTGCACCGGGCCCGGCTGTTGACCGGCGAGGATGTGGTCGTCAAAGTCCAGCACGCCGACATCCGCCAGAAGATCGACGTCGATCTGGACATCCTCGCCGGGTTGGCCCATCTGGCCGAGAGCATCGAGGAGTTCCAGAACTATCGGCCGCGGTCCATCGTCGCCGAGTTCAAGCGGGCCCTCGGCCACGAGCTGGACTTTCTCCGCGAGTTGAAGAACATGCAGCGCTTCAGCCGCGATTTCGAGGGAAGCGAAACACTGCGCATCCCGCGTCCTTATCCGGAGTGGTGCTCCCGCCGCGTGCTGGTCATGGAACGGCTCGAAGGGATTAAGCTGTTCGAAAAGGATCGCCTGGCTGACTGTTGCGTCGATACGGCGGAGCTTGCCCGCCGCGGGGCCGACATCTACATGGAGATGATCTTCACCCGAGGCTTCTACCACGCCGACCCGCATCCGGGCAACGTGTTGGTCTTGGAGGGTGGTCGCTTCGGCTTGCTCGACTACGGGATGGTGGGCCGTATCGACGAGGAAATGCATGAAGACTTCTCCGAGATGCTGATCGCCGTGACCGACCAGGACCCCGAGCGTCTGACGCAGATGATCACGCGCGTCGGTTCAGCGCCGGCACAACTTGACCGCACGGCGCTGCGGCTCGACGTGGCCGATTACGTGGCCCATTATGGGTCGCAATCGCTGGACAGCTTCAACCTCAGCGGCGCTCTGAACGAGATGACCGAGATGATCCGCCGCTACCGGATCACCCTGCCGCCGCGGATCGCCATGTTGATCAAGGTGCTCGTCGAACTCGAAGGGACGGCGCGGCTTCTGAGCCCCAAGTTCAACCTGATCGAGGTGATGGAACCGTACCATCGCCGGCTGATGTGGCGGCGCTACTCGCCCAGCCGCCAGATGCGGAAGTGGCGGCGATTCTACTCCGAGGTCGAACACCTCATCCGCGTCTTGCCGCGCGAGATCCTCGAATTGCTCGACCAGATCGAGTCGGGCACCTTCGACGTGCATCTCGATCACCGCGGCCTGGAACCCTCGGTGAATCGGCTCGTGCTGGGCATGCTCTCCAGCGCCTTGATCCTCGGCTCCGCACTGCTATTGGCCCACAAGGTTCCACCGGTGATCAACCTGAGCTGGATCGGCATCACCGGCCTCTCCGCCTGGGGGATGATGGGAATGGTGCTTGCCTTCGCCCTGGGACTCCGTGTGTGGCGAGCGATTAGCAAGTCGGGCAAGCTGGAAGAGCGACATCGCAACCAGCGGCGGTGATACCGTGCGTCGAGATGGATTCGTCGCGAGCGCAAGGTGCGCTGGCGTGAGTGCAATCCAAGCCCGACCGCCTAAAGCGACGACAAGTCCGCGTGCAACTCGCGCAGCAGGGGGCGACTCGCCACGCGGGGCTGGCCGCCAAATCGACCCTCCGCAAGCTCCTCGACGGCGTCCCATGCCCCCCGGGAAACCACGTCGGGCGACCAGTCTTCCTGCTCGGCTTCGCCGCCCGAAGAGGCCCGAAGACGGTCGGCTCGCTCGGTGGCCTGAAGGCGGAACAACCAATCGACCGCCGCGGCGCGGGCCGCCGCATCGCCGCCTGGCGTCGCTCGAGCCCGAGCGTCCGCATGGTTGCCAGCGCCGGGAGACACAACCGGGACGGAATTCGGAGCCCGGCGATCGTCCGGTTTTGCACCGTCTGGCCCGACGGCGGCATTGCTTCCCTCCGGGGCCACGCCGACGGCCGCGGTGTCCGAGTCCACCCCCGCCCGTACGAATTCGACGTACTCGAAATACTTCGCCCGGTTCAAATAGCTCCGCCCGCGCTGATAAGCATGGAGCCAGTTGGATTGGAAGGTGTCGGCGGGGTCCAAAACGAACTGGGCCGTGTCGGCGCCGCCCGCCAGAGCGTAGGCATGCACTTGCTCGAAACCCCGGACGGCTAGCCGATAGCCGGGCCCGGTGAGTGCGCATTCTTCCGGCGTGGCGCGGAGTGTGTCGTCACCGGCCGAATCGGTCAGTCTGGCCAGGTCGCGTCCGCCGCCGCCGTCCACTTCGACCGCTTCGGCATCTTCGACGGTGACCATCCACCGGCCGCCGGTCGCGGCGTTGCCCCCGCGAAATACCGCGCCGCTGGGACTCAACACGGCCAGATCGGTGCCGTCGGTACCGTGGAGTTGCACGGTATCGTGGCCCGCGCCGGCCACAATTCGAACGTCGCGTACCGAGCGGGATAACTCGTAGCGGGTTGCGCCAACGACCAGTATCGGCGTCGCTCCCGCATGGAAGCTGATTTGGTCGTCGCCCTCGGAGGCCACGAGCAGGGCCTGGTCGTCAGTGACGGTGAGCGTGTGGTCGGGATCGGGTTCCGGCTCGGGCGCAGGCTCCGTCTCTTCTGGAAGCTCCGGCAGCGACTGCTCTTGCCCAGGTGAAGAAGAGGCCGGCTCCGACTCGGTCGGCATCTCGGGCTTATCGACCGGCGGTGCGGGCGTCTCCTTGGGCATCACGGCATCCAGGGCGCGCTCGATATTCAACCGGCGATAGACGCTTCCCGTCACAGCATCGGTGAGCGTATCGGCCGTGTTATGGAGCAGTGCGCCGATCTCCGCCGCGCCGACGTCCTCCGAGCCGGCCAGCGCGTACGCCTCGCGCACCAGCACGGCAGCCCCGGCCAGGAACGGCGCGGCCATGCTCGTGCCGGTGTAGGCAGCGTAGTCGTCGTCCAAGCCGTTGTGGTTTCCCATGTAGTCGGGCACGCTGCTAACCACGGCGCGGCCGGGGGCGGCAATCGCCCGCGAGCTGCGCTGCGAGAACGAACTCAGCTCGCCATCGGCGTCGATTGAAGCCGCGGGCAACACGTGGGGGCTGGCCGCCGGATAGCTCAGCCCCGGCTGTGCGAACGACGAGTAGCCATTGCCCGCCGCCGCGGTGACCACGATCCCGTCGGCCGCGAGTGCGGCCAGTTCATCCTCCAACGTGGCCCAAGCGGGCGGGGCGTCGCCGTTGTAATGCGTGCCCAGCGAGAGATTCACCGTGGTGATGGGATGCTCGAAATCGTTTTGGTGTTGGTCGACCCACGCCAGCGCCTGCTCGACCCAATCGAAGCGGCCGAAGCCGGAGTCGTTGAACACGCGGAGCGCGACCAGATCGACGCCCGGCGCGATGCCATTGTAACCGCCGTTGGCTCCGTTTGGATCGTTGCCAGCGAGGATGCCCGCGACATGGGTGCCGTGGGAACCGTAGAGCGGGTCGTCGTGGGGATCGCCGTCCGATTCGGCGAAATCGTAGCCGCCCACCACGCGATAGCCCGAGCCATAGCCGCCGCCGAGGGCGGTGTGGCCGTAGGCGATGCCGGAATCGATCAGCACGACGGTCTGGCCCGCGCCGGTCAGGCCGTACCGCTTGGCGGCCGCCTCCAGGCCAAGCCAGTCGTCGGCCGAGGAGAGCCCGGTCCCCGCAGCCGCCACCGTGTCTGGCGATGCTTGCACCTGCGGCGAGTCGTCGACCAAAGTGGCCCAGTCCAGGCGGAAGTCATACTGCCCGGCCGGATCGACACTGGCGCTGAGCGAAAGGTAGATTCGCGGCTCGCAGGCCTCGAATCGGGCGACGCGATAGCGCGGGGATTTGGCCAATCGCATGAGAAGGAACTCCGTTTCCTGGGGGGGCAGTTCGCCGTCGTCGCCGGCCGCGGGTGATCGGCCGAGGATGAGAGGGACGAAGCAACCATGAATAACCGAATTCGCGCCGGCATGCCAGCCGAGTTTTTGGGCTGAGCGGCGTGCATGCAATGCTGGCAGCCGAGATCATGCGATCCGACAGCCGCGGGCATCCTGCCGGCGGCTATTGTGACGAGTGGCCGTGATTACGTCGGAGGAGGCCAGAGTGTTCGCTGATTGCTCGGGTTTCAATCCCCCGACGCCCCGACCACGATTCCCCGTGATCGCCTGCGGGCGGTTTGCGGGCTGGAGATATGCTAATCGTTGACAAGCGAGTACGAACTTCGCATGTCGCAACCTGTTTGCCTTCTTTAGGTTACACCAAGAAACGCCGACTCCCCGTCCACCCAACTCGGGCGAACGGGGAGTGCGGAGTTTTCATCGTTCGTGTGGAACCGGGGCTTCTCGCTCAGAAGATCCCCAGGGCCACCAGGCTGTAGCGGACGATAAACCCGGCCGCCACCACGCTGACCATGCTCATCAACTTGATGAGGATGTTCAGGCTGGGACCGCTGGTGTCCTTGAACGGGTCGCCGACCGTGTCGCCCACGACCGCCGCCTTGTGGGCATCGGTGCCTTTGCCGCCGTGGGCACCGGCCTCGATGAACTTCTTGGCGTTATCCCACGAGCCGCCCGCGTTGGCCATGTAGACGGCCACGCAGAACCCGCAGGTCAGGGCCCCGACGAGCAGCCCGATCACTCCGGCCACGCCGAGCACCAGCCCGGTGGCGACCGGCATGATCAGCCCCAGCAGCGAGGGCAGGATCATTTCCTTCTGAGCCGCCTGGGTACTGATGGCCACCGGCGTCGAGTAGTCGGGCTTTTCGGTGCCTTCCATGATGGCCGGTTTTTCGCGGAACTGGCGCCGCACTTCCTCGACCATGCCGTACGCGGCCCGGCCGACGGCCTGCATCGTCATCGCGCAGAAGACGAACGTGGCCATCGCACCGAGGAACACACCGACGAGCACCTTCGGGTTCATCAGGTTGGTCTCGTAGTAGCGCATCCAGTCGCTCATCGTGGCGTGCTTCACCCCGGGCAGCACCGCTTTGCTGTCGGTGAAGTGGACCTCATGCTCGCCGTGGACCTCGCCAACAGTGACCATGTCGGCGGGGATCGGCTGCGGTCCGGTGATCGTGTCGATCTGTTCCCAGCGGTTGACCATTTTGCCGTCGTCGCCCTCGACCATCAGAGCGCGGTGACGGATGTCGTTGGGCATGGCCAAGTAGCCGAGGCCGACGAACTTCTCCTCATTCTTGGGGTCGCGCGCCACTTCGACGATGTAGTTGTCCGTGAGCTTGTAGAGATCGCCGACCTGCGGGTCCTCGATCTGAGTCTGAACCACGTCGTCGCCCCAAAGCTGGAACCCGATCCGCACTTCCTCGACGTAGGCTGCCAGCAGGGCCAGCGCCGTCAGCGCGGCCGAGCCGATGGCGAATCCCTTGCCCGTGGCGGCCGTGGTGTTGCCGAGGCTGTCCAGCGCGTCGGTCCGTTCGCGGACCATCGGGTCGAGGCCCGACATTTCGGCGTTACCGCCCGCGTTGTCGGCGATCGGGCCGTAGGCGTCGGTGGCCAGGGTGATGCCCAGGGTGCTGAGCATGCCGACCGCGGCGATGCCCACGCCGTAGAGCCCCATGGCGAACCAGGAGACGTCGTTGAACTGCCACTGCGAGCCGAAGCCGAACGCGATGATCGTCGCCACGCAGACGGTGATCACCGGCACCCAAACGCTCTTCATGCCGTCGGCGATGCCGCCGATGATGATCGTGGCCGGACCGGTTAGCGACTGGTCGGCCAGTTTCTTCGTCGGGCTGAACTCGTCGCTCGTGCAGTATTCGGTCCACTTACCGATGATCCACCCGGCAATGAGACCCACGATCACGCTGATCGAGACGGTCCAGAACGCCGGCAGCAGCAACCAGCAAATAGCGACGGCCAGCACGCCGATCAACACGCAGGAGAGGTCGATACCCCGAGCCAACGCCTTCAGCAGGGCCTTCTGCGAGGCGTCTTCCTCGGTTCGGACCATGAAGACACCGGCGATCGAAATCAGGATCCCCACGCCCGCGATGACCATCGGCAGGAACAGGGCCCGCATTTGCATTTCGTGGACAGACGCGCCCTCGGGCACGATCACGCCGCTGGCGAACGCGGCCACGCCCAACGCGGCGGTGGCCAGGATGGAACCACAGTACGATTCATACAGGTCGGCGCCCATGCCGGCCACGTCGCCGACGTTGTCGCCCACGTTATCGGCGATGGTCGCCGGGTTACGCTTGTCGTCCTCGGGGATGCCGGCCTCGACTTTGCCGACCAGGTCGGCCCCGACGTCGGCCGCCTTGGTGAAGATACCGCCGCCAACACGCGCGAACAGCGCCTGGCTACTGGCCCCCATGCCGAAGCAGAGCATCGTCACGGTGATTTTTTCGAGTGTGAGCGACCAGCTGGGGTCGATGGCCGGCACCAACCAATACAGCACGGCGAACCAGCCGGTGATGTCGAGCAGGCCGAGACCGACAACAGTCAGGCCCATCACCGCGCCACTGCGGAAGGCCACTTGCAGGCCCGCGTTGAGCGACTGCTGGGCGCCAGCCGCGGTACGGCTGCTGGCCCAGGTGGCCGTCTTCATGCCGATGAAGCCGGCCAAACCGCTGAAGAACCCACCGGTGAGGAACGCGAACGGCACCCATCCACTCTGCACGTTCAGCCCAAAAGCGAACCACGCCAGGATGGCGCAGATGACCACGAAGAACAGGAATACCACCTTGTACTGCTGCCACAGATAGGCGTTGGCCCCTTGGCGCACGGCGGCCGCGATGTCGATCATCTCCTCGTTGCCTTCATCGGCCTGCATCATGGTCCTGTAGAAGACGAAGGCGAATCCTAACGCGCACAGCGAGCCGATAAAGGCGATTGCCCAGTACACGTAGACCCACGGGCTGTCGGCCTGCGGGCCGGTCGTCGCCAGCTCAGAGCCCGCCTCCGCCACGGCGGCTGCACCCTCGCCCTCCTGGGCCAGGGCAAAGGCACCGAAACCGGCCAAAACCAAGACGGCCACCATGGCCACGGGGACCAGGGTCCGCCACCATCGGCCGAACCCCACATCTTTCGTGCGGAACTTCATTCCAAACTTTCTCCTACCTGTAGGACTTCGAGACGGGTATCCACAAAGTGAGCCGGGTAGTGTAGCCGCCGGGGCGACATACTGTCAACCGGCCCGGCCGAGATGCCTGGAGAACGACACTGCCCGCTCTTTCACCCCGACAACGCTGGGTCCCAACGACCAGCTCCCGCAGCGAGCAATCTGAGCTCCACACCCTCTCCTTCTTGAGCCAGGGCTGCGTTTTTGGCCGGGGTCGGGCACCAATTCCCATCGACGGCTTCCCATCGACGGCTTGAAGCGGGCCACGAGGAGGGCCTTCTCTCTCGGCGGAAAACCAATCCTTTCATTCACATCCGCCACGGCCAGGCGCCGCAATCGGCCGAAAAATGTCGGGCTTCGCGGTCCTTTCGGCCAACAACCCCCGTGAACGACACACCACCCCGGCGAGGGGGTTTCGCGGACGCCCGGTGGAATCTGCTTTATTTTTCCGCGCCCGTCAATTACGATAAGAGGAGAACCAGCCGGATGGGCGGGGCTTTGTGCCGTCTGCCTGCTTGGCTGGCCGGGCTATCGGACACCGGAAACCGGACGACCGACTGCCCCTTTCAGTTTCCTTGATGCACGAACAAGATTCGCACGCGCCGAACGGACGGCTCGCGCAACCATTCAAACGATCTTCCCCAATGCCGAGGAGCGTCGCGATGACCCTTTCCGCCCCAATGAAGATGCTTGCTTGCTCCCTCTTGCTCGGCCTCATGGCCCAAACCCCCAATGCCGTGTTCGCCGCGGAGAACGAACGACCGACCGGCGACCAACCCAAGTCGGTCGAAATGTTCCAGGCGATCGACGACGGCCACATCGAGGTGAAGCTCATCCCGAAGGACTCGACCGAGTGCAACGTGATGATCAAGAACCTCACCGAACAACCGCTCAACGTGCAGCTTCCCGCCGCGTTCGCGGGCATTCCCGCCTTGGCCCAATTCGGCGGTGGCGGCATGGGCGGCATGGGCGGCGGCCTCGGTGGCAATAACACGGGCAACCAAGGCTTCGGCGGCGGCATGGGTGGCATGGGCGGCGGCATGGGTGGTATGGGTGGCGGCATGGGTGGTATGGGTGGCGGCGGCGGATTCTTCAACGTCCCGCCCGAGAAGGTCGGCAAGCTCACCACCGCGGCCGTCTGCCTGGAGCACGGCAAGAAGGACCCGCGGCCGGCGATCCCCTACGAAATCCGCCGCATCGAGGACTGCACCGACAAGGCCGGCGTGCCCGAGCTGCTGGCCATGCTCGGCACGGGCCGACTCTCGCAACGGGCAGCGCAGGCGGCCGCCTGGCACCTGCAGGACGGGATGAGCTGGCAGCAACTGGCGGCCAAGCGGATTCGCTTCGCCGGCGGCGGCAGCCGGCCCTACTTCCATCCGGCCGAAATCCAGGCCGCGATGAAGATCGCCGCCACAGCCAAGCGGATCGCCGAGCAGCGCGAGAAGCAGCCCACCTCGCCCGGCGAAGAACAGGCGTCGCTGGCGAAGTAGGAAGGCCCGACAACACGGCCCCGCACGACGGCGCAGCAGGTTGAGCCATCGTGGCTTGCCCGGTACGCGAATTGTCGCGAATTGTCGGGTGCGCGGTTCCGGCCTTATTCGGGCTTGCCCACCATCGCGCGTGCAAGCTGGGCCTCGCCCTGAATGTTGCCGCATCGGGTTGACGGGCCGGGCGGCGGTGGTATTCTCATCGGCAAAGGTTCACCACTATTCCGGAAGGAGCCCAGGGTGCGATACCGGGTCTTGATCGAACAGGATGAAGATGGCGTTCACGTCGCCGAGGTCCCCGCGCTCCCCGGCTGCATTTCGCAAGGAAAGACGCGAAGCGAAGCCGTCGCCAACATCAAAGAAGCGATCGCCGGGTACCTGGAGAGTCTGCAAGGATCGTAGGGTGGGTGGTTCGCGAGCCTCAGCGAGCGGTTCACCCACCACGCCCTCAACGGCTGGTTCTTGGTGGGTGAACCCCTCGGCAAGCCTCGGGAACCACCCACCCTACGCCGGAACGACCGATCAGCCATGAGCGACTACCGACGTTGGCGTATTGAGGGAGGGACGTATTTTTTCACCCTCGTCACGCATCAACGGAGGCCAATCCTTACGACCGCCCTCACGCGAGCCGCGATGCGGGAAGCAATCGCCGAGGTTCGCCAACGCCAGCCCTTCCGTGTCCTGGCCATCGTCTTACTGCCCGACCATCTCCACGCCATCTTGGAGTTGCCGCGGGGTGACAGCGACTACTCGACGCGGTGGCGGCAGATCAAAGCCCTGGTGACACACTCTGTTGCCCAGGACGTGGACGAAGGCCAAGTATCTGAGAGTCGCCGCACGCATCGGGAACGCGGAATCTGGCATCGGCGATTCTATGAGCACACCTGCCGGGACGAGGCCGACGTGAAGGGGTTCGCGGACTACATCCACGTGAACCCGCTGAAGCACGGACTGGTGGACCGTGTGATCGATTGGCCGTGGTCATCCTTCCATCGGTACGTTTGTTCGGGAGAGTACGAACCCACGTGGGGCGCTGCCGTCCGGTGGGACAGTGATGAATTCGAAGCCTACGAGTAATGTGGGTGGTTCGCTAATCGTAGGGTGGGTGGTTCGCGAGCCTCAGCGAGCGGTTCACCCACCACGCCCTCAACGGCCGGTTCTTGGTGGGTGAACCCCTCGGCAAGCCTCGGGAACCACCCACCCTACGCCGAAACCCGTGGGCTTGGCCCCGAATCACCAATCAGCACACGCCCCGGGTTTTTTGCGCGTGCGGCTGCTGGGGCCGGCTAGGGGCGTCGCGGTCCAAATCGGCCAAAGCCCGGCGGAGGTCGTCTAGCAGCATGTCGGCCATGTCGCGGCTGAAACTCTCGCGGACCACCACCCGCAACACGGCGATGTCCTGTGCGTTCGGCGCCATCGTGTAGGCCGGCACAATCCAACCCCGCTCGCGCAGCTTGTGCGAGATGTCGAACACGGTGAACCCCTCGGGCTGGCTCAGCGCGAAGGCCACCACGGGCAGGTGATCCGGCTTGTTGAGCATGCGGAACCGTCCGGTGGCTTCGAGCTGCTCGGTCAGGTAGGCGGCGTTTTCGTGCAGGGCGGTCATGATCCGTGTGTAGCCTTCGCGGCCCAGGCTCAGCAGGTTGTAATACTGGGCCAAAATCTGGTTCGCCCCGCGCGAGAAGTTCAGGTTGAACGTGGGCTGGTCGCCGCCAAGATAGTTCACATGGAAGATCAACTCCTCGGGCAAGTCGGCCCGATCGCGCCAGATGACCCACCCCACGCCGGGGTGAACCAGCCCGTACTTGTGGCCCGAGACGTTGATCGAGCGGACCAGCGGCAGCCGGAAGTCCCAGCGGAGGTCCGGCGAGATGAACGGCGCGACGAACCCGCCGCTGGCGGCGTCGACATGGATGGGCACCTCCCAGCCGTTTGCCCGATTGAGCTGCTCCAGGGCGTCGTTCAATTCGGCGATGGGCTCATACTCGCCGGTGTAGGTGCTGCCGAGGATGCCCACCACGGCGATCGTGTTTTCGTCGACCATCTCCAGGGCCTCGGCCACACCCAGCACATAGCGAGTCTTGCTCAGCGGCACGTAGCGCGGCTCGACCTCGAAATATCGGGCGAACTTCTCCCAGCAGACCTGCACGTTGTGGCCCATCACGATGTTGGGCCGATCGGTCGTCTGGCCGGCCGCATGGCGCCGCTTGCGCCAGTTCCACTTCAGGGCCAGCCCGGCCAGATGGATCGCCTCGCTGCTGCCGACGGTGCCCGTGCCCACGCCCTGCTCGTCGCCGGGGGCGTTGAACAGGTGGGCCAGCATGTTCACGCAGCGATTCTGGATCTCCGTGGTCTGCGGGTATTCGTCCTGATCGATATAGTTCTTGCCCAGCGTTTCGGCCATCAGCCGTTCGGCCTCTGGCTCCATCCAGGTGGTCACGAACGACGCCAGATTGAGCGACTGGTTGCCATCGAGATTCAGTTCGTCGTGGATGATCCGGTAGGCCGCCTCACCGGGCATGCCCTGCTCCGGAAAATCATATTTCGGCACCGGCCGCTCAAGGTAGCGCGATCCGTACGTTAGGGCATGCTGACGCTGCTGGCGACTCAACTGGTCGGACGCGATTCGATCGGACAGCACGGCGAACGTCTCCGTTGTTCGGGGCAGACGAGGTTCACTGGCGGGCAACCGCGGGCGACCGACGCCACCAGCATGGAAAACGCCGCGATTGTAGTGCGATCGCCCGATCGACACCAGTGGCGGCGGGGGGATGACCAGGAGAAATGCGAAGTCGTGTTTGCCTGGGAAACGTCCCCAATCAGTCATTCCCGCGCACGCGCGAGTCCAGGGTCAATCCAAGTCTCCGCGTGATTGGTCTAACGTCATTCCCGCGCACGCGGGAGTCCAGGGGGTGGAGGTCGCAGTCACCTACGGCACGTTGACGTCATTCCCGCGCACGCGGGAATCCAGGCGTTTCCAACGTTTCGCTGGATTCCCACTTTCGTGGGAATGACGAAGAAGCCGACTTTGCAATCGTCCTGGAGGGATGACGCCGGGGGGCGGCTAGGCGACCAAGCTTGCATGGCGCTGCACATCGCGACGGGAGAGAACCCTCCCGATGGCTACGAAAGCCGATGCAAATCAAGAAAGCAGAGAGGCCCGACCGCTCGATCGGCCGGGCCTCTCCAAGATTCGGACCAGGCCCCCCGGGTGCTCGACCCGGAGGGTTGCCCCTATCGATAATCCGCTACTACTTGCCGCAGGCCGGCTCGCAGCAGGCGGGTTCACAGCAGGCAGGCTCGCAGCAGTGCGGCACGGGCGTGCACACCTTGACAGGAACCTGATAGCACACCACCTTCGGCACGCAACGCGTGACAGTGTAGGGCACCTTCTTCGGCACCAACTTCACGCAGTGGACCGTCTTGGTGTAGTGCACCGGCTTGCAGACCGTATAGGGCACCGTCTTGGTGCGCGTCTCTTTGACGAGCTTGCACACCTTGTACGGCACCTGGCGCTGCCGCTGCTCCTTGACCATCCGGCAGACCTTGTAGGTGCAGGTCTTCACCCGACGCTCGGGCACCATCTTGCAGACCTTGTAGGTCTTCGTGTAGGTGCGCTTCTCGGGCACCATCTTGCAGACCTTGTAGGTCTTCGTGCAAGTGCGGGTCTCGGGCACCATCTTGCAGACCTTGTAGGTCTTCGTGCAAGTGCGCTTCTCGGGTACCATCTTGCAGACCTTGTAGGTGCAAGTCTTCACCCGACGCTCGGGCACCATCTTGCAGACCTTGTAGGTCTTCGTGTAGGTGCGCTTCTCCGGCACCATCTTGCAGACCTTGTAGGTGCAAGTCTTGACCCGATTCTCTTTGACCATCTTGCAGACCTTGTAGGTCTTCGTGCAAGTGCGCTGCTCCGGCACCATCTTGCAGACCTTGTAGGTCTTCGTGCAAGTGCGCTTCTCGGGCACCATCTTGCAGACCTTGTAGGTCTTCGTGTAGGTGCGTGTCTCGGGCACCATCTTGCAGACGGTGTAGGGCACCTTCTTCACGCGGGTCTCACGGACGTACTTGACGCACTCGATCTGCTTCTCGCGGACCTCGGGAACCCAAACGCGGCAACGCTTGACCGGGTCGCAGCAGGCCGGCTTGCAAGCCTCGGGCTCGCAGGCTGCCGGTTCGCAGGCCGCCGGCTCGCAGCAGGGAACCTCGCGGGTTTCCCAGTGACCGCAGGCTACCTTCACCGTCTTCGTATAGCGGACCGGCTTGCAAACCGTATAACGGCACTCACGCTCGCGGGTCTCGTAGACCGGCTTGTAGACCGTGTAAGTGCATTCCTTCTGGCGGGTTTCCCAGACCGGCTTGCACACCGTGTAGGTGTACTCCTTCTGACGCGTCTCCCACACGGGCTTGCACACCGTGTAGGTGTACTCCTTCTGACGCGTTTCCCACACCGGCTTGCAGACCGTGTAGTGAATCTGCTTCTGGCGGGTTTCCCAGACCGGCTTGCACACCGTGTAGGTGTACTCCTTCTGACGCGTTTCCCACACCGGCTTGCAGACCGTGTAGTGAATCTGCTTCTGGCGGGTTTCCCACACCGGTTTGCACACCGTGTAGGTGTACTGCTTCTGGCGAGTTTCCCAGACCGGCTTGCACACCGTGTAGGTGTACTGCTTCTGACGCGTTTCCCAGACCGGCTTGCACACCGTGTAGGTGTACTGCTTCTGACGCGTTTCCCAGACCGGCTTGCAGACCGTGTAGTGAATCTGCTTCTGGCGGGTTTCCCACACCGGCTTGCACACCGTGTAGGTGTACTGCTTCTGGCGAGTCTCCCACACCGGCTTGCACACCGTGTAGGTGTACTCCTTCTGACGCGTCTCCCACACCGGCTTGCAGACCGTGTAGTGAATCTGCTTCTGGCGGGTCTCCCACACCGGCTTGCAGACCGTGTAGTTGCACGTCTTCATCCGGGTTTCCCAGACCGGCTTGCACACCGTGTAATTGCACTGGCGATAGCGGGTCTCGGGTACGTACTTCACGCAGTTGACCTGCTTGGGCACGCGGACCTTCTCGTAGCAGGTCTTGTAGCAGGTGTACTGCTTCTTCTCGTAGACGACCTTCTTGCAGGTCTTCATGACCGTGTGGCATTGCATTTGGCAGCCGGCGTACTCGGCCGGAGCACAAGCCCGCTTGCAACATCGCAGTCGCGCGATGCCGCAGTAGCCTGCGTCCGCCGTGCTGACGCCGATTGCCAGCAATGCCGCGACGATCAGCGACATACCAAACAATCTCTTCATCTTTCTTTCCTCCTTCGAGCACCTGGAAGATGTATGGGGTGGGCCTGGTCACTGTTGGCGGTATTCCGCCTTCTGTTTTCTCGGACGAAACAACCGCCTCACCTTAACTGTATTACCCGTTCGCCGGAAATTGCGTGGTCGCCCCGTGGTGCGTATATGTTTTGCGCGCTCCTGCCGCCCCAAACACCCCATCTACTCCATGCGCTACATGCGGTTTATCCGGACCGCAACCCGCGGCTACGACGCACCCCGATTGGGCAGAATCCGGCTTGCATCCGATGTGGGGTGGCGTGAGAGCAAAACACGGCGGACCGCCACCATCCGCGTCGGAATCGACCAGGGACGCGCGGATTGTATCGGTTACGTCGCCTGCGAAGGGATCAGGTCGGTGAACCGCCGCCGGTAAGAGTCCATCGCGACGGATCCAGCACGCGCAGCCGACCTCACCGGTCAGGCAATCCACACGATCTAACAGAACCCTAACCCCCGGTATCTCCCAGGTAATCTATATTGGTTAGGGCAGATACCCCATCGGCCGCTGGACGATGCCCAAGTTAACCGCGCCGGGCCTGGCTTTGCCGGGTCGTCGAAGCAAACCCGACGAACCACGTCGCACGGCCCGGAAACGCTGCAATCGAATGCCCCCAAAAGAAATTCCTTACAAACGGCTTACTTGCGCTTGACCACATACAACCCGCGACCTAAGTAACATTAGCCCTTTCGACGACCGCAACGTGAATGCTTTGCTTCGTGGTCGTTGAAGCCGGCCGGCTGCCGCCCCGGGCTTGGGAGACGCAACCTGGCTTGCTCTTCCGCCCGCGGAAGGTGAAAGCCGCTAGGGCACCTTGCCGGCAACCAATAGTTTCATCGGGTATCGCGTCTTTCGATGACGCGGCCCGACGACCATAGAACGACCGTTTCGCCCAGGCTGGGCTCTGTTTTGTCAGTCAACACCACGCTGTACGAGGAACACAATCATGAAGAAACGCAACGCTTTTACCCTGATCGAGGTGCTGATCGTCGTGATCATCATGGCCGTGCTTGCGGCCACGATCATTCCGCAGTTCTCGGAGTCGACCAAGGACGCTAAGACCAGTTCGCTCGACTTCAATCTGCACACCATCCGCTCGCAGATTGAGATGTACAAGGTTCATCACCTCGGCACGCTGCCCACCGCGGCCGACTTTGCCGATCAGATGACCAAGGAAACGAACGTCGACGGCGGGTTCACCGGCGACACGCCCTACGGACCGTACATCCAGGGCGAAATCCCGAACAACCCCTTCAACGGCAGCAACGAAGTTGTGGCCGTCGCCGCCGAGGGCACGGTGCCGACCGACGTGGTGGCCGGCGGGGCTGGCTGGCAGTACGACCAGTCGACCGGCGGGTTCTATCCGAACAACGACGAATGGTACGACTGAGGGCCGCTCGCCAAACGGTCCGCACTGACCGCGGAGCTCAGCCCAACGGGGCGAGAACCGATCGCACCGGCTGAGCAGTGAGCAGCTCGCCCTGTTGAAAACATCGGGTCGCCCGGCGGCGGCCCAAGTTCACACCACGGGCCTCGTTCCCCCAGCCCGGGCGGACGAGGCCCAGCGTCGTTCTTGAACACGGCCCCACCCCAGGCCGGCCTTCGCGGAGGCCGTTTGTTCCGGGACCGCACCCGCCCCAAAAGCGGGAAGGCGGAAAACCTGGACCTATCCCCTCACCGGCCGAAGGCAACAGTCCACCGTGCAGGGTTACCCGTCGTCCGACCGCTCTTGCCCGCCGGGCGGAATGAATCTAGGATAGAGACGTTGGCCGTGGCGAACGGCCCCCACTACCCGGTGGTGTAATTGGCAACACAAGGGATTTTGGTTCCCTCGTTCCAGGTTCAAGTCCTGGCCGGGTAGCTGCTTATGTTTGTTTTTCCAGATCGGCCCGAGCCGCCGCTGCCCAAGGGTGAAGCGAGCGGCTCGTGGCTGTCCAGACCGGCAGCTACCCCACCCCCCCGGTTAGAGGGGATTGCCTTTTCTCGCAGAATCCGCTACTTTAGGGGATTCTCCGCCTGAGCGGTCCAGGCGGACGGGGTGCGCGCAACTGGTGCGGCAAGCCCGGTTTACCTTTCAGCGACCGCGAACCCAACGCCGGATACCCCCGGTCGGTCCCATGGCACGTTTGCCGTCACGGCCGATCGACGGGACGAAGCCGGTGTGCCTTTTTGACACGGGAGGATGGTTCCTTGGCTACTGTTTTGGTGAAGGAGTTGATCGAGTCGGGCGTCCATTTCGGCCACTTGGCGAGCCGGTGGAACCCCAAGATGCGTCCGTACATCTACGCGAAGCGGAACACGATCCACATTATCGATGTCCGCGAGACGATCCGCGGCATCTTACGCGCCCGGACCTATCTGCAGAAGGTGGCCGCGCAGGGGAGTCTGACCTTGTTCGTCGGAACAAAGCGGCAGGCGGCCGATAGCGTGGAACGACACGCCTCGCGCTGCGGCATGCCCTACGTGAGCGATCGCTGGCTGGGCGGCACCCTGACGAACTTCCGCACCATTCGCAGTCGACTGGGGCGGTTGGAAGAGTTGGAACAGATCCGCGGCGGCGAGGCTATCGAAAACTACTCGAAGAAAATGCAGTCGGCGCTGAACCGCGAGTATCGCAAGATGTACCGCAACCTCAACGGCATGCGTACCCTCAACCGCCCGCCGGAAGCGATGATCGTCGTCGACCCGCGAAAAGAGAAGAACGCCATCCGCGAGGCGCGGAAGCTGGGCGTGGTGACGGTCGCCCTGATCGACACGGACTGCGATCCCGACCTCGTCGACCTGCCGATTCCCGGCAACGACGACAGCATTCGCTCGATCGACCTCGTATTGCGACTACTGGCCGACGCCATCGAGGCAGGCCGGCAGGCCTCCGGTGCGGCGGCCAAGGACGAAACAGCGGCCGCGCCTGAGCAGGCCGAGGAAACCGCCGGGGCCACGGCCGGTTGAGTCGCCAAGCGTTCCGGTTGCCCGACAGCATTGCCCGACAGCGCGGATTTGGCCGAGTGAAACAAGGCCCGTCGCCGGCGCAGTTGGCAGGGCCGGGCAGTGGCAAGCGGTGGAGTGCGTCCGGCCGCCCTCGCCCTTGACATCGTACCGCTAGGCCGACTCGGCGCCGCGCCGCGCACGGCAAGACTCGACCCCGTTCGGCCCAGGCAACGAATTCCCCCTACCGCAAACACGCGTTGCCGGAACAGTGCAACGCGTGTTGATCAATTCAACCGATACATTCATCCCACAATCGAACGAGAGAAGGAGAACCGTTCCCATGGCACAGATTACCGCGGCCGACGTCAAGTCCCTGCGCGACAAGACTGGCCTGCCGATGATGGAGTGCAAGAAAGCACTCTCCGAAGCCGGCGGCGATATCGACCAGGCCATCGAGCTGCTCCGCAAGGCGGGCCAGAAGACGGCCGAGAAGCAGGCCGGGCGTGCCACGTCGTCCGGTCGCGTCGCCGTCCACACCGAGCCCTCGCAACCGGTCGGCGCCATCGTCGAGCTGAAGTGCGAGACGGCCCCGGTGGCCAACAACGAGGAGTTTGTTGCTTTGGCCAACGACTTGGCCAAGCAACTGGCCACCGGCCCCGGCGCCGCCACCCCTCAGGAGCTGCTCACCCAGCCTTCCCCCAGCAAGTCGGGCATGACCCTCCAGGAGCAGTGGGACGAGCTTTACAACCGCATCCGCGAGAACTTCCAGTTGGAGCGGGTCGCGCGGATCGATGGCCTCTGCGGCGGCTATGCCCACCACAACGGCGCCGTGGGCGTGCTGCTGGAGATCGAAGAGGGCGGCGATGTCCAGCTCGCCCGCGACATCTGCATGCACGTCGCGGCAATGAAGCCCAAGGTCCTCTCGCCCGAGGACATGGACGCCGCCGAGGTGGCCAAGGAGCGCGAGATCCTCTCCGAGGCCGCCCGGGGTGAAGGCAAGCCGGAGAACATCATCGAGAAGATGGTCGAGGGCCGGCTGAAAAACTACTACGCCCAATTCTGCCTCACCGAGCAACCCTACGTGAAGGCCGAGGACGGCAAGACCACCGTCGGCAAGACGGCCAAGCAAGCGGGCACCAAGCTGAAGCAGTTCATCCACTGGGAACTCGCCAAGGAGTAGTCATGGCCGACGCGCAACAACCCGCCACGGAAACCGGCTCGCAACAGCGCGGCGGGGCCTATTCGCGGGCCATCCTGAAGATCTCCGGCGAGGGCTTCGTCCATGCGGGCGAGCGGGGCATCGCCATGGACGCGGTGGTCCATTTGGCCGAGCAGACCGCCCGAGCCGCCCGGCAGGGCGTGCAGATCGCCATCGTCATCGGCGGGGGCAACATCCTCCGCGGGGCGCAGTTCACCGCCGGCGATTCCCGGGTCCACGAAGCCACGGCCCACTACATGGGCATGCTGGCCACGGTGATGAACGGCCTGGCCCTGCAAGACGCCATGGAGTCGCTCGGCTGCGACACCCGGCTGATGACCGCCATCCGCATGGAGGGCGTGGCCGAGCCGTATATCCGCCGTCGCGCTCGCCGCCACCTGGAGAAGGGGCGGATCGTGATCCTCGCCGCCGGCACCGGCAGCCCCTTCGTCACCACCGACACGGCCGCCGCCCAGCGGGCCCTGGAACTCGAAGCCAACGTGCTGCTGAAGGCCACGCGCGTGGACGGCGTCTACAGCGACGATCCGGAAAAGAACCCGCACGCGGTGCTCTACTCCGAGCTAAGCTACGACGACGTTCAACGCCAAAACCTCCGCGTGATGGACCACGAAGCGATCACCAAGTGCATGGAATACGACATGCCGATCCTGGTGTTCAACTTCCGAAAGCAAGGCAACATCGAGCAGGCCGTGGCCGGGCAGCGCGTGGGCACATTGATCCATCGCGGCAAGTGATTTCGGAACAGAGCGCAGGGTGGACGCCGCCCCCCACGGACGGGCCTTCTGTTCGTCAAACGGCTCAAGTGTGACAAGACTTCCACAGCGAGGACCATCCGCATGACAACCGACGACATCCTGCTCGACGTTGAAGAACGCATGGAAAAGGCCGTGGGCGTGCTCCGCAGCTCGCTGGCCGGTTTGCGCACTGGTCGGGCCAATCCGGGCCTGGTCGATTCGCTCCGCGTGGAGGTCTACGGCTCGCCCACGCCGATCAAGCAGGTGGCCTCGGTCGGGGCCCCCGAGCCCGACCAGATCGTCATCCGCCCCTACGACCCAGGCACGCTGAAGGACATCGAGAAGGCCATCCAGTCGTCCGACCTGGGCATGAACCCGCAGAACGACGGCCGAATGATCCGGCTCTTCGTCCCGCCGCTCAGCGGCGAGGTGCGGCGGAAGATGGTCGGCCGGGTGAAGGAGCTGGCCGAGGAGGCGAAGATCGCCCTGAGGAACGTCCGCCGCGATGGCAACAAGATGGCCGACCAGGCCGAGAAGGACAAGGACTTCTCCGAGGACGACCGCGACCAAGTGAAAGACGAGATCCAGGAACTGATCAAGAAGTACGAAGCCCAAGCCAGCGAGATGTCCAAGAATCGCGAGAAAGAGATCATGGACGAGTAGACCGCGGGTGGCGGGTGGCACCGGTTTGCTCTCTCCAGGCTGTTCCCACGGGATGGCACCCGTGGGCTTGGTCCGACGCGACGACATCCGCTCAAGCCCACGGGCACCGCCCCGTGGGACATCCCTCCCCGGGGCGTCTCGCTTCGCTACTCCGGCTGCTCGACCTTCGTCGGCTCGTACTTGTGGTCGCGCTTGCGGAGCACTTCGGCCTTGATGATCCGGCTGGGCTTCGGCGGATTCGGAGCCTGGGGGTCGCGACGCTGAATCTTGGGCAACACGTCCATGCCCTCGATCACCCGACCAAACACCGTGTGGCGGCCGTCGAGGTGCGTCGTGGGCAGGAACGTGAGGAAGAACTGCGACCCACCCGTGTCCGGCCCGCCGGGGCCCAGCGCCATGCTCAGCGAGCCGCGGAAGTGCATTCGGGCATCGGGCTTGTGGGCCTCGCCCGGGATGTTGTAGCCGGGGCCGCCGGTGCCGGTGCCGTCGGGGCAACCGCCCTGGGCCATGAAGCCGGGCAGCACGCGGTGGAAGGTGATCCCGTCGTAATAGCCCTTCTCCACCAGGGAGATGAAGTTGGCCACGGCGATCGGCGCCTCCTCCTCGAACAGCTCGATGGTGATCTCTCCCACGTCGGTCTTCAGCAGCACGCGGGGCAGGTCGTCGGCCGCGGCCTGTTGCTCGCGGAGTTTCTTCTCGCGAGCCCATTTTTTCTTCTGGTCGGGTATTTCGGCGGCCATCATCTCGCCCTGCCGGGTCAGCCGGCCGGCCTGCTCGAAATACTTCTCGGCCTCGTCGAACCGGGAAACGGCGAAGGCGGCCACGCCGGTCTGCTCCAGCACGGACGACGAGTCGTCGCCATTGCTTACCAGCAGCTTGCCGATCCGCAGGGCTTCGTCGTAGTTGTCGGTAGCGATCTCGGCGCGGAGGACGTCGCGGAGCACCTCGCGCGGGCCGTCGGCGGCGTCCGGATCGGCCGCGTAGGCATCCTCGGCCGCGTCGATCAGTTGCGGCTGAAGCTGGTCGCCACGCTCGATGGTCGTCTCGAACCGCTCGGCAATGGCCCGCCGCTGCTCGTCGTCCTCGGCGGCACGATATTCCTCTTGCAGTTGCTGCAGTTCCTTCAGGAGCTGGACCCACTCGGCATGCTTCTCCTGGAAGACACGTTGGGGCGTAGGCGGGGCGTCATCAGCCAGCAGCGGGGAACAAACCGCGAGGATCGTCATCCAGCAGATCATGCGCTTCATGCGTTAAGCTCCTCTTCTCGATGGGGGGAACGGGCAAAGGGTAGGCCGCTCGGTGGGCGCGACGAAAAGTGCAGTGTATCATGAGTCGGCAAGATCGCCAAGAAGGTGGCCAGCCGCCAGAGGCACCCGAGTCGTCAGGCTGAAATCCACATGTCGCAACGTCGTCGCACCCGTCGTCCCGCTCAAGCCCAGCCGACCGTGCTGCGCATTATCGGTGGGCAACTCGGTGGGCGGAAGTTGACCTACAGCGGCGAGCATTTCACCCGGCCGATGAAGGAACGGGTCCGCGAGGCCATCTTCAACCTGATCTCGACCGATTCGCAGGGCCGACATGCGGTCGACCTGTTCGCCGGCACCGGGGCCCTGGGCCTGGAGGCCATCAGCCGCGGCTCGCCGGGGGCCACGTTCCTGGAACGCCACTTCCCCAGCGCCGGGCTGATCCGTCGCAACGCGGCCGAACTGGGCGTGGCCGAGCAGTGCGAAGTGGTCGCCGCCGACACCTTCGCCTGGTGGCGGAAACAGACCACGCCGCCGGGCGGCGGCCGGCCGCTGCTGGCCTTCTGCTCGCCCCCGTATGATTTCTACACGGAGCGAACCGACGACATGCTGGAGTTGATCGAGGGCGTCTACCGCGCGGCCCCAGCGGGGAGTATCGTGGTGGTCGAATCGGATGCGCGGTTCGACCACGGACAATTGCCCCCGGCCGACTCGATCGACACGCGTCGCTACGCCCCGGCCGTGGTGAGCGTGATGCGGAAGGGGTGACTGGGGGCCAAGCCTACAACCTGTTCTCTGTTGTCGCCCTGTTGTCGGCCGATTGCCGAAGCGGGAACCCTGCACCCACAACAACTCCCGGCGTCGTCCACGGCCAGCCGACCGCGGCGATTGGCGATCGACCATCAGGAGAAATGCAAAGTCGGTTGCAGCTGGTGTTGAGCCTCCACACGTCATTCCCGCGCACGCGGGAATCCAGGGAGTTGAGGCGGGGCACTGGATTCCCGATACCCGCTTTCGCGGGCACAAGCTTCTCGGGAATGACGGAAGAAATCGACTTTGCAATCCTCCTGAATCGACCATCGGAGGAATTGCTTGCCTGTTTCGATTCGAGTAGAATCCATGACAGACGCGGGGTGGTGGGAGACGATGTGGTGGGAGACGAGATTGTTCAGCGCGCCGGTTGATTGCTGGCGTCTGGAACCCCAAGGAGCATCAGCCATGAACCAAATCACCGTCGACGCGATGCTCGGCGAGCAGTTCCGTGTTCAGGTTGGAACTGTCGAGGTGCGTGACGACCGAGGACATGTCCTGGGCTACTTCACGCCAGCCGCCGACGAATCGTTGTACCGTGATGCCAAGGTCCCCATCTCGGAGACCGAGGCCCATCGGCGAGCCGCCCAAGGTGGCGGGCGACCATTGAAAGACATCCTCCACGACCTCGATTCCGGCCGATGAACTACGACGTCTCCTGGCTGCCAGCCGCGGAAAAGGAACTGGCGTCAATATGGCTCGATTCGTCCGTACGCCAACCCGTCACCGAAGCAGCCAAGCGCATCGATGAACTCCTGGCCCGAGCGCCCCGTGAGCAAGGCGAATCGCGATACGGCGATATCCGCATCCTGTTTGTCCGGCCGCTCGGGACGTTGTTCCGCGTCGACCCGTCCACCCGTCGCGTCGAGGTGATTGCCGTCTGGCAAGTGCGGGCAAGCTGATCCAGTCAGTCATGGAAATTTTCAACCTCAACGACGTGCCCGCTTTTACCACCAAGGATGGGTCCGAGATTCGCGAGTTGCTGGCCTACCGCAACTCGTCGATCCGCAACCAGTCGCTGGCCGAAGCCCGGCTGCCGGCCGGCGGCGCGACCACGCCGCACAAGCACCTTAAGACCGAGGAGATCTATTTCATCCTGGAGGGGCAGGGCGAGATGCGGATCGAGGACGAGGTCCGGCCCGTGCGTCCCGGCGACGCCGTGGCCATCCCGCCCGGGGCGAGCCATCAGATCACCAACCTTGGGCCGGGCGTGCTGCGACTGCTCTGCTGCTGTGCTCCCGCCTACGAGCACGACGACACGGAACTGCTGGAGTGAGTCACTGGCGTTCCGCCATTGCAAGTCCTAATGGCAGGACGACCTACGGCACTGGCAAGATGCCAGTGGCACCCTAATTCCCAGCCGTCACAAAGCACTAGTAGTCGTACCACACGCCGACACCGACTTGTTGTTCGAAGTCGTTGTAGAACTGGTACTGGCTGCTCAAGCCGTTGAAGTAATGGGCACCCAGCCGGAAGAGGTCACCCGAGTGGCCGCGCCATTGCAGACCGGCTTGGGCGGTGACGTTGCCGCCGAAGTCGTTCTCCTCGCGCAGATGCCCGTTGACGGCGATGAACGGGTCGCCCCAGAAGCCAGTTGGCCGGGCGGGGCTATACTCCGCGCCGAACTGGAACTCCCAAGGCTCGGCGCCGCCGGCCGTGTAGACGGCGTAGCCGGCTTCGGCGTAGAGACGCCAGTCGGGGTTCGGGCGCCAGGCCACGGCCAGCACCAGCGACTCGCGGACGTAGTTGATACGCGTGTAGCCGGGATGCTTCTCCAGGTATTCGTCGCCGATGTGCGAACTGATGTGATAATAGCCGAACTTCGTCTCCCACGGGCCCTGGCGATGCGTGAGCGGGAAGCCGAAGCGGAAGTCGGCGGCCACCAGGTCGCGATACTCGTCGAGCGTCAGGCGCGGGAAGGCGGCGCCCTCGACATCCAACTGATAGCCTTCCGGCCATGCCGAATCTTGCGTGCCATAACGCAGCAGGCCGACACGCCCACCCAGGGCGGAATCCCAGTACCACTCGCCCGACTGATCCTGGTACCACTGGGAACCCAGCCGCGGTTCGCGCGGGCCGGCCAGATAGGAAGGAAACATCAGCCCATCGGGCACTTGCTGCCAGCTCCAGCACTGACGTGGTCCACAGGTCGGCCCGTAGCATGTGGCAGGAGCGGAGACGATCGGCCCGCCGAACAACACGCTATCGGCACCGGAGGAGTTAACGCCGGTCGCGTGTTGGCCGGAGCCGTCGGGGATAATCGGCGGCATCCCGGACGGATTGGCCGACGTCTGGCTGTAGTCGATTGGATCGTATTCAGTTGCGCCCGAACTGGACGGCACGCCGGAAGCGGACGAGGCGCGGGCCGCCGTGCCTTGGCCCGAGCTGCGCTCGGCGCCGGACGACATGCCATAGCCGGAGGCGGAGGCCGGTGCGTAGGCGGCGGGCATGGCCGTTCCACCCCAGGCGTTTTCGCCGTAGCCCTGTGTTGCCGGCGTGACCGGATAGGCGGGCGTGGAGCCGGACGGCGAGTCGAAACTCGCACCCTGGGTACCGAAACCAGTGCCGGGCGTGCCGAGACCAGCCGTGCCAAAGCCCGACGTGTAGGAAGCCTGCGTCTCGGGGTACACGGGTCGGGCACCGGTGATACGGGGCTGCGGGAAAGCCGAGTTCGGGGATGAGTATCGACGGGCAAACTCCTCGTCGGCGTTCGTCGAATCATTCGGCGCGTAAACCGTCGTGTTGGTCTGCGACCGGGGGGTTCCCGCCACCGAGGCCGGCATGGCCTGCACCTGGGCCGCGATCGGCCTGGGCTGGAGCGTCGCCGCAACCAAGATCACCAGCGCCACCACTGTCATACCACGCGAGCGTGGCGACTGGGCGGACGAGATGGACGGTTGTGGCAAGCCGTGGGGGTAAAGCATGGAATCGCTCCTCTGGCGGACCGCACTGGGCCGCGTCCGCATCGGCAGCGCCGGCGCTGACTGCTCCGTTGTTGGCCGCACCGGCGGCGGCTACGCATGACGACGGAAACGGGGCGGGAGTGTAGCTACTTGGGTCGGGGCGTGGCAAGGCCGATTACCCCCCAGATATCGGAGTTTGCCATCCTTCAACGCTCGCACTGCAAGGCCCCCGGCCACGCATGTCGGCCGCACCCCGGCTCCACCCCGGCCTTGTGTGCATGCGACGAATGGCCGCCACGGCCGCTTGGCGCTCGGTTGGGAACCGCCTAGAATCGACCGCTTCCCGGCCATTCCAGCCAATGATGGCGGGAAGCCGCCGAGCAAGCCCCGCGGGGAACACACATCGCGGCCCAGTACCGAAAAACGCTAGCACTGCCGACCAGGAGAAACGCCACATGGGCACGATGAATGCGCTGGTCAAGCGCGAGGCCAAACCGGGGCTCTGGCTCGAAGAAGTCCCCACGCCCGAGATCGGCATCAACGACGTGCTGATCGAGGTGCTGCGTACCGGCATCTGCGGCACCGACGTCCACATCTACCAGTGGGATGAATGGGCCCAGAAGACCGTGCCCGTGCCGCTGGTGGTGGGGCACGAGTTCGTCGGCCGGATCGTGGCCCTGGGGAGCAACGTGGCCGACTTCCAGGAAGGCGATATCGTCTCGGGCGAGGGTCACGTGGTTTGCGGGCGATGCCGCAACTGCATGGCTGGGCGCCGGCATCTGTGCATGGACACGGCGGGGATCGGCGTGAACCGGCCCGGGGCGTTCGCCGAGTATCTGGCCCTGCCGATGACCAACGTCTGGCACCACGCGCCGAACATCTCCCGCGACGTGCAGTCGATTTTCGACCCGCTGGGCAACGCCGTGCATACGGCTCTGCAATTCCCCGTGTTGGGCGAAGACGTGCTGATCACCGGCGCCGGCCCGATCGGCATCATGGCCGCGGCCGTGGTGCGTCACGCGGGCGCCCGGTACGTGGTCATTACCGACGTGAACCCTCGTCGGCTGGAGTTGGCCAAGCGGATGAATCCCACGGTGGCCCTGGACGTCAGCAAGCGGAGCATCGCGGACGTGCAAAAGGAACTCGACATGAGGGAAGGGTTCGATGTCGGGTTGGAGATGTCCGGCAACCCGATCGCCTTCCGCGACATGCTCGACGGCATGTGTCATGGCGGAAAGATCGCCATGCTCGGCATCCCCAGCGGCGAAGTGGCCATCGACTGGCAGAAGGTCATTTTCAACATGCTCACCATCAAGGGCATCTACGGCCGCGAGATGTATGAAACCTGGTACAAAATGACCGTGATGATCCAAAGCGGGCTGGACATCGAGCCAGTCATCACCCACCGATTCGACTATCAACATTTCGAGCAAGGTTTCGAGGCGATGATCTCCGGCAACTCCGGAAAAGTGATCCTCACCTGGAAGGAAGGTTAGCCGATGTTCGGCGCAATGAAAGACCACCTGCGGGCACAACTCAACGACATCCGCCAAAGCGGACTCCACAAAGGCGAACGGATCATCACCAGCCCACAACGGGCCACCATCGGCGTGATGGAACGCGGGCCGGGCGCGGAGGCCGAGGTGCTCAACATGTGCGCCAACAACTACCTGGGGCTGGCCAATCATCCGCGCGTGGTGGCCGCCGCCCACGAGGCACTGGACCGCTGGGGATACGGCATGGCCTCGGTCCGCTTCATCTGCGGCACCCAACAGTTGCACAAGCAGCTCGAAGACCGCATCAGCCGCTTCATGGGCACCGACGACACGATCCTCTACACTTCGTGCTTCGACGCCAACGGCGGGCTGTTCGAGACCCTGCTGACGGCCGACGACGCGGTGATTTCCGATCAACTGAATCACGCCAGCATCATCGACGGCGTGCGGCTGTGCAAAGCGCGACGCTATCGCTACGCCAATAACGACATGGCCGATCTGGAGGCCAAGCTCCAGGAAGCCGCCGACGCCCGCTTCCGAATGATCGCCACCGACGGGGTCTTCTCGATGGACGGCATCATCGCCAACCTGCCGGGCATTTGCGATCTGGCCGAAAAGTACGACGCCGCGGTGATGGTCGACGACTCCCACGCCGTGGGCTTCATGGGTCCCGGCGGTCGCGGCACGCCCGAGTATCACGGCGTGATGGACCGGGTCGATATCGTCACCGGCACGCTGGGTAAAGCCCTGGGTGGGGCCAGCGGTGGCTACACCACCGGGCGGGCCGAAATCATCGAGATGCTGCGCCAGCGTAGCCGGCCCTACCTGTTCTCCAACACCGTCGCTCCGCCGATCGTGGGCGCGTCGATCGCCGCCATCGATCTGCTGGCCGAGTCGACCGAGTTGCGCGACCGGCTGGAAAAGAACACCAAACTGTTCCGCCAAGGCATGACTGAGCGCGGCTTCAACATCGTGCCGGGCGAGCACCCCATCTGCCCGATCATGCTGGGCGATGCCGTGCTGGCCGCCAAGATGGCCGACGCCATGCTCGAACGCGGAATCTACGTGATCGCCTTCTCCTACCCCGTGGTGCCGAAGGGGGCGGCGCGGATTCGCGTGCAAGTCTCCGCCGTGCACAGCGAGGAGGAATTGCAGTTCGCCATGGAAGCATTTTACAACGTGAAACAGGAGCTGGGGATTGAGTGATTGGGGGCTCGGGACAGTATCGCAAGCCCACGGGCACCGCCCCGTGGGAATCGTGACCGTCGGAGGCAACCCACAACAGCCCGGGGGGATTCCATCGTGACAAACATCGTGGTTTTGGACGGCTACACGCTCAACCCGGGTGACAACCCTTGGGATGCCGTCGAGGCGTTCGGCTCGCTGACAGTCTACGACCGCACGCCTGCCGAGGAGGTCGTCGAGCGGGCGATGCCGGCCGAGATCGTGCTAACCAACAAGACGCCGCTGACGGCCGAGTCCCTGGCCAGGCTCCCGAATCTGAAGTTCGTTTCCGTGTTGGCCACGGGCTTCAACGTGGTCGACGTCCGGACCGCTCGTGAGCGCGACATCCCCGTCTCGAACGTGCCGGAGTACGGCACCGATAGCGTGGCTCAGCATGTGTTCGCCACGATCCTCACGTTCTGCCACCGCCCCGCCCTGCACGACCGGCTGATCCGCGAAGGCGAGTGGCATCGAAGCGGCGATTTTTGCTTTTGGAGCGGTGGTCCGCTGGTCGAACTGGCCGGCAAGCGGATGGGGATCGTCGGCTTTGGGCGGATCGGCCGCCGCGTGGGGGAGTTGGCCCACGCGCTGGGCATGGAGGTGGCAGCCTACGACGTGAATCAATCCGCGCCCCCCGCCTACTCACCCTTTCAGTGGCAGCCGATCGATCAACTGTTCGCCCAGTCCGACGTCGTATCGCTCCACTGCCCCCAGACGGACGACAACGCGGGCATGGTCAACCGCGAACTGCTGGCCACGATGAAGCCCTCGGCCCTGCTGGTCAACGCGGCCCGCGGGGGCCTGATCAACGAAGCCGATCTGGCCGAAGCGCTCAACGCGGAGCGGATCGCCGGCGCGTCCCTCGATGTGCTCTCCTCGGAACCGCCCGCCGATGGCAACCCACTGCTGAGGGCGAAGAACTGCCTGCTCACGCCGCACATCGCCTGGGCGGCGGTGGAGGCCCGGCGCCGGCTCATGGAGGTCACCGCCCAAAACGTTTCCGCCTTTCTCGGCGGGCAACCAATAAACGTGGTCAACTAACGCCGAGCGAACCGATGTCAGAACAAAACTCCCGCCGCGGTGGTTCCCGTGAGTTCCCCTTGGCCGAGCGGCTCGGCCGGTTGGGCACCGAAACCGCGTTCGCCGTCTCGGGCGAGGCCGCCGCCTTTGCCGCCGAAGGCAACAAGGTCTATCCCTTCCACCTGGGCGACATGAACCTGAAGACGCCCCAGAATATCATCGACGCCGCCTTCAAAGCCGCGAATGAAGGCAAGACCGGCTACTGTCCGAACGCAGGCATCCCGCAACTGCGGGAGCTGTTGGCCGAGGATGTCAACGGGCCGCGCGGCACGCACTACACCATCGACAACGTGGCGATTCAGCCCGGGGGCAAGCCTTCCATCGGCAAGTTCGTCCTTTCGTTGATGAACCCCGGCGAGGAGGTGCTCTATCCCAACCCCGGCTACCCGATTTACGAATCGCAAATCGAGTTCCACGGCGGTCGGGCGATTCCGTATCGGCTGCTGCCGGGCGAGTCGAACTTCAAACTCGACGTGGACGGCATCGCCGACGCGATCACGCCCCAAACGCGGATGATCGTCTACAATAATCTCCACAACCCCACCGGTGCGGAATCCAGTGACGAGGAGATGCAGACCATCGCCGAGTTGGCCGTCAAACACGATCTGATCGTTCTGAGCGACGAGGCCTACTTCGACATCCGATACGCCGGCGCCAGCCGTTCGATCGCATCACTTCCGGGCATGGAAGAGCGAACGGTGATCCTCTACACGTTCAGCAAGAAGTTCGCCATGACCGGCTGGCGGCTGGGGGCATCCATCGGACCCAAGCCGGTGATCGACGCCGTGGCCAAGCTGAACGTCAACGAGGAATCGTGCTCGAACCACTTCATCCAGTACGGGGCGATCGAGGCACTCACCGGCGACCAATCGGGAGCGAGGCACATTGTCGACACGCTCAAGACGCGTCGCGACGTGGCCGTGGATCTGCTCAACGCGATCCCCGGCATCGACTGCTACCGCCCCGAGGCCACGTTCTACCTGTTTCCCGACGTCACGGAGTTGATGGCCCGCCGTGGCATGGACGACTACGACCAGTTTCGCCGCGAGGCGATGCACGCCACCGGCGTGTCGTTCTGCACGCGGTTGCACTTCGGCCGCCCACTGCCGGACGAGGATCGCCGCTATATTCGGCTGGCCTACTCGGGCATCGACGCCGACCAGATCGAAGAGGGCCTGGGGCTGCTGAAGAAATGGGCCGCGAGCTGAGCGGGTGAACCGTGAAGGACGCCGGCGCTTTCGCCCCAAGCCCTTCACTTGCCCCTCATCCCGGCACTTGAACCTCTTCGACCAACCGGCCGACCAGCGCCTCGACCGTCTCGCGCTGTCCGCCCTGGGCAAAGCCACGCGGCACCACCCGATGGGCCAGCACCGGCACGGCCAACTGCTTCACGTCGTCGGGCACCACGTAATCGCGCCGATCCAGCAGCGCCACCGCCTGGGCCGCCCGGTAGAGCGACAACGCCGCCCGCGTGCTCGCCCCCAGATGCAACTCCTCGCAACGCCGCGTCGATTCGATCAAGTCGAGCAGGTAATCGTTGATCGAGTCGTCCACGCGCACCGCGCGTGCCGTTGTCTGCAAGCTGGCCACGTCGTCCGCATGCACCACCGGCTGCAAGCGTTCGACCGGTTCACCCCCGCAGTGCGTCGTCAACACCTTCAACTCCTCCTCTCGCGAGGGATAGCCCAGGCCGATCCGCAGCAGGAAACGGTCCAGTTGGCTCTCGGGAAGGGGGTAGGTCCCCTCGAACTCGATTGGGTTCTGCGTGGCAATGACCATCAGCGGCCGGGGCAGGCGGTGAGTTTCGCCATCGACGGAAACCTGACGCTCGTTCATCGCCTCCAGCAGTGCGCTTTGCGTGCGAGGCGTGGCCCGGTTGATCTCGTCGGCCAGTACGATATTGGCAAAGATCGGCCCCGACTGGAATTCAAACGCCTGATCGCGCGTGTTGTAGATGCTGCCGCCAGTGATGTCGCTGGGTAGCAGGTCGGGCGTGAACTGGATGCGGCGAAACTCCCCGTCCAAGCTCCGTGCGATCGCCTTGCCCAGGAGGGTTTTGCCCACGCCGGGCACGTCTTCCAGCAGCACGTGCTCGCCGGCGAGCAAGGCGACCAGCATCAGCCGAATCGCCTCGTCCTTGCCCAGCACCACCGTGGCGATGTTCGCCCGCAGCCGCTCGATTTGCTCCAGCGCCTCCAGATGGCGTTCGGGCGCCGCCGCCTCGGTCGGGGCGCTCTCCGCCTGCCCCGGCGAGGGTCCGAGCGTCGAGTGGGTTTTCCGCGGTTGTTCGTCGAGCACGGTGGGGCCAATCCGAGGCGAGGCTGGGCGAAGGTCGGGCTCCGTCCGCGGGGAAGCTCCTTCCGCGGAGGTACGACTCATAGTATCCTGCGCAACCGCCCGCCGGGCAAGTGGCGGCCACCGCCAGGAGGATTGCAAAGTCGATTTTTACCGTCATTCCCGAGAAGCTTGTGCCCGCGAAAGCGGGCATCGGGAATCCAGTGATCCGTCTTCTTCCGTCATTCCCCAGGAATCGGGAATCCAGTAATCCGTCTTCTTCCGTCATTCCCGAGGAATCGGGAATCCAGTGATCCGTCCAAGTTCCCTGGATTCCCGCATGCGCGGAAATGACGACACATGGCCGACATTTTCCCGACCAGGCTCTTCCCTGGATTCCCGCGTGCGCGGGAATGACGATTGGAGACTCAACGCGAGCTACAAGCGACTTTGCAATCATCCTGTGGCCACCGCCGGTCCTGGTGCAATTGCCGCCGCCGATTGACTCACTGCCACGAAACCTGCGCGGCCAGGGCGTCCGCCAGCCGCTGGAGGTATTCAGCCCGGGAAATCTCGACCGCGCCGAAGCGTTCGGTGTGCGCGGTGAGTTGCTGGATGTCGAGCAACTGGTAGCCACGCTCGCGGAGATGATCGACCAAATACACCAGCGCCACTTTCGACGCGTCGCTGTGTCGATAGAACATCGATTCGGCCGCGAACAAACCGGCAATCGCCACGCCGTACACACCGCCGGCCAACTCGCCGCCGAGCCAGGCCTCCACGCTATGGGCGAAGCCTGACTCATGCAGTTGCAAATAAGCGCGCACCATGCGCGGGGTGATCCAAGTTCCCTCGTCGCAGCCAAATCTCTCCGCGCAGCCCTCGATCACGCGCTCGAATGCCCGATCGCGCGTCACCTTGAACCGGCCGGAGTTGATCGTGCGTCGCAGTCGGCGGGGAACGTGAAAGCCGTCGAGTGGGATGATCGCCCGCGGGTCGGGCGACCACCAGGGCATGGGTTCGTCCATCTCGCCCATCGGCCAGGGAAAGATGCCGTGGGTGTAGGCGTCCACCAGCCAGTCGGTGGATAGGCGCCCGCCGATGGCGACCAGCCCCTCCGATGCGGCGTCGCCGGCCGGTGGAAAGTATCGCGATGGAGGGAGCACGGACATGGTCTGCAACCGGTTCGCTCACAACTCATCCAGTTGACGAATGCGGGCTTCGTGGCGGCCACCGTCGAAGGGGGTTTCGAGCCAAGTGTCCACAATCGCCAGGGCCAATTGCGCGTCCAACATCCGTTCGCCCAGGGCGATCATGTTGGCGTCGTTGTGGCGGCGGCCCATGCGGGCCGATTCCACGTCCCAGCACAACGCGCAGCGCACACCACGGATCCGATTCGCGGCCATCGCCTCGCCGTTGCCCGAACCCCCCAAGACGATACCGCGCTCGCACTCGCCGCGAGCGACGGCCTCGGCCGCGGGGCCGATGAATCGCGGATAATCGACCCGATCGGTCGAGTGGGTGCCAAAATCGACCACCTCATGCCCCAGCCGCGCGAGGTGCTGCTTGATTCGTTCTTTGTAAGCGAAACCGGCATGGTCGGAAGCGAGTGCGATTTTCACGATCTGGGCGGGGGCTGGACGCAAGGTGATGGCCGGCGAAAAAGCGGCGAACGACGCGAAGAAGCCGGATTATAGGGCCCGGCGGGCAGCTCGCCAACCGCCGCCAGACCACTGGGCGATTCGCTTCCCAGGGCGTAAAATGCGATATTCCGCGCCACTTCGGCCAATCGCGAGTATGGCGTGGGCCGTGCGCGGCGAATCCCACCACAGTCGGACGTGTCCGCCCGGCCGGCGACGTCAATCACCCCAGCCCCGCCCACGGAGCAGATAATGCCTTGGTTTTCGGAACAGTCGGACCAGATCAGTGCCCAGCGCCTCGAGGAGCTGATGGAGCAAACCGTGGCCGAAGCGCGGAAGCGGCTCACGCCCAATCCAAAGCGGGTGCTGCTTCTCCCGCCCGACATTACCCGCGCTCATAGCGGCTCCGGCCGGCTGACCGAGTTGCTCTACAACATGCTCAGCGACGAAGCCGACGTGCACGTGATCCCCACGCTCGGCCAGCATGTTCCGCACACGCCGGAAGAGAACCAATGGATGTTCGGCAGCATCCCCAACGAGCGAATCCACGCCCACGATTGGCGCGACGGCTGCGTGCCCGTCGGCGAGATTCCGGCCGACTACGTCGAAGAGAAAACCGGCGGGGCCGCCGATTGGGCTATCCCCATCGTGCTCAACCGCATGCTAATGGAGCAGCAGTGGGACTGGATCATCAACATCGGCCACGTCGTGCCGCACGAGGTGCTGGGCTTCGCCAACCACAACAAGAATTACTTCATCGGCCTGGCCGGCAAGGACCTGATCTGCACCTCGCACATGGCCTCGGCCTGCTACGGCATCGAGAACAACCTGGGCACGCTCGTCACTCCGGTCCGCGAATGCTTCAACAAGGCCGAGGACGATTACCTCGGCCACCTGCCCGACCTCTACGTGCAAGTCGTCCTGCGACGCAACGATGAGGGTGACCTGGTCCACACAGGTGTCTTCGTGGGCGACGATCTGGACACCTACCTCGACGCCGCCCGACAGTCGCGCGAGCAAAACATCACCGTGGTGGACGAGCCGCTGGAGAAGGTCGTCTGCGTGATGCAGGGCGACGAGTTCTTCAGCACCTGGGTGGCCAACAAGGCCGTCTACCGCACCCGGATGGCCATCGCCGACGGCGGCGAGTTGCTGGTCCTCGCCCCGGGCTTGAAGCGATTCGGCGAACAGCCAGAGGTGGAGGAGCTGATCCGCAAAGTCGGCTACGTGGGCACACCCAAGGTGATGGAGGCCTATCGCACCGATCCGCTGCTGCAAGACTTCGCCCACGGCACGGCCCACCTGATCCACGGCTCGTCCGAGGGTCGCTTCCGAATCACCTACGCCCCGGGCCACATGGGCAAGGAAGACATCGAGAGCGTCAACTTCGAGTACGCCGACCTCGAAGCGATGATGAAGAAATACCAACCGGAGAAGCTGCGCGAAGGCTTCAACGAGATCGACGGCGAGCGGTTCTTCTTCATCCCCACGCCCTCGGCCGGATTGTGGTCGACGCACGAGAAACTCTATAACCGCCCGGGGGCGGAATAGGCAGCCGAGGATCATGCTCACCCACGCCGATATCCTCCGCTGGCTGCAAGAAACCGACGCCGATCGGCTGGCCGATCTCTGGCGACGGGCAGACCGTACACGCAGGAAACATGTCGGCGACGCCGTCCACTTGCGCGGGCTGGTCGAGGTATCTAGCTACTGCGTGCGGTCCTGCCACTATTGTGGGCTCCGCGCGGCCAACGCCGAACTTTCGCGGTACCGGATGACGGACCAAGAGGTGCTCGACTGTGCCCACCGAGCCGTCGACTTGGGCTACGGCACCGTCGTGCTCCAGGCCGGCGAGGATCCCGCGCTGACCAAGGACCGCGTGGTCCAGTGGATCCGCCGCATCAAGCGCGAAACGCGACTGGCTGTCACCCTAAGCCTGGGCGAGCGCACCGACGAGGAGTTGGCCGCGTGGCGCGAAGCCGGCGCCGACCGTTACCTGCTGCGGTTCGAAACGTCCAACGTCAACCTCTTCCGCCGGCTGCATCCGCCGCCGGCTGGCGGACAGAACAATAGCCGGGAGTTAACAACTCCCGGTCCGGCAACTGATAGCCGCCGGCTACTTGCCGACACTGGCAAGATGCCAGTGGCACACGAGATGTCACTGGCATACGATGAGCATCCCCGCATCGCCATCCTGCATAGCTTGCGCGAGTTGGGCTACGAGGTGGGCAGCGGCGTGATGATCGGCATCCCCGGCCAAACCTGGGATGATCTCGCCCGCGACATGGAACTCTTCGCCGAGCTTCAACTCGACATGATCGGCTGTGGGCCGTACATCGCGCATCCCCACACGCCGCTGCATCAGTTGCTGCCCTTGCCCTCTGGCAGCGAGATCGGGGTCGAGGGGGAAGCAAGGCACGATGCCGGCGGCTCCCAGTTCGCCCGAGCGGCCGAGGTTCCCGTCGAACCTCGCGCTGCCGAAACGTCCGTGGCACTCGATGACGAGAACACCCCCGCCGACGAACTGACCACTTACAAGGTGATCGCCCTGGCGCGGCTGGTTTGTCCGCGAACCAACATCCCGGCTACCACGGCCCTGGCGACACTGAACACCGAGAGCGGCCGCGAGTTGGGCCTTTCGCGCGGGGCCAACGTGGTGATGCCCAACCTAACGCCGACGAAGTACCGCGAAATGTACGAAATCTACCCGGGCAAGGCCTGCGTGAGCGAGACGGCCCAAGCGTGCAGCCGGTGTTTGCGAGGGCGGATCGCGTCGATCGGGCGGAGCGTCGGCACCGGCCGCGGCGATTCACCCAGCTATGCGGCCCGACAAACGCAACCCGACACCATTTAGCGGCGCTGCCGGCCCGCACCCAAGCCGACGGCTTGCCGTCGGAACGAAGTGAAGCCATCATGCCTCCCCTGATCGACCACACGAAGCTCAGCTCCACGGCGCGCGACTTCATCGACGAGCCCCGGCTGCATGCGCTATTGCCGGAAGGCGGCCCCGCCGGCCGGCCCCAGCCACGCCCGTTCGATGCGGGCCGCTTCGACGCGGTGATCGCCAAGGCGATGGCCAAGCAGCCGCTGTCGGTCGAGGAGACGGCCGTGCTGATCGCCGCCGACGATCCGGCGGCCACCGAACGGGTGTTCGACGCAGCCCGCCAACTGAAGCGCGAAGTCTACGGCAACCGGATTGTGCTGTTCGCGCCGCTTTACATCGGCAACGAATGCACCAACGATTGCCAGTACTGTGCGTTCCGTCGCTCCAACCGCTCGGCCGTGCGCCGCACGCTCACGCCGGACGACATGGACCAGCAGGTGGCGGCCCTGGAGAGCCGGGGCCACAAGCGGCTGATCCTCGTCTTCGGCGAGCATCCCCGCTATTCGCCGGAGTTCATCGCCGAGTGCGTGCGCCGGGCCTATCGCGTGCGCGTCGATCACGGCGAAATCCGTCGGGTGAACATCAATGCCGCCCCGCTCGACCACGACGGCTACCGGACGGTGAAAGCGGCCGGGATCGGCACCTACCAGATCTTCCAGGAAACCTACCACCACGAAACGTATGCCCGGGTTCACCCGGCCGGCACGCGCAAGGGCGATTACCTTTGGCGCTTGGACGGGCTGTCGCGCGCGTTCGAGGCCGGCTTGGACGACGTGGGAATCGGGGCCCTGTTTGGGCTTTACGACTGGCGGTTCGAGGTGCTAGCCCTGGTGGAGCACGCCAACTTCCTCCGCGCGGCCTACGGGGTGGGCCCGCACACGATCAGCTTCCCGCGCCTCCGCCCGGCCAGCGGCGTGCAACTCGATGAGCAGTGGCTGGTGGACGATCACCAGTTCAAGCGCCTCGTGGCGATCCTCCGGCTGGCGGTGCCCTACACGGGCATGATCCTCACGGCGCGCGAGCCGGCCGCGCTGCGGCGCGAGGTGCTCGGCTTCGGCGTTTCGCAGATCGACGCCGGCAGCCGCATTGAGCTGGGCGGTTATACCGAGAAGGGCGACGCCCAGGTGCTCGAACGTGAACAGTTCAGCCTCGGCGACCTCCGCCCCTTGGACGTGGTGATGCGCGAACTGCTCACCGATGGCTACATCCCCAGCTTCTGCACCGCCTGTTATCGGCTGGGCCGCACGGGCGAACACTTCATGGAGTTCGCCATTCCCGGCTTCATCAAGGACTTCTGCACACCCAACGCGCTGACCACGCTGATGGAATACCTGGCCGACTATGCGAGCCCGGAGACGCGCGCCGCCGGCGAGGCAACGATCCGCGCCGAACTGGACAAGCTGCCCGACGACCGCCGCAAGCAGGAACTGCTCGGCCGGCTGGAACAAATCCGCACCAGCGATCAACGCGACCTGTACTTGTAGGTCAGCCGCTGCGTGCCAGACGGGCAAGTGTCGGCGGCGAAGCGTTTCAAGCCCCGTGCGCCGTCCCTGTTACGGTTGGGCAGGCGATTGACACTCTATCTTACCAGCTTGCCGCGTTCGCCTGCTGATGTTACGCTGTCTTCTCGGCCCACGAATGCTCACGCGATAATTTCAGGAGAGGGCGACTTAAATGCTGGTATTCGAGAGTATGGCGAAGCCGTTGCTGTTCGCGCACTTTATCTCCGGGGTGATCATCCTGGCGACACTCGTGCATTTGATCTGGCGGGCGGTCGACTATCTGCGCGGCCGGGCTGGACAACGGCTCAACGTGTGGCTGCACGCCGTCGTGCTGGCGATCGGCTACGCCGTCTGTTTCGTCACCGGAGCGATGGTCTACCCGACGTTCCGCGTCCGCGTACGTGCCGACCATTTCGATCAGGCCATCCCTTGGGCAACCGGCCTGTTCGAGACCAAGGAACATTGGGCCAGCCTCGGCCTGCCCGCCGTGCTCGGCGTGCTGCTGCTGGCCAGCGTCTTGGCGCGGACGGAAGCGGACGACCGGCGACGCGTCCTGCCCCTGTTGCTTGGTCTGGCCGTGATCAGCCTGGGCATCGTCGGCTACAACGTTTGGGCCGGCTGGTATCTGACGACCTTGCACGGCATTTGAACGGCCCGGCGGACCCCGCGACCAAACGGTCGGCAATCGGGCAATGACCACCGGAAGACATCGATCGAGGATCTGCCATGAATCGCGCTGACTATCTCCTGCTGATTTCCGCCGCCGTGGCCCTGACCTTCTCGGCGGCCTACTATTTCCAACCGCCCGCGCCTCGCTACTATCCGGTGGAACACGCCTGGAAAATGGAGCACGAAAAGGGCGTGCCGTCGATGGGCTGGTACGGGCGCACCGCCTGGGGACTGGCGGCCGGCACGGCGGCCGGCGCGCTAACAGCGCTGGGATTGCTGGCCGTTCCACGCGACGCCAACGGCCACCCGCGACGCCTGCCCGCTTGGCTGGGTACCTCGCTATCCCTGCTGGTCCTCGTGGTGCTTGTCGCCCTGGCCGCGCAAATCATGCACCACGAATTTCACAAGTGGGGGACCTACCAGCCGTGGCAACTGCCCGGCTCGTGAATCGCAGAACAGCGCATCCCGATGGCCGCGCATCACGTTGAAAGCACAACCGCGCCAGTGGGATTCCTTCCATTCGGCCCCCCGCGGAGCCGCGACACGTCGAGATCGCGGAGGATCGCGCGCCGGTGGAGCCAGCGTTCTTTGGACGACCCTCAGCGGTGCGTTCCCTGCCATCCGGAAGCAGCCCGATCAGTTGCAGTAGACGATGGGTACGAGCGCGCTTCACCGGTGGTGGTCGGTGCCTTTGCCGGGGGAGCCGGACGCGCGGAGACCCATTTGATCGAGCTGCTCGACGAGGATGTCGCCTTGCTCCCCTCGTCGGGTGTGGCGGCCAGTTGCTCGAAGGCTGCCCGGCGGACCGAGGTCCATCCGCCGCCCGACTCACTCGAGTTATCCTGAACCGCCGTCGCCGGTTTGGCGGCCGTTCCACGAGCCGTGGCTTCCCGACCCGAGAGACTGCTCAACCCGTCGAGCGATTCCAGCTTGAACGTGCCGCGGACCGGACGGAGCGACTGTCCGCCACGGGATCGCGATTGCAGAGCCATCGTCGGCGAACCAGGTTTCCGCGCCGGTCGGGCCGAGACTTGCGGCTCGCTGCTCGGCTCGGGCGGCTCGGGCAGGTCGTCGTCGGGGTTGAGCGGCGTGGGCTCCGGCGTGGGAACCGGCTCCGGCCCATCGAGCATCTCCGGCGGCATCGTCATCCCGTCGGCGTCGAGCATCACGCCCTCGCTCCCGTAGACCGTGGCGCCATCGATCGTCTGATTGACCGCACCTCGGCTGACCACGCTGGGACGAGTGTAACCGTAGTCGAGGTAGATGCTCGCGTCGCGTGCCCGGGCACGGCGGTGGGCGTCGAAGTACGCCTTCGCCGGCCAGGGGCCCTCGGCCAGGAACACGCCGTTGTACTCCAGCAGCGTCCCCTTGCGGAGGTGAACCTGCGTGACTGCTTCGTTATAGTCGACTAGCGAGCGGAAGTAATCGCTCTCGGCCACGGCCAACCGCCGCTGCGCCTCCAGCAACACGTCGATCGTGACGGTGCCCGTCTCGTAGGCCTGGGCTACCGAGTCGACCTGACGCTGGGCCGCCACGCGGCGGTTCCAGTTCGTCTGCGTGAGGACGTACGTCGACTCCAGTTCGCGGAGGTAATAGGCCAACTGGTGCGAAAGCTCCAATTCCTGCTCTTGCAGCTTGGCCCGCTCGCGGGCGAGATACAACTGGGCGTTGCGTACGCCAGCCATTTCCTGCCGGAAGCCGATCGGCATACTGAACTCCAGGCCCAATTGCCACTCCTGATAGTCGCCGCCGGTCATCACTTCCCAGGCGTTGGAGCCGTCGTCGAGGAAGCTCAGCCCGGAGCGTTCCGACTCGATCAACTCGTCACCCAGGCCGAGCCAACGGTAACGGCCCACGGCGTCCAACCGCGGCAGCAGGAAGTTCTTCGAGGCGATCAGTTCCAGCTCTCGACGCTTGACCAGCCAGCGCTGCTCGCGGAGTTCGGTATTGCGGACCAGGGCTTCGTTCAGTGCCTCGTGCCAGTCGAAGACGATCTTGGCCGTCGTGGGTTCGTTGGCCGGGCGGATCAGGCGCCCGTCGGTCACGGCCAGCCCCATCAGGTAGCGGAGCTTGGCCTCGGCGTTGTAGAGACTCTGGAGCGATTCCTCAACCGCACTGCGGAATTGGAAGTATTGCTCGCGGGCCTGGGCTTCCTTCTCCGCCTCGCCGCCCCGGGCACCTTCCTTGTAAAGCGTGTAGATGCGTCGCCAGGTGACCAGAGCGCTGTCGCGTCCCGCGATCACGGCGTCCAACTGCCGGTAGGCGTAATACAGTTCCCAATAGGCGATTTCGACGTCGCCCACCAGATCGCGCACGCCGGCCTCGAAGTCGGCCAGGGCAATGTCGGTATTGATCCGCGCGATCATCACGCCGTTGTAGAAACCGGGGATCGCCCCGGGCCCGGCGATGCGGTTGAACTGCACGCCCGCGCCCTGCAGCAGGGGCTGCCGCATCTCGGCCTCCATGTTGACGTTCCAATCGCTCGGGTAGGCCTTCGACGACGAATTGTCCCAAACGTAGTTGGCGTTGTGCCGGACCGTCCACGTCCCGCCGGTGGCGGCCGTCTTCTGGATTTGTGCGGTGAAGTTGCCCAGGTCCTGCTCGAACACGGCCGGGCGGAAGGCGGTCACGAAGCCGGCGACGTTCTGCGGCGTATCCCTCTTCTCCCAAAAGACGCTGGTGGAGAACTGGGCGTCGAACGCCGCCAGGGCCGCCTCGACACCTTGTCGCGGATCGCTCTCCACAATGGCCGGATCGTAGACCGTCGGGGCCAGCTCGGGGTTGCGGACCAGGAAATCGGGCGGTCCCATGATTTGACCACCGATCGATCGCATCACCTTGTTGTTGGCCAGGGCGGTCTGCACAGCCTCTTCCAGCGTGAGTTCCCAGACCTCCTTCGGCTCGGTGTTCTGGAGCGACAGGGGCGGCAGGGCCCCGTCAACCTCGGCCAGGCGTGGCTCGTTCACGTCGGGATAGTCGATCTCCGTCGCGCGTTCAATGTAGTGCGAGAGGTCGCCGTCCTCGAACAGGTAGAACGGTTGCTGCGGCATGCAGCCAGACAGAGTGCCCAACAGGGTGGCAAAGCAAACGATGCGGTGAAACCAGTTTCGCCGGGTCATGGGATCGAAGTCCTCGATGGGTGGGCTCGGGAACGGGGCCGCCGATGGTGGTTTGGTCGGCCCAAGGTGGTTTTTCTCCGATGACGCGTCCCCCCGGCCGAGTTGCCCGTTGGCCGGCTCCGCGCACGGGGCGCGAGGCTGCAATCGGGGTAATCGGCAAACTTGATATCGACAGCGTAACCGGCAGACTTTGACAAAACTTTCCGACCGGAAAGGGCATCGCCAGTTACCCTTGCACCCCAGGCTACCCGTCTTTACAGAGAGTCCGCCTGAGTGCCACCAAGCAGCCGGCATGGCGACGACTGGCTAAGAGCGCGAAGAGGCCGGACTGCCAGAGAAAGCTTGCTCCGGCGGAGTCGGGCAGCCCTCCGGAGAAACACCCCGCGTCACCGGCCCAACGCCGGTCGCCGCCGCGCAATGCTCGGCCACATGATCAACAGCCTGATCACGCTTCCGCGAAACACCGGCCCAGTTGGCCAGCCAGAAGAGCACCGTGGTCGCCGCCGTGACCGTGGCGGCCAGCACAAACATCGTCGGATAGGCGGGCAAGCCTGCGTGCCGGGCGGAAACCAGCACCATCCCCAGCATGGGGGCACCAATCAGCACGCCCAGATCGGACATCGAGAGGATCAACAGATTGCCCACCCCCCGGTGTTCCGCCGGAAAGTAGGCGTTGGCCGCCGCCACGACGCACGGGAACAACAGGCCGTGGGACGTGCCATAGCACAGTCCGGGCAAGATCATCTGCCACTCGCGAGCCACCGTCAGCAGCAACAATTGGCTGACCGCCAGCCCGATCAGCCCAACGAGGATCATCGGCCGGGGCCCCAACCGCTCGGGCAGGCGGCGGGTAAGCACTCGGGTGATAATCGCCGCCACGGAATAGCAGGTGAAAAAGACGCTGATCCGGGCGATATCGAGACTGCCGGCAAACGGGCGGATGAACGTGATTGGCAGCCCCAGCCCGATGCCCATCGCTACGCCCACCCAAAGCAGCGTGAAGCCGGGGTGATATTGGCGCAACACAGCCCAGAGGGGCGACCGTGGCCGTCGCGGCCGACCGGCCTGATCCCGGGTGGCAAGCCAGGCGAAACCCAGCGCGCCGAGGGCCAGCAATCCGGCCAAGGTGAACATGCGATCGATCTGCCCACGCGTGACCGACTCGCCACCGAGCAGCCAATCGCCGATCAGCGGGCCAATCAGGGCCCCGAGAAAGCCGGCCGTGCCCAGCATTCCCCAAAGTTCGGCCATCCGGCGCGGCGGGACACGGGTGACGATAAACGTCAGCGAGCTACCAAAGATTCCCGCCAGGGCGCAGCTATGAGCGATTCGCAAGGCGTAAATGGCTGGACCATCCACGCGAGTGACAGCCAGATTGCCGAACGAGGCCAGGGCAAACAACAGCAACGACCCCAGCCAAACGATCCTTGGGCCGCGGCTGTCGATAGCCTGCCCGATAGCCAAACGGACCAGCAGACTGCCGACCATCCCCACTCCCACGATCCAGCCCAGGTGAAACTCTGTTCCGCCGATGGCCATGACGAAGTCGGCGTAGCGGAATAGCAGTCCTCCGGCGACGAGCACCAAGAGATTGGCGATGTAGCTAAACCAGAAGGCCCCACCGTAGGCCCGCTGGGTGGGAAGCGCGGCGGAATTGCAAGAATCGCCGGGCGGCCGGCCACCTCGCTCCTCGGACGAGCGACAATCGAGAGGACCGGAGGAGCGGATCATTAAGCCAGCCAAGGCAGGGGGGGGGAGGCGATGCGGTCGAAAGGGGGCCCACAAAATCGGCCTGATGCGGGAACGGTGTGTTCATTATACTATCGCAAGTAAGCCCGGCCAGCGGAACGGCACGCCGGCCGGACAAATTGGCTGCCCGGCCGGGCCGTTTCGTCATCGCCGCGATTGTCGCCCGCGGGGTGGACCGGCTCCACGGGGCCACGAGTCCCACGGGGCGGTGCCCGTGGGCTTGCGGAGATTCACCGATCAACGTTTGTTCCTCCCACTAGACGGTGCCCGAGGGCCTAACATCGTCCTAACTTCCAACCCATCCTCCACATCCATGCGCACCCTGGTCACCGTCGCCACATACAACGAAATCGAGAACCTGCCCCGGCTGGCCGAAACCATCTTCCAGCACGCCCCGGAAGCCGACCTGCTGGTGATCGACGACAATTCTCCCGACGGCACGGGCCGCTGGTGCGATGAGCATGCGGCCCGGGAGCCGAGACTCCGCTGTCTGCATCGCGAGGGCAAGTTGGGGCTGGGAACGGCCATCATTGCCGGGATGCAATACGCCATTGAGCACGGGTACGACCATGTGCTGAACATGGACGCCGATTTCAGCCATCCGCCGGACCGGATTCCAGCGTTGATCGGCGGCATGGACCCGCCGGACGGCCCACCGGTCGACGCGATGATCGGCTCTCGTTACATTCCGGGGGGCGGATCCGAAGGCTGGCCGCTCAGCCGGCGGTTGATGAGTCGGGGCGTGAACGCCTACGCCAGATGGATGCTGGGGCTGAAGGTGCGCGATTGCAGCGGGGCATTCCGATGTTACCGCGTGGCCACGCTCGCCCAACTCGACTTCGACCAAGTGCGGAGCCGGGGCTACTCGTTCCAGGAGGAGATTCTCTGGCACCTGAAGCGGCTGGGGGCCCGCTTCGGCGAGGCGCCGTTCGTGTTCGTCGACCGGCAGCACGGCAGCTCCAAGATCAGTTGGCGCGAAGCGGCCGCCGCCCTGGGCATTCTCGCCCGACTGGGTCTGAAGAATTACACGGGACTGTAAGCGAGGAGCTGCCGGCGCCGGCTTCCGGCCCCATGGCGCGGATACCGGCGAGCGTAAGCTTCATCCCCGTGGGGTCGTCCCGGCGAACTCATCCCCCGTGCTCCTGCCCCCGCGCTCAGGCCCCTTGTTCCGGCTGGTCTCGAAGTCTATAACGAGTCGGATGCGAACCCTTGGCCCATCAGCGGCGTAGAGAACAGAAAGCCGCGGCCGGCCGGGCGCTCGAGGTGCGCCCCGATCGAACCAATCAACCGGAGCCTCCGCACGATGCCCACCACGAAGATGCCCGCCACAGCCAGCACGACGACGACCCAAGCGTCCGACGTCGTCATCGAAACCCGAAATTTGACCAAGGTTTACCGCGATTTCTGGGGCCGGCGTAAGGTCGAAGCCCTGAGGGCCCTCGACCTGGAAGTCCGCCGGGGCGAAATCTTCGGCCTGCTCGGCCCCAACGGCTCGGGGAAGACCACCACGATCAAGCTCCTGCTGGGTCTGCTGTTCCCCACCAGTGGTCAGGCGCTGGTCTTCGGCCGGGACGCCACCGAGGTAACCAAGAACGAGCGGATTGGCTATCTGCCCGAGGAGTCGTACCTGTACCGGTTCCTCAACGCGGAGGAGACGCTGGACTTCTACGGGCGGTTGTTCAATATGCCGCGCAAGGTGCGGCGGCAGCGGGTGGGGGAATTGATCGATCTGGTCGGGCTCGGCCGTGCCCGGCGACGGCAACTCAAGGAGTACAGCAAGGGCATGGTGCGGCGGATCGGGCTGGCGCAGGCCCTGATCAACGACCCGGAACTGATCCTGCTGGACGAACCCACCACGGGGCTCGACCCGATCGGCACGCGCGAGATGAAGGACCTGATCCTCCGGCTGCGCGAGGATGGCAAGACGATCGTGATGTGCAGCCACCTGCTGGCCGACGTGCAAGACGTCTGCGACCGGATCGCCATTCTTTACCAAGGCGAATTGAAGGAACTGGGCCGGGTCGACACCTTGCTGAAGGTGCGCGACGTGACCGAAATCCAAGCCGGCGCGCTAAGCGACGAGGCCAAGGAGGAAATCCGTCAGGTCATCGCCCGACACCAGGGTGAATTGATCTCGATGGACAACCCCACCACCACGCTTGAAGACTTGTTCTTGCGGATTATCCGCGAGAGCGAAGCCCATCCCGGCCGCCGCATGCAAGGACTGCACGAAGTTGGGCCAGATGCGGAAGGCGATCATCAGTAGCCGGAAGACACGAAACAGCACGCGGCAGGCTTTGGGCGGATGGCAGCGGGAAGTCTAGAATCCGGGAAGCCTAGAATCGAAGCCTAGAATCGAAGCCTAGAATCGAAGCCTAGAATCGAAGCCTAGAATCACTGTCGCCCCCCGCCCCAATTCCTAATCCCTAACCCCGAATCCGTCGCCAATGGTTGTTGAGCAGGAAATCCCGCCGCTGCTTCAGTGGCTGCCCGAAGCCGGACTGTACTGGCTGGTCATCGTCCTCGGCCTGGGGCTGGCGGCGGCGGTGATCGGCTGGTTGATTGCCGCCGTGCGTCTCGGTCCCCGCGAGGCCACGTCGGCCGTTTCGCGCACGTTGGTCATGGCCACGCTGGACATCGGCGGGATGTCTTGGCGGCGCGTGAGCGCTTTGGCCTGGCTGGCCATCAAGGAGGCTCTGCGCCGTCGCGTCGTCGTGGTGTTTGCCGTGTTCATCGTGGCGCTGCTATTCGCCGGATGGTATCTCGACCCCAACAGCCCGCACCCGGCGCGGCTCTACATCAGTTTCGTGCTCACGGCGACGACTTATCTGGTGCTCATCATGGCCTTGCTGCTGAGCACGCTGAGCCTGCCAGCCGACATCCGCAATCGCACGCTGCACACGGTGGTAACCAAGCCGGTTCGGGCGACGGAGATCGTGCTCGGCCGGCTACTGGGGTTCACCGCCGTCGGGACGGTGTTGCTGCTGATGATGGGCGCGATCAGCTACATCTTCGTCGTGCGCGGAGTGACCCACACACACGAAATCCCGACCGGCCAGCTTCGCGCGCTGACCTCGGCATGGGAGGCCGAACTGCGGGAAGGCCAAGGCGACGTGCCGGTCATCGAAACGGAAATGGAGCACGGCCATCGGCACCAGCTCCGCGTGGACGCGGTCGAGGAAGACGCGTCGGGCACGAAGCGTCTCCAGCGTCGTGCCCGGGTGCGAACGGAACCCGCGCGCGGTCACTGGCATGAGTTCCGCTACGAGCTGCCCGAGCGAGCCGCGGGCGGCGATTCGTCGGCGGAGCCCGCGCTGGAATACGTGCTTGGCCCGCCCGAGGGGCAACTGGTCGCCCGCGTGCCGATCTACGGCAAGTTGGCGTTTCGCGACTCAGACGGGAAGCCGGCCGAGAAGGGTGTGAGCGTGGGCGACGAATGGGCCTACCGGAGCTTCATTCGCGGGGGCACGCTGGCCGCCGCCATCTGGACGTTCGACGAGATAACGCCCGGGCGCTTCAACCCAGCCCGATTCCCCGACGGCATCCCCCTGGAGTTGAACCTCGAAGTGTTCCGCACCTACAAGGGCGACACCTCGGGGCGCGATATCCCGCCGATCTACGCGAGCCTGGCCTTGCGCAATCCGGAGACGGAGGAGAAGGTCGAAGTCCGCATCTTTCCCGTCAAGGAATACACTACCGACACGCAATACATCCCCTACAAGCTGACCCGCGCGGAGGACGGCCGGGAGATCGACCTTTTTGAGGATCTGGTCGCCGGGGGTAAGCTGGAAGTATGGATTCAGTGCATCGACCCCAACCAGTACCTCGGCATGGCCCAGGCCGACGCCTACCTCCGCGCCCGCGACGCGTCCTTCGCCCTGAACTTCCTCAAGGGCTACTTGGGCATTTGGTTCCAAATGCTCCTCGTCACCGGCTTCGGCGTGATGTTCAGCACCTTGCTGAGCGGCCCGGTGGCCATCCTGGCGACAATTGGCGTGCTCGTGGGCGGGTTCTTCCACACCTTCATGCTCCGTCTGGCCACGGGACAGGCGGAAGGCGGAGGGCCGGTCGAGGCGTTGTACCGGTTGATTACGCAGATGAACCTGGTCTCGGAAATGCCCGAGGGGCTGCTGACCGACGCGATCAAGCTGGTCGACGTGGCCCTGCTCGGCTGGCTGCGGCTGATGGTCGAAACGCTGCCACGGTTTGCTTCCTTCGATCTGTCACGTTACGTGGCTTTCGGATTCAACATCCCCGGCGACTTGGCCCTGATCCGACTGCTGACCACCCTCGGATTCCTGGTTCCCTTGATGATCGTCGGCTATCTTTGCCTGCGGCTGCGCGAGGTGGCCCGATGACCGCGTCACTCAGTCACTCCTCGGTCCCGCCGATCTCCTGAGGTCTGCCCGATGAATGCCAGAAGAAAGTCTTTCCAGCGGAAAGTGATCTACGCCGTGGCGATGGGCGCGCTGCTCTTGCTGCTCTTCCCCTTGAGCCGTCCGGCAACGCAGGACGCCCGCGGCACGCAGGGCTCCCCCGGCGGGTTGCTGGCCCAGATGCGGGCGGAGAACGGGCTGAGCCAGGCCCAACTCGGCGAGATCGACCCCACGAGCGAGGCGATCAAGCTGAGCACGCTGGGGATGCGGGGCATCGCCACCAATCTGTTGTGGGGAAAGGCCATCGACTACAAGAAAAAGAAGGACTGGACGAATCTAGCGGCCACGCTCAACCAAATCATCAAGCTCCAACCCAACTTCATCGAAGTCTGGAAGCACCAGGCATGGAACCTTTCCTACAACGTGTCGGTCGAGTTCGACGACTATCGCGACCGCTATGCCTGGGTGATGCGCGGCATCGACTTCCTGATCGACGGCATCAAGTGGAACGAACTGGAACCGCGGCTCTACTCCGACATCGGCTGGTTCATCTCGCAGAAGATCGGCCGGGCCGACGAACACAAACAGTTTCGCCGCCTCTTCCGCGAAGACGATGACTTCCACCAGCGCAACGCCAAGTATCACCCGCCGGGCCGCACCCGGCTGCTGGACCCGCGCGACAACTGGCTGGTCGGCAAGCAATGGCACCTGGACGCCGAGGACCTGGTCGACAACCGGGGCGCGTCGCTGCGAAAGAAGAGCCCCTTGCTGTTCCGCTCCAGTGCGCCGATGTGCCAGATCAACTATGCCGATGCGCTCGAGGAAGATGGCACCTTCGGCCGCGAGGCGATCCGCGCCTGGGAAGTGGCCGCCAACGAATGGGACGAATATTCCCGGCTGCAAATCCCCACCACCTACGGCACGCTCATCCAACTCCGCAACGAGGAAGCCCATCGACGCCAGGCGGCGGAACTGGTCGAACAGCTCGAACAAATGGCTCCTGGCGTGCGGGAACGGATCATCGCCGAGAAACGCGACGCCCTGCCGGACAACCAGCGTCGCGCGCTGGAAACGCCCGAGGCCCTGCGCGACGACAAGCAATGGCAGCTTGCCGCCGACGCCGAAGCCGCCCTGGAGACCACCCACCGCGAGGTGGCCGAACAGCTCACCGGGCTGAAGAAACGCGACGCGCTGAAACTGGCCGAACGGGCCATGGAACTCGAGCAACGGGCCACCCAGATCAGCCGCTATCGCGACATCGTCAATTTCGAGTACTGGCGTCTTCGCTGCCAGGTGGAGCAAACCCCCGAGGCCGTGGCCGCCCGCCAGGCCATCCATCAGGCGGAGCAAGCCCTCGCCGAGGGCAACCTTCCGGCCGCCGTGGAGCACTATGCCGACGGCTTCCGCCGCTGGCGTCAGGTGTTGAACGAGCATCCCGCCTTGCTGGAAGATCGCACGACGGGGGAAGATCTCATGGAGGTGGTCAAGGAATACCGCAAGCTGCTCGAACAACTCGACGAGCCCATGCCCAGCGACTTCCCCTTGCAAGACGTCGTCGACAAATACGGCGAAATGGACCAGTCACCCGCGCCCAGCCCGAACGTGATGGGGCCGGGCTGACGCGGAACGCCATCTTGACGCTATCCCGCCGGGGCGGGTGTTCCTCGGGGCCAACTCGTGGTAGGATTCGCCTAGCGCTTGGTGACCGCCGAACAGTGAGGGGGCACTGGCATCCTGCCCGCCCCGATACTCCTGTTGATGCCAGCGATTCCAGCGGCACGAGCGTGACGCAGCCGGAAAAATGGCGAGCAGTCGCGGAAGCATGAGCCGCGTTCTCTCCGTCCTCGAATCGCGAAAGGCGGGCCCCCATGGCCGCCGAGGCCACGCTGACCGATCTGGCCGTATTGCTCGAACGTTTTCGAGCGGTGCGCCAAGCGAGCATCGACATGTGTCGCCCGCTCGCGGCGGAGGACTACCGCATTCAACCCGCCGCCGAGGTGAGTCCCCCTTGGTGGAATCTGGGCCACACAAGTTGGTTCTTTGCCCGCAATCTCCTGCTACCGCTCGAGGGCGAATACACCGACACGGATCGCCAGCTCGACTTCCTGTTGAACTCGTACTATGTGTCGCTCGGCCCACGCGTGAAACGGGGCAATCGGGGTCACATGTGCCGGCCAACCAACGAGCAGATTCTCGAGTATCGGCACTCGGTCGATGAGCGGCTCGAGCGACTGTTCGAAACCCTTCCCCCCGAGCGCACCGACGAAGCCGTCTTCCTGCTCACCGTCGGCATTCATCACGAGCAACAACACCAAGAACTGTTCCACACGGAAATCAAGGCGATTTACCACCAGCCGCCCGCGCCGTTGCGACCCGTGTATCGTCCAAGCGGGGAGTCGCGGCAGGTCGAGGGTCCCGTCGAAGCGCCGGCGCCCAGCCGCGGCGAGGACCTCGCGCAAACCACTTACACCCGTTTCCCTGGCGGCGCGATCCGTTGCGGATTCGAGGGCCCCGACTGGTGCTGGGACAACGAGCAGCCTGCCCACGAGGTGTACTTGACTCCTTTCGCCCTGGCCAACCGCCCGATCACGTGCGGCGAGTTCCTCGAGTTTCTCGACGACGGCGGCTATCGCAACCCCTTGCTCTGGCTGGACAATGCCTGGTCGATGGCGGAGCAATTCGAGTGGGACGCGCCGCTCTACTGGCAGCGCGACGAGGGCCGCTGGTGGCAGTTTACCCTGGGCGGGATGAAGCCGATCGACCCCGACGAACCGGTCTGCCACGTGAGCTTCTACGAGGCCGACGCCTTCGCCCGCTGGCGGCGTGAGACGTTCAGCGAGCAGGGCGACGTGCGGCTCCCCACCGAGTACGAGTGGGAACATGCCGCGCGGTCCTCGGGCGCCTCGACCGAGCAGGCCAACCTGCTGGACAGCGGGCGGCTTCATCCCCGTCGAATCGGCCAGCCCGATGCTGAAGCCGGTCCGCAAGGGATGATCGGCGACGTTTGGGAGTGGACGGCCAGCTATTACCAGCCGTATCCGGGCTACCGTCCCTTCCCGGGCACACTGGCCGAGTACAACGGCAAGTTCATGGACAATCAGCGGGTCATGCGGGGCGGATCCTGCCTCACCACCGCCGACCATATCCGCCCGACCTACCGGAACTTCTGGTCGCCGGAAACCCGCTTCCAGATGACCGGATTCCGTCTGGCCAAGGAGGTTTAACCGCATTATGGCAACGCAGGACACACTCAGCACGCACGCCCGATACGAGGTGTTCCACACCAGCGAGACCTACTCGGCCGGCGATCAATTTGCCCGCGACGTGGCCGAGGGATTATCCTCGTATCCGAAGTATATCCCCTCGAAGTATTTCTACGACGACCGGGGAAGTTGCCTCTTCCAGCAGATTACCGAGCTGGACGAATACTACGTGACCAATTGTGAAATCGATGTCATCGAGCGGTCCAAAGGCGCGATCGCTCAATTGATGGCGGGAGAGCCGTTTCGGCTCATCGAGCTGGGGGTCGGCGACGGACGAAAAACCCGGCCGCTCCTCGAAGAGTTCCTCGATCGGGGGCTCTCGTTCGAGTTCGTGCCGATCGACATCTGCCGCGAGATCATCGCCGGGTTGACTCACGGACTGGGTAACGATCTGGCCAGCCCACGGCTGCAAATCAAGGGGATCGTCGGCGATTATTGCGATGCCCTGGGGCTGCTGAACCAGCGCGACGCGCGACGCAATCTGGTGTTGTTCATGGGCTCGAATATCGGCAACATGGACGGGCCGCGCTCCCGGAGTTTCCTTGGCGGGTTGCGCGACTCGCTCGCACCTGGCGATGTCGCCATGATCGGCTTCGATCTGATGAAAGATCTCCGCGTGCTACAAGCCGCCTACGACGACTCCAAAGGCGTCACCCGCGAGTTCAATCTCAACCTGCTCGACCGCATGAATCGCGAGTTGGGCGCCAGCTTCGATCGGGGGCTGTTCCAGCACCACGCCCTATTCAACGTGCTGCGGGGGCGGATGGAGAGCTGGCTGATCAGCACCGAGCCGCAAACCGTGGCCTTCGATGCCCTCGACGAAGAGTTCTACTTCGACGCGTGGGAGGGCATCCATCTGGAGAACTCCTACAAGTTCACGATCGACCGGATCGAAGCGCTGGCCGGCACCACCGGCTTCGAGGTCGAGGAGCATCTGCTGGACGACCGCGGCTGGTTCGTCGATTCGCTTTGGCGCGCCGTCTGAGCCGCGATTCCCTGCCTCTGGTTGCCCGTGGCAGCCCGCCGTCGCGGCCGGGGGGTGGCTCTCGGCCAGCCCGCTGCGGGTGGAATTTCTCCGGGCGGAGCCGTGGAAGCCAGGGGTCCGGTCCCCATGGCCCAGCGCAAGTCGTTTCCTGGGAGTATGTTATATTTTTCCCTGGCGACTTTCCGGCTTTTCCGGTGAATAATGTGATGCCAGCCGGACGAAGCCCAAAAGTGTTGTAAACTTGTTGATGCGGTACGAAATGGGTTTCGCCGCCTTGCCCGAGGAAGCGCGTGGGACCGCGGTTTGGACCAGTGAAGCAGTTTTTCAGAAATTCTCGGTTTCGCCGCATGATGGACCGGCTCCCGGCAACAAAGGTACTGAAGGAGCGACGCGAGGACTTTTCACGCGGCCGCCGGTCATGAAGACCCAGCCGGCGACAATCAAAAACGAACGTCGGCGCGGGGCCCGGAACAGACCCCGCGTTCGACAAACCCCGGCGACGGAGGAGGCAGCGATGGGACGCAAGCAAGCAATCGAAAAACTCCGCGATGTGCTCCTCAAGCGGCGGAGCGCCCTGCGCAAAGCGCTCGCTGGAGACCTGACCGAATTGGAAGCCCTCCGCGACGCCGCAAGCGGCGACGAGGTGGATCTGGCCCTCGACTCGGCCTACGACGAAATGAGCGCGCAGCTGGCCGAGTTGGAAAGCCGCGAGCTGATCCAAATCGAAAAGGCCCTCGAGCGCATGGAGGAGGGCACCTACGGCATTTGCGAAGTGACGGGCAAACCGATCCCCCTGGCCCGACTCCAAGCCCTGCCCTATACCACCGTGCGCATCGAAGCCCAGCGCGAGTTGGAACGCCAAGCCGAAGCCGATGGATACGGGCCAAACTACGGCGGGCTGCTCGACGCGGGCAACGGCTTCGCCATGCCCTCGGCGGATTACGAAACGACCTAGGCAGGGGCATGGGATGCCACCGGCGGTCTCGCCAGTGGTTTCCTTGTGCTGACCACGTGCCGCGTACCGCTGCCATCGCGCCAGTGCTTCTCTTCACCGCGACGGGGGCACCCGATCGGCTTCCTGCTATCGCCGGGTGCGCCATGCGTGCCACCAGTTGCGGAGCGTGCCCGGCGCGGAAGCCGCGATTAACGAAAGCCATCCGCCATACGGCCGTTTCCACCGTTCGACCGGCTGCATCTCGACGGCGGCCGTCGTGCCGCAAGCGACCACGCACTGCCCGCAGCCGATGCAGCGCTCGCGAAGGAACTCGTGTGTTCGCGCCTTGGGGTCGACGCCAATCGCCCCCACGGGGCAGGCTTTCGCGCAGCGGGCGCAGTAGGTGCAGCGGTCGAAATCGAATCGCGGCGTATAGTTCGGCGGGGCGAACACGCCGGGCATCCCAAACTCGCTCACCACGCGCAGCGCATGGCAGCAGCAGCGGCAGCATGAGCAACAAGCCTGCCCCTTGGAACTGGCCACGTTCATCGTCCAGTTGATCATGCCCGCCTGTTCGGCTTCGCGCTTGATGGCCAGGGCCTCGTCGCGGGTCACCTCGCGGAGCCAGCCCTGGTCGATTCCCTGTCGGGCCCAGTCGCCCATCACCAGGCAGTTGCTCAGCGGTCCATCGCAGCCACGTCCCACTGCCCGCTCGGCCAGCCGGCACTGACACTGGCCCACGCCGAACGTGTCGTAGCGTTCGAGCACCTCGGCCAGGGCGTCCGTGGGCAACGCCGTCTGCCGCATGGGCGGGGGCTCACTGGGCCGGCCCGCGTCCGGTCCCTCCTCGGCCGGCCGCGCGGCTCCCAGCCCCAGCGCCTCGATCGGATGGGCACGAACCATCGGGGCACTGGCATGATACTCGCTCAGGTAGCCCGTCTCGTACAAGGCCTCGAAAAGCTCGGCGAATCGGCGATGCCAGGGCGAAAGCTCCGCCGACTGTCCGATCAGCGTCATCTCGAACATGCCGGGCACGATCGGCATCATCCGATAGACGGGCCGCTCGTCGGGACCGCTGCGGGCGATTACGCGTCGCGTGGTCGCCAATTCGTCGAGGACCGCGCGGGCAGCATCAACGGATTGCCCGGCCGCTCGTGAAACATCCTCCGCCCGGCGTCCGCGCATGGCCCCCAGGTGCCGAACCAGCTCGGCCTCCTCGGCGCTGAAAACGTGCTCGACCAGGGCGATCAACTCGTCGCAGATCGGCGGGCCGAGTAGCAGCGGGTGCGAGAGCGTTTTGGCGATTTGTCGATGAGCCTCGCACACCTGGGGGTAGTCCTCCAGACGCCGCCGGACGACCGTCCGCTGCCGGGGCGCCGGTGGACCGACCAGCGTCTGCTTCACGTGCAATGTCGTCCGCCTTGCCTGCTCGGCCATGGCTGTCACCCTCCGGCGAGAAATCAACGGGTTATCGTGATGTGCTATCCCCGCCGATCAGTCTACCGGCTCCCGGGGGATTCTCCCATGCCGGTCCATCGATGGCCGCCGCCGACTTTGCAATCCTCCTGGATCTCACGCCTAGTCAAATTGACCGCTATTTTGATCTGATATACACTCACGCATACCGTCGCATTCGCCGTTGCTGGCATGATGGACTATTCCGACACTCTACGACTTTCCGGCGACGAGAGGAAACTATCGTGCATGAGAAGACAAAGACCGTTACTTCGATTCTCGTTGCGTTACTCGTCGGATGTGCTGTTGCTGTACTGGCTTTCGGCATGTCGGGCGGCGGGGACGGCTGGAACTCAGCATATGTGTCGGCGACATCTGTAGTCGGAGCCCCCCTTGCCGCACTAGCATGGTCGATGCGAACGAGGGACCGTGGCTTGGCACTACCCCTAATCGTCGCCGCTGGGGCTATCGTGCCGGACGTGCTCTTGCTTGATCTGACTCTTGCAGAGGGAACCTATTACGTCGAAAAAGTCTGGAATGCTTCCGCGACATTGATCGTCGTTTGGGCCGTCTTATTTGCCTCTTGGCAGATCTTGGCCGCCATTACAACCGTCGTTGCCATCCAGGATTAGCGCGGCAAGTGTAGACGCTCAACGTGACGCGTTGCTGCCCAGTCGCGCGATCGAAGAGGGGTAGTTGACAGGCCACGGCTGCGATGGAAAATTGCCTTGTCGGGTTGGAGCCTGCTTCCCCGGGCAGCCGGCAAGTGAGCCGAGTCACCGTGTCCGTCCCCTGGAGGGCCGAGAAATCGAGGGCATGCCGAGAACGCGATGGCCAGCGATACCAGAAATGGTAGGTGTCTGTGGTTACCCAGACCAGGCGGCAAAGTGTGCCGTCATGTGGGTTCGAATCCCTCCTTGGCATGCCCGCTTTCCTGGCGACCTTGGAAAAGGAATCTGCCCAACAGCCGGCCTTCGGTGTGTCATTCGGGGCTTATTGCTTCGCTGATGCCACGATGCGCAAGCAAGTACACGGATTGGGGAAGGGCTCGCCACTTCCACCTGACAACTCAAACGATGAATGCGAGCCCTAAAAGACCGGACGGCTTGCGTTGCTCGGCGCCGGTCCATCGATGGCCGCTGCCGACTTTGCAATCCTCCTGGATCTCACGCCTAGTCAAGTTGACCGCTATTTTGATCTGACATACACTCACGCTTACCGTCCCACTTGCCACACCAAAGAACACGGACGTAAGTCCCGGCGAATTGGCCCCGGCGTGATATCCTGCAACTTTGCAAGGTACAGGTAGTATTTGGATTTCATGCACCTCGGTTGGGCGACACACCGATGAGTGAGTTTTGGCGTACTTTCTTGTATTGGGCTTCCGCGTTAATGGCTCTGTTCATCGTCATGAATTTGCTGACGCTTCTTCCACATGATGGCAAACTTCATCGATGGGGGTGGCCATATCCAATTGTTGAGTGGATTGAAATCGGAGACTACCGAAGCGAGACGAGATTCTACCCGGACGCGATCTCCCGCAACATCTTTGCGGCCGTGATCCTTTCAATGACCATAGCAGCCCTCCGTGGTGTATCTCACTGCTACCGTCCAGCAAGAGCATCTATCGCCGGACGACCCGTGCCAGAAGTTGAATCGGCGGATGAGCCCAACCAGGGGCCCGATGCTGGCGACGGCTTGCATGGGGATTGAAGCCGACAAGTCACGGACTGCGGCTGAGAACACATCCGTCAGGCCCCTTGCCGCCTTCCCCCGCTCCGGCGCGAACTTGGGCAACGTCCCCACGGCTACTCGTCCTGCCCTCGCTCAAAGCTATGGCCGGTGGGACTCGCTTCGCTCGGCCGCACCCTACGTCAACAGCCGGTCCCCCGCCGGTTGCCTGTAGCCGACTAGCCAGCTAGGATAATCGGCCGGTCGGCAACTTATCGTTCTCGCCCGGCCTTCGCACTCGCCCGGCTATCCTCTGTTGAACAGGATCGTCCACGATGAACAACAACCAACTGCGGATCGGCTTGGTCTCCACCCGCCTGGCGGGCACCGACGGCGTGTCGCTCGAATCGGCCAAATGGACCGACGTGCTCACGGCGATGGGGCACACGTGTTTCTACTTTGCCGGCGAGTGCGATCGGCCGGCCGAGCGGAGCCGCGTCGTGCCCGAGGCCCACTTCGAGCACCCCGACATCATGCGGATCAACGTCGACCTGTTCGACAACATGACGCGCAGCCCGGAGACCTCCGAGCGGGTCCGGGAACTCTGGCGGCACCTGAAGGCCGAACTGCTGGAGTTCATCCGCCAGTTCGAGATTGAACTGTTGCTGGTGGAAAACGCTTTGGCGATTCCGATGAACGTGCCGCTGGGATTGGCGGTCACGGAGTTGGTGGCCGAGACGAACCTGCCCACCATCGCCCATCACCACGATTTTGCCTGGGAGCGGACCCGGTTCTCGCTGGGCGCGGCGGACGATTATCTGCAAGCTGCCTTCCCTCCGGCCATGTCCGCCATGAACCACGTGGTCATCAATTCCTTCGCGGCCAAGCAGTTGGCCCTGCGAACCGGACTGGGCAGCACGCTGATCCCCAACGTGATGGACTTCGACAACCCGCCGCACGACCACGACCCCTATCGCGAGAATCTGCGCGCCCGACTGGGGTTCGACAACGGCGAGGTCTTCCTCTTGCAGCCGACGCGGATCGTGCCACGCAAGCGGATCGAGCGGGCGATCGAACTCGCCCGCTGGTTGCAACGCCCTTGCAAATTGGTCATCTCCCACAGCGCGGGCGACGAGGGCTACGAATATCAATCCTATCTGGCCGACTACGCCGAGGCCTTGGGCGTCGATGTGATCTTCGGCGACCATATCTTCGAGTACCAGCGTCGAGAAACGGCCGAGGGTGAGAAGATTTACTCGCTCGAAGACGCCTATTACTGCGCCGATCTGGTGACCTATCCCTCGCAGATCGAAGGCTTCGGCAACGCCTTCCTAGAAGCCATCTACTACCGCAAGCCACTGATGGTGAGCAGCTACGAGATTTTCCACACCGACATCAAGCCCAAGGGGTTCGACGTGATCGGCTTCGGCGAATTCCTCACGCCGACCACCGTGGAACAGGCACGCGCCGTACTGGACGACCCCGACCGCGCCCAGCGGATGGTCGACCACAACTACGAGTTGGGCTGCCACTACTACTCCTATTCCGTGCTGCGGCGTTCGCTGGAACGGTTGATCGAACAGGCCCATCAGAAAACGCGGTGACGAAAATCGGTGCCGCTGCTGGCTTGATGCCCCACTATTCGCCCGGGAGCTGCCGCACGTCCAGGTCGCGCGGCACCACGTCGCCGCCGGCCGGCTGCTGCGCGAAGAACCGCTTCAAGCGCTCGACCTTTTGCTCGGCCGTCGGTTCACCCGGCGGTGCATCACCCGGCGCGGGCCCCCAGACAATTCGCGTCCCATCGGCAAGCAAGAGCGAATACTCGGTTCGATCGATGGCCCCGAGCGGTTCGCGGGGCGTGGGGACGATCCGCACCAGACTCCACGCCCGAGCGTGGTGCGCGACGGCGGCGGCGACCTCCGCTCCGCCCATCACGCGGGGATCGCCCCAAGGATGGCCGGCCGGTCCCATCGGCGGCGTGTCGATGCCCACCAGCACGGGCAACTCGGCGAAGGGCCCTCCGCCGTCGTACATGCCAGGCAGCAGCACGCCCAGCCGATCCACGGCCAGCAGTCGCTGCCGACCGCCGACAGTCAATTCGACCAGACAAACCGGCCGCCGATACTCAACGGTCACGGTAACCCGACTCGGATGCCGTTTGTGGACCTGCTCGACCAAGGCGATCCAGGGATGTTCGGCGAAGGCCTCGGCCACGTCGACCACCAACCCCTCGTCCAGCAGCGAGAGCGGACCTCGAGCGCGGAGTTTTTGGAAGACTTCCGCGCGGATGTCGGTTTCGATCCACTGCGGGGGATCGGGCCGCAGCTCAATGTCCGAGGGGTCCACGCGATACTCGACCGAGCCCATCACCTTCGGGCCGACGTGCCGCCAAAGCATCCACCCACCGACGGCAAACGCGCCGACGAGCAACACGGCCGCTCCGGCCTTTACGCGCGTGCCTGCTTCCATGGATGAAACTCCAAGTCGTCGCGAGCGGCTCGGGCTCCTACCCAGCCGGCGACTGGCGTCGCTTCGAACGTTGGCTAAGGCAAGCTTCCGGTGGCCGCCTACCTCCAAGCTGTCGCCAAACACGGGCGGCGGCCGTCTTCCCCGCCACTTCCGCGCCGGGCAGTCACCACCGTTACCACACCTCGAGTTCGCGTTCCAACTCCACATCGAGCCGTTCGTGCACTTGAGCCTGGATCAGTTCGATCAGCCGGAGCACGTCTTGGGCCGTGCATTGGGGCTCGGCGACGATGAAGTTGGCATGGCGCTCGTTCACGACCGCCCCGCCAATCCGCGTGCCCTTCAGCCCGGCGTCCTCGATCAGTTCGGCCGCACTGGCTCCACGAGGATTCTTGAACACGCAGCCGGCGCACTGATGCCCCATCGGTTGGGACTGCTTCTTGATGATCCAGTTCTTCTGCATGCGTTGGGCCAGTTCGGCCGGATCGTCTTCTTCCAGTTGCAGCGTGGCTTCGACGATGGCCAACTCATCCAAACTGCTTTCCCGATAACCAAATGCCATATCGTCGCGGGTGCGTTCGACAATCTCACCGGTGGAGGTGATAGCAGTGGCCTGGACGGCCCACTGGCCGATGTCGCCGCCGTGGGTACCAGCATTGCCGTGCAGGGCTCCGCCGACGGTGCCGGGGATTCCGATCAGCGTTTCCAGCCCGGCCAGACCCTCCCGCACGGCCGTGGTGACAACGCGTCCCAGGGGGGCGCCGCCCGCGGCGATCAGCGATTTCCCGTCGGTCTTGATTTCGACGAAGGCCGGCTCGCTCAAACGGACGACCATCCCCGGCACGCCTTCATCGCGCACCAGGATGTTCGATCCACCTCCGAGCAGCCGCACCGGCACTTGTTCGTCGCCACACCGCGCGAGCAGGGCGACTAACTGGTCCGTGTTGGTCGGCTCGGCGAAGTACTCCGCCGCGCCGCCAAGCTGAAACCACGTGTGCATCGCCAGCGGCTCGTTCTGCCGCACGATCTTCTCGAAACCACTTAACCACGACATGGGCGGACGACCTCCGTTTCCGGTGAAGAATGAACTCCGTAGTCCCCCAGGTTACGGCCCGCGGGACCGTCCGACAAGCGGCACCACCCGAGCCCGATCCGGTCCACGTCGCCCGCCCCGGCGGTCAGCAGCACATCTCCCGGCCGGAGTGAGCGGATCAGCCAGTCGATGATGGCCCCCGCCCGATGCACCGGAGCCGTGTCCACGCCCCCTGATCGGCGGAGGGCACCGGCCAAGTCGGCGGCATCGACCTCGCCCGCCACGGCAGGTCCCTCTCGGGCACGAAATATCTCGGCCACCGCCACCCGATCGGCCAAACGCAACGCGTTGACGATCTCGTGGAACAGCCGGGCGGTGCGTTCTGCTCGATGTGGTTGAAACACGCAGGTCAGCCGTGCGGCGGGATACATGCGGCGCACGGCATCCAACGAGGCCCGCAGCTCGGTCGGATGATGGGCGTAGTCGTCGATCCATGTGACTCCCCCGCGCGAAGCTCGAACCTCCAACCGCCGATGCAAGCCCGGGAAACGAGCCAGGGCATCCAGGGCCGGCCGCAATTCGGACGCCAACCGTGGCCCGGCCGTAGCCGCGTCCTCCCCTGGCGCCACGGGCGTCCTGCCGCCGCGGCCCGCGCCCTCGATCCACCACTCAGAGGAAGCATGGGCGACGCCGGCAACCGCGGCCAGGGCGGCCAGAGCGTTCTGCACGTTATGTCGCCCCGGCACGCTCAACGACGCGTTTCCGAGTAGCTCGTCGCGGTACCAGGCGGCGAACGTGTGTCGGCCCCGGTACTCGCCCTCAATGCGCGCTCGGATGTCAGCTTCCGGTCGCTCGCCAAAGGTGAGGGTCGGCTTCCCCCCGTCGGCGGCCAGTCGAACCGCCCGCGGACAATCGGCCGCGGCGATCAGCAGCCCGTCGTCGGGTAGGCTGGCGATGAACCGGCGAAAAGCGTCCTCCAGCGACTGCTCGTCGGGGAAGCAATCGAAGTGGTCGGGCTCGACCGGCAACAAGACGAGCACTCGGGGCCGCAGGTTGAGGAAATGCCGCCGATACTCGCATGCCTCGATCAACAACAGCGCGTCGCCACCGAGCCGGCCGCCAGACGCGCAGCCCAACGGGGCCGCCCCGCCGATCACGGTGGGATCAAGCCCGGAGGCCCTCAAAGCATCGGCCGTCATGCCCACGGTGGACGACTTGCCGTGCGTGCCGGCGACCGCAATCGCGGGGCGGAACCGGCTGATCCGCCCAAGCATCTCCGGATAGCTCAGCACCGGAACGCCGCTCAGCCGGGCACGTTGCAACTCGGCGTCGTCCACGGGCACGGCCGCACTATGGATCAGAACGTCCCATTGGCCACTGGAATGCTGCCGCGTCGAAGTCCCCTCACCCGCCGGGGCCAGTGGAGTCAGGTCGCGCTGACGGCTGACTCGGCGAGCGAATTCCCAATGCCGATCCGCCTGGAGCACAGCCGGGATGTCCACAGAATCCAACCGGGCGGCTCCTTTCGGCAACATGGCTGGGGGCATGGGAAACGGCCGCCCGGCATCGGAGCCGGTCAAGTGCCAGCCGGCGGCCGCGAGCACATCGGCCAGGGCTCGCATACCCGCCCCGTTGGCCCCAACCAGATGAGCGTGGCCGGGGCAGGCAAGGGGATCGGAATGGGCATCCGTGCGCGGCATTCGGTTAAGTCCGTTGGGCGAGCGTTCTTCGGGCGATGAGCCGTCCGCAGGCACCATCGTCCCACGAACGCCCGGTTCGCCGAAAGCTTCACCCTGGGGAAGTGTGGTTGTCGTCGACTACCGCGTCAACCCGCCGAAACGGCGTTCGCGACTGGCGTAATCGCGGATCGCCTGATGCAGGTGCGGGACATCGAACTCCGGCCAACAGACGTCGGTCACCCATAGCTCGGAATAGCTGATCTGCCAGAGCAAAAAATTGCTGATGCGCATTTCGCCCGCCGTGCGGATGAGCAGATCGGGTTCGGGCATGTCGGCCGTATAGAGCCGCTCGCCCAGGGTTTGCTCGTCGATATCCTCCGGTTGCAGCGTGCCCTGCTCCACTTCCCTGGCAATACGCCGGACGGCGTCGGTCAGTTCGGCCCGACTGCCGTAGTTGATCGCCAGGCAGACGCACATGCCCGTATTGCCGGCCGAGGATCGTTCCATTTCGTCGATTTCGCGGAGGGCTCCAGGCGGCAGTTCCTCGCGGCGGCCGATCACCTTCACGCGAACATTTCGCTCCACGACTGCCTCGCGCTCCTCGCTAAGATAGCGGACGAGCAAGCCCATGAGAAAATCCAGTTCCTCGCGGGGCCGCTTCCAGTTCTCGCTGGAGACGCAGTAGAGGGTGACCTGCTCGACGCCCAGGCGTTCGCATTCCTCGGTCACGCGGCGGACGCTGGTGGCCCCCTGGCGATGCCCCTCGATCCGCGGCAGCCCCCGCTGCTGAGCCCAGCGTCCGTTGCCATCCATGATGATGGCGATATGCCGGGGCAGCCGGGCGGCGGGCACGTCGAGCAGATCGCGGGCGGTGGTTTCGGTGGGGACGGGCATGGGCAACGCTCCGGCGGCCAGTTCTTGCATGCCCGATCTTCCCTCCCGACAGTCCGCGCGTCAAGGTGTCGCGGGTAAGACTGTGTGGCGGTGGAGAAGGGGTCGCAGGCAAATCAGGGCTTGACGAAGATGGTCTGCTCGCGGTCGGGGCCGATGGAAACCATCTCGACCGGCCGACCGATCAATTGGCTGATCCGCCCCAGGTAGTTCTTCGCCTCGGCCGGAAGATCCTCGAAATGTCGCACCTGGTCGATCTCACGTTGCCAGCCGGGCAGGGTTTCGAAAACGGGCTTCACCTTGCGCAGGTCGTCCACGTGGGCCGGAAAATCGGTGGTCCGCTTGCCGTCGACTTCATAGGCGGTGCAGATTCTCAACTCCGGCAACGCGCTGAGCACGTCCAGTAGCATCACCGATAGCACGTCCACGTCGCTCAGCCTGGCCGTGTAGCGCGTGGCCACGGCGTCGAACCAGCCACAGCGCCGAGGCCGCTTGGTGACCGTGCCGTATTCGTTCCCCCGGTCGCGAATGTGCTGCCCGGTATCGTTGTCTTGCTCCGTGGGAAATGGTCCGCCGCCGACGCGGGTGGTGTATGCCTTGATAATCCCCACGACCTTGTGGATGAATCGGGCAGGCACACCTGACCCCGGCGCCACGCCGACACCCGAGCTGTTGCTGCTGGTCACGTACGGGAAGGTACCGTGGTCGATATCGAGCAGTGCGCCCTGCGCGCCCTCGAAGAGGATTTTTTTGTCCTGTTCCACGGCGTCGAGCAGGAAGGCCGTGGTGTCGGCCACGTGCGGGGCCAAACGCTGGGCGTATTGGGCATATTCACGGTGAATGGCCGCGCCGTCGAGATGCGGCGGCGCCAGGTCGGCCGTGGCGGCGTAGCCCACCAGCGACCGATTCTTGGCGGCCGCGATGTGCGCGATGCGGTCGGCGATGTCGTCGCGATAGAGATCGCCCAAGCGAATGGCCAGCGAACGCCCCACCTTGTCGCGGTAGCAGGGACCGATCCCCCGCAACGTCGTGCCAATGGCCTCGCCGCCGGTTTGCTCGTTGAGCAAGCGATCCTCCTCGAAGTGCCAGGGGAAGATCACGTGGGCACGGTTCGAGATCATGAGGTTCTGCTCAACCTGGATGTCACGCGTGGTGAGCGACTCGATCTCGTCGATCAGCGCCTTGGGGTTGAGCACCACGCCGCCGGCAATGACACACTGCACTTCGGGCCGAAAAATGCCGCTGGGGACGAGCGAGAGTTTGTAAGTTTGCCCGCCGCCGACGACCGTATGTCCCGCGTTTGCCCCACCCTGATAGCGGACGACGATATCGTGCTGCTCGGTGAGCAGATCGACGACTTTCCCCTTGGCTTCATCGCCCCACTGCAGGCCGATAATGCTGGTCGCTGGCACGGTCCGAACCCTCCGACGTTAGGCGAGGCGGCGGCCCGCCGGGACCGCCCAAACTCGACAGTTTAGTCAATCGCCTGGGGAAGGGCAAGGTGCCGCGGGTGCTCAAGAGCCCGTTTCCGCCAGCATGGCCGCGATCTGCTCGCCATCGACCGGCCGAATCACGCCATGCTCGCAAATAATCGCGGTGATGAGCTGGGCGGGGGTGACGTCGAACGCGGGATTGTAGACGTCGACCCCCTCCGGGGCGATCGAGCGGCCCAACCCGGCGGTGATCTCCTCCGCGTCGCGCTGCTCGATGGGAATCTCGGCCCCGCTGGCCAACGAGAGATCGAACGTGCTGGACGGGGCCGCCACGTAGAACGGGATGCGGTGGGCGGCCGCGGCGAGGGCCAAGCCGTAGGTGCCGATCTTGTTGGCCACGTCGCCGTTGGCGGCAATCCGGTCGGCACCGGTCACCACGGCCGTCACCTTGCCTTGCTGCATCACCACCGGCGCCATCGAGTCGCAGATGAGCGTGCAGGGAATGTCGCGCTGCTTCAACTCCCAGGCCGTTAGCCGGGCGCCTTGCAGCAACGGTCGGGTCTCGTCGGCGAAGACCCGCACGGCCTTGCCCGACTCGACGGCCGCGTAGACCACCGCCAGCGCGGTGCCGTAGTCGGCAGTGGCCAGCCCACCGGCGTTGCAGTGGGTGAGCACCGTGGCACTCTCACCCAGCAACTCCGCGCCGTGCTGGCCGATTGCGCGGCACATCCGGCGATCTTCCTCTTCGATCGCTTGGGCTTCGGCCAACAAGGCTTCGGCCATCGACGCGGTCGACTGCCCCGCTTGCCGCAGGTCGAGCGCCCGCTGGATCATTCGCTTCAAGGCCCAGAAAAGATTGACCGCCGTGGGGCGGCTGGTGGCAAGGTAATCGGTGACCTCCTGCAAGCGGGTGAAGAAGGCCGCCTCGTCCGAGGTGTCGACGCCTTGCATTCCGAGGCACACCCCGTAAGCCGCCGCGACGCCGATGGCCGGGGCCCCGCGCACGCGAAGCTGCTTGATCGCCTCCCAGACCGTCTCCACGTCGCGGCACTCCAGATGGGCCAACTCCGCCGGCAGTCGGGTCTGATCGATCAGTCGCAAGTGTCCATCGGTCTGGCCGATCCACTCGAGAGTCCGCACTTCTCTCATCATTGCCTCCGTTCAAGTAACTGGTTATCCAGGAAGTTGGCGAGCCGTCTGGTCGGGCGTTGCCCCAGGTCGATGCGACAAGCAACGCCCCCAGAAAACAGCAGGGAATAACAACGGGATCGTTCGGAAATTCGCGCCGTCGGTGCGGCACGCCACTCAAGCGGGTTCGATACCCATCCGCTTCGCTTCCTGTGTGGTAAGGCCCATTGCGACAGTGATCTTCGAGAGGTCAGTCCGGTGGCCATCGTCGAGGTGCTCAACAACGTCCATGATGATCTCGGAACGTTCCGTTTGGCTCAACTCCCCCCACTGATCCCAGATCACGTAGATGTGCTTCGGTTCGGGGTCAGCGCCCTCGATCACGATCAACGGCTGACCGCTCTCCTTGGGGCTTTTCCATTCGTCGATCAACATCCGGGTCAATTCGTCAGCACGTGCCGGCCGGTGCCGCTGTAGTCGGTGTTTGACGGGCATGCCTTACACTCCCAGTAAGTGATGGTGGTCCACGAACCAAACGACGTCGTCATAGATAATGCTCGCTTCCCGCCGCTCCAAAAGGTCTCGTCGATATCGCATCTCAACGCTCCAGAGACCGTGGAGCCGATGGGCCCGCTGGAGGAGTCGCGCCTCGATCGGTGCTGGCAACGGCTGTCCCCGCTGGCGTCGCTTCCCTCGCACGACTAGCGCCCAAAACATGATACTGTGGTAGCCTTCGTGCGGCACACTGGGGACGAATCGTCTCGCCCACTGACGGGCAGGCCCCAGCCTAGGCGGTACGGAGTCGAACGGCCTCGCACCATCAAAGGTGAAGCACGCGTGCTTCAGCAGCATTTCGGCAACGTAACCAAGCAGATACGCCCCACCCGCACGGTGTCCGGATGCGATCAGTTCGATCCCTTCACGAAAACGCTGGTCCGAAGCCAACAGCAATTCCTGGACCGTCTGGGGGTCCTGTTGGATGCGGTGCCTCAAGGGCATTTTATCACCCCCAAAAGCATGGAACCACGGACCGAAAATGCCCGACCTACATCTTCTCCTGCACCGCCTTGTTCTTCGCCCCCACCTTCTCGACCAGCTTGTGCTTGAAGGCCGACAGCTTGTCCTGCAGCACGGGGTCGGCCAAGGCCATGATCTGCACGGCCAGCAGGCCGGCGTTTCGCGGGCCACCCCCGCCCGCCGCCACGGTCGCCACCGGCACGTCCCCGGGCATCTGCACGGTGGACAGCAGCGAGTCCAGCCCGCCACAGAAGTCGGTGGCCACGGGGATGCCAATCACCGGCAGCGTGGTATGCGCAGCCACGACGCCCGCCAGGTGCGCCGCGCCGCCGGCCGCCGCGATCATCACCTTCAAGCCCCGGGCCGCCGCCGTGGTGGCATACTCCTGCACGACCTGTGGCGTTCGATGGGCACTCATCACGCGGGCCTCATAGCGGACGCCAAACTCGTCCAGCGCCTTGGCCACGCCGTTGATCTTCGGCCAATCGCTGTCGCTTCCCATGACGATTCCCACCAACGCGCGTTCGTTCTCGGCCATATACTACTCCCCATTGTGATTGTGGTGCTGGCTATGCTTTATACTTGCCCTGGTCATCTTGCCGTGCAGCGAAACGTGGCTCGAACGGCAGGTCGAACGTCTCGGCCACCGCTCGATTGGTCGCGCTGCCCCGATAGACGTTCACCGCGCGGGCAACCGGCGGCAGCATCTCGGCCGCCTTTTCGAGGCCCATCTCCGCGATCCGCAGCGCCCAGGGCAGGGTGACGTTGCACAGCGCGAACGTACTGGTCCGCCCCACGGCTCCCGGCATGTTGGCCACGCAATAGTGGACCACGTCGTCGACGATGAACGTGGGATCGCCGTGGGTGGTCGGCCGGGTTGTCTCGATGCATCCGCCCTGGTCGACCGCCACGTCGATCAGCACGCTGCCGGGGAGCATCAACTTCAGGTCGTCGCGTTCGATCAGCATGGGCGCCTTCGCGCCGGGCACGAGCACGGCGCCGATCACCAGGTCCGCCTGCCGCAAACAATGGCGCACCGTATGCCGGTCGCTGTAGAGGCAGGTGACGTTCGGCGGCATGATGTCGTCCAGATAGCGGAGCCGGTCCATGTCGATGTCGAGGATGTTGATCGTGGCGCCGAAACCGGCGGCCACCTTCGCCGCATTGGCACCCACCACGCCGCCGCCGAGGATGGTGATCCGTGCCGGCTCCACCCCGGGCACGCCGCCGAGCAGGATGCCGCGTCCCATTTGCGGACGCTCGAGGTATTTGGCCCCTTCCTGGACACTCATCCGTCCGGCCACCTCGCTCATCGGCGTGAGCAGCGGCAGGCGTCCGGCGTCGTCACTGAGCGTTTCGTAGGCCACGGCGATAGCACCGCTGTTCAACACGCCCTCGGTCAGTTCTCGGCTGGCCGCGAAGTGAAAATAGGTAAACACCACCTGACCGGGCCGCAGCATGGCCACCTCGACCGGCTGGGGCTCTTTCACTTTGATAATCATGTCGGCCTGGGCGTAAATCTCGTCGGGCCCGGCCGCAAGATCGGCCCCTTGGCGGAGGTAATCGTCGTCGGTCAGCCCGGAGCCCTCGCCCGCCCCCGTTTGGATGATCACCTTGTGACCGGCGCGGACCATCTCCTCGACGCCCACCGGCAGCATCCCCACGCGATATTCATGACTCTTGATCTCACGCGGCACGCCGATGATCATGGCACCGCTCCAGGGCTCTCGGAATTGTGGTTGATGATGCGGCCAACTGGCACCTCAACCTAACCGCTCGGCCCGATCGTGACAATGGGCGGCGCGTGACGGGGCGACACCACTCGGGGGCCACCAACTCCCGGCCCGTTATTCGCGCTTTCGCAGCCGGGCGGCCAGGAATTGATGGTCGGCGGTGAACAATCGCCGGTACCCCAGCAGCGTGACGGCCATCGTCCCCAGCGACGCACCCGCCGCGATGAAGAACATGATGGCCATCTGATAGAAGGCGGCCTGCACGGGCTCCACCCCGGCCAACAGTTGTCCGGTCATCATGCCCGGAATGCTGACAATGCCGACGACCATCATCGTGTTGATCGTGGGGATCATGCCCGTGCGAACCGCTTGGCGGATCGGCTCCTGGGCGGCCTCCCAGCGCGTGGCCCCCAGGGCGAGCAGCGTCTCCACCTCGTCCCGCCGCGCGGTCAGTTCCGCACCGAAGCGGTCCATCCCCAGCGAGATACCGTTGAGCGTGTTGTGCAGGATCATGCCCACCAGCGGGATGGCGTATTGAGCGAACATTTCGCCCGGCACCTGCACGACGCCGTAGACGGCCACGGCGCCGACCATCCACCCGCTGGCCCAAATCGCCAAGATGCTGTCCAACAGCAATCCGGGATAGCCGCGTTCAGTGCGTCGCACGGCCGCCACCCCGGCCACCAGCGTCATCACCAACAGCAACAACACCACGGCAACGACGTAGAGGGTGCCGGTCGCCTCGAAGATCCACCCCAGCACCAGCCCTAGCAGCAGCAGTTGGGCGATCGTCCGCGTGGTGGCTAGCGTCAGCCGCCAGTGCAGCCCCAATCGCAACGCCAGCGATACGCCCGCGCTGACGACCATCAGCGACGCGGCCAAGGCAAGCTGCCACCAGGACAGGGCGATGTAGTCGGCAGGCATGGGAAGCGGGGGAACGGTAAATGGTGATTGGAACGAATAGCCGGGAGCCAACAGCTCATAGCCGGGAGCTAACAGCTCCCGGAGCGGCGTCGCCGGCGCCGGGGGCTATCGATTCGCGACCGTCGGCCGATACAACAGCGCCCGAACAAACAACCCCACGGCCAGGATCACGTAAGACGGAGCGGTCAACAACAACCCAAACAGCGAACTCACCAGACAAGATGCCACAAGGGTCACATGTTGCGCGAAGGAGACACCGGGGTCTCCTTCGGCCGCGCTAAAGAAGACCGAATACCCCGTGATGAAGCCGCTCAGCGTGGCGTAGATGCCAATCAAGGCGGGTAGCGGGAGAACGACCAAGTAGGCCGCAATCACCGATGGCCGCCTGTTCAGGGCCACCACGAGGCATGCCCCCAGAAACACGAGCAAGGCCACGACGGGAATCAGCCACCCGTAAAAGCGGCCTAGCGAGTCGAATGCCCATTCCGCGAGGGATATGGGCTCTGCCGCAGCGGAAGGATGCACGGCAATGGAAGTAACTTGGCAAATCAGCGGGCTCCACATCGCAACGACCTCCCTTTGATAGGCGATTTACTAATTCGACTGTAAGACTTGCGCGGAAGACGGAAAGCACTGAATGGCAATAGGTTAGTGGTGCTAGCATCCCCCGGGCGTGTACGAGCGGGCGCGGCAAGGCGATTGAGTGCTAGCTGGTCGATTC